>Ga0182742_1000757_pt1 | contig 47178 bp, 55 predicted proteins | sample eDN5th37CBELigMG_FD_128880 | JGI IMG/M metagenome (GOLD analysis project Ga0182742, IMG submission 128880) | Enriched Miracle-Growth compost microbial communities from Emeryville, California, USA - eDNA 5th pass 37_C BE-Lig MG (version 2)... ...
CAGTTTCTGTAAGACGACCGGCGGCAAGGGGCTGCATGTCGTCACACCGCTCGCGGTCAACGCACGCAAGCCGCTCTCCTGGACCGAGGCCAAGGGCTTTGCCCACGACGTCTGCCAGGAGATGGCGCGTGACAATCCCGATGCCTATCTCATCAAGATGACCAAGAGCCTGCGTGAAGGCCGCATCTTCCTCGACTATCTGCGCAACGACCGCATGGCGACGGCCGTGGCGCCACTCTCGCCGCGGGCGCGGCCGGGCGCCACCGTGTCGATGCCGCTCAACTGGACGCAGGTTAAGTCCGACCTCGATCCGAAGCGATTCACCGTCCGGACCGTGCCGGCGCTGCTCGCGAAGACGAGTGCCTGGGAGGATTACGGCGATGGCCGGCGCCCGCTGGAACAGGCGATCAAGCGTCTCGGCAAGCACAAAGGCGGCCGTATGACCTTTGAACGGACGAGCGTCAGGGCCACGTAGGAAGAATGAAGAAGCACGATCTCCCCATCGAGCACCTGGCGCGCCTCCGGCGAATCCGCGGACTGGCGCGGCTGATGGATACTGCGCTTCGCGTTCCCGGCACGCGGATTTCGCTTGGGGCGGACTCTGTTCTCGGCCTGATCCCGGGCGTCGGCGATTTCGCTGCGGCGGCTATGAGCCTCGTCATCGTCAACGAGGCCCGTCGTCTCGGCGTGCCGAACGACAAACTCGTCAAGATGCTGGTCAATGTCGGCTTCGACACCGTGGCGGGCAGCGTGCCGGTGCTCGGCGACGTCTTCGACGTCTATTTCAAGTCAAACCGCCGCAATCTTCAGCTGGTGCTGGATCACTTCGGTCTCGAGCATGCCGACCTTGACCAGCGACGATAGTCACTTGCCGACGGCCGATGTTCCGATCTCGAAGACCGCGGCATTGTCCTGGACTTCCCGCAGGCCCTTGTAGGAGGCGTGGCGGAGATTGCCGTCGTCGGTCCAGCCGCGGAATTCGATCTCTGCGATGAGCGTCGGTAGCGCGAACACGAAATTCTTGCCCTTCAGCGGCACGGCCGGTTTCTTCGTCTTCAGCTTGTCCAACGTCTTGCGTAGATATTCGGCGTCCTTCGTTTTGAAGCCGGTCCCGACCGAACCGACAGAGACCCAGGTGTCGCCGCGCCGCGCCGCGAGCAGCAAGCTGCCGATCCCGCCGCGCGCTGCGGCCGATTGTTCGTAGCCGACGATCATGAAGCTTTCGCTCTGGACGCACTTGATCTTGATCCAGTCGCCGGTGCGGCCGGAGCGGTAGGGCCGGTCGCGGTGCTTGGCGATGATGCCTTCAAGGCCGAGCGAGCAGGCCTTTGCCAACAGTTCTGCGCCGTCGCCGTGGGCTTCTTCCGACAGCTGCACCGCGCCGGTGGCGCCGTCGAGGAAATCCGAGAGCAGATGCCGCCGGACGTCGAGCTCCGTCTTGGTGAGGTCATGACCATCGAAATAGAGAAGGTCGAAGGCGAAAAAGACGGCCTCGGTGGAAGCGCGCTTCCCGCCGCGGCCGCCGAGCGAACGCTGTAGCGCCCCGAAATCCGCGTGCCCTTGCTTGTTGAGGACCACGGCCTCGCCGTCGAGAATGGCGGTCCCGACGCCGAGCTTCTTTGCCGCTTCAGCGATGGTCGGAAACCGTTGGGTCCAGTCATGGCCGCCGCGTGTGATGATGCGCACGCCTTTCGGCTCGATGTGGATGGCGAGGCGATAGCCGTCCCATTTGTTTTCGAACAGCCACTCTGGTCCCTCTGGTGCCGTCGGCCGCAGAAGAGCGAGGCACGGCTCGACGCGCTCGGGCATCGGATCGAACGGCAGACTCGGTTGCTCAGGATTGCGTTTGCGCACCGGGCGCGACTGCAGCGCCGTGCCGGAGTCGTCGAGCAGGGGGATGGCCGTTCGGCGCTTCACTTTCATGGAGATCCATCACGCGTGCGAGAGGAAACAAACATAGGCGACCCATGTGATGATTTCAGGAGGCGCGCTTGCCTTTTTCGCCGGCGAGGCTCTTGCGCAGCGCATCCATGATATCGATGACGTTGCCGCCCGACGGCCGGTCTTCACCTTTGGCCTTGCCTTTCCTCGACGGCTTTAGCGCCTTCTTCTTTTTGGCGATGATGTCGAGCAGGGCGTCCTGAACGGGATCTGAGACCATATCCGGCGACCAGGTTTTCGTGTGCTGCTTGATGAACTTCTGGACGAGAGGAACGAGGTCGGGATCGGACTTTCCGTCGATATCCTCGAAATAGGATTCCTCCGGCCGCACTTCGTCGCCGAAGCGCAATGACCACAGCACGATGCCTTCGCCGCGCGGCTCGAGTACGACGGCCCGCTCGCGCCGGCCGATGACCAGGCGTGAGACACCAAACACCTTATCCGATGCCATGGCGTCGCGGATAACCGCGAAGGCCTCATGACCGACCGGATCATCGGGCACGAGATAATGCGGCTTTTCCAGGTAGATCCATTCGATGCTGTCGCGCGGCACGAACTTGTCGATGTCGATCGTCTTCACCGTGTCGAGCGCCACTGCATCCAGCTCGTCGTCGGTAAGCAGGACATAGTCGTTCTCGCCCCGTGCATAGCCCTTCACCTCGTCCTCATCCTTGACGGGCTTGCGCGTGACGGCGTCGACATATTGCGAGACGACGCGGTTCCCGGTCTCGCGGTTCAAGGTGTGAAACCGGACCTTGTCGCTCTCCGACGTCGCGGGCGACATCGAGACGGGGCAGGTGACGAGAGAGAGCTTTAGATAGCCTTTCCAGTAGGGGCGGGTTGCCATGGCCTATCTCCTCAACCGGCTTTGCGCTGTGCGGCCGCCGGGCTGCGCGCCTTCGACGCGGTGGCGCGCGCCGCCGGCTTGCGGCCGACGCCCTTGTTGGCATTGGCGGCGGAACGCTTCGGCGTGTCGTCATCGGCCTTCAGCATCCTGGCACTTTCGCGCAAGGCGGCCAGCAGATCGTCGGGCTTGGAGACCTTGACTTCCTTGCGCTTCGGCGGAGCCTTGCCCTCAATCTTCGCCTTCACCAGCTCGGCAACTGCCTCTTCATAGCGATCGTCGAACGCGGCCGGATCGAAGGTCCCCTTCTTGGTGGCGATGATATGCTTGGCGAGATCCAGCATCTCGCCCTTGATGCGCAGCTTCGGTATCTCGTCGAAGGCATTCTCCGAGGAGCGAACCTCATAGTCGTATTGCAGGGTCGTGGCGATCAGGCCCTTGCCATGCGTGCGGATCAGCACGGTGCGCATGCGCCGGAACAGGACCGTGCGGGCGACCGCGGCGACCTTGGATTTCTCCATGGCATCGCGCAGCGCGGTGAAGGCATCGGATGAGAGGCGGTCGGTCGGCACCAGATAGTAGGGCTTGTCGAAGTAGACATCATCGACGTCAGAGCACGGGATGAAGGCATCGATCGTCAATGTCTTGTTGCTCTCCGGGATGGTCGCCGCAACCTCTTCCGGATCGATCATGATGTACTGGCCGCTCTCGATCTCGAAGCCCTTGGTCTGGTCCTCGCGCTCGACCTCGTTGCCGGTGTCGCTGTCGATGAAGACGCGGTTGACGCGATTGCCGGTCTTTTTGTTGATCGTGTGGAACGAGATGCGCTCGGACGTGCTGGCGGCCGTATAGAGGCCCACGCCGCAACTGACCTCGCCGAATTTGATGAAACCCTTCCACTGGGCACGATGACCGGCCATGTCCAAACTCCCGACTCGACGCAACCAAAGCGAGTCAAGCGAATCACTTGCGAATTTGTTCCGATTCGAAAATGAATCGGAAATCAACAACTCAGCGGCCGCTCGCTTCCCTCATTGCGAGTCTGCAATATGCCCTTGATTCACTGCATCTTTCTTGCCGTTCCGTGCGTTCTTCCCGGACCACAACCGTAAAGGAATATTGTGATGACGAAGCGTGAGACCATCGATACCGGAACCGACAAGCGCTATGTCCGCCGTGACGAGAAGGGTCAGTTCAAGGAAAGCGTCGATGTCGGCCGCTCCCTGTCCGCCGACCGCCGCCAGAAGGCGAAAACCGAGGCCAAGCCCGGTGAAGGCGACCGGGGCGATCGGCATACAAAGCACTGAGTGCCTGCTATCCTGAGCACGGTGACGCCATGGAGGAGGAACGCGAGATCGGCCATGAGGCCGAAGAGGACGGCGAGCATGCCGCCGTCGCGTTCCCGTTCGACCGGATGACGGTGCAGCGGTTTCGCGAGACGTTCCCGCGCGCTCGCTGGAGCGATAGACGCAAGGCGTGGATCGTCCCTGGCAAGACGGCCCGCCGACGCATCGATCGCTGGATGGCGAAAGAGCAATCCCGCCTCGACCCCTATGCCGAAGCGAAGGGGAGGGACGCCTATGCCTTCGAACCCATCCTCAGCCCCTATCTCAGCGTCGACAGGGACGGGTTTCGCGTCAGGACGCCCTATTCGCGCAAACTCGTTGAGGAAATCCGGCAGGTTCCTTTCGCCCGCTGGGACGGCGCCGAAAAGGCCTGGCGCGTGCCCTTTTCTTCCTATGACGATCTTGTCGATCACTGGCAGGCCATTGAAGCGGAGGCGGAGCGCTGCGAACCAGAGGAAAGGCGCAAGCGCGCCGAAGCGCGCAAGGGCACCGATGAAGAAAGAATAGCCCGCCGTCGCACAGCCGAGCGAAAGCGGAGCCGCATCCCGCTTCCCGCCGACGATCTGCCACCGCTGGATCGGCCGATTGCGACGACGGCCTACGGGATTGTCGTCGTGGACGACGTGACCGGTGAGCTCGTCGACCCAGGCGAGATCAGCGATCTCTATCCGGACTTTCACGGTGATCGCGTCTGGGGAGCCTGGCGCGTTCCCTCCCTCGAAGAGCTTATTCATACGTGGGCGTCAAAGGCCGAGTCGACGGAACATGAACGTCAACGAGGTTGGTGGCTACCCACCATCGAGGAGCTGCGCGAGGCACGGCGGACAGCGCGGTCACGCGAGAGACGAATGGTTGCGCAGCCGTCCGCCTAATCCGCATCCGTCGGCGGGTCGATCTCGATCATGACGGGGGCGTGATCGCTGGTGTGCTCCCAGCTTCGCGGTGCCCGCCGGACGCTGGCCGATCTCAACCACGGTGCGGCGCTCGGGCTGAGCAGGAAATGGTCGATCCGCAGGCCCGCATCGCGCTCGAGGGAATTCCGCCAGTATTTCCAGAAGGTGTAGAGCCGCTCATCGGGGTGAAGATGGCGGATGGCATCGGTCCATCCTTGCGCGACGAGGTCGGCATAGGCCTTGCGAACCTCCGGGCGAAACAGCGCATCGTCGCGCCAGCGCTCCGGCGCATAGACATCGAGATCGGTCGGCATGACATTGTAGTCGCCGATCAGCAGGGCCGGAATGTCGAGGTCGATCAGCTCGGTGGCATAGGCATGCAGGCGCTTAAACCAGCGCAGCTTGTAGTCGAATTTCGGGCCGGGCGCAGGATTGCCGTTCGGGAGGTAGAGGCAACCGATCAGGATCCCATTGATGGCGGCTTCGATGTAGCGGCTGTGCGTGTCGTCGGGATCGCCTGGCAATCCGCGGCGTGTCACGAGAGGCACCAAACCTTTGGCGAGGATCGCTACGCCGTTCCAGCTTCTCTGGCCGTGCCATACGGCTCCATAACCGGCACGCTCCAGTTCGGCGCGAGGAAACCGGTCGTTTGGCGATTTCAGTTCCTGAAGACAGACGATGTCGGGCGCATCCTCCTTCAGCCATCGCAGCAGGACGGGAAGTCGGCCGTTGATACCATTGACGTTATAGGTGGCGATCCTCACGAGGTTCCTCTCAAAGCAGCAATCTTGCCGAGACGAAACCATTGCGGAATTTCAAATGTTCCGGCGCTACAGAAGCTCCAGGGTACGCTGATCCAGCTCACCCTCATAATAGCGCTCCAGGGCAATCCGAAATCGCGCGGTTCTATGGTCCGAAGCCGCGTCGAACAGCGTCATCGACGAGCGAAACTTCAGATCGTCGGGCGAGCCGAAGATATCATGGGCCGATCGATCGTGATGGGCGAGAACGGCATCAGTCGTCTGGGCCAGCCGACGGGCCAGAAGCGGGTGCTTGAGATAGGCCCGGGCTTCATCCTGCGAGGCTATTCCATAGAACTGCGCCGTCGGTGAACGGCCGAGGGCGCGCAATTGCGGAAAGATGAACCACATCCAATGGCTCTCCTTGCGCCCGCCGCGCAGCTCTGCAAGAGCCGCGGGAAAGACAAGCTCCTGCGCATCGACAAACCGCTTGAGCTGAAAAGGATCGTCCATCGTCATCGACCGCTACACCTGCGTGGATAGTGCGTGCAGATAGCGCGATGCGAGCGTGCGGCAAGAAGGTTTCGCTGGTGCCGGAACCGACCATTGCAAAGATTTCGGGCGCTCCTATCTCTTGCCCAGGATCGTTGGAGACGCCCGCGATGACAGAAATTCCGATAGACATTCTCTTTGACGACGCAGCAGAAATCCTGCTGCCGCGCCAGTGCGGCAAGGGTGCCCGGCGGGCCGCGGCCTGCGTCTGTTGCGGTCTCGCCGGCCAGGCGATGGACGATGACGGCTGCGGCATCTGCGATGCGTGCCTCGATGCGCCGCTTCAGGCGACCGGCAATCCCGACGGTCTTGATTTCCCGGATGCCTTCCCCCATCTTTCGCTCACTGCCCGTCATCGATGACCTGCCGGCAGCGACGATATCCGTCGCACGTTCGCAGCCGTCCGGGTTAGTAGGGCGCTCCCCGAAAGGGTCGAGTGCCCTTCGTCATTTCGGGAAGGGGTCGCCGCAGTGTACGGTCACACGGATCGCCGCGTGCGCCAGGATCCAGCATTGTCCCTGACCAGGCGCCAGCGGCGCGCATCGACATCCGTACCGCGAGCAGTGCGGTAGGCCGGGACGGAGAGACGAACGTGGTCTCCGTCCGGATGCCATTCTCCGATCATAGCGATCCCGTCGCCGAACTCGACCACGCACATTCCTTCGGCCGCTTCGGCATCTTCGACGCGGACCTCGCCGCCGGGAAAAGCGTGGCTATGCGGGAAGGAGAAGCGCATCAGCCGACCTGCTCCACGGAAAGCGAACCAGCCGGAAGCGGCCTGATCAGCGATTTTGCCGAAACGGTCGGATCGAGCCAGTCCGTCCAGGCATCACGCTCGAGTATGACGATCTGGCGGTCGTGGTAGGGTGCGATATCGGGACCGGGTTCCATCGTGAGCATGGTGAAGGCCTCACCGACCTCATCGGTCGCGCGCCAGATGCCAGCAATGGCAAAGAGCGGCTCCCCGACCTTCCGAAATAGCCACTTGTCCTTGCGCTTTTTCCCTTTCTCAATCGGATCCGTGAACTCGAAGAACCCGTCGCACAAAATCAAAGCCCTGTTCGCGCTGAACTCGCGGCCCTCCGACCGGAAATTGTAGACCGGCTTCTTGCTCGGACCCGGCCAGCTCCATCGCCGCTGGACAAGCTCGCCAACCCCGCGCTCGCCTTCGACCGTGCGAACGATGGGCGCCGTGTCGGTGATCCTGATATCCTCGCGCGCCTCGATGTTCGGCCTTCCCTCGGGGAAGCGGATCTTGATTCTGAGGTGCTCGAATTCCTCAATGACCGAGGCCAGTTCGACCATCAGCCTGTAATCGTTGCACATAGTCCCTCCTGCGGCTCCGCGAATTCTGGCTCGGCAATAATCTAGCGCAGCGGCTGGGGATTTCGATGCGGCGATCAAGAACAGGGTGAGCCTAAATCTCCAACAGAAGTTGATCGGCAGGTCCGCTCGCGGTTTCGTCGCCAAACGAGGACAGGGTCACGCCGAGAAGGCGGATGCCTTTCGCCGTTGGAAACAAGGGGGCGAGGAGCGTCTGCACCGTCGCCACGATCTCGCCCGGCGAGCTGAAGGCGGTGGCTTCGGTCCTGCTCCGCGTGATGATCTGGAAGTCGGCGTATTTGATCTTCAGGGTCACGGAGCGGCCATGCAGGTTCTTGGCCTCGCAGTGCCGCCAGACCTTATCTACGAGCGGAGTAATCTCGGCGCGGGCTGCATTCAGATCGAAGATATCCGTCATGAAAGTATCCTCGGTGCCGACGGACTTGCGCTCCCGATCCGGGCGGACCGGTCGATCGTCGACGCCACGCGAGATATTGTAGTACCAGGCGCCCGACTTCCCGAAATGCTCCTGGAGGAAAGCAAGCGACTTCGCCTTGAGATCGGCGCCGGTCAGGACGCCGAGGCGTTCCATCTTCGCGGCGGTTGCCGGCCCCACGCCGTGGAATTTCTTGACGGCAAGCCCCTCGACGAAAGCCGGCCCGTTCTTGGGCGTGATGACCGCCTGACCATTGGGTTTGTTGAGGTCGGAGGCCATCTTGGCCAGAAACTTGCAATACGAAATACCGCCGAGGCGTTGAGCCCGGTGACCTCCTTGATGCGGGCGCGGATCCTCGTGGCAATCTCCGTCGCTATCGGAATGCTCTGCTTGTTGTCGGTGACATCGAGATAGGCCTCGTCGAGCGACAAGGGCTCGATTAGGTCGGTATATTCTGCAAAGATCGTGTGAATCTGTGCCGAGACCGCACGGTAGACGTCGAAGCGGGGAGTGACGAAGATCAGATCGGGGCAGCGCCGCTTGGCGGTGATCGACGGAAGTGCGGATCGCACACCGAACTCTCGCGCCTCGTAGCTTGCCGCCGCCACGACGCCCCGGGCGGCCGCGCCGCCGACAGCAACAGGCTTGCCCCGAAGCTCAGGATTATCGCGCTGCTCGACGGAGGCGTAAAACGCATCCATGTCAACATGGATGATGCGCCGGAACCGATCTTCGCGATCCCGTTTCTGCTCCTCTATCTCGGCCGAAGTGACGGGCTGCATGGCTCATTTCCACATCGATCGCATCCGCGCACCGATATCGACGCGAACCTGGCGACTGCTCCGCTCGTTGGCGGCAGCCGATACCTTCGGCCAGCTTGCCGTCTCGAAGAACTGCAAGAGCGTGGCCGGTATGAAGCGGGTGCGCGACGCATAGACATGGCGGTCTCCCTGAGCATTCTGGCCGTGCGTGAAGAAGCGCTGCGGCGTGATAAGCGTGAGGCTGTCGCGCGCCCTCGTCATGCCGACATAGAGCAGACGGCGTTCTTCCTCGAGTTCAGGGGTAGAGCCGGTGCCAAGGTCAGACGGGATGCAGCCGTCGACGACATTGAGCATGAACACGGCACGCCATTCCTGTCCCTTGGCCGAGTGGATCGTGCTCAAGATCAGGTAATCCTCGTCGAGCAGCGGCACCCCGGCCTGGTCGCTGGTCGCGTCCGGCGGGTCTAGCGTCAGCTCGGTGAGAAAACGCTCGCGGCTCGCATAGCCGCCGGCGATCTGTTCGAGCTGCAGCAGGTCATCCTTGCGGGTGTCCGCGTCCTCATGGATGCGCTCGAGATGCGGCTCGTACCACATCCGCACCGTGCCGATTTCAGCAGGCCAGCCGGCTTCGGCCTTTCGCAATGCCGTGACCAGCGTGAGGAAGGCGGGCCAGTCGTCGCCGGTCTTTGCCGGCGGCGGGATTTCGGCCAGCGACTGCAATGGCTCGGGGTCGGTCGCGATCGTGTCGAGGATTTTGCCCGCCGTCTGCGGGCCAATGCCGGGCAATAGCTTCAGCACACGGAAGCCGGCAACCCGGTCGCGCGGGTTCTGGCTAAATCGCATGACCGCCAGCATGTCCTTGACATGCGCGGCGTCGAGGAACTTGAGACCGCCGAATTTGACGAAGGGAATGTTTCTCCGCGTGAGCTCGATCTCCAGCGCGCTGCTGTGGCTAGAGGTTCGGAACAGCACGGCCTGCTGTTTCAGCGTCATGCCGATCTCGCGGTTGGCCAGCACCTGCTCGACGATGTAGGCGGCCTGGTCGATCTCGTCCTTCACTGTGACGAGCATGGGCCGTTGCTCGGAGACCCGATCGGTCCAGAGGTTTTTCGTGTAGCGTTCCCGCGCCAGTTCGATGACACCGTTCGCGGCCGCCAGGATCGGCTGGGTCGAGCGATAATTGCGGTCGAGCGTGATGACGTCGGCAGGCTTGGGAGAGAATTCCTGCGGGAAATCCAGGATGTTGCGGATGGTCGCAGCGCGGAAGGAGTAGATCGACTGCGCGTCATCGCCAACGACGGTCAGGCCGCGGCCGCCGGGCGCCAGCGACATGAGGATCGACGCCTGCAGGCGATTGGTATCCTGATATTCATCGACCAGGATGTGGTCGAAGCGGTTGCCGACGTCCTCGGCCAGCTCGGGCTCGGAAACCATCTGTGCCCAGTAGAGCAACAAGTCGTCGTAGTCCAGAACGTTCTGCGTCTGCTTTGCCTCGACGTAGGCGGCGAAAAGTTGCTTCAGCTCCTCTTCCCATTCCAGCACCCAGGGATAGGACGATTTCAGGATCTCCTTGATCGAGGCCTCGGAATTGACCACGCGGGAATAGATCGCGATGCAGGTGCTCTTAGTAGGGAACCGGCTCTGCTTGGAGGAAAAGCCAAGGTCATGCCGGACAAGATTCATCAGATCGGCGCTGTCCTCTCGGTCGTGGATCGTAAAATCGACGCTGAGGCCGATCTGCTCGGCATACATCCGCAGGAGCCGCGCGCCGATGCCATGGAACGTGCCGGCCCAGGCGAGCGCGTCGGTCATGATGGCTGCGTTGTCACCGAGCACCTGCTTGCAAATACGCTGCACCCGGCGCGCCATCTCGGATGCTGCCCGCCGCGAAAACGTCATCAGCAGGATACGGCGCGGATCGGCGCCGTTGACGATGAGGTGCGCGACGCGATGCGCCAGCGTGTTGGTCTTGCCGCTCCCAGCGCCGGCGATGATCAGCAGCGGGCCGCCGATCTTTCCATCCGGCAGGCCGATACCGTGCTCGACAGCTTCGCGCTGCCTGTCATTGAGTTTTTCGAGATGCGCCGCCGCCATTTGTCCCCAGCATGCCTAAGAAAAATTTCCTACCCCTCCGATCGCTGGATATCTCCTTGATGCAGCTAAGGGATTCGTTTCAACGACTTAGCCGAGGCTCGATTTCCGGAGCGAAGGCCCGATTGACTCAGTTGGGCAATCGGAACAAATAATGAACATATCAGCTTAAAGAACCGCTGAAAACCCTGAAGGAGCAACAATTCTGCCGTGGCCAACCATGCCCTCAACCCCGTGCTGGCAGAGCTTCGCGAGCGCATCGAGCGGCTTGAAGGCGGCTCGCAGCGCGCAAGGCAGGTCCTGCCTTTCGGTGTCGCCGAGGTTGATCGGGCTCTGCCGGGAGGAGGGCTCGCCTTCGGGGCGCTGCACGAGGTCGCCGGCGGCGGGGGAGGGACGGTCGATGGCGCTGCTGCGGCGCTGTTCGTTGCCGGCATCGCCGCCCGATCCCGTGGCAAGGTTCTGTGGTGCATGACGCGCCCCGACCTGTTTTTCCCTGCCGTCGCCCAGGCCGGGCTCCATCCGGACCGTGTGGTCTTTTGCGAAAGCGATCGGGAAGAGGAGGCGCTGTCGGCGATGGAGGAGGGCTTGTCCTTCGGCGGACTTGCCGCCGTGGTCGGCGAGCTTGTCCGTTTGCCGATGACCGCCTCGCGGCGCCTGCAACTCGCCGCCGAGAAGACGGGGGCCATGGGCATCGTGCTGCGGCGATGGCGAAGGCAAAACGAGGCCTCGGACTATGGGCAGCCGACCGCCTCGACGACACGGTGGCGCATCAGCACCTTGCCGTCGGAAAGACTACCTGTTGCCGGCGTCGGGAGGGCGCGCTGGCTGGCGGAACTGATGCGCGTGAAAGCCGGCGAATGCGCCGAATTCGAAATTGGAGCCCCCGATGACAAGGGTCGTATCTGTCTTCTTCCCACAACTCGCGACGGAGCGGATCAGACGGCACGCTGGCGAAGCCTTGCCGGCTGACAAGCCGCTGGTCGTCATTGCCCGCCGCGGTTCGAAACGCTGGATCTCTGCCGCCGATCCCGCCGCATTGAAGCTCGGCCTGCGCATTGGCATGGCTGCCAGCAAGGCGCAGGCCATGGTCGCCGATCTTCTCATGGTCGACGCAGCGCCAGCCGAGGATGCGGCTGCGCTGGAACGGCTGGCGCTCTGGGCGCTCCGGCAATATAGCCCGGTTGTCGCGGTCGATGGTGCCGACGGTCTCGTCATTGATACGGAAGGTGCTGATCACCTGCACGGCGGCGAAGCGCTGCTCGTGTCGGGCCTCGTCAATATGCTGCGCGGCCGCGGGCTGACGGCACGCGCAGCCGTGTGCGACACCTGGGGCGCCGCGCATGCGCTCGCCCGGCTGCTGGCGGCGGAAACGACTGTCGTGCCGGTGGACAATGTGATGAAGGCGGTCATCGACCTGCCGATCGTCGCCCTGCGGCTGCCGACGGAGATCGTCCAGGGCCTGCGCGTGCTCGGTATCGATACGATTGGCCAGCTCTCGGCCATGCCGCGTGCGCCGCTGACGTTGCGGTTCGGGCCGGAGCCCGCGCGCCGGCTGGATCAGATGTTTGGCCGCATCGCCGAACCGATCGAGCCGATCAGAACGCCGGAGCTGGTGGAGGTCGCGAAGAATTTTGCCGAGCCGATCGGCGCACCTGAGACCATCGCCAAATATGTGCGCCGGCTGGTCGGCCAGCTCTCGGCTCGCCTTGCCGAAGACGGCCTCGGCGCGCGGCGCTGCGACCTTTTCGTGCATCGCGTCGACAACACGCGCCAGCATCTCCGCGCCGGTCTTGCCAAACCCGTCCGCGATCCGGCTCGGCTGTCGAAGCTTCTCTGTGACCGCATCGAGACCATCGATCCCGGTTTCGGCATCGAGAAGCTGGTGCTGGTCGCCGTCTTCGCCGAGCCGCTGGAGGAGCGGCAGGTCGCTTCCGCGCTGATCGAAGAGGAGATCGCCGACATCACGCCGCTGGTCGATATCCTCGGCAATCGCGGCCACCGGCTGTTTCGCGTCGCGCCCGTCGCCTCCGACGTACCCGAGCGTTCGGTCCGGCGCATCGCAGCGACCGCGCCTGACATTGGCGAGGCCTGGGCGGTAAAATGGCCGCGGCCGACGCGGCTCTTCGCGCACCCGGAGCGCATCGAGGTCATCGCCCTCCTGCCGGACCAGCCGCCGGCGGTGTTTACGTGGCGCGGCAAGCGCCGAAAGGTCGTGCGCGCCGACGGCCCGGAACGCATCTTCGGCGAATGGTGGCGCCGGCCGCGCGAGTTCCAGGCGGTCAGGGACTATTTCGTGGTCGAGGACGAGCTTGGCGAGCGTTACTGGGTCTATCGCGCCGGCGACGGCATCGATCCCGAAACCGGCTCGCACCTCTGGTTCGTGCATGGGGTGTTCGGATGACACGCTATGCCGAGCTTCAGGTTACGACGCATTTTTCGTTCCTGCGCGGGGCATCCAGCGCCGATGAACTGTTCGCCGCAGCAGCCGCACTCGGCATCGATGCGCTCGGCGTCGTCGACCGCAACAGCCTCGCCGGCATCGTGCGCGCCTGGGAAGCGGCCAAGGCCACCGGCGTTCGGCTGGTCGTGGGATGCCGGCTCGACCTGACCGACGGTATGTCGATCCTCGTTTATCCCATGGATCGCCCGGCCTATTCGCGGCTGACGCGGCTGCTGTCGCTCGGCAAAGCCCGCGGCGGCAAGGGTAACTGCCTGATCGATTTCGCCGACGTCGCCGAACACGCCACCGGTATGATCGGCGTGCTCGTGCCGGACGAAGCCGACGAGGCCTGCGCCGTCACGCTTCGCAAGATGGCGGATCTGTTCGGTGATCGGGCCTATGTGAGCCTCTGCCTGCGCCGCCGGCCGAACGACCGGATGCGCCTGCACGGCATCGCAACTATGGCCGCCCGCGCCAGAGTGAGGACCGTCGTCACCAACGACGTGCTGTTCCATGAGCCAAGCCGCCGGCAGTTGCAGGATGTCGTGACCTGCATCCGGACGCGAACGACCATCGATGATGTCGGCTTCGACCGCGAGCGCCATGCCGACCGCTTTCTCAAGGCGCCGGAGGAGATGCACCGGCTGTTTGCCGAATACCCGGACGCTCTGGCGCGCAGCCGCGAGATCGTCGAGCGCTGTAAGTTCGACCTGAAGGAGCTGCAATACCAGTATCCGGAAGAGGCGATCGTCCCCGGCCTCGATCCGCAACAGTCGCTGGTCAAGTTCACCTGGGAGGGAGCCGCCAATCGCTATCCCGAGGGTGTGCCCGACAAGGTCCGGAAATCCTTGCGCGACGAGCTGGAACTCATCCGGGTCATGAACTATGCGCCCTATTTCCTGACCGTGTTCTCCATCGTCCGTTTCGCCCGTTCGAAGGGTATTCTTTGCCAGGGCAGGGGCTCGGCCGCCAACTCCGCCGTCTGCTATTGCCTGGGCGTCACCTCGATTGACCCCGAAACCAACGATCTCCTCTTCGAACGCTTCATCAGCCAGGAGCGAGATGAGCCACCGGACATCGACGTGGATTTTGAACACGAGAGGAGGGAGGAGGTCATCCAGTGGATCTACAACACCTACGGCCGCAGCAAGGCGGCGCTCTGTTCCACGGTGACGCGGTATAGGGCGAAGGGCGCTTTGCGCGACGTCGGCAAGGCCCTCGGTCTGCCCGAAGACATGATCGGCCAGCTGTCGTCCGGCGTCTGGGGCTGGTCGGAAGGGGTATCCGAACGCCAGATCCGGGAAAACAACCTCAACGCTGCCGACTACCGCTTGAAGCTGACGCTCGAACTGGCGCAGCAGCTGATGGGCGCACCGCGCCATCTCGGCCAGCATCCAGGTGGCTTCGTCCTGACCCATGACCGACTCGACGATCTCGTGCCGATCGAGCCTGCCCGAATGGATGATCGCCAGGTCATCGAATGGGACAAGGACGATATAGAGGCGCTGAAATTCATGAAGGTGGACGTGTTGGCCTTGGGCATGCTGACCTGCATGGCCAAGGCCTTCGCCCTGATGACCGAGCACAAGGGTGACGCCCGCGACCTCGCCTCCATCCCGGCCGAGGATCCGCGCACCTATGCCATGATCCGCAAGGCCGATACGCTCGGCACTTTCCAGATTGAAAGCCGGGCGCAGATGTCCATGTTACCGCGCCTGAAACCCCGCACATTTTACGACCTGGTCGTGCAGGTGGCTATTGTCAGGCCCGGACCGATCCAGGGCGACATGGTGCATCCCTATCTCCGCCGGCGCGAAGGCAAGGAGCCGGTCGTCTATCCGACACCCGAACTGGAGGCGGTGCTCTCGAAAACCCTCGGTGTCCCTTTGTTCCAAGAGTCGGCCATGAAAGTCGCCATGGTCTGCGCCGGGTTTACCGGCGGGGAGGCGGACCAGCTCCGAAAATCCATGGCGACCTTCAAGTTCTCCGGCGGCGTCTCGAAGTTCAAGGACAAGCTGGTCGCCGGCATGGTGAAGAATGGCTACACGGCCGAGTTTGCCGAGAACACATTTTCGCAGTTGGAAGGGTTCGGCAGCTATGGCTTTCCCGAAAGCCACGCCGCCAGCTTTGCGCTCATTGCCTATGCGTCGAGTTGGGTCAAATGCCATCACCCGGACGCTTTCTGCGCCGCGCTGTTGAACTCGCAGCCGATGGGTTTTTACGCGCCCGCGCAGATTGTGAGGGATGCCGCCCAACACGGCGTCGAGATCAGGCCCGTCTGCGTCAACGCCTCGCGCTGGGACTGCACGCTCGAGCAAATCGACGGAAGCCGTTATTGCGCGGTCCGCCTCGGCCTGCGGATGGTGAAGGGGCTCTCGACGGCGGACGTCGCCCGGATCGTCGCGGCGCGCGCCGACGAACCTTTCACCTCGGCCGACGATCTGTGGCGGCGGTCCGGCGCGCCGACGGCGGCGCTGGTGAAGCTGGCCGAGGCCGACGCCTTCTTACCGTCGCTACAGCTCCAGCGCCGCGACGCGCTATGGGCGATCAAAGGTCTGCGTGACGAGCCGCTTGAACTTTGGGCCGCGGCCGCCGAGCGCGAAGCGCGCCAGGTCGCGGAAATGCAGGAGCCCTCGGTCGCCTTGCCCTCGATGAGGGCAGGGCACGAGGTCGTCGAAGATTACGCCCACACCGGCCTCACCCTCCGCCAGCACCCGATCGCCTTCCTCCGCAAAGACCTTCGCCAGAAGGGGATGGTGACATGCGCCGAGGCGATGGCCGAGTGCGACGGCCGCTGGCTGATGACCGGCGGTCTCGTGCTGGTGCGCCAGCGGCCGGGCTCGGCCAAGGGCGTCATGTTTCTGACGCTCGAAGACGAGACCGGCATCGTCAATGCGGTGGTCTGGCCGACGCTGTTCGAGCGCCAGCGCCGCGTTCTTCTCTCTTCTTCGATGATGGCCATTAACGGCAGGATCCAGCGGGAAGGAGACGTCGTCCATCTTGTCGCGCAGCGGCTGTTCGACCTCTCCGACGATCTCGGTAAGCTCGGCGAACGGGACGAGCAATTTCCCCTTCCCCATGGAAGAGGTGACGAATTCGCTCGTGGCAATGGCGCACCGGATCCGCGCGAGCGGCCGAAGGCGGCGGCGCCAGCCAGGGACATATTCATCCCCGATCTTCTGATCGACCGGCTGAAGGTGAAGAGCCGGAATTTTCATTAGTTGCCACCTCGAGCCGACCATTGCGGATCGAATCGAGCGCAGTTGCAGCGGACGCCGAGGAGCCTTGTAGGTCTTACCTACTAGGCAGCGACGTCACCAATCAGCGACCCAGCTGGAATGTTCCATTCCTTGCTGAGCTTTCGGATCTGTTCGAGATTGATTTCCCGCTTGCCATTCAAAAGATCGGCAGCCCGCGCTTTAGAGCCGATAACGGCTACCAGATCCGCACGCGTGTAGTTGTTAGCGGCCATCACCGACTTGACCACCTCGACCGGGCTCGCAGCCGGGATTGGATAGTTTTTGCCTTCATACTGTTCGATCAGAAGAACGAGCGCGTCAAAATGAGCCGCTTCTTCAGTGCCTTCCTCAGGTTCGTTCTCGAAATACGGCCGAACTTCCTTCAGTGCGGCGTTGTACTCGTCTTCGCTCTGAAGGGTTCGGAAAGCTTTCAAATTCAACATATCGACCTCCTCACATCAGAGTTTTGCTACGTCAATCGCGTCATACTGAGCATGCGTACCGACAAACAGAACGAAAATCCGTTTCGTCCGAAATGCGACCAAACCCACAATGCGATATTTGTTGCCACCCACGTCGAAAATCACTTTGTTGCCCGCGACTATGTCGGCCGAGTTGAACGTTTTCTTCAGCTCACTGAAATTGCTCCAGCTTGCCTTTGATGCGGTTGCATACCATTCCGTCATCGCCGCTTCAGCCGTCTCTCTTGGCGCTCCTTTCGGCAGGTCGCTCCAGAATTTGACCAACGCGGACTTAGCGATAACGTTCACGTTGGCTCCTATATATCGCGTTCCCGATCTGGAAACAAGCTCAAAATTCCCAATTTGGAAACCAGTATCCGAATCCTAATTTGCGCCGCATAAAATCTCAGTCGGTCTTGCCGATCAACCCCAGCCAGTCCACACGAAAACGCACATGGCCACGGCTCTGCGCCACGGCCATGAGCGCCGTGTGAATCACTCGTCGATCAGAAACTTCAGGAAATCGGCTCTACCGGATCGTCAAAGCGGGCGGCGGCTCGTCGCCCCTGACGAAGCCTCATGCCACCTGGCGTCCGTGGTTGAACCTCAACGCCCAGGCGCCGATGACCTGGCTATTGTCAGCGCGTATTGCTGTCAGCCGGGAGAATCCCGGCACGAGTGTCGGCTTCGCGTCGAAGGTCACCGGGATCGAATAGATGTCCGCCGCGTAGCGGTTCTGGAATCTGGCTTCGGCCTTTTCGACGAAGGTTGGCCCGATATCCCGAAAAATCGAAAGCAGGAGGAGAACGATCAAGGTGCCCGCGACAACCAGCGACGTGCCGAAGGGGGTTATCGAGGAATTGAACGCGGTCGCGAAGGATAGATCGTCGAAGGCAGAAGGATGACCAACGCGAAGAGGGTCTTTTCCCACCAGAACCTGGGTGCGCGCGGGAGGTCTTTGGTCGCTTCGGTCATATCGCTTCTCCGGATTCCATTGTCGATGAAAAACATAGAGTAATGCGGGTGGCGGATCAATTACCGATACCGCCCGTAACGCAAAAATCGTAACGTTATATCCTATCGCATAAGATACCTTATGGAACTAACCCATTGATTTATTGCCCCAATTAATGGCCTTTCGGCAACACACACACCGATCTGCGACCACGCCCTATGTCGAAACAAGGGAGCCGCTCTTCGGCTGATGCGCAAATTGTTGAAGAGCCAAGTTGTTGCGCCGCGCGTGATGGTGACAGACAAGCTGCGTTCTTATTCCGCCGCAAAGCGAGAGATCATGCTGGGGATCGAACACCGTTCGCACAAAGGGCTCAACACCCTCGCAGAAAATTCTCACCTTCCCGTTCGACGACGAGAGCGACGCATGATGCGGTTCAGTCGGCAGGTCAATGCCAACGTTTCGTCTCAACCCACGGCCAAATTGCCAATCTTTTCCAACTTCATCGAAAACACCTGAATGCCGCTGATCATCGCCAACTCCGCGCCCTCGCCAGCGCCGCCTAGCGTGAGATCGCGTTGCCGATCCAAGCCTGAAATTCAGGACAAAGAAATGATTGCGTCCTACGTCAGGTTAAGGCGACGCCACCGCCGCGAGCACCCGGCGCGCTCAGCGAGGTCGGCCTCCGTCCAGCCTCTCGCCTTGCACGCTGCCTGGATCTCGGCGGCGAGCAGCTTCAGCGCCGAGCGGCTGCCGAGGGTCAGTGCTGCAAATGGCTTGGTCTTGTCTGCCATGGCATACCTGATTGGTGATTATGCGTATTGTAGCATATACACCCTCTAGGCAGCGCATTGCAAATGTGCGGTATTCGGAATATCCCAAGAAAGGCATTAGGCGCATCAATGTATGTGTAAACATACTTTTTGGGCGCCTTTAACAAGGGACTCGTCCGAGACTATGCGCTTAGTTGACTAGGTTCTCGTTTCTCATCTCGACTGGATTCCGATAATGAATGTTATCGGAAGTCAAGGCGGCAATAGATGCATATCCGTGATTTGAACCTAAGCTCGATCCGGTTCACTGCCGATAGCGAGAACGCTGGGGTATCAAGCGATTGTCATCAGAATATTCGAAGGCTGGCGAGTACTTTTGCGCCTGACCCCGACGGTCGGCACGCATCTGTCGGGCACGCCTATTTACTTTTACGGCGCTGCCCGAGCCCCATTTCCCTGGCGAGACGCGAACGAGCTTCGGCATAGGCCGGGGCTACCATCGGATAGTCGGCTGGCAAGTCCCACTTCGTGCGGTATTCTTCCGGGGTCATGCCGTAGTGGGTCATCAGGTGACGCTTCAGGGATTTGAACTTCTGACCGTCTTCCAGGCAGATGATGTAATCGTTCTGCACGGACTTCTTCACCGGCACTGGCGGCTTCGGCTTCTCGGCGACGACTGGCTGCTCCAGCGCGACTGCCGGCTGCGTCGTGTTGTTGAGCGCGGCATGCACATCGGCGATCAGGCCCGAGAGTTCCGCAACCGGAACGACGTGATTGCCCACATAGGCGGCGACGATGTCGGCGGTGAGCTCGACGAGAAGATTGGAACTGGCGGAATCAGGGCGGGTTTCAGTCATCGGGCTCTCCGTTCGAACATTGTCTGGCAGCTACAGCGAACTCAATTCTTGTCAAAACCGGGTCTCTCCCTTGGTGTTTTGCATTTCTGGAACGGATTTTCCGACGCGGAGCCTTTCCCTGCCCCCAGGATTGAATAACTTTCTCAGCATCTTCGTCGTCGTCTGGCGATGTCATGGATCGTTACAATTGTTCTCTTTTGGGGCACCTAACATAAAGATTTTCACGGCATGGAGGAAGGCAACGAAATGGAGTGCCTCATGCCCGATACCGATATCCAGATTGAACTAGAACGGATTGATGCTTTCGCTGCCGATGCAGATCTGGATGCGGAAATCGAGGCGGCGACCGAGATGGCCGTGCCGATCGAGGACATGGAGGTCCCGCCTCTGGATGCCGCGGACGCCATCGTGGACCCGGTGCGTGTGCGTGACATTCTCCTGGAGAAGTTGCGCAAGGCCGCGCTCAAATCCCGCGAGAATCAGACGAAAGTGTTTCTCGATCTGCTGACGCGCGTTCAGCAGCTGTGCGGGCATGTGACGGAAAAGCGTGAGCAGGTTGCGATGATGACGCGCGACTGGCGGATGTCGCGCGCTGAAGCACACCGGCTGCTACGCTTGCAGCACATGTCGGACGAAACCAAGGCGTTTTACACCGAAGCTTGCGTGACGCCGGAAATGATTGTCGCACTGGAAAAGGCGACGGTGACCGTTCGGCAGGAGGCACATCTTCTGATCAGCACCGGCCGCGTACTGCATACGACGGACCTGGCGCAGATGCGTAAGCGCCGGGACGCAGCCGATCCGGCTGCCCGCCGCGCAATGCAGAGCAGGAAGATGCGTGCGCAGATGGTCAAAGCTGGCGTCAGCCAGCTTGGTATTTTCAAATCACGGCTTGGCAGGATGGTGCGCCTGCTGGCGAAAGCCTATGAAATGGATTGCGACCGTCACGAGCGGCGGGCGGAGTTCCTGCGATCGGCCGCCATGGCGTCTGCCGGCCTGCTCCTTAGCGAGTTCGATGCCCTGTTCACGGCGGAGCTGCCCGGTTTCCGGGATTGGTATGACCTTGCTCCCGAAGATTGCGCCGGCCATCTTGCCAGGGTGCGGTTCGGTCTGGAGCGTGTCAACCAGGGCGATTTTCTGCTGACGGAGTTTCCCTATAACGACTGGGGGCCGATCAATCTCACGCTGGTGCGGGCACTTGCCTGGCTGGCGGATATCGACGTCGCTCACCTCCCGACCGAGTGGCCGGGCGATGCCGATCGCGAAAATGCCCCGGAAGAAGAATGGACGGGATACCATTCACCTGACGAACCGAGGCACCTGACCTCTCTGGAAATCTGCAGCGGTGCGGGTGGCGCAGCGATTGGCCTTCATGCGGCAGGCTTCGAATCGGTCGGGTTGGTGGAGCAAAACAATCTCGCGGCGCGAACGCTGATGACGAACCCCCGATTGGGTCCGATTTTCTTCGAGAGTGTGCTCGACAAAGACTTCAAGCCTTATGCCGGTCATGTCGATCTTTTTGCCGGCGGTGTGCCGTGCCAGCCTCACTCGGTGCTCGGCAGGCAGGAGGGCGAAAACGACGAACGCGACCTTTTTGGCAAGGCGATCGATATTATTCGTGAAATCAGGCCCCGCGCGGTCATGCTCGAAAACGTCCTGGGGTTCGGTCAGCGCCAGGCCCATGCCTATCGCGCGAAGATTTTTGCCGATCTGTTCGAAGCTGGTTACGACGCGGAGCTCTTTGCGATCAGCGCCTCCGAATATGGACTGGCGCAGGCGCGGCCCCGCCTCATTCTCGTCGCGATGCGGGATGGTCTGATGAGCCGGTTCAAGATGCCGCCTGTGCTGACCCCGGAGCCGGTCACTCTGGGAGAGGCCTTGGGTGACCTGATGGCGGAGAACGGTTGGCCTGGAGCAGCGGCATGGGCAGAGCGAGCGAACGAGCACGGCCCGACCATTGTCGGTGGCTCGGAGAAGAGCGGTAATCAGGGCTTTTCGTCCAACCTGCAGCTTAAGGACTGGGAGGCCCGCCACATCGATGCACGACGTATCGTGCTCGAAGCCCCAGGGCCGGATGTGCCCGACGATGATATTCCTGGTCTGACGCTACGTATGGGAGCGAGGCTGCAAGGGTTCCCGACATCCTGGGTCTTCCAGGGAGCTGTGCGCGATCAGCGCCGACAGATCGCCAATGCTTTTCCGCCGATCATGGCCTGCGCCGTTGGACTTGCCATTCGCGAGGCATTGACCGGTGAGCGGGTGAACTATCACGCCGAACTCTTGCAGCACCGGATCGAGTGCGTTGGACAAGTGGAGCGCTCGAGCCTGAGAGCTCACGAAAGAGCAAAGGAGCTGGATCTTCCGCTTGGGGATGGCGACGCGATGGAGGCTCTGGAGATGATTTCGGATCTGGTGGCGAGGGACCATGGCGAGAATAAGCTTGAGCAGTTGATCGATCGGTCGGGAATCAGGCTTGTCAGGCGGTATTGCAGGGCCTTGGCACGCAAACGCGCCGAGATGGATATCAGCGAACTGCCTGCGGCGGTAAGGGATACCCTGCATATTCTGGACGAGGATGCCTTCCAGACCTTGGCGCAGGCCAGCGATTGGGCGATCAGAAGGTTCATCGATGGAAAGTATCATGGGATTGAAGGTGTCCCCGGTGCTGCCCGTCCCGCCCCGCCGGAAGAGGCATGAGGACGACAAGGCTTTAACCACGCCCTTCGGCGTTTATCCGGCTGGGGCGCGTAAATCACGAAGAAAGCCGTCGGGGATAGATAAACACCGCCCGAACAAGCGGGCCCGCCAAACTGGCGGGCTCGTTCTGCGCGGTCGTGTTGCTTCCATGGGGTATCTCGCCAAGGATACTAGAAAACGATTTCATCAACGTCAGTGTTGGCCCGTGGCGACGCGGCGACCTTCGGCTCCCCTGCGAGCCGCCTCAGCGCCGCCCTCTGCAGGCTGTCCTGAAGCTGTTGTTTTGCCCAATGCAGCGCGGGCAACATTTTGCTGGAGTGCCGAAGCCCCTCGTACATCTCGATGACCGCGAGCAGGTTGACCGCCCAGGGCTCATTCCTGAAGGATGCGGCGATGTCGGAGATCGACACATACTCTCCGACGCCGACTTCACATTCGCCGTCGCGCAGCTTGTTCTCTCCATCGAGCAACTCGATCGCCCCCCGATGGAACCGCATTGCCAGCCCATATTCCCACATAGACCTGTGCTGCAAATCGTCATCCTGCGCCTGAATCTCCCGGACAATGTCCTCGGTCTCCTCGACAAGCGAGCGCAAGTAGCGGTCGGCGATGCGATCGCCATAGCGCCGACAATTGGCGCCGGTGGCGTCGTGGATCAAATCGGCAACCGTGTCCTTTATCGTTGCATTCCGTGCCGTGGCATGGGCTTCGAGCGCCTTGATAAGGTGCTCCGGCAAATCGACGGTCAGCTGATTTCCATGGATATCACCACCGCGCGGATACAGAGCGTGTACTGTTGCCTGGGTCATTGTCCTGAGTTCCTCTCTCTGGGTTGGGGCCTTCGCAAGGCCGTGTTCTATCGGCCCGCTGGACAGGGATGCCGTCCGGCAGGTTTCGATTGATCCCGTTCGCTGACGCCGCAGGCGGGTCAGCGCATCAGGACATTGATGTCATGCAGGTTGGAGATGCATGTCCGCGAGGCCGAAGGGCTTGCGGCGATCTCACAGCGAGAAGCTTTTGAGATAGGTGCCGTAGGCGGCGACCAGCTTGCCGTCTCTGCTTTTGTACGGGTACCTGGGCATGGCGTAGATGGGATACTCGACCTTGGTGCGCGTATCACTGTGCGGCCTGGAGGCCATCTCCCTCACGCGATGATCCGGATCGATGCTCTCCATGAGAGTTCTGAGAGTGGGCCTCATTGCCCGATCGTCCAGGTCGAAACCCGGATCATCCGCCTGGCCGAAGGCGATAGTGTCGAGATGGTCGGTTACGATCAGAACCGACCCAGCGGTTTTGGCATAACCCCGGCAGGCGTGCGTCATGCAGGTGATCGCATCGCTTTCCGACATCCGGATATCGCGATAGCGCATCCGTATTTCATTCGGCGCTGTCACCGGCGTGATGTGTCCGGCGACGAGATCCGCGGTCATCTCGGGGATCGGGCTCTCCAGTATTGCGCGCGCCATGCGGTAAGCGCTGTCGATGCCGGCGATCTTGTTTCTCATTTGGTGTCCTTTCCTATTTCCATGTTGAAAGGCTGACGTGCCTGGTTACCCACGTCAAGCGTCGCCTAAAATTATTGACGTCGAATTTTGGAATATATCTTCAGAGGCGTGATAAAAGTTGCGATGAATTTGCGATAGGCCATGCATTATTTCCCTGAGAATCCGGCTCGTCATTTGGATTAAGAGGTAAGAGAAGCAAAGCTCGATCCCAGTGGGAAAAAATTGATGATTTGTTATTGAAATGCTCGCCGCTTCAGGTATCGGAGAAGCAAATTCAATATTTTTCTATTTTATTTTTACATTTTCTTGACCTCCGTTCCGTTGTCCTTACCTGATGAGGGCAGGCTGATCTCGCCTGCCTCAAACAGACAGGAAAGATTGCCAGAACCCCCGAACGCCAGAAGCAAATTGCCGGCACGCTCACCCAGCTCATCGAGATGAAGTCCAGGATCGCGGACCTCGCGATGGATATCGATTGTCTTCACGATGAAGAGGTCGACGCCCAACGGTTCAACGACCGCGAGACCGCGCCGAAATCCAAATATGTCTGGTATCATGAGCGTGGCGCGACGGTCGCCACGCCGTATAGCGATCGCATCGTGGAGATCTGCCGCAGCCTCGACGGGGCGTTCGATCGTAGCAAGACGGCATGGGAAATCCCTGCAACCCGATCGGCCGATCTGGTCGCGTTTATCGGTGAAATCGACCGGATCGCAACGACGATCGATCTTCGGGAGACCGAGAGGAAAGCAGCGGAGCAGGCGCGCTATCTGAGCGAGTTGACGGCTCGGAAAGAAAAGCATGCCGAACGATGCTCGAGCATGTATGTGAAACCGTGCGATCGCGTACCCAGCATCGGCGCGGTACAACGTTACGCCGGTCGTGTGATTGTCGTCGAGAGCCACGGCAAGCGATGGAGAGCGGACGAAAGCCTCTCGTTCATCGGCGGTCCCGTTGGGGTCGAGGGACAGTGGGTTTGCTATGTCTATTTCCGGCTGGCGACCTCGGACGAGATCATTGCGCTCGAAGCACGGGAAGCTGCCGATAACGAGAAGGCGCAAGCGTATCGCGACCAAAAGGCAGCCATTGATGAGGTCGAGCGGTCGATGGATATGCCCCGGATCGGCCGGGAGCCGGACGGGGAGGTTCTTTGGGAAGACCGGCGCCATGAAAGCGTCGGCTGTGTCAGGAAGATCATTCTCGCGCCGGATGGCCACCTTTGGTCTGTCACCCGTGACTCCAGCGACGGCGCCTTCGGGGGTTAGTACAACTGCGGGTACAATACGGTCGGCCGTCGCATGAAAGCGGAGGAGGATCTTGTCTCTCGGATCACATGGAAGCGCGAAGGAAGCTGACCGGTAACGCCGGTCTGCAACCGAGGGGGTGCCGGGAGTATTTGTCGCTTGCAGCCGATGGACGCATGCTCACCTGAACAACAGGGAGAGACGCATGATTTTAAGGATGGCTGCCGCGATCGCCAGATTTTTTGGTCGGATCGGAAAAGATGCTTGGAATTCCTTGCCGGCCGCCGGCAAGTGGCTGGACGATATCATTCGCTGGCCGTTTTCGCTGGTGTTCGGTGGTGGGGCGCCGTTGCCGGCCTATGAACCGAATTTCCGGCGAGCGGATGTCGTCGATGAGTTCAAGAGGGCGCGCCAGGCCGCTGCTATCGACGTTCTTGGACGGGATATAGTCGCTACGGTCCGCAAATTCTGCACGGCTTCGGAAGCGGACAGGGCGACGATGGACCTTCGCGGTATCGATGCCGGTGCGATGGCGCTGCTATTCACCATGGGCAAGGATGAGTTGCGCGCCCTGTCCAGGGCGAGCGACCCGGCGATCCGCAAATTCTGCTTGGGCAAGCCGCATGGAGTATACGGCGTGCCGGTGGTCGGCGTACATCAGCCAATCCCGGCAAACGACAGTTCCCCCAGACCGTCATCGGATCGCCGGCGATGGAAGGAGCAGGCAGAGTTGCATGAGGCCGTCGAAAATCAGTTCAAAGTCGGCTGATGCCGCGGTTATGGCCTTGAGCAATAGTGTAGCTGGTCGGAACACTGTCCAGCCGGCTACACTATTCACGCATGCCCCGCTCACCGCAGGCGAGGTGAAACCCGAGAATGACGCCGGAATGTAACTTTATAGTATAACGACAATTGGCTTATTTTTGCGTGCCTTAAAATTCAAAGCATCGAGATAAACGCCACGATAATCTGCGGGATAGTAATAACTCTCAAATTTCATTCTCTATAGTGCGTTTCTCTCTTGCCGAGGACGCGAATTCGAGAAACACTTTACATAATGCTATATGGTGGCACTAGGAGAGAAGTATGCTTGCCTGCGACCAGAAAGAAAGTATGACGGTGAAATTTGCCTTGTCTGCCAAGGGTGAGCCAAATTTGTTCGACGTGATTTATGCAACTGACGTCAAGAGCACGGTTGAGAAGACCGTCCAGGACTTTATCGATGGCCTGCGCGCGGGAAGCGCGGACCCGCGGGCGTATCGTCGCCCTGCCCTGTCTCTGGCTCACCGTCAGTTCATATTCGGTGATCATGACGAGTTCGACCGCGTCTCGCCCGCCCCGTTTGCTCGCGACATCGTTCTCCTTGGCGGGATGGAGGGCTGGACCGGGACCGCTGTGAAGGCGCGGCTTCTCCGCGATGAAGTAACGCTTCGCGGCAATCTCATGATGCTCTCATTCCATCTTCGCGAACTCGATGATTTCGGCGAGGACCCCGACATCAGGGAGGACTACGAAGGCGTGCTCGCGGAAACGCTGCGTAACCTCGGCGTATATCGGCCTGCTGCCTGATCACGGGTAACTCCGATGGCATTTCATGGAAGGACATTGCGAAGACGTCTCTGTCGCCGCGGCCAGATGGTCCTGACGCTTCCCGCCCCGGTCCTGTTGCCTGGACCCCAGACGAGGGGAGCAGGAGGGATTGCGCTTGGCCGCCGAGAACCAGTTCAGGGTTGGTTGATGCCGGGGGCCTGGCTGTCCTGGCTGTGAGCGAGGCCTCCCTCTTCCGGGGTCGAGGATCGTCCGCCCGATCAGTGCCCTGCTCCATTGCTCAGAACGAGCCGGGCGAGCAGCCTATTTGACCGCCCGCTGTTTGAAGGGGAGGAAGGCGAGAACCAGCAAGCTCATCCACGCTTTCCCGACCACCTGGCTCAAGATGAATTCCAGCGAACCGAAGGCGAACCAGAGAAAGACTGCACTATCGATGATCGAACCGGCCACCCCGCTGAGAAAGACGGCGAGCATGAGGCTGTGCTTGCGCAGCGGGGCGTAGCTCGCAAAGTCGGCCAGCTCAGCCAGGACGAAGGCGAGTACGGATGCGAAAATGAGCGCCGGCGCAGCGAACATGGCCGACAGGATGCCGCCGATGGCAATGGCGACAAGGGCAGCCTTTGCACCACCAATCTCATGAACGGCATCGCGCAGGACAAACGGACAAACGATGCGCCGATGGCAAGAGCGCCGCTAGGGGCGCCCAGGCCGAAGCCGACCGGCAAGAGGCAAGGCCCATCGGTTACGCATGCAGTTCCGATGTTGCCGGTCATCCAGTGCGCAAGCGGCACGGTAGCGGCGAAGGCCGCGATGAGAGCGATCACTTTAGGCTGCATCGATCAGGCTCCTTTTGTAGAAGGATGGTTCTGGGGACGTTAACGCGATCCAACCGGTCGGCCATGGGGGCAGCGTGTCAGCCGTTGGGCGTGCGTATTCACGCAGGGCTGTCTGGTGCTTGCCAGCCCTGAAAATCGGATCGCGATGGATGGAGGCGAGGCAGGCCAAACCATTTATTGTCCGACCGCCAATTTTATCCCGGCAGTTCGTCGCCAGGGTCGGGCGGTACGTCGGGAGCGCGGTCGAGGATTGCCCGCGCTTTCGCGAGGACGGTGTCGATGCCGACGCTCTCGTCGCGGTCCAGCTGTGCGAGGCCTTCGGCTACGAGCTTTGCCTCGGCCCGTGTCTCCCGGTTCTCACGGAACAGGCGCGCGAAGGTCGCCGCCTGTTCCTTGACTTCGTCCTCGGGCGGTTGCGGCATCGGCAGCCCTGCATCCCCGAGTGCGACGAGCAGATCGGCCGTATCACGGAGCCCGAGCTTCTCCGCGGCAAGGCGCCGCGAAAGCTCGCCTCGCGAACATTGCTCGAGCACCATGGTCCGGGCGACTTTCAGCATTGCCGCATGGTTGTGCGGCTCCTCGTAAGCGATGTCGCCGAAGACCGAGCGGATGAGCTGCCAGTCGGTGTCCGTGATCTCGGTCATGCGGGCCTCCGCAGGGTATCGATGACCTGCTGGCGCTGCTGGCAGGCCGCGCGGAGCTGATCGACCTCGGCTTCCAGTTCGGCGACCAGCCCGACGGCGGTGCGGGCGAGGTCTTCCATTTCGTCCGCATGATCGATGGCCGCAGACAGGGCATCGCCATATGCGTGCTGACGGCGCGCTTCGGCGGCTGCGTCGAGGCCGGCGAGAAGGCCCTGCGTGAGCGACATCACCCCGCCGGCGATCAGCATCATGCCAGCCGCATTGCCCATCGCCGCGCCATAAGCCGGGTTCCCGAAATTCGCCATCGTAACCTCCGTCAGTTGTTTCTTGACGACTGGTATGCCGGGCTCGGGACTCCCCGGCAAGCCGGCCGCCGCGTATATCGCGATCGAGAGGTTAACGCAGTGCGAGCCCGGGGAAAGAGGCCGTGGCTCCGGCGCGTTAAACTCCGCGTCTGTGAACAGGTTTGGGAACAACCGTTCACGATAGTCGAGGGGAAAGGCGATACGCACCGGTGTCTTGGGCGAGTACGATTTCAGGAAGCCGGCATGGACGAGTTCCGTCAGAGTGGTTCGCGCCGTCCTTTCCGACGTCCTGGTGATGAGATTGATGTCGCCTCGTTGCATCGAGCCATAGCGCAACACGGCGGAAATCAACGTCCGGCGCACGCTTGTCATCCGTCACAGAATTCACCATCTTCCGGTAGCGGCTTTCCAACTTGTCGAAAGCGAAAACGGCGGAAGCGAACCTGATCTGATCGAGGGCCACGGAGAGGAACCATTCGCAGTAGGCCTCGAGCGCTTTCAACGAAAGGTTCCCTCGCCCGTCGCGATCTCCCATCCGGGGATGGTCGGCATAGTCCATCATCCGTTTGTATTCGGTTTTTTCATGCAAGCCGCGGGCGAGACCTCGCGAAATCGACCAAAGCCCCTTCCCACCGATACCGGTATTGAGAGCCATGGCATGCGACATCAGTCTGCTCACCCTTCCGTTGCCGTCGGGGAAAGGATGGATGAAGTTCAGCCTCTGATGGGCGGCCGCGATCGCGATTACCCTGTTCGTCGCACCGGCATGCGCCTGCCTGTAACGTTTTGAAAAATGCTCCATGAAGGCGCTAACGCGCGGAGACGATGGAGGCTGATGCCGGCCGACCACGACGTCGTCATCTCCCTGCCCGCGGAAAGCGCCCGGTACGATCGGCGCCTGCGTTCCATCGGGACGCTCGACGAATTTGAACTCATCCGGCATCTCTTCGTAGAACCGTCGATGCACCGTAACCGGTGTTCTACCCCCACATTGCCCACTGTCGCCTGATCTGTGATCGAGTTTCCATGGATGAGCAACAAGGAGTTTCTCCATGGATACTACATTGGAGGTTCTCACGACGCGGCGGGGCCGACGTGAGGCTCATCGCCAATGGCCGGACGAGGTCAAGGCGCGGATCGTCTCGGAGAGCTTGCGTCCGGGCGTGACGGTGAACGAAGTCGCCGAGCGCCATGGCATTAAGGCCAATCACCTGTCGTCCTGGCGAACACTGGCGCGTCAGGGCAAGCTAGTTTTGCCTGAGCCTGAGGATGCAGTCGAATTCGCGGCCATGGTTATCGAGACGACAGCACCTGAGCCGCCAACAGCCAAGCAGCCCTCCCGCGCCGAGATTGTCATCGGTCCGGTCACTATCCGTCTTGAGGAAGGTGCGTCTGCCGTCCGGATCGCCGCCATCGCGCGTGCTTTGGCGGCGACATGATCTTTCCATCGAACCGCGTGCGCATCATGGTGGCGACCAAACCCGTGGACTTCCGCAAGGGGCATGACGGATTGGCGGCGCTGGTGAAGAACGAACTGCACAAGGACCCGTTCACCGGCACGGTCTCTGCAGGTCGATGGCTATGCCGGATACAACAGACTGATCGCATCAGAGCGCGTTGGGCCGGACATTCGGCTTGCCTACTGCTGGGCACACGCCCGTCGCAAGCTGGTGGAGATCACCCGCAACGGAACATCACCCATTGCCGAGGACGGCGTTAACCGGATCGGAGAGCTTTATCGGATCGAGGCCGAACTGCGTGGTCTTGATCAGGAGGCTCGACTTGCCGGAAGACGGGAACGGTCTGCGCCGCTCGTCGCCGACATGCAGGCTTGGCTCGTCCATCACCGTGCCCTTGTCGCGACGAAGTCCCCGCTCGGCGATGCCTTGGCCTACATCGCCAAATACTGGGACGGCCTGAAGCTCTTCCTGACCGATGGCCGCATCGAGATCGACAACAATAGCGTCGAGCGGACCATCCGGCCGATAGCCCTCAGTCGGAAGAACGCACTCTTTGCCGGGCACGATGCCGGGGCCGAGAACTGGGCGACAATCGCCTCGCTGATCGAAACCTGCAAACTCAATTCCGTCGACCCACAAGTCTACCTGACCCGCACGCTCTCAGCCATCGTCAGAGGGTATACAGAGACAGATCGATGATCTGCTTCCCTGGAATCATCAGGCCGAGTAACGTTTGTTAGGGACAGGGATAGGCCCACCAATGTTCTTCCAATTGTATTGTAGCCGCCGATTGCGCATTGGTCAGCCCCGTGAGGTCAGCCATACGCCAACCAAGGTCACCGCCAGCCCGGCGAACATCGCGAAGGTCAGAGGCTCCGAGAACAACATCCAAGCCCATAGCATTGTCACGGGTGGGCTGAGGTAGATGGCGGCGCTCACCTTGGCAACCGGGAACAGCCGAAGACTGGTATAGTAGACCGCATACGCTAGGAACGTTGCGATCAGGACTAGCCAGACCATCCCGATTGCAAAGTCTCGGGTCATCGGTGGAGCAAGGCTGCCCTGCGTCAATGCGCACAGGCCGAAGAGAACCGACCCCATCAGCGTCTGGATGCAAAGGCTCTGGTGGACCGGCATGTGTTGAGTCTTGCGTCTCCTATGCAGGACCGAGGCGACGGCGAACACCAGCATCGAACCTACCGTCAGACCGTACGCCCAGATCGGAGCGGTACCGAAACTGAGGCTGTCGAAGGAGACGATCAAGACGCCGACGACGGCAATCGCGGTGCCCAGCCATTGCCGTTGCGTCAGCCGCTCACCGAGGACGGGCTGGGAAAGGGCGGCTATGGCGAGCGGAAGAAGGTCGGCGATAAGCGCGACCAACCCGGTTGGCACTTTCTGCTCTATGGCAAGCGCGAAGCCTCCCAGATAAAGGAAGACCGCCATGATGCCGAATAGCGCCTGATCCCTGACCGCACGCATCGATATTCTTGGTCCGATGGCCACCGCGAAGGGCAGGAGGATCAAACCCGAGAGCAAAGTCCGCCAGAAGAGCAGAAGCATGACGCTCGCCTCCTGGTTGGCATATCGAATACCGACAAACCCGGAACTCCATCCGATGATGAGAAGCGTGGCGAGCAATGGCCATAACAGAGGATGGCGACTGGCAGAGACGGAAGGTAGAAAGGTATCGGTCATTGGGGCTCTATCGCGAGGAACACGATCTACCGCTACGGGGAAAGCGCAGAAATCGCACATGACAAATATCGATGTACGCATGACATTCTTTGAATCTCTGTCATGATTTGCAAGGTTCATGGTAGGCTCGTTCCACTGACAATCTAATGGATATGACCATGAACGAGCTGAACAGTCGCCGCCTCGAAATCGACGCTTTGCGGGCGCTTTGCGCAATCCGCCAACATGGCGGGATTACGAAAGCATCCGCCGCACTCGGTCTCTCCCAATCAGCGGTGAGCCACAAGATCAAAAGGCTTGAGGTTAGCCTAGATTGCGAGCTGCTCGGACGGAGGTCGGGAGGGCCGATGTTCACAGCCGCTGGCGAAGACCTGCTGGACTACGCTGGTCGCATCCTTGGGCTGCACGACGAGGCACTGATAAGTCTGTCCAAGACACCACTCGCGGGGAGACTTCTACTGGGGCTCACCGAAGACACTGCCTGTACTGATCTCGCTCGCATTTTTGGCCGCTTCAAGCGGCTTCACCCAAAAGTCGCGGTCCGAACCAAGGTCCGCATGAGCTTGGTTCTCCGCGCCATGCTGGAGCGCGGAGAACTTGATGCTGCAATCGTCCAGGTCTTTAGCCACGAGGTGCGACCGAACGACGTGGTCCTGTACAGAGAGGGCCTTCACTGGGTGAAGCATCCAGAATTGCTGATCCGGGAGGGTGAACCGATACCCTTCTTGTCGTTCGACGATGAATGCTTCTATCGACAATGGGCACTCGACATTGGCCAGGAGAACTCAATGCTCGAAACCGTGTTCGAGTGCTCAAGCGCGGCCGGGATTGTGTCCGCCGTCAACGCGACAATGGGCGTAGCGTTGCTGAGTGACCGCCATATCCGAGGGGAGATGCAGATAATGACCGACCGCCTGCCTCTGCCTCCGTCCTTAGAATACGTTATCCGGCGGGCTCGCAAGTCGAGAAATCCAGCACTCGATAGCTTGGTCAGAGAAATTGAGAGGGACATCGGTCGTCAGGGGGGATTGGCACTGGCTGGCTGACATGACCACGTCGATAATGACCTAAAGTCACCGGGCTCATCGACGCTGAGGTTCAAGGCATCGAAACTCAAATCTCAGTCAAGGTGCGAGCGCAACACCGCTTACGATGCACCCATGTGATGAAGTCCATGGACGTTGGCGATGGCAACCGACCCTCGACATACATCCGGTCGATTTCTCGTTGGACGGTCACATGCGCCTTCGCCTCCAGGGCGAGCGGTCGGGTGGCTTCCTCCAGCTCCGCGCCGGCGAGTGCATTCTCGATATCCCTTGGCCGGGTATTGTGACCTTCGATCAGGTTCGATAGTAGCAGTTCATGACCCGTACGAGGTCTGCAAGCTCAAAAGCTGAATCGTCGTGGAGGCCCTGGCCCAGTCTTGCGGCTTCAGACTGGATCTCGACGACTAGGTCTGAGAGGATTGGCGGAATGCTCTCCTCGAAAAAGCAAGGCTCGATGGGGTCGGGACTTCTTCCATTCATTGCCGATCCTGATGTCGAGGATATCCCTTTCAAAGTAATTACTTACTTATTTTTTGCAAATGGATTTGCCGATTTCCTCTTCCGATGTTTCTGCCGGTCGGTGCGTGTCCGTGGGAATCTGGTGAGCTTGCCCTACCCTTCCGGTCTCAGGCTCCATGATTGCTGGACTTGGCCAGAGCGTGCCGATGAATCTTGAGTGCGTCGGCAATGGCTGTCTGTCGGCATTTGGAAATCACCTGCTCGATCCGCAACTCGTTCGCGGGCTTGTCGACGGGCCCGACGCCACGGCCGCAGACGAACGTGTGGCGAGAATGGCTTTGAGACCGCGAAGATAGGCCAATGCTTCCTGCCGGCTATTCTCGTCGGGAATGCCTGGCACATGCGCCTCCATGGCGTCATGGATGATTGCGGTGATGTCTGTTCGCATCGATGTCTCCGTTTGTGGGCCACCGAAAGCGCGTGGCCAGGTACAGTGTGCGGCAACACCCGGCCGGCCGCAAATAGCCGGTCGAGGGAAGCGGGCAACATTGTCTTGAGAAGGTGCCAACAAGGACTTGCGATCCATCAAGATGCCTACGGTACGGACGACCATCTGGCATGGATGGAAATGTGCGCGCTGTCGGCTTCCATCGAGTGGCTTCGCGACCCCCTCAAATTCGGTGATCGGTTCAGGCGGCGATGGTGATGCGGCTGAGTGCTGTTGCGAGAATGGTCAAGCGCTATCGCCGGTGCTCGGAATGGCGCCATCCATTCTTGTCCACGCCCGAGGTCCACGTCTATCTCAAACTCGAGCCTGTTCGTGATCCCGGACGCTATATTGATCCATTAGGCATAGCGACGGGAAGAGAGGGCGTTCTTCATGCGCCCTCTCTCAGAGTGCTCAGCGCTTCGGAAAGAACGAAACCGTAGTGATGTACTCCGAACGCGGTCGCAATCGAGACCGGTGACGCACAGTGGCAGTCAAACTCCCTGCCGTCCTGTTCGTCGAGAAGCTCGGCATATTCGTGAGCCTCGGCTGCTGATCCGTAACCGTACAACCCGTCGCCGCTTGACGGTGTGATATGCCACCAGTCCTCCAGGCCCATTTCCTCTACCTGCTTCGATTTCAAGGCAGCATGAGTGGCAACGAGCCTCTTATGGACAACGTCTGCGATATCGCCAAGAACACCGGAGCGAGCGTCGTCGCTGATGTCATCATAGCGCCCCCTGTCTGCGCCAAGCGCATTGGCGACACTTTCGCGATAGCAAGAGTTGACGTCAAGGTGACAGTCCTGACGGACGAGATCGAGGTCGTCGTCAAGCCATTCCAGGGTCCGCTCGACAATCTCGCCATCGACGGCGATGTCAAACAATATATGAATGGCTTCGTCGAAGTCGAACTCCGCATTGACGATGGAAATCCGGTCAGCGAGCGGGGGAAGCTCCTGAGAGACAACCAGCTCGGCCGCCCTCCGATACTCTCGTATCGCATACGGCAGTTGGGTGCGAACGAACTTGGCCTGCGAGAAAACGTTCCTGGATATGCGCTCGAAGTGGTCGGCGATGCGGCCCTGAAGGCCGTTACGCTCATCGACGATGAGCTCAACAGCATCGTCGTGTCCCGCGAGGTAAGCCCATGCGTGGATGTGGGTACTGCCGCTGGCGTAGCGGAAGCGGAAATACCATCCGGAATTTCCGCCGTCGGCGCCATCGAAGGGGGCGTTCTCGACGCGGTACACATCGAGGTTCGTGTTGGGGAGTTTGTCTTTGAGTACTTTCATGTATTCTCTCCTGGGAGTTGCGCCGGTTCCGGCGGCGGAGTGGTTTGTTTAATTGCAACGGCGAGGGGGATCGGTCCCGGATCCATTCTCAGGCGGCGCGGCTGTCGGCGAGGCGGAACGGCCTGTCGGCCGAGAGTGCGCGATTGATCCGGTTGTTGACCCACTCCCATCCGCCTGTATTGATCGCCGGGTCATGGAAGGCTGCCGTGACGACGGCCTTGGCATCAAGCTTTCTTCCGCACAGAATCTCGTGGTCGAGTGCTGCGAGATGGATCTGCAGGACCGCGCAATAGAGCGTCGAAACCGCATCGTCCGTTCGGACAAGAGCCTTTTGCAAACGATCGACGCCGTCGAGGAACCATGCCTCGGCCTGGTGCGGCCACGTCACGCGCGTACCTCCCATCGGGAGGGACACCGCAGCCGGCTCCGAAAGAAAGCCGGATCTGGTGAGAGAGGGAGTAGCAAGAGCGTTCATATTCTTTCCTTGTTGCCATCGGGTTCCAGCCGGCATGAGCACGGCTTGTATTGCTCATGTAAAATGATGGCGTGTATCACCAATGACGGCAAGCGGCGGGGAAGGAAATAAACTGCTGAATGCAAATTTCTTCTGGTCGACGCTTTGATCCATCGGAATATTAAAATTGTAATGAACATATATTGTACGGTGGTGGGTTAATGTTCAGGGACGGCATCTCTCCGAGAATACGGTGTCTTGTTTTACCGCCGATCGACGTCTTGAGTTTCCTCATCGCCTCGGATGGTGTCGTCGACAATGTAGGCCGTGACTTTGAGAAGACTTGTCCCCCGAAAACCGAAGGAGCGTCATTTTGGAACCCCACGCCTCCCCAGGATAGAATAAACCGCATCTCGTAGAGCATTCCTTTCGATTATGGGATCGACGGTCAGGGGTGCCGACGAGACGGCCCCGCGACTGGGGTCCTGTAAAACAGGACTCTCACCAGCTCGTCGATCAGAAGCTCCACGGCCTGATCCTGGTCCGGTGTGCCGCCATTGTCCCAGCTCAGAGAGTGACCTGGATCGTGATCAACGCACATTTCGAGCTGAAATCCGATCTCACCGATATCGTCGATCCGGGACAAGATGTCCTTGAGGATCGCGATTTGCTCTGCGTCCAGGATCACACAGCAATCCTCAGACAAGAGGTGCCGATGCGTTTGGCGGAGGTTCTCAGTGCAGTCGGCGAGTTCACGTTTGCACATGAAAGGTCTCCGAGTGTTTCGAAGGCCTCCTGTACCGGAAGCAGGTTGCCGTGTCCGGCGTTGACAAGCCAGAGAGTGCCGGGGGGGTGGCCGGCAGGATCATGGGCGAAGACGAGATTGATCGTCAGCGGACGACGGCCGGCCGGCACGTCGCGTCGGCGACATCCAGTCGCCATTGCTCCTCGTGCCGGAGATGCCATGCGTAAGGTGTTCCCCGGACTTTTGTCACAGCGAGCGGGTCGTTTCCGCTCCAGCCGGAAACATGGCGGATTGTCTCCCAGTCGATCCAAATTGCATCATCCGGCTCGCAGGACTCCAGCAGAGCCAGGTCCTCGGCAATATCGTCCCAGTCGAGAGCGGGATCATCGTGCAGGAAGGTGTTAGTCATCGTGGCCGGCCTCCAGGCAATCGCGAGGGATGATGCCGGCGGACAGCGACCGCGCGGCGACGGTGGCCTTCAGGTCGCGCCCTCCGCCGAGAAAATTTCTGAAGCCTTTTGCGCTCCGGCGCTCGTTGATCTCCATGATGCACATTCCTTTTTTCCCTGGCCGCCTCTATGGACGTGGATTGACCGTGATGCGTGGTTTCGCATCCAATCATCGAAAATCAGCGTCATGCCGGCCAGGTTTCCAGGAGCGGCGGGCATGGCGCTTAGGCGTGAAACGTCTGTCAGAAGGGGATTTCCTCCGTTTGATCGACCGGCGGCTCTTCATCAAGCTCATCGAGCTGCATGCATTCCTTCTCGATATCCTCGTCCTTAGGGGCAAGCCGGTGCAATGCTTCTTCCGCAATGCTGTCGGAGAGGCGCCCTTTGACCTGGAACAGCAGATCTACGAACTCGTGGGAATAGTTGGACCAGGCTTCTTTGAATTCGAGAAGAAGAAGCGTCAGGATTGCCCAAGGTTCTTTCCTCGCGGCGTTCGCAACATCCTCAATCGTCACGCCATACTGGACGGGCACGACATAAGCATCATCACGCCACTTGCTTTCCGAGTGGCGGAAAGCGAGCGAATCGACGCCAAGCCAAAGCTCGAGTTCATGGTTGTGCATCGGCTCGGTCTTCAGGCGCTTGTCCTGCCTCTCGATGTTTCTGGTGAAGGCCTCGACGGTTTTGGCGAGCGTGCGGAAGTGGAGATAGCCAATATCGTGGTCTTGGCCGCGAAATGGAGAAAACTCAGCTGTGTCGGTCATCGGATGGCTCCTTGTGGTGCTGTGTGAGCTGGTTGGGGTTGTGTGCCGCCGGCGCGAAAGCCGGTGACGGATAGGCAAGAGGTGCCGGCCGCAGGCGGAGCCGCGGTTCGACGGGTCAAAATTTCATGACGTTTGCGGGGGAGGCGGCTGAGATGCAGGAACGAAAATCGTTCAGCATTCCCCTCCCCGGACTACGGGGCGCCCTGTCTGAAACCCAACAGGTGCGTTTCGGCCCGGGAGGACGGCTGCCTCAGGCCACTTTCCGCGCTTCCTGGAGGGACGTGACTCTATCCCGAAGGAAAGCGGCGAGCCCCTCGATGTCGTCTCTCGCGGTGAAGAGCTGTGTCAGGCAGGCATTGAAAGCACGCATGGTCTCGTCGGATACGTTACGGCGCGACACGAGTTCCTCAAGCGCCACCTCGGCGTCGTCGGTGAACAGGGAACGGAGTGCCTCACCCGTTTCGCGAGCGCGAGAACAGAGGTCAATAATATTGGAGGTGACGGCGCCGAGGGGCATCCTCTCGGACTCGGTCACGATCGTCTCGTCTACTTCGCCGATCTCGAGGAATTGCTCCAGTTCGTCGTAGCCGCGTCCGCCAACCCATTCCTTGAGGGCGGCCGCAAATGATTGGCTCGTGAGGCCACTCAAGTAATCGTGGTCGTCTTGGCGCTCATATTCGAGAAACCAGGTGGCGACATCGAGTTCGAGGCCGGTGGCGAGGTCCTCGACGAATGGTTTGCGATCATCGGGTTCATCTTGCCGGACGAATGAAATGAAATCAAAGACGGCTGCCCGAGCATCAGAGGGGGTGGAGGTCATACTGTTGCCTTCTGTTTTAAAGCTGTTCACAAAGTTTGAGGTAAGGTTTTCGTCCCTCATGAGTTTATGCTGTCCGGATAAGCGAATGACGGCAAGAGGAAAGTGAAAGATAATTTAGATATGCGGGAGAAATCTATTCAGTGGGGCGAACTCAGCGATACTTAAAAATTTAGCGAAGGCCACTTAAACATTCTGATGCGGATAGTCGCCCTTGAAGTCGCGCAGGTCGGCGACCTGCTTGGCAATAATCGATTCCTCCACCGCCGGGTGACATTGACCGGTGTGAAGGAGCTGTGCTCGCGCAGAGGTCTCGGTCGATCAGCGCAGCCGGCCGATCATTGTTGCCTGGCGGATGTTCCCGGAGGGAGAACCCAAGGAAGAAGGAAGCTTTGTGGATCGATGAAGGAACACAACCTGCGCCGATTCCGGCAGATCTCAACGGTTCGGGAGATCCTCGAGCGATGCGAAAGTGTTGCCGCATGGCCTGCGGAAGGATTCACCGAGGCGACGGCGCGTGACGGGAAACTCTCTGGCCCAGACATGAAAGAGGCGGCATTACTGCCGCCCCTCTCTCCGCCTGCAGGGCGGTTGAAGTCCTCCCGAAAGGGAGGAGGTCCTGTCTTACACCCTCCCGTGAAGGGAGGAAATCTCTGCTGACGCAGAGCGAAGATTTGTCCGTCAGGCCGACAAATCCCGTTTTGAATCGAGGCCGAAACCTCTTTTCGGTACACCCTCCCCTGAGGGGCGAAGCAGCACCGTGGAATTTCCCTTTTTGAGGGGGATACTCCTTTGCGCGGTGCCAGCGCCTCCGTATTCAGCGCAAGACTGAACACTGAATTCCAATCCCTTATAGGGAACGATGATCAGGACTCGAAGCCTTTCGACCGTTTGTCTTTCCTAATCCCTTGCAGGGAACGATAACCACCGGAAAAAATGATCTGTAGCAAATAGAGAAGCGGTGCAAGCCCGCCCCTTTTTCTCATCGCTTCCGATAGTTAGAAGATAAGTTCCTTTCGCCTGATCGTCAATACTATTTCCGATTTATTTTCTTGATAAGGTGGGGTATTTTTAAGTTTTAATTTGTATTTTGAAAATTGTTCTGTCCTTAAGCGTGATATCTGTACGTGATATTCTGTCTCCAGGAGTGTATTCATCTCCATCGCTACGTTGTGCACCCTGGTCTGCGCTGGTTCTAAAGTGCCCGGAATACCGGCGGCATCGTCAGGTTAAAATGGGGGCGATGCGGCCCAATATCTGCGCCGGCTCATCCGCGCAGATAGAATGCAGCATCGTCATGCGATAGTGCCGACCACAGCATGCCCGGCAGATTGAGATGGAAACCATGCGCATATTAGGCGGCTTCCATCGGCTGACCTTCAAGGCGTACGGCCATGACGATGTCCATGAAGCCGGCCAGCGCATGTGCACCGGCCTTCCGCGCAACGATGCGGTCCCCGTGAACGCTCGTGTTCGCCATGCGTCCGACATATGCCAGCGCTTCCTCGAGGCTCCCCCCATCCAGTTCGATCGCCTCGAGCAGATCGAAGATCGTGCAGTCCTCGGGAAACGACATGGCCACACCGCGGAGCGGCTCGACCCCCTCCCCCAGAAGGCGAAGTTTGCCCTGCTCGACGGCCAGCTTGCAGCCGGCGAGCGGAGTATTGGGATGGAGATTTGCGACAGACGCGTGAAAGTCGTGAATTGCGTTGGTCATGATTGCCCTTTCTGGCCAGAGGTGCCGACAAACGTGGATGACGAAGATGGAAAGACTGCTCGGCGAGACGATGAGGAACCGCCGCGCCTGATGATTGTCGCTTCGAGCCTCACTCCTCCGGCTCTTCGATGTGAAACGCTTGCGGGACGGGCGGTGCGCCGATCCCTGCATTGATGACGCAACTACGAACGTTGATGCTCCGCCCCGAGGCAAGCGTGCGCCGATGGGACCGACGATTGTGCGTTGCACGAGGGCCGAACTCGCGAGCGCGAGCATCGGCCAGCGGCCCGCGATGGATGATCACGGCGGGAAGGCGGACCACGTGCTGCATCGGCATCGGAGTGTGGCCCCGGCGTGCACGTGCGCGGTTCAGGCGTTCATCGGGTTCGACGTTCTCGATCTCGACGGCCGGCTGGCACAGGGTCCGGAAGAACCGTAAAAGCATGTGATGGTGAGCGACGAGTTCAGACGGGCTGTGGAGAGCACGGAGGCTGACGGGCGCCTTGAAATCGAGAACGGGCGTGCCGTCGGCATGTCTGTGGCGGCGGTCGAAAATGAGAAACAGACCGGAATACGTCAGCGTGTCGTTCGCAAATGCGAGAGGGATGGCATTGTAGCCGTGCGCCGTGCGCTGCACGAGCCACAGGCAAGTCGGACCCTGGCCGCCGCCGGGGTACGGCACTTCGGTCTGGACGATGACCTTCTCATGCGGAACCGGGTAATCGGCTGCCTCGATAAGTTCCTCCCTGGTGAGGCCCGGAAAGCGGGGTTCGTCGAAGAGCGTGATCCTCGCGCCGGAGTTCATCCACGTGAAGACAAAATTCTCCGGGCTCTTCAGGCCGTTCAAGACTTGCGGATAGGTGTACATGACGAAATCAACGTCATCCTGGCGCGCATAGGGCGGGATTTCCAGCATCAGCTGGTTGTTGCGGTCGAGATCGATAATGCTGTTGAGCATGGGAGGTCCTTTCCGCACACATCGGTGTGCCGGGCGCAGGTTTCAGAACTGGGGTGAGGCCTGACGCCGATCTGGCGTCAGGCTCGGGACATCAGCTTGTCAGCAGTGTCCCATCGTGGGGCCGAGGAGGATGTTGAGTGCGCGCTGCTGCAGGAGCGACACGAGAAGCGGGCCGAGCGCATGGCTACGCTCGGCGTGCTTTGCGAGGTTCTTGCCGGCCTTCGCCTTCTTGACCGATTTCTGGATGCGCTCGAGAACATCGATGCCACCGTCCTCGAAAAGGACAGTGTGAAGGGTGTGGGGCGGGTAGAAGGGGGGCAGCGAGATGACGATCCCGTGCGAGACGGAATCCGGGCGCGGGCCGTAGGTGATCGTCTTGGCCTTCACGACCAGAACGTTGTCTTCCACGGAAAGGTGGATGTTTTCGATGTGCTTCAGGAGCGAAGCGGCAAGGGTGCGATGCTTGGCGTGGACGCCGGTTTCACCCTTGCGGGCGTTGGACGAGGTGCTGGTAACAGCAGTCTGCTTTGTGTCCGACATAGTCGAGACCTTCTCCATCTTGACGGCAAGGACGAGTGCCGATGCTCGAACCGTGAACGGGGCGTTCGCGGCGTATGAGCGTCAGGTTCGTCGAGATTGCCGACATTTGAAGGTCTCCGTTTGAATTCACTCGGTCGCTATACGCGGTGCAAAAATAAACATCGAGCCCACAAAGACAAAAAAATCGAAAAATAATTTTAGTCTCCAAGTGGAGCCATCCGGTTCAGGGAAATACTTATTGTAAATGAATTATACTCACGGACCGATACTTGTCTCGATACGAAACAGATAGAGGCTATATTGCCTTTCTGGCGGCCGTGCGGGCTGTCGAAGGAGCTTTCAGACACGGTGTGCCGTCACGATCATGACGTCTCCCGGTTTCTGCGGATCGGTCTGGAGAAACGCGAGTTGACCATCGGGATGGATATGGACCGCGGACAGGCGGCCGGTGCAGTAAGCCCCGGTATCGATGCCGATCCGGTTCGTTGCAATCTCGCATTGCCCGCTTGCGGTGACGCTATGGCCGTGGATGACCGTCTTCCCAAAACTTTCGGTCGACAAGAGAAACGGTTCCCTGATCCACATCAGGTCGTGTCTCGATTGTTCCGCCAGGGGTATGCCGGGGGCAAGCCCCGCATGGACAAGGATGTGATGCGGAAGCTCGACATAGCGCACTGCGCTGCGCAACAGGTCGAGATGCCGGGCAGGGAATTTCGTCCTGAGGTCTTCTACCGAGAAATCGTCCGGGTCGAAGCCGTAGGACATGAGCGTTGCGCTGCCGCAAAGAATGTATATCCAGTGCGTGAGCGCCATGTGCTGCTTGTCGCCGGCAAGTTCATCGAGAATCCGGATCGGAAACCAGTCGTGGTTTCCGAGGATCAGGTGCGAGCCGGATACCTGATCGAGGGTGTTTGCGACGATGTCCATTGCATCTCTGCTGCGTGGGCCGCGATCGATGACGTCGCCGAGGAAGACAATCCTGTAGCTGATGCCCATGCCGGCGGCCCGCTTGTCGATGGCCTCCAGTAATGCCTGAAGAAGATCGGCCCGACCATGAATGTCGCCGATGGCAAATGTGTGCTGTTCGTGCATACGAAGCTCCGAGTTGGCAGGGAGGTTGAAGACTCTGACAGTCCTGCCGCAGGAGATAGGGTGCAATCCTTAGCAATCGCTTGCTGTTCCGGATAAGCATGCAGGGGGTGAATGCCGGCCGCGTAAAGCGGCGCCGCTTCGTCATGATCGCCACAGTGCCTGTCGAAACTTCCGAGCGACAGGGCGCTCGACTGCCGTCACGTGGGCGTGGTTGGATCGGCGGAGATCATACTCCGGTCAGCCTGTAAGCCGTCCGCAGAAGGGCGATGGCTTCGTCCCGGGCGAGCGAAACGTCGAAGGCTTTCGGGTCAAGCGTTTCATCTGCCTGAGCGAGATCGAGGAAGCGCTGCATGTCCGCCTGAATTTGATCCGGCAAAGCGATCGAGGCGCTGCGGGGTAGGAGTTGCGCCAGCCTGAACACGTCGTTGCGGTGCTTTCTGATGTTCTTGCTGTCGATCCTTTCGCCTGATGCGGCCCGCGCGCCAAGGTCAAGAAAGGCGCGCGCCTTGAAGGCGATGAGGAGCGTCTCGTCGACAATGGTGACCGATTCAATCTTGCGTTTCGCTGACTGCAGCGCGTCGTAGTAACCGTCATCGAGCAGAATGGCGGAAAGGCTGACGACGTCCTCTTCGACCGGTATCGGCGTGAGCTCGGCATCCTCGGGAAGCTCGAGCGTGCCGGGTTTGCGGGCGAACAGCTCGATCATGAACGGGAAGTCCGCGGTCGAGGGCTTATGGAACCGGTAGAATTCCTTGTCGCCGGTGCTGCGTTCGCGGGCCTGATAGCCGCCGGCATCCAGAAAGGTCCGAAAGGCTTTGCCGAAGGCGCTGTCGACCACCTCGACGCAGAGCACCATGTCGATGTCTTTGGTTGCCCTGAAATCCAAACCTGCCTCGCCGAACAACAGGTCGCATGCGGCTCCGCCGATAATGGCGTAGCGATCCTCATAGTCCGCGAAATATTCCCGAAACTTGTCGATGCCGGTCAGCAAGGCAGGGTCTCCAACAATTTTTCCGCCGCCATGGCGATGCGCTCGTCGCGATGGTTGTGGAATTGTGCATATAGGGAGAGGGGGTCCACGGTATCGGCATCCGACAGCGCCGCCGGATCATAGGACCATGTTTCGATGCGGTAGCCGGCTTCGTCCCGTCCTGTCTCGACGAGACCGAGCGATTGCGAGATCGCTTTCCAGTCGGCTGCCGGTACGGCGAATGTGTCGATCCGGGGATGGCCGAGTTCGGTCAGCCGGGACAAGGCGGATTCTCCTGCTAGCTTGAGGGAGGTAATCGAGGCTTCGTCGCGCACGAATTTCACACTGCGCACCGGCGTGCGCAGGAACGGCGTTGCCTCGGTCAGCAGTTCTCGTCCACTCGCCTTGAAGCGGATATGGCGTTCCCTGCCCTCTCTGATCGTATCGGCGAGACCGGCGGCGACCAGGTCGTCGAATGCGCGGCCGATCGACATCGCCGAATAGTGCAGGCGCTCGGCAAGGAGTGAGGGCGTGGGCATCGGCTGATCCGGGTACAGGATATGATGGAAAAGCACCGCCTGGGCCGCGGGGGAAATGCGCTCGGTCCTATGCTGTCGCGCCGCGCGGAAATGTTCGCGCAAATCGATCGCGAGATCCGGCAGGTAGAGCTGGTTGCCTGGAACGACGAACGGAACGCCCTGGCCGATCAGGCGTGCGCGATTGTAGGCGTTGAGGGTGTCGGTGGCGAAAGCCACGATCGAGCCGGTGGCGTTGCGGACAATGCCGACGTGTTTGGCGATGTCGGCCGGCGTACCCTCGCCGTCGAGCCTGGCCATGATGATGCAGCGTCGTCCAAGGATCTGCGCCTCAAGCAGGAGGTAGGTGCGTTCGATGAAAATTGGTATGTTGGTCGCGGCCTTGGAGGCGCGGATTTCCACCTGCCCATGCAGCAACTCTCCCAGATAGCGCTCAAGCTTTCGGGGGAACTGCGCAGAGAAATCGCCGGTGTCCATTTCTAACATTGTCTCGCACGATAACAGTGACGATGTTAATATGCAATGATGCTGTTATCATTGTTGCCCTGAAGCTTCGCCTTGGACGGAAGAAGCGGCAATGACGGATGTAACTGCTTGAAACGAGAGCGTTTCAGCAGAGGAGACGAACATCGCGCTGATCGACTGAAACGACGGGGTCCGGGGATGTGGTCGGCGCGTATGCCTGATCAGCAAGAAGGGCGGCATCTCTGCCGCCCCTCTTTTGACCCACGGAAACGAGGGCTTTTTCTTCAGAGCCGCCTACGGGGCGGTAAAGTTGTCGACCCCTGCTCTGCCGGAAAACCAGCAGGACGGGGCCGTACCCCTTCCCGTCAAGGAAGGAGCCCCTGCGTTTGCAGGGAGTAATCCCTCAAGGGGAAACATAACAGAAACGCCAGACGTTTCGGCCAGTCTATTTCCAAGCCCTCATGGGACAACATAACCAGAGATGGGTGGGTTTTTAGAAACAGAGAAGCGGCTTGCTTTCCGATTTTGTTTCTAACCATCTCCGATAATTCAAAGGTAATATTCGATTATGCCCACGTCAATGGCAGATCAGTATTTTTTCTTCAGGAAAACAATAATTCTGAAAATAATAAATTTCCATTTTGAAAATTGTTATTACTCTTGTTTGGAAAAATACCATTCAATCCCGTTGGAGGCAGGGATTCCCATCTGTTTCCACATCATGCATCGGACACTTCCTTCCTCCACTCACGAATGAAGTCTCCCACGGTGGTGTCAGCGCGGCTATGGCTGGCGAGGCAGAGGCGGCCCCTCCTTGCCGATGCCGTCGTGCTCTCAAGGTACCCCAGCCATTTCCAGCGCAGCGCCCGCAAGCCTATCCGCGAGCACGACGTGCCCGGTGGGCCGGATATAGCGTCCAGCCGCAGCCTCTTCATATCCCTGCCAGCCACTCTCCGCCGCATGCCTGGAGAGGAGGTCGACGACGGCGATCGGCGGATCGCTGTTCGCCCGCCCACGAAACTGCCGGACAACATTCTCCCTGAGTTCCAGTGTCGCCAGTGGTACCCCTTTGGGATCGCGTACAGACAGATATCGAAACGCGGCATCGCGTAGCCGACTATCGTAGCTGCCCTGACCGATGCAATGATTCATACGAGCGCCCTCGACGTCGAGTGCTCGCGGTGTCAACAATTCGACGAGCACATGGTCAGCGCCGAGATCTGCAATTTCGGCTTCGTCATCGGGCGAGAGCTGGGAGATGGCCGCATAAGCACGGAGGGGGTCACGTCGTTGATTGCGAAAACCTTTGTCGGCCTCGCGAACGAGTTGCTCGAGCGAAGCGCATTTGAGCAGCTTCCTCGGCTCACCGCGACCATCGACGTTTTGAAGCCAGGGTGCGCTCGTCTGACGCGCCGCGATGAGCCAATCGGCAACATGCAAAACCTGCACGCCATGCGCACGGAAAAATATCCGGGCGCGCTCTCGCCATTTGCGCGCGAGAACCTCGTCCGCCGTTCCGCCACGCTCAGGAATTCCGTCGATCCTGAACCATCTTGGATCATCATTCTCATCGAGAGGATCGCGGATAATCTCGAAATCGATGCGGTCCTGCTCGAGCCAGAACTTGATGAACATCCGCCCAAGGCCCGGGCCGATCAGGTGCTGAATGGATTGGCGATGGATGCCGGGCAGGTCGAGTTCCCACATGAATGCGTTCATCGCCTGATGCCATTCCGGATGCGATCTCGGCGACCTCATGCTGGAAACCGCACGATATTCGACACCGGGCGCTGGACGGCGAACGGCCGGCGCTCAAGGCCCAGCTCGTCCCGGACCTCGCCCCACAGATATGCCGCATCGATCCAGGCCGAAAGAATCGACAGGTGGGTCTTGCCGGCCGCCCGATAGTGCTCCCATGCAGAGTCGAGACGTTGGATCGTCGGCCATTCGAGCGTTTTGGGCAATTCCTCGATGTCGATCCGGTGATGTCTGCAGAGCCGGCTCAGCTCTCTGGCGACATCACGGCAATCCATATCATGCCAGAGGCGCGCGTTGATCAGGTCGGCGAGATGCCCGATGCGGAAATCCGTGTCTGCCTGGAGGACGACCGCCAGAAGTTTTTCCGCAGCCACGGCTTCGAGAGGCTGGCATGCGATGTCGAGCGGCGGAAAATCGGCAATCACGGAGGGGATCTCGGAGATTTCGATTGCTTCGGAGATCGCGTCGGGTCCGGCTCCCAGCGCCATGTCGATATTGCTGGCAGCGGAGACAGCTCCGACCATGCCGCGGATGGTCCACCGGTCGATGGGGGCTCCATAGCCGCCGTCAATCGCCTGCGGTGCTTGGGAGGCCAAGTCCACGCGTATGCCTTCCCGCAGAAGGATCGGCGCGATGATTTCCATACCCCGCAAAATCTCGTCAGGCCGGTAATAGCGGAAAATCATGACCCCGGCGTCTTGCGTTTCTCGGAGCGTCTGGTCGAATAGAAGCTCGCCTGTGAGCAGAACAGGGTCCGGCCCCATTCCTCGCGGCCAGTGCCTGAGGACACTCTCTACGAGTATTCGACCGGCTAGTTTGTTCAGGTCGAGGCCGTGTGCGCTGGCGGCAGCCAGGAGGCGTGTGTCCAGGCTTTCCGCTGCTTTTGATGGTTCTTCCATGTTCAATCTCCAGAATGGTTGTCTGGAGAGAGCGTTGGACTTCGGCTTGCAAGAAACGAGATCACTACGTGTTTTTGCTGAAACCGGATTCAGATTGAGGAAGTAACGGGGGGAGATCGCGGAAAAACCATTCTGAAACC
>Ga0182742_1000758_pt1 | contig 47175 bp, 50 predicted proteins | sample eDN5th37CBELigMG_FD_128880 | JGI IMG/M metagenome (GOLD analysis project Ga0182742, IMG submission 128880) | Enriched Miracle-Growth compost microbial communities from Emeryville, California, USA - eDNA 5th pass 37_C BE-Lig MG (version 2)... ...
CCGAGCGTGGATCGACACCTGGAACGACAACCCCAAGCCCTACGTCTGGACCAAGACCGCCGATCAAATCCTGGCCAGCATCGCCAACTACTGCGCCCGAATTAATGACTCAGGACACTAGTGTTTCGCGTGGTCTTTCTCGCGGGCCAGCCAGGGGATCAGCCCACCGGCGAGCACGTGGTCGATCTGGCGTGACGAGAGCCGGTGGCACACCGAGAAAGTGGTGTTCTTGGTGGTGTTGGTGACCACCAGCGGGCTGTCGTCGTGCAACGTCTGCCACACGTCGGACAGGGTGAGCACATCGTCCTGGTCGATGCGGTCGTAATCGGCGTCGTCGACGAACTCCAACGCGAGCACCCCGAAGTTGGCCAGGTTCTGCCAGTGGATACGGGCGAACGATTTGGCGATGACCGCCAACAGTCCGAGATGCCGCGGCGCGATGGCCGCGTGTTCGCGTGACGAGCCCTGCCCGTAGTTGTCCCCGCCGACGACGATGTGACCCTGCGGCGTGGATTTCGCGCGCTCCGGATAGGTTTCGTCGACCTGGGTGAAGCTGAACATGGCGAGCTTGGGGATGTTCGAGCGGTACGGGAGGGCCCTGGCACCGGCGGGCGATATCTCGTCGGTGGAGATGTTGTCGCCGACCTTGAGCAGCACCGGCGCCTCGATGGTGTCGCCCAGCGGCCGCAGATCGGGAAGGTCGGAGATGTTGGGTCCCTTCACCACCTCGACCGCTTTGGCCTCCTCCGGTGGTGGTGGTTCGACCAGCATGGCCGTGTTGACGGTGTGGTGAGACGGCAGGTCCAGAGCCGGGTGGTCGACGTCGTTGTCCTTCGCCCACTGACGCGGATCGGTGATCACACCGGTGATCGCCGAGGCCGCGGCCGTTTCCGGAGAGCACAGCCACACCGAATCCTCCCTGGTGCCCGACCGGCCCGGGAAGTTGCGGGGCATGGTGCGCAGCGAGTTGCGGCCCGTGGCAGGCGCCTGACCCATGCCGATGCAGCCCATGCACCCGGCCTGGTGGATGCGGGCCCCGTTGATCACCAGGTCGGTGGTCGCGCCCATCTTGGTCAGATCGGTCAGGATCTCGCGTGATGTCGGGTTGACGTCGAAGCTGACCTCAGGGGAGGTCTGGCGGCCGCGGACCATCGCGGCAGCGATCGCGAAGTCCCGCAGTCCCGGGTTTGCGCTGGAACCGATGACCACCTGGGAGACGGGTTCGCCCGCGACCTCGGCGACCGTGACGACGTTGCCCGGTGACGACGGCTTCGCGATGAGCGGTTCGATCTCGGAGAGGTCGATCGTCTCCTCGATGTCGTACTCGGCGCCCTCGTCGGCGAGCAGTTCCACCCAGTCGTCGCCGCGGTCCTCGGCGACCAGGAACTCGCGCACGGCCTCGTCGCTGGGGAACACCGTGGTGGTGGCCCCGAGTTCGGCACCCATGTTGGCGATGACGTGGCGGTCCATCGCCGACAGGCTGTCCAGGCCCGGGCCGTGGTACTCCAGTATCCGGTTCAGCCCACCTTTGACGTCGTGCCGGCGCAGCATCTCCAGGATAACGTCCTTGGCCGAACACCATTGCGGGAGTTCGCCTTCCAGGCGGATTCCCCACACCTCGGGCATCCGCAGATGAAGCGGCTCACCGGCGATGGCCAACGCGACCTCCAGGCCGCCGACGCCGATCGCGAGCATGCCCAGTGAGCCCGCCGCGGGGGTGTGCGAATCGGAGCCGACCATGGTCTTGCCGGGGATCCCGAAACGTTGCATATGGGTGGGGTGCGACACCCCGTTTCCCGGTTTGGAGAACCACAGGCCGAACCGTTGCGCCGCGGTACGCAGGTACTCGTGGTCCTCGGCGTTCTTCTCGTCGGTCTGCAGCAGGTTGTGGTCGACGTACTGGACGCTGACCTCGGTGCGGGCCCGGTCGAGTTGCAGGGCCTCGAGTTCCTGCATGACCAGTGTCCCGGTGGCGTCCTGGGTCAGGGTCTGGTCGATGCGGATGGCGATCTCGTCTCCCGGTGTCATGTCGCCGGAGACGAGATGCGATCCGATCAACTTGTGGGTGACACTCTGCGACATCTACCCAGGCTTCCCGGGGTGGCCCCGGTTGAAACGGTTCAGGACCGGATGAACTCGAGCAGGTCCGCGTTGATCACGTCGGCGTGGGTGGTCAGCATGCCGTGCGGGTATCCGGAATAGGTCTTGAGCATGCCGTTGGGCAGCAGCTCCGCCGAACGCGGACCCGAATTCTCGTAGGGCACAATCTGATCGTCGTCGCCGTGCATCACGAGCACCGGGATGGTGATGGCCTTGAGGTCCTCGGTGAAGTCGGTCTGCGAGAACGCGACGATGCCGTCGAAGTGCGCCTTGGCGCCGCCCATCATGCCCTGGCGCCACCAGTTTTCGATGATCGCCTCGCGATCGGCCTGCGGAGTTTGCGCGTCGTCGCGGTTGAACCCGTAGAACGGGCCCGACGGCAGCGCGCGATAGAACACCGACCGGTTGGCCGCCAGCTGCGCCTGCAGATCGTCGAACACCGACTTGGGCAGCCCGCCCGGATTGCTCTCGGTCTGCACCATGAGCGGCGGGACGGCGCTCACCAGCACGGCCTTGGCGGCGCGGTCCTGGCCGTGGCGCGCGAGGTAATGCGCGACCTCGCCGCCGCCGGTGGAGTGGCCGACGTGGATGGCGTCGTGCAGGTCGAGATGGTCGACCACGGCCGCGAGATCGTCGGCGTAATGGTCCATGTCGTGGCCGTCGGCGACCTGGGCGGAGCGGCCGTGGCCGCGACGGTCGTGCGCGACGACGCGGTAACCGTGCGACAGGAAGAACAGCATCTGGGCGTCCCAGTCGTCGCTCGACAGGGGCCAACCGTGGCTGAACACGATCGGCTGACCGGAACCCCAGTCCTTGTAGAAGATGTCGACGTCGTCAGCTGTGGTGATGATCGGCACGGGCACACCCTACTGCGCCGAGGCTACGGTTGGTCGGGTGAATTCGGGCTTTTCACACGAGAAACCGTAGCCTCGGCGCAAACACTCAGCCTTGTGCTTCGACGGCCACCGGCTGCCACTCCTCCCAGAGCTTGATCCGGCGCTCGTAGTCGGCCTTGGCGATCTCGAGCGGACGCTCACCGAAGAACACACGCAGCGGCGGCTTTTCGGCGTCGACGATCTTCAGCACGGCCGATGCCGACGCCTTCGGGTCGCCCGGCTTGGAGTTGCGCTGCGACCGCGCCGTGTTCGTGGCGTCGCGCAGCTCGTCGTAATCGGCGATCGGCGTCGCATGCTTGGCCGACGAGCCCGCCCAGTCAGTGGAGAACCCGCCCGGCTCGATCAGCGTCACGTGGATGCCGAATCCCTCGACCTCCTGCGCCAGCGACTGTGAGAAGCCCTCCAGCGCCCACTTCGACGCGTGGTACATGCCCACGAGCGGGAACGCCGAGATACCGCCGATCGACGACACCTGGATGATGTGTCCGCTGCGCTGCGCACGCAGGATCGGCAGCGCGGCCTGCGTCACCCACAGGGCGCCGAACAGGTTCGTCTCGATCTGGGCGCGCGCCTCGGCCTCTGAGAGTTCCTCGATGAACCCGAACTGTCCATAGCCGGCGTTGTTGACCACGATGTCGAGCCGCCCGAAGTGCTCATGGGCCTGCTTGACCGCGGCGAAGTCGGCGGCACGGTCATCGACGTCGAGCTGCAGCGGCAGCAGCGCGTCGCCGTACTTGTCGGCCAGATCGGCCAGGGTCGCGGTATCGCGCGCGGTGGCGGCGACCTTGTCGCCACGGTCGAGGGCCGCTATCGCCCACTCGCGGCCGAAGCCCCGCGAAGCACCCGTGATGAACCAGACTTTCTCACTCATATCCAACCTCTTCTGTATCGGCCTGTGCGGTTAAAGGCGTGCGAGGCGATGCTCATTCCCGGCTGCAGGATGTTCACAGAGTTTCGGTCACTGTCAATCTTTTGCCGGGCGCCCGGTAGCGTCGGCGTCGTGAGTCGAGCGAGCTTGGAGAAGAACCCCCACGACGTGGCGTCGATGTTCGACGCCGTCGCGAAGCGCTACGACCTGACCAACACGGTGCTGTCGCTCGGTCAGGACCGGTTCTGGCGTCGCGAGACCAAGTCGGCCCTGCGTATCGGGCCCGGGGACAAGGTGCTGGACCTGGCCGCCGGGACCGCGGTGTCCACCGTCGAGCTCGCCAAGTCCGGTGCCTGGTGTGTGGCCGCGGACTTCTCGGTCGGCATGCTGGCCGCGGGCGCGTCACGCCAGGTGCCCAAGGTTGCCGGTGACGCCACGCGCCTACCGTTCGCCGACGAGGTCTTCGACGCCGTCACCATCAGCTTCGGCCTGCGCAACGTCGTCGACCACAAGGCCGGCCTGCGCGAGATGGCGCGGGTGACCAAGCCGGGCGGGCGCCTGGTGGTGTGCGAGTTCTCCACGCCCACCAACCGCCTGTTCTCCACGGTCTACAAGGAGTACCTGATGAAGGCGCTGCCTGCCATGGCCACGGCGGTGTCGAGCAATCCCGAGGCCTACGTCTACCTCGCCGAGTCCATCCGCGCCTGGCCCACCCAGGCCGAACTCGCCCGTCAGATCGGCGAGGCCGGCTGGTCCGACGTCCGCTGGCGCAACCTCACCGGCGGCATCGTGGCCCTGCACGCCGCCACCAAGCCCGCCTAGGTCACGGGCCGTAACTGTCACAGGCACCGGGGGCGGCTTATCTGCACCGCGAGCGTGCGGGTCTGCACCCCGACACACCGCCCATCAGCAGCACTCGACGCACGCTCACCGCAACCGAACGTGCGCAGACCGCCACCCCGCTTACTGAAAACAGTTCTCAACAACCCTACGATGGCCGGGTGAGGACAACCGGATCTGTACCCGTGCTGGCCCTCGCTGGATATCTGGGGGCAGGCAAGACCACTCTGCTCAACCATCTGCTGCGCAACAGCCGCGGTGTGCGCATCGGCGCCCTGGTGAACGACTTCGGCGCGGTGAACATCGACGCCATGCTGGTGGCCGGCCAGGTCGACGCGATGGCCGGGCTGACCAACGGATGCATCTGCTGTGCCGTGGACGCCGACGAGGCGGGGGAGATGCTCGGCAAGCTCGCGGCCGTGAAGCCGCGGCTCGACCTCATCGTCGTGGAGGCCAGCGGGCTCGCCGAGCCTGCCGCGCTCGCGCGCACCATCGTCATGGCCGACGACACGCGCTACCACTACGCGGGGCTGGTGCTCGTGGTCGATGCTGTCGAATCCACCCGCGCCGAACTGGGCAACAACGTCCAGGTGGCCGACCTCGTCGTGGTCAACAAAGCCGATCAGGTCAGCGACGCCGAACTGGAGGCCGTCCGCGCCAAGATCACCGCCCTCAACGATCGAGTCCCGGTGCTGCCCACCGAATTCGGACGCGTCGACCCTGAGCTGCTTGTCGACCCGCCGCAGCAGGTGCCCAGGGTCGCGCAGCTGAGTCTCGACGAACTGCTCTGGGAGACATACGATCACGACCATCACGAGCACGCGACGTTCCAGAGCGTCGCATTCACGTCCGATGTGCCGCTCGATCCGCGGCGGTTCATGGACTTGCTCAAGAACCGCCCGGCCGGGATGTACCGCGCCAAGGGTTTTGTCGACTTCGGCGATGCCGGCGAGGGCCGCAAGTTCGTCCTGCAACTCGTCGGTGGATCGCTGCGGTTCGAGCGCCGGCGCTGGGACCGCGGCGAGGCCCGCCGGACATCCCTCGTGCTGATCGGCACGGACATCGACGAGGCGGCCGCATTGTCTGCTCTGCAGGGGTGCGCGACCGCTGAACCCGCCGACAAGCAGGCCATCCTCGGCGTCCTGCGTTACACCGACTGAGCATTTCGTCGATTTCTGCACCAGGGCTGCGAATCCCGCGTCATCGCGACCCTCATGCAGAAATCGGCGCATCTCTATTTTTTACAAGTGAGAGTTGGAGTAATATGACGTCATGGCATACGTGATCGGCTGGCCGTGCGTGGACGTCAAAGACCGCGCATGCGTGGATGAGTGCCCGGTCGACTGCATCTACGAGGGCGCGCGGATGCTCTACATCCACCCCGACGAATGTGTCGACTGTGGCGCGTGTGAACCCGTGTGCCCGGTGGAGGCGATCTACTACGAGGACGACCTGCCCGAGGATCTGCAGCCGTACCAGGAGGAGAACGCGAAGTTCTTCACCGATGTCCTGCCCGGGCGTGCCCAGCCGCTCGGATCACCGGGCGGTGCCGCGAAACTCGGTGTCGTGGACGCCGATACGCCCATGGTGGCGCAGTTGCCGCCGCAGGGGGATTGATGGACACCGACACCAGCCTGTCACCTCGAGGTCGCCGCGATGCGATCCTGCAGGTGCTGCGCGCCTCCCCACAGCCGCGCGCCATCGCCGGCATCGCCGACGAACTCGGCGTGCACCCCAACACGGTCCGATTCCACCTCGAGGCGCTCGCCCGGGCCGGGCGCGTCGAGCAGGTGGTCGGTGAGGCCGTCGGCCGGGGCCGACCTCCGGTGCTGTACCGCGCGAGCCGCCGGATGGACCCGTCCGGACCCACCAACTACCGCCTCCTGGCGAGCATTCTGACGGGTTACGTCGCGCGTGACCCGGATGCCGCCGCTGTCGCCGCGGATCTGGGCCGGTCGACGAGTCCCGGGCTGGTCACCACCGCACCGCACGGTCCGTCGACCAGAACGCAGGCCGTCACCGAACTGGTGGATCTGCTGGCGGAGCTGGGTTTCGAACCCGAACCCGCAGATGGCCGGCGCGCGCGAGAGATCCGACTGCGTCACTGCCCGTTCCAGAATCTCGCCGAGGAACACGGCGAGGTGACCTGCGCGCTACACCTCGGTCTCATGCAGGGCGCACTACGGGACCTGCAGGCGCCGGTCACCGTGGACCGCCTGGAACCCTTTGTCGAACCTGATCTCTGCGTCGCGCATCTGGCACCGCGATGACGAACCCCCCCCGCCCACCAAGGAGGTTGACATGGCCGCTTCGCAGCCGGTATTGGAGGCGCTCGGCGATCACGACTACCTGCTGAGGTTCACACAGGACGACGACACCCCCGTGGTGGTGCGGGTGTATGCCGATCCCACTGTCGTCGCGCAGATCGCAGCCGACGAGGCGCGTGTGGTCGCGGCGACCGCGGACTATCTGATCGCGCGTCAGAGCCTCGACGACCTGCCCGCACAGGTCGATCTCGACGAGGTCGCCGCCGCTTACGACGACTACGTCGACGACCTGCACAACCGGCTGAATCCTCCGACGTGACCGGAGAACACGGCGATGGACACGTTCACGCTCGGTATGCCCCGGTGGCCGTTCCTGTTGCGGCTGTGGGGCCGTCACCCGCTGGTGCGCCCCACCGATCGGATCGAGGCATTCGCTGTGGTGCTGACCGTCGTGGTGATGCTGGTGACCGCGCCGATCGCCGCGGCAATCGGGACCACCGTATACGACGCCCGGCGCACCATGTACGCCGAGCAGGCGGACACACGACAGGTTGTCACCGCGACCGTCATCGATGACGATGCCGCACAGGCGGTTCTGCGAACCAACACCGCCCTGATGCCGGCACGCTGGTCCGTTGCGGGCGTCGAACACACCGGGGCCGTGGACGTCGCCTCGACAGCGAGAACCGGTGACGTGGTGGAAATCTGGGTCGACGACCGCGGGGAGCGGACCTCCGCGCCGACGCCGGTCGGCCTCGCCGCCGTGGAAGCGGCGACCGGCGCACTGGTCCTGTGGCTTGTCGTCGGCGGCATTCAGGGCGGTCTGCTCATGGCGATACGAGCGTTGTGCGACCGGGTCCGCTCGGCTGCCTGGCAACGCGAACTGGACCATCTCGCCGGCACCGACGGCTTTCAGTACCCCACACCCTGAGCGAATAAAAAAGGGAGTACCGGCGCAGGAACCCAGACTGCGCCGGTACTCCGTGCACCCGCCCGCACCGATGTGCGAATTATGGATGCGTCGGTTTGGCCTTTCGCGAATTGCGCGGCTACCGGCTCCGAAACTCGTCATCCGGAATTTCGGGCGTGTGGTGAGAGCCTGCCGTCAGCCCTTACGTTTGCGGATGATCGGCGTGGACTCTTCGGCCTTGGCGCGCTTGATCGCTCGCCGCTCCTTGAGGGAGAGCGAAGGTTTTCGAAGGGTCTTACCGGATTTGTCAGCCATTGACGCTCCTTTTCCGAAGTGGCAACTGCTGGTCCGACCATACGTCAGAAAAAATAAAAATCCAGTCCGCCCGTTTTTCGGAGGAGTTTGTCGGATCCGGACAACGCGACGCCGCCGCGTTGTCCGATTTCCGCAACCCTTTCCCGCCCTGCGCACGAAGAATGAAATTGCGAAAAGAAAATTTCTGAATTGGAGGCAACGTGGTCGGCTTCGGGCGCATCGACGGTGGGCCACGGTCGGCGATCGTGGTCGGTGCCGGCACGGTCGGGCTGTCGGCGGCGTGGTTCCTGCAGGAACGCGGTGTCGCTGTCACGGTCGTCGACCGGGTCGGCGTGGGCACCGGGGCGTCATGGGGCAACGCCGGGTGGATCGCACCGGCGCTGACCATCCCCGCCAACTCGCCGGCGATGCTGCGCGACGGCCTCCGCTCGCTGTTCGATTCGCAGGCGCCGCTGCACATCCCGCTGGCCGCCGACTCCGAACTCGCCAACTTCCTGATCCAGTTCGCCGCCAACTGTCGTCGTGCGTCATGGAAGCGGGCGATGCGCGCCAACGTCCCGCTCAACGAAGAATCCCTGGAGGCCTTCGATGTCCTGTTCGCCAACGGTGTCGACGCGCCCTTGACCGACGCGCCCATCACCGCGTTGTTCAGCACCACCGCCGAAGCCGAACGGATGATGCGCGATCTGCGCGCGCTCGAAGACGCCGGGCAGACGGTCTCGGTCAGCGGACTGTCGGGCCAACAACTGCGCGAACAGGTTCCGCTGACATCGCCGGCAGTTGCCGCCGCACTGAACGTCAACGGCCAGCGCTATGTCGATCCGGGCCGGTTCGTGCAGGCGCTGCGACGTGCGGTCGAGGAGCGCGGCGCCACGATGCGCACGATGGAGGTCTCCGACGTGTTGAGCTCCGGCAACGGAGTTCAGGTGTACCCCCGCATCGGCAAGTGGCTCACGGCCGACGTCGCGGTGGTCGCCACCGGCGCGTGGTTGCCACGCCTGGCCGGCAGCCGCATCACCGTACCGGTGCAGGCTGCCCGACGCTACTCGTTCACCGTGCCCGTCGACCGTCCCATCCCCACACCGATCTACCTGCCCGAGGCCGGGATCGCGTGCACGCCCCACAAGGGTGCGCTGCGGGTCACGGGCGCCACCGAACTGCGCGATCCCTACGAGCCGGCGATGCCGTCACGCGTCGGCGCCATGGTGGCCGCCGCCGAACCCCTACTGGAGGGCGTGCGCTGGGCCGAGCGCAGCGACATCTGGGTCGGCCCAGGCGCCCTCACCCCGGACGGACGGCCCCTGATCGGCGAGATGTCGCGCGGCGTGTACCTAGCCGGCGGTCACGGCATGTGGGGCCTGGCGCACGGACCGGTGACCGGCAGGCTCCTGGCCGAGTACATCACCACCGGTAAGCAACCGGAAGCCCTACGACCGTTCGACCCGCTGCGCCGCACAGGTGCCGACCCTTGACGAAATGTTCCACAAAGAGAAAGGACCCGAAATGACCAGCGTTGAACCACGTTCGATGCCGCGTCTGGCCGTCGAAGTTCCCGATGACCTCATGGACCGCTCAGGCCACGTCGAGATCAAGACCGACATCGTCGTCGTGCTCGACGATGGCTCGCCGAGCTGCCACTGTCGATAGGAGGAGAATCCGATGTCGCCCACTGCTCCGTCGCTCATGACGCTCACCAACCGACTCATGAAGGCCCACCACAGGATTCGCGAACTCGAAGCCAGCGAGGCCGAACTGCGTGAGAAGACCAAGGTGCTCAGCGCCGTCATCGCCAAACTCACCACCGAGGTGCAGTCGCGATCAGATGCCGAGCCGGTCATGGAGGAGGCCTGATGACAGCCGAACTGTCGACAACCGACCAGATGCCCGGGATCGATCCCGATGCGGTGGACCGACTTTTTCTCATCGCCCTTCAGCGATGGGAGTCCGATGGGGGCGCCGTCCTTCCTCGAATGGTCCGACAACACGAATGAGGTGACCACGTGGACGTTTTGGAACGACTCGACCTCGACACCGTCCGAGACCTGTCGCAGCGGACCGACAGGCTGGGAGTGGTGTCGCTGTACTTCAATGCCGACCCTACCCAGAACCTGCAGGTGCAGGCCATCGATCTGAGAAACCGATACCGGTTGTTACAGCGCCGCATGGAAGCCGATGGCTCCCAACGCTATCGGGACGTCGCCGCAGCGCTGGAGCGCCGCAGGCCGCTCATCGAGACCCTGATCACCGGCGTCACGTCGGGCCGCGGGCGCATCATGTTCATCGGGTTGGACGGCGACTGGACCGTGCACTTCGAGTGTATGATGCCGGTGACCAACCGGGTCGTGCTCGACGACGGACCTTTCATCCACCCGCTGGTGGAGGTTCTCGACGAAGGCCGCCCGGCCGGCGTCGTGGTGATCTCCGCCGACGATGCGCGGTTGCTGGAATGGCGCCTCGGCCAGCTGCAGGAGATCAGTCGCATCGCGCAGCCGTTCGGCCAGGCGCCGCAGGAGCGGGCCGGCCAGATGCGCGAACAGCTCCAGGCCCGCGAGCGTGAGGGAATGCAGCGATTCCTCACCCAGGTGACTGCGACCGCGACCGAGCTCGCCGAGGAGCGTGGGTGGGAACGGATTGTGGTCAGTGGCGGGCAACGCTGGACCGAGCCGGCCAAGACGAGGTTCGGCCCTCCGCTGCGCGGCAAGGTGCTGGTGGACCGGGGCCTCGGCGGCCTCGACGACGCTGCGCTGACGGCCGCCGTCACCGCGCGTCTGCACCGGCAGCACAAGTACGACGAACAGCAACTGCTCGACTACTTGTGTGACGCCGGCGGGACCGGTGATGTCGCACTGGGCCTGTCCGAGGTCGCCGCCGCACTGAACGCAGGCAGGGTCGACCATCTGGTGTACGACCCGGCCGTGCGCTACGTGGGGTCCGTGGGTGCCGACGGGTCGCTGTACGCCGACGGTGAGATCGCGCCGCACAGTCACGCGGCGACGAAGGACTCCCGATTCACCGAGCGCCTCGTCGACCGGGCATTGGCCACCGGCGCGAGGATCAGCCCGGTGGAGGGCGCGGCCGGTGCGGTGCTGAAGGACGCCGCAGGCGTCGCGGCGGTGCTGCGCTGGTGAGTCCGGCCGTAATCCGCAGGGCCGCAACGTCGCACCCGGGTGACGGCCGACACGTGTCGAAAAGGCGTACAGCGGGTACTTGTTGACGCATGCGACCGATCACCTTGGCCAAGACAGCATCTGCAGTAATCGCGACGGGAGTCGTCGGCGGGCTCGCGAGCCGCGGGTCACAGACTGCCTGGTATCAGTCGCTGCGCAAGCCGTCGTTCCAGCCGCCGCCCGCGGCGTTCCCGATCGCGTGGAACCTGCTGTACGCCGATATCGCGTCGACGTCGGCCCACACCATCGACAAGTTCCAGGAGCAGAACCGCGACGACAAGGCCCGCGCCTACTCGGTGGCTCTGGCCGCCAACCTGATCCTCAATGCGAGCTGGTCGTGGATCTTCTTCAACCGCGGCAAGCTCGGCACCGCTGCCATCGCGGCCGGCGCTCTCGCGGCCAGCAGCGCCGACCTCACCCGTCGTGCGGTCGACGCGCAGGGCGCACGCGGTGCGATCCTCGCGCCCTACCCGCTGTGGTGCACGTTCGCGACGGTGCTCTCGACGCGGATCTGGATGCTCAACCGCAAGCGCTGAGTTCCCCGCATGAGTTCCCGTATCCAGCGTGCGTCCAGGGCGGAATCCGAGCCGGATTCCCGCCACAGGCGCACGCTCAACGGGGCGAATCAGCTGAACGGCACCCGCTGATCGATCCGCCGCGACGCCAGGCCCGCGGTGCGCCACACGCGAGCGATCCAGTCGGCGTCCTCGTCGGTCACCAGGTTGCCCATCACCCGGACCGCGATGGTCATCAACGTCGCCGACCGCATCGCCACAGGCCCGGTGACCTGCAGGAAGCGCGGCAGCGTCAGCAGCAACGCGAGCCTGCGCGCCACCGAGAACCCGCGCGCGTAGTGCTCCTGCAGCAGCGTCGGCCAGGCCGAGGAGTAGTCGGTCACGCCGCCGGAGGTCATGAGTTCGGCGGCCAGCCGTCCTGTTTCCAGCCCGTAGTCGATGCCCTCGCCGTTGAGCGGGTTGACGCATGCCGCGGCGTCGCCGATCAGCATCCAGTTGGGCCCGGCGACACCGGACACCGCACCGCCCATCGGCAGCAGCGCCGACAGTCCGGCGCGCGGTTCGCCGACCAGGCCCCACTCCTCGCGGCGCAGGTCGGCGTAATAGGACATCAGTGGGCGCAGCGCCGCGTCGGCAGGGCGCTTCGCGGTCGCCAGCGCGCCGACGCCGATGTTCACCTCGCCATTGCCCAGCGGGAACATCCAGCCGTACCCGGGCAGCACCTTGCCGTCGGGGGAGCGCAGTTCCAGGTGAGAGGTGATCCAGGGCTCGGACGCGCGCGGGCTCGCGATGTAACCGCGGATCGCGACGCCGTACACGGTTTCCCTGTGCCAGGTACGGCCCAGCACGCGGCCCAGCGTCGAACGGGCACCGTCGGCCACGATGAGCTGCGCGCAACCGACGGTGTTGCCGTCGTCGAGCACCACGGCGTCCACGCGGCCGCTCGAATCATGGGTCACATCAACGACTTTGGTGCCCAGCATCATCTTGGCGCCGTCGTCGGCGGCGACCGAGCGGATCCGGTCGTCGAGTTCGGTACGCGGCACCGCGCTGCTCGTCGCGGGGAATGACGGACCCGGCCACGGAATCTCGACGTCGGCGCCGAACCCGGACATGCGCAGCCCGTGGTGGCGGATGCGGGTGTCCAGCCACGAAGCCATCCCGAGGCGCTGCAGTTCGGCCACGGCACGCGGCGTCAGCCCGTCCCCGCACGCCTTGTCACGGGGAAACTGCGCGGCGTCGACCACGACCACGTCGCGACCTGCGCGTGCGGCCCATGCCGCGGCAGCCGAACCGGCCGGTCCGGCTCCGACGACGACCACATCCGCTCGGGTGTTCATGGTTCCCAGTATGTTGGCAGAGTGAGTACCCCAGCGACCGTGGTGGCAGGCGTTGACTTCGGCGATCCGGCATTCGCCGCCGACGTCCGCGACGGTGTGGCCCGTATCGAGGACCTGATGTCCGATGAGCTGGGCAAAGCCGACGAGTTGATGGCCGAGGCCGTCCAGCACCTGTTCCAGGCCGGTGGCAAACGCTTCCGCCCGCTGTTCACGGTCCTGTCGGCGCAACTCGGCCCTGAACCGGACGCCTGGCAGGTCACGGTGGCCGGCGCGGTCATCGAACTCGTGCACCTCGCGACGCTGTACCACGACGACGTCATGGACGAGGCGCAGATGCGCCGCGGTGCGCAGAGCGCCAACGCACGCTGGGGCAACAACATCGCGATCCTCGCCGGCGACTACCTGTTCGCCACGGCGTCGCGACTCGTGTCCCGTCTGGGTCCCGACGCGGTGCGTGTGATTGCTGACACATTTGCTCAGCTGGTCACCGGCCAGATGCGGGAGACACGCGGCGCGGCCGACCACGTCGACTCCGTCGACCACTACCTCAAGGTCGTCTACGAGAAGACCGCGTGCCTGATCGCGGCCTCGGGCCGGTTCGGTGCGACGTTCTCCGGCGCCAACGACGAGCAGATCGAGCGGCTGAGCCGGCTCGGCGGCATCGTCGGCACGGCGTTCCAGATCGCCGACGACATCATCGACATCGACAGCGACCCCGACGAGTCCGGCAAGACGCCCGGCACCGACCTGCGTGAAGGCGTTCACACCCTGCCGGTGCTGTACGCGCTGCGCGAGACCGGACCTGACGCCGACCGGCTGCGCGAACTGCTCGCCGGTCCCATCGAGCGCGACGAGGACGTGGCCGAGGCCCTGGCGCTGCTGCGCAGGTCACCTGGGCTGACCAAGGCCAAGGAGACCGTCGCGTCGTACGCGGCGCAGGCCCGCGAAGAGCTTTCCCACCTGCCGGAGTGCCCGGGCCGTCAGGCGCTCGCGGTGCTCGTTGACTACACGATCAGCCGGGAAGGCTGATCAGGAACCCAAACGGGTTGCTGGGCGTTTAACTGTCGAGTAACTGTCGGGGACATTTCCCAGTTTCTAGCTGAGAGGAAACTGCGATGACGTGGAATCCGCACGCGAATCGGCTCAAGACATTCCTGCTGCTCGTGGGCATGTCCGGGCTCATCGTGTTCGTCGGGTCGCTGTTCGGCCGCAACGTGATGTTCCTTGCGGTGTTGTTCGCCGTCGGCATGAACGCCTACGTCTACTTCAACAGCGACAAGCTGGCGCTGCGGGCCATGCACGCACAGCCCATCACCGAGGTGCAGGCGCCGGAGATCTACCGGATCGTCCGTGAACTCGCGACCACCGCGCACCAGCCCATGCCGCGGCTCTACATCTCCGACACCGCCAACCCGAACGCGTTCGCGACGGGTCGGAACCCCCGCAATGCCGCGGTGTGCTGTACCACCGGCATCCTGCAGTTGCTCAACGAACGTGAACTGCGTGCCGTGCTCGGCCACGAGCTCTCGCACGTCTACAACCGCGACATCCTGATCTCGTGCGTCGCAGGCGCGATGGCGTCGGTGATCACCGCGCTGGCCAACATGGCGATGTTCGCGGGCATGTTCGGCGGTAACCGCGAAGGTGGCAATCCGCTTGCCCTGCTTCTGGTTTCGTTCCTCGGCCCGATCGCGGCCACGGTCGTCAAGCTCGCCGTCTCCCGCTCGCGCGAGTACCAGGCCGACCAGTCCGGCGCCGAGCTGACCGGTGACCCCCTCGCACTGGCATCCGCCCTGCGCAAGATCTCCGGTGGAGTCGAGGCGGCCCCGCTGCCCCCGCAGCCCCAGCTCGCCGATCAGGCCCACCTGATGATCGCCAGCCCGTTCCGTGCCGGCGAGCGCATCGGCAAGCTCTTCTCGACCCACCCGCCGGTCGAGGACCGCATCCGCCGGCTCGAGGACATGGCCGGCCGCGGCGGCTCCCGCCCGGACTCCTTCTACTGATCCCCCCTTCCTGCACCGCGAGCGTGCGCGTCTGCTGCTGAACACTCCGTGTTCGAGCAGCATTCCGCGCACGCTCGCTGTCGTTTGTCCGGTGGAGATGTTCTGCGGCAAGTAATTCCGCTGTACTATCCGTGCGACTCTCGGGAAGGATCTGTATTCATGTCTGTCACTTCGGATTCCAGAATCGTCGTATCGGCGTTGCGGTCGGCCATCGGTGTCGGCGGGTGGCTGGCTCCCATCGCGGCGGGCCGTCTCTTCGGGATCGACGCGCGCAAGGATGTCAGTGCCGCTCTGTATCTGCGGATGGGGGCGACCCGAGATTTCGCGCTCGCCGCAGGTCCGTTCGTCACCACCGGGAAGTCGCGCAAGCGGATGCTGATGATCGGCGCTGCCTGCGACATCGGCGATATCGTCGCCGTGCTGATCGCGCACCGCGGCGGCAAGATCTCCCGGACGGGAACCGGGGCTTTTGTCGCCGCATCGTTGGCCTGCCTGGCGTTCAGCGCCAAAGCTCACGCCGAAGTGGACGACTGAAGACCGTGGCGGCCCGGGCATACCTGGGCCGCTCCCAGGGGCGAAAATGTCCCTCCTGAAAGCTGTTTCGACGCGTTCACACGCGGCTGCCCGTGACTACCTCGCCGCGGGACACCCTTGCGCACCCGGATGTATACGCCGTAGACTTCATCGCGACCGAGCGAGTGACGGGAGTCTCAATGCATCCGCAATTGGTGCCAGGACACAGTGCGCTGAACGTGCTGCATGCCGCGTCGCCACCGGATGCCACCTGGAGTTCGATCAACCTCGCCGAGGCGGTTCCCGGGGTCATGACTCCACTGACCGCGAGCGTGTGGGTGCCCGCCAGCGAGCTGGGCCTGCGCAGGCCCTTCGTGGCGATGGGCGCGTTGCCGGCCAGGCGCGGAACGATTCCGGACGATCCGACCGGACGGATCACCGGTGCCTTCTTCGGTCGCATGGCGGTGCGCGTGGACTTCCTCTGCGAGATGGGCGATCTCATCCCCGGTCACTCCGGAGAAGCGCTGGCGCGAGACTTCTTCGGTTTCATCCCACCGGACTTCGTGAGCAACCCGTCCGGCCGGCGACTACCGGCCATCGCGGCGCGGTACCCGCGGACGCTCACCACCATCGGCCGCCGCATCCGATCCCTGCGAACACACACCGATACCTGGTGGCGCGCTGAGATCTCGCAGATCGCCGACCGAAACCTCGCACAGGCCCAGCGGACAGCCGTCGACGCGCGCGACCGCTTCTCCGAAGCCCTTGCCGCCCAGGCGGTCATCAGCGCAACGGTGATCCAGCCCGTGCAGGATCAACTGTCGAAGCTCGCCGGCCTGTCCGGTGTGGACCAGGCAGCGCTGGTTCGGGGCGCCGGTCATGAGGAAGGTGTGGTGCTCCGAGACCTGTGGGCGGCCTCCCGTGGGCGCCTGGACATCGGCGAGTTCCTGCGGAGGCACGGCTATCACGGGCCGGGGGAGGGCGAACTCGAAACCAAGGTATGGCGCGAAGATCCGGCGGCCGTGCATGCATTGGTGGAGCGCTACCGAACCAAACCCGACTCCGAATCGCCCGACGCCGACGCCGCCGAGAACCGCCGCCGGCGGGCCGAGGCCCAACGGGCGCTGCTGTCGGGTCTTTCGCCCACGAGTGCGCTACGCGCCAAGGTCGTGCTGAACATGGCGCGCCGCTACATTCCGCTTCGTGGCACCGGCAAGGTCTCCTATCTGCAATGCCTCGACGTATTGCGGGCCGCCGCGCGCCGCATCGGGGAACTCCTGGTCGAGGCCGGTCGTCTCGACGAAGCTGACGACGTCTTCTATCTGACCATCGATGAGCTGACCGGTGAGAGGATCACCGAGCGTATCGATCTGCGCATCCTGGTCGACGAGCGCCGTGGCCTCCGGCACGAGTATCGATCCCTGGCGATCCCCAGTGCGTGGACCGGGCAACCGGAACCGGTACGGAAAGCGGAGCCGGTTGATCCGATGACGAAACTGTCGGGGGTCGCGGCGTCGTCAGGTGTGGTCGAGGGGCGCGCGGTCGTGGTGACCGATCCCGGTGCTGCCGAGATCGACGACGGTGACATCCTCATCGCCCATACGACCGATCCCTCCTGGGTTTCCCTGATGTTCCTGAGTTCGGCTCTCGTGGTCGACATCGGCGGCATGATGAGCCACGCCGCCGTGGTGGCCCGGGAACTGGGCATTCCCTGCGTGATGAACACCGGAACCGGCACCAGGGCGTTGAACACCGGAGATCTCATCCGCGTCGACGGAACCGACGGCACCGTCGAGGTACTGAACCGTGCGTGTGTTTCTTGATCCAATCCTGTTGAAAGGAAGAAACTGTGACTGACACCATCCTCGACCCGGGTGCCCATGCCGGCTCTCCGCATGCCGGCGGCGCCGCCGCCTGGGGCCCATTGGCGACCGCTGTTCACGGCAATGTCGCCGGTCCGTCGGACCCGGTCTGGAAGGACAACGCGTATCTGTCGTTCTGGGATGTGCAGGGCGGCATCTACGGCTGCATCCATGTCTCGACCTCGCCCAACGGCGACGGCGCTCGCCGTGCCCGGTTCTCGGTCCAGCTCGACGGTCAGAAGGTCGAGATCATCGAGGAACTGCCCATAGGTTCCTTTGCCGGCAAGTCGATCTCGTTCGGGCTGGACGGCACGATCGTCGTCGAGCACCCCGACCTGAGGGTTCTTCTCGGCAACGCACCGCTGTGGACACCGGCCGACTACAGCCTCAACGACCTGATCCCGCCGCTGGTACCGGACGAGCCGCTGCAGCACTTCCAACAGGCCGGCACCGTGCGCGGCACCATCGAACACGACGGTCGCACCTGGGATGTCGACGCCATCGGCATGCGCGACCGCACCTGGGGTTTCCGCGACGAGTCGGCGCAGTGGGTGGAGTACGCGGGCTTGGTCGGCGTCATCGACGGGCAGTTCTTCACGGCCATCAAGTTCCTCGGCGCCGACGGCACCCTGCGCTCGGACGGCTATTGGGTCGACGACAACGGTGCGGTCCTGATCACCGACATCGGCTTCCGCCGCAATGCCGCGGCCCAGTTCCTCACCGGCACACTGACCCTGGCTGACGGGCGCACGAAGATCGTGTCGATGACCAGTCGCCGGGCGGGTTTCTTCGTCCCCATGGGACGTGACACCGACGGCCCCGCCTTCGGCACCTACGACGACTTCATGACGTTGCAGTGCGACGGCTCGGAGGGCGCGGGCTTCGTCGAACAAGGCATCGTCTACCGGGTCTGCTGACCTCCCGCGAGAAATCACCGCAGAACAGGAACCGAGAATGACCAGCGAACTCCTGCGGGTACTCCAGACGCTTCGGCTGAAAGGCCGGGTCCTGCCCGCGGACCTTGCCGCAGCCACCGGTATTGCGGAGAGCCGTTGCACCGCAATGACAAATGACCTCATCACGTCGAATCATGCCGAGGAGGTGCGGGGTCGGCTCAAGCTCACCGTGGACGGGCGTGACCGACTCGCCGAGCTGCTTGCCGCCGAGCGGGAAACCGTCGACCACGAGGCCATCGAGGAGCTCTACGCCGAATTCGAACCCTTCAACGCCGAGGTGAAGTCGTTGATGACCCGCTGGCAGCTCAAAGACCACGAGACACCCAACGAGCATGACGACCCGGACTACGACAAGGGGGTCCTCGACGGTCTGAACGAACTCGATGCGCGATTCCGGGGTCTGCTCGAGCGCATGGTGACGGCCGTGCCACGGCTTGCCCACTACCCGGCCCGGTTCGCCGGCGCATTGAGCCGGATCAACGCGGGTGACCACTCGTGGTTCGCGAAACCCCTGGCCGACAGCTACCACACCGTATGGTTCGAACTCCACGAAGACCTCATCGGCCTGGCCGGTCTGTCACGGGCCGAGGAAGCCGCGGCGGGGCGGGCCGAGTGAGCACGCCGACCAGGGCCGGATACGTCCACATGCTGCACGCCGGCGGCAGCCTCACCCGCGAGATGGCAGGCGGAAAGGCATGGGGTATCCAGCGCATGCTGTCCCTCGGCATCCCGGTACCGCCGGCTTTCGTGTTGACAACCGATGTCTGCCACGACTATCACGAGACCGGACGGGTGCTTCCGGGGTCGGTGGCCGACGACGTACGTACGGCCATGTTGCATCTGGAGGAACGCACCGGAAGGACCTTCGGCAGCACCGAACGCCCGCTGCTGGTCTCGGTCCGATCGGGGGCGGCGGTGTCCATGCCCGGCATGATGGACACCATCCTCAACCTGGGGATGACGCCGGACGTCGAAGCCGCTCTCGCGGCCGAGACGGCGAACCCGGCCTACGCGGCGGACACCCGCCGGCGCTTCGTCGATCAGTTCGAGAACATCGTGGGGACACCGCCACCCGACGAGCCATGGGCACAACTCGATCTGGCGATCCGTGCGGTCCTGGACTCGTGGCACTCCAAACGCGCAACGGCGTACCGGCACTCGCGGGGCATCCCCGACGATGGCGGAACGGCCGTGATCGTCCAGGCGATGGTGTTCGGCAACCTCGACGACCGGTCGGGCACCGGAGTGCTGTTCACCAGGGATCCACTCCACGGTGATCCCGAGCCCTACGGGGAGTGGTTGCCGCGCGGGCAGGGTGAAGAAATCGTGTCGGGCCGAACGGATGCGCTTCACCTGGGTGACCTCGCGGTGCAGTTGCCCTCCGTGCATGCGGATCTGCTCGCGGCGGCGCGTGTGCTGGAGCGTACGGCCGGTGATGTCCAGGACATCGAGTTCACCGTGCAGGCAGGCGAACTGTGGTTGCTGCAGACGCGGGCGGCCAAGCGGACCCCGCGAGCCGCCCTCCGTTGCGCGATCCAGCTCCACCACGAAAGCATCATCGGTGTCGCCGAGGTGCTGGACCGCGTGACGGTCGAGCAGCTCAGGGCCGTGCTGAGGCCTCATCTGGATCCCGCCGCGGTATCCGAGTCGTCTCCGGTCGCCGCCGGAAAGCCGGCCTGCCCGGGAATCGCGGCGGGCGTGGTGGTGACCGACGCCGATGAGGCCGAACGTCTCGCGGATGCGGGTCGGCCCGTCGTTCTTGCGCGCCCCACAACGGATCCCGATGATGTGGCCGGTATGGCCGCTGCCGTGGCAGTGCTGACCGAACTCGGCGGGTCGACATCACATGCCGCCGTCGTGTGCCGTGAGATGGCGGTGCCGTGCATCGTCGGTTGCGGCACCGACACGGTCACCGCCCTGGCCGGAATGGTCGTCACGGTGGATGCCGACAGCGGCACCGTGTATCCGGGTGAACTCGCGGTGCGGGCACCGGTGGCCTCCGACGACGAGGATCTGGTCACCCTCCGGCGGTGGCTGCGAGATGCAATGGGCGACAACGAGACCGCTGTCGATGTCGTGGATCTGATGAAGCGTTACCAGGCAAGGAGAGTGGCCCGATGACATCGGTCGATTCGATGTTGGACACGCTGGACACGGCTGGGGCGAACACCGAACAAACATGGACGACCGGCAACATCGCCGAGGCGTTCCCCGGTGTCTTCACGACCTTCGGGCTCGGATTCGTGTTCCGGGCGATGGAGATGGCATTCCGCCGGATGTTCCACGACCTGGGTGTGTACTCCGCTGCGGAGTTGACCGTCCCCGAGCACGCCGAGGACTGCTTCTGGGCAGTGTTCGACGGCTGGGGCGCGGGCAACATCGACAAGTTCCGTGATATCGCCAACCGGATGCCCGGCACCACCGCCAGTGCGGTGGAACAGCAGTTGTTCGGATTCACCCGGCCAGAGACCGTCGACGACAACACGTTTCGACGGTACCCGTTCATCGCCGCCAAGGCGCCGCTGTGGCTGGTGCGGACACCGAAACGCCATGACGCCCTGTTCGCGGATCTGCGCCGGTGGCGTCTGGAAGCGTTGCCGAGTATCGACGGTATGGGTGAGCGAGAATGTGTCGCAACCATTCTGGATGCGCAGAAGCGGTGTGAGAACATCATGAGCATCCACATGGGTGTGGCGATGGTCAGTTCGTCTCTGGCCGAGAAGGTCGGGCGCCTTGCTCAGGATGCCGGGCTGGCCGGGCTGGAGGCATCGCTGCTCGCAGGTGTGGGCTCGGTCGAGAACGAGGTGGCACACGACCTGTGGTCATTGCCGCACCAGCGGATCAGCCTGCGCGAGTTCACCGATCGTCACGGCTACCACGGCCCCAATGAAGGGCAGCTGTCGGGTGTCACATGGCGAGAAGACCCGGCCCCGCTGCTGGCCCGCATCGATGACTACCGGGCCATCACTGCCGACAGCCCGCGTGCACCCAGGAATCGCAGTGCGGCACAGGCGAGCACGCGTGCCCGCGCGCTGCAGGACCTCCTCGCGGCCACACCGCGGACGAAACGTCCCGCGGTCGCCGCGCTGGTGAAGGGTGCAGCGCGTTATCTCGCGCTGCGCGAGCAGGGCAAGGCCGGTTATCTGCTGACTTTCGACGTCGCGCGCGCAGCGGTCCGCCGTGTCGGCGGTCATCTTGTCGAGCGCGGTGTCATCGATGATGTCGAGGACGTGTTTCACCTCCGCTGCGACGCGATCGAGGCCGGCGTACGAGCCGACCAGCGGGACGTCGTCGCCGCACGCAAGGCCGAATATGCTCGGCGACAGACGATCCGGCTTCCCAAGTCATGGAGCGGCAGGCCCGAGGCCATCAACGTGGCGGACGATGTGCGCATCGCCCTGGCGCCCGGGGAGGTGCTCACCGGTGTCGCGGCAAGCGGCGGCGTCACACAGGGGCGGGCCAGGGTGGTGCGGGACCCCGACGCCATCGAACTCGACGACGGGGACATTCTCGTCTGCCAGACCACGGATCCGGCGTGGGTGCCGTTGTTCCTGGTGGCAGGTGCGGTGGTCACCGACCACGGCGGGATGCTGAGTCACGGCCCGATCGTCGCGCGGGAACTGGGCATTCCGTGCGTGTGTGGAACCGAGGACGGAAGCCGTCGCATCCTCGACGGACAGCTCATCCGTGTCAACGGGGACCTCGGCACGGTAGAGGTGCTCGACGGGGAGCGCTCACTCGCCACGAACTGAGCCGTGAATCGAGCGGCGGACCGCAGCGAAAAGCTCCGACCATGGGTCGGAGCTTTTTTCGTGTCTCGTCGAATCATCGGGAACCGTGGATCTGAGAAAGCGAGTGCGGATGTGCGGAACGCCCTCGGTCCGCACACCCGCACTCGCTGGTCACCACCCGCTCTCACGCCGTCGTGGTGGGCTGCCGATCAGCCTCCGGCCAGAACCGGGCTGACCTCCCAGGCCGGCGGGCGCTTGGGGTATTCGCGGTCGACCGCCCAACGGTCAGGGTGCTTGGCCTCGGGCACCGCGGCGAACGACAGGTGGGTGTGCAGGATCTTCCACTCGCCGTCGATCTTCTCGACGGTGTCGGTTTGACGCATCTTCCAGACGAACTCCGAGCCGTCCTCGAGTTTGCCGGTGTACGTCTGGTTCATGTAGACGAACCCGACACCGTTTTTGGCGTAGATCCGCATGTTGATCAGACCGAAATCACCGACGAACTGCGGGCTGATGTAGTTGAACCACTTACGGACATCCTCGCCGAAATACTCTCCGGGGGAGAGGATGTCGATGAAACTCACATCGGGATGATCGGCGTAGTACTTCAGCGGGGCGTCGTAGACCTTCAGCCACTCGTTGTTGTAGACGTGTTCGGCGTCTTTCTCCATCTTCGCGATGTCCGCCACGTCCTGCGGGTCGCTGCCGAACAGTGCGATGGGCTCCTCGAAATCCGGCTTGAGATTCGGATGAGTCGTCATCTTTTCCTCCTCGAACGGGTTGTGGTCACCGCTGAACTCAGCGGTGCAAGACAGCGCCAACGGCGCCGGCAAGCTCATCGGTGGGATTCGTCACGAGGGACTGTGTGCGCCAGGCGACGTAGTTGTCGGGGCGCACCAGGATCGCGCCGCCGGAATCGATCTCGCCGACGTCACCCCACTGTCCGTCGACATCGCGGTAGTCCTGCCCGATCGATGCGACGATGATCGTGATCCCGTACCTGCGGGAGACCTCGGCCGCGGCATCCGCCCAGGGCTGACCCGCAGCGCCGGTGATCAGCACGAACCGGCCGTCGTTGCCGGTGAGGTCGTGTGTCGAAAGACGCTCGCCGTCGTGCTCGAGCCAGGCGTGCGGCAGGCGGTGGCCGGGTCGTGACGTGGGGTGGTAGATCGACCCCATGGGATCGGTCGGCGGCGGCGCCGAACCGTCCGGCACGAGTGCGCCGGCCGGGTAGGACGTGCCGAGTTCCAGGTCGTGAGCCTGGAATTCGGTGCGCTGGGTGCTGACCACCTCTTCGAATCGGGCCCGCCGGGCCGCACCCATCGGCGTGTCGGAGAAGAAGATCTCGAACACGCCGCGGTGCATCTCCGGTGGAACGGGAACCGGCAGCAGGCCGATGCCCGCGTCGACGACGAAGTGGTTCTGCATGGTGTGCAACGCCCAGTCGACGATGCGCATCCCCGCGGGTTGTCGCTCCACCCCGTAGCTGTCGAGTAGCGCCGGGCCGGCGGCCCCCTTGAGCACCGCGGCGAGTTTCCACGCCAGGTTCTGCGCGTCCTGGACGCATGTGTTCAGACCCAGGCCGGTGGTCGGAGGATGGCGATGAACCGCGTCGCCGACCAGGAAAACACGGCCCTGCGAGTACTTGTCGGCAATCGATCCCTGCACCGACCAGGTGCTGATCCGCAGGATCTCCAACGGGATGTCGCCGATGCCCAGCAGTTCACGGATCTTGGCAGAGACGGTTGCCTCGTCCAGATCCGAGTCGTCGGTGGGAAGGAATGCGAAGTGGAACGCCCACTCCTCGGAGTGTTTACCCCAGGTCGGGCCCATCTGCACCATGTTCCCGCCGGACGGATATGACCCGGCCTCGGGATTGATGAAGTGTGCGATCAGGACGTCGTCTTCCCACCATTGGGAGAAATCTGCCTTGAAGTGGGCTGTGACGATGTCGAGCAGATCGTGGGCGCCGACCATCGTCGCCCCGATCATCGGGCCGACAGTCTTCCCTCCGTCGGCCCCCACCAGGTAATCCGCTGTCACGGTGAAGGTTTCACCCGTGGCGCGGTTGAGGACAGTGGCGGTGACGGCGGATTCGTCCTGGGTCATCGTGGTGAGCTCGTGGTTGAACAGGACTCGCCCTGGTGCGCGCTTCTCGGCATGCTGACGCATGATCGGCTCGAGACGAAGCTGCGGCAGGTTGGTCGATGGGCATGCGCTGTCCCGCAGGTACTGCTCGGCGAGGGCGCCTCCGCCGAAGCAGTCCATCTTGTGGAACGTCTTGCGCTGCAGCGGCCCGTCACCGGCGAGGGTGGTCTGCCACACCACCGAGGCCATGCGATCGGTGGGGGCACCGAGGGCATAGATGTCGTCGGCGACCTCGAACTGGCGGAACAGCTCCATCGCGCGCTGATTCAGATAGTGGGCCTTGGGCAGGATGGACGTGCCCTCGTGCCGTTCGATGAGGATGTGGTCGATCTCGTAGGACGACAGCATGATCGATGTCATCAAGCCCGATGCGCCGCCCCCGACGATCAGGACTGGGACTCTGATGTCTGACATGGTTTCGTGCCTTTCTGAAGAGCCGTGATCACGAAGGCGCCGGCGCGAACCGGCCGGAGAGCTCCTCGAAGATGTCGAGGGCCCGCGGATTGCGAACCGCACCGTCGGAGACGACGCTGTCGCGAGGCGCACCGGTGAGCAGGCGTTTGACCGGAACTTCGAGTTTCTTGCCGGTGAGGTTGTAGGGAACCTCCGGAATCGCCAGGATGTCGTCGGGGGTGTGCCGCGGTGACAGGCGTTGCCGCAACTGGGCGTTGATCCGCGAGCGAAGTTCGTCATCCAGCGCGGCGCCGTCGACGAGTTGCACGAACAGCAACAGCGAGCCCATCCCGCCGGACGGGTCGTCGAGGTGAACCACCAGGCTGTCTGCCACTTCCGGAATATCGTCGAGCGCGGAGTAGAACTCACTGGTGCCGAGGCGGACTCCGCCACGGTTCAGCGTGCCGTCCGATCGGCCGCTGATCACGCAGCCGCCTCGAGCGTTGAAGGTGACCCAGTCACCGTGTCGCCATTGGCCGGGGTAGTGGTCGAAGTACGCGCGCCGGTACTTCTCCCCGTCCGGGTCGTTCCAGAAGCAGACCGGCATCGACGGCATGGGGGCGGAGATGACAAGTTCTCCGAGTTCGTCGACGACCGGGTTTCCGGTGGGGTCGAGGGCGCGGGCCAACACCCCGAGGGCCGGGGCGGTGATCTCGCCGGCGCGCACCGGCAGTAGCGGTGTGCCACCGACGAAGGAGGTGCACACGTCGGTTCCTCCGCTGGTGGACTGCAGATAGACATCTGGTCCGACGGCGTCGTAGATCCAGCGGAAACCCTCTGCGGGAAGCGGTGATCCGGTAGAGGTGATCGCGCGCAGGCCGGTGAGATCGAAGGCTTCTCCCGGGCGCAGCCCGGACTTGCGGCAGGCCATGAGAAACGCCGCACCTGCACCGAAGACGGTCACCTCGTGTTCTGCGACGAGGCGCCACAGATTGTCGGGTCCCGGATACGCGGGATCGCCGTCGAAGAGCACGACCGCCGCACCCAGCAACAGCGCCGACACCTGGATGTTCCACATCACCCACGTGGTCGTGCAGTACACGAAGTACGTGTCCTCAGGTCCGAGGTCGGAGTGCAAACCGAGCGCCTTCTGCAATTCGAGGGTGATTCCCCCATGCGAGTGGACAATCGCCTTCGGCAGACCGGTTGTGCCCGAGGAGAACAGCACCCACAGCGGATGATCGAAGGGCACCCGGTGAAACGACAGAGATGCCTCTTCGGCGATCAGCTCATCCCATGAGATCGCATCGGCGAGCGTGGTCCCGAGATAGCTGATGTGCACCGTCCCGACCACCGGGGGCAGCGCGGCCCGGATGGCGGCCACCTGCTCCGAACGGTCGATGGTCTTGGTGCCGTACCGATACCCGTCGACGGTGAGGAACACCTTGGGGCTCAACTGCCGAAGCCGGTCCAGCACGCTGTCGACGCCCAGCTCAGGTGCACAGACCGCCCAGATGGCACCGATACTCGTGGTGGCCAGCATCGCGATCAGGGCTTCCGGAATGTTGGGCAGGTACGCCACGACCCGATCGCCGGGTTCGACTCCCAGACGACGCAGACCGGCGGCTGCCCGCGCCACCTGGTCTCTGAGCTCGCCGCGGGTCAGCGTGATCGGCTCGCGGGTCTGCGAGATGGCGGTCACGACCTGCTGATCATCGCTGCCACGCAGCATGTTCTCGGCGTAGTTCAGCCGGATGTCGGGAAACCATTGCGTTCCCGGCATGACGGCCTTCGCGACTGCACGGGACGGGTCTCCCTCGGCGACAACATCGAAGTAGTCCCAGACGGACCGCCAGAACGCGGCGACGTCTGTCGTGGACCACCGCCACATCTCGTGGTAATCGAGTGCGGGGATCACACCCTGGTCGACCAGGTGCCGGCCGTAACGGCCCATCCGGCTGTTCGCCAGGACGTCTGCTGACGGTTCCCACAGCACGGTGCCGGGGGAGGTGGCGATGGTCATCCCCGCCCCTCCGCTGCCACCATCCGGTGCCGCATGGTCCCGATGCCTTCGATGTGGGTCTGCAGTTGCTCACCGTCACGCAGATAGCGAGGAGGGTTGAGCGCGAAGCCGATTCCGTCGGGGGTTCCGGTGAAGATGAGGTCACCGGGCAGAAGCGGCAGGATTCCCGACAGATACGAGACGAGGAAGGGCACGGTGAAGATCAGGTCGGAGGTGCGTGCCTTCTGCACCGTCTCGTCACCGATCGCGCAGCTGATCTCGAGGTCCTCGGGGTTGTCGAACTCATCCGGTGTGACCAGGGCAGGGCCCAGTGGCGCGAAACCGGGATAGGACTTGGCCAGGCTGAACTGCTGGGGTGCCGGTGGTTTGACCTGTAGGTCGCGTTCGGAGAGATCCTGCCCGGCCGTCAGGCCTGCGACGTGGTCCCACGCCTGCTCCTGCGCCACGTTTTCGGCACGTTTGCCGATGACGGCGACGAGTTCGGCCTCCCAGTCGACAGAGCCGGGCGGCATGACGACGTCGTTGTACGGGCCGGTGATCGAGGATGCGAACTTGGTGAACACCATCGGGGTGTCCGGGATGTCCAGTCCGGTCTCCTCGGCGTGACTGCGATAGTTCAAACCGATCGCGAAGATCTGCCGCGGCGTTCCGACAGGTGCCTGCAGATCGGTGGCTTCGAACGGTCGGCCCGCAGTGTCCCCGAGATTGGCCGCCCACTCGCGGAATTCGCCCCATCGTTCCAGGGCGTCCTGGAATCCGGAGAACCTCCCGCCACTGGCCTCCTGTACGTCGACAGCCAGCCCGTCGACCTCCAGGGCGAGTTTTCCGGCGACATTGATCAAGCGCATGGTGTCATCAGCTCCTTGGTTAGGGCGTGGTGAGAAGCTCGAACGGGTTGACCTGCGCGGTGGTTTTCGCCCAGGTCCTGGTGATGAGCTCGGACTGCGGCGTTCCGGCCTTGTACGCCTTGATCAGTTCCTCAACGTCGAAACTGGGGCCGATCGGATCCTCCGCGTACTCAGGGCCGTTCATGTAGTCGGTGGCCTCGTCCGGGGTGTCGAAGTTGTCTATCTGCAGTTCGACCATGTTGCCGTCCGGGTCGCGGTAGTAGATGGATGTGGTCAGGCCGTGCTGCACGGGGACCCGCGGATGGATGCCGACCGACTTGAGCTCCAGGTACTTGTCGATCAGGTCTCCCAAGGTCGGGAAGGTGAACGCCGAGTGGGCCATACCGGTGGTCAGCGGCGTGCGTTCGGCCAGCACGCCAGGTGGAAGTCCCAGCAAGGCGACTCGGTGGTGTTCCTCATCGAAGGTCAGGAAGCACATCGCTTCGTTCTCATACACAGCGTGCGCGCCAAGGACATTCAGGTACCAGTCGCGCATTGCCGGCAGTTGGGCCGTTTGTAGGACGAAGTGCGCGAGACGAGGTCGAACGGTCATGGGGTCTCCAAGGTGATGGCTGATCATCGGTACACATCGAAAAGCCGTTACGACGAGTCCGACTCGGTCGACAAGACACGCTCAGGTGAGCAAACGGCTGCGGGTGATTTCGACCATCCGGCTGTTCGACGTGGTGCGACTCACATTAGAGCGGTATTGATTCTTAGTCAATGACTCGAAGTCGAGTCATGTGGTTGGATCAGCGTTAATCTTGCTGTTGTCGGATCCGTGACCGCTCGGGTCAGTGCGAAGGGGTGAGCGTGGAAGCCAAGACCGAAATGTCGGCCAGGAAGGCTCAAGCGGAAGAGACTCGCCGCCGAATTCTCGACGTTGCGGTGGAGGCTTTCTCGGCTCAACACTACGACGCGGTGGCGGTGAGTGATATCGCGGCGTCGGCGGGTGTGGCGCACGGGTTGTTGTTCCACTACTTCAAGAACAAGCGCGGCCTCTACCTCGCGGCGATGGAGGAGGCGGCGCGCGAGTTCGAAGAAGCGCACCAGAATTCTCCCGATCTGCCGCCAGGGGCGCAAATGCGCCAGCGGTATTACAACCAATTCGCATATCTCGCACGCCACCGCGGTCTGGCGACACGACTGATGCTCGGTGGCCGGGGTGCCGATCCGGAGGCATGGGCGTTTTTTGAGGAGCAGCGCTGGCGCGAGATTGACCGCGGGTGCGCCGCCCTCGGTCTGGATTCGCAGAAGCCCGCGCTGCGGATGATGCTCAGCGCGGCAACTGCAGCTGTCGACGCAGCGGCAGCTTATTGGCATTCGAATGGCCAGCCGTTCGATGTCAAAGCTCTGACTGATGTGCTTTTCGAGCAGACCATCACGGCGTTGCGGGGTGCTGCTGACCTCGATCCTTCACTTAAGCATGCGGTGGACGAGGCGATAAGGCAGCTGCGCGAAGTCGCGTAGGCGCACCGGATGGCTGGCGGATCACGTTGCACCGCAGCCTGGCTGCCGAATCCATTTGTTGTAAACCGGTGTATCACGGGACGGCTGGTAACGCTGCGGTGTCTCGCGGTGATGAGCTGATGTTGACGCACCTCTATCTCATCGACTTTGGGTCATTGACAATCAGTCAAGTGCCGGTAAGCTGTGATGCAAGTCATCGCCTGATCGCTGCGCCTTGAAGCAGTGAAGTCGAGGTCGGCGAAAGCCAAGCAACTTGGAGACGAAGTGAGAGCTCACCCTTTTGACCGCGATGTGTTGCGGCGGGCCTTCGCTCAGGTTCCGTCATCGGTTGTAGCTGTGTGCGCTGATACTGGATCGGAGCGAATTGGTATGGCCGCCAGCACCTTCGTCCCGGTGTCGTTGGACCCTCCACTGGTGGCGATCTGCGTTCAGAACACATCGACCACATGGCCGCGTCTCGCGCAGCAATCGCGCATCGGTATCAGCCTGCTCGGCGTCGACCACGAAAGTATCGTGCGCACGATGGCGGCGAAGGACATAGATCGGTTCACTGGGGTGGAAACCGAAACGCACTGCAAGGGAGCGCTCTTCATCTCAGGATCCAGTTTGTGGCTCGACGTATCCGTAGACGAACAGCTTCCCGCCGGCGATCACGCCGTCGCTCTCTTACGGGTGAATGAGATCCATTGTCGACCGGAAGCCGAGGTTCCCATCGAGCCGATCGTCTTTCACCGCAGCGCACTTCGCAAGCTGATGACAACGTGACGAGTTCAAACGCTGGGACCTCCGTCAGGGACACGTCGCGTGCGGTCCTGCGGTAAGCCATCCCGCATTTTTATGAGAAAGGTAGTAAATCCATGTCGATCGATCAGGTCATCGAACCTGCCACATCCCTGCCGGGATTCCAGGAAGATTTGGCGAATGAACTGCTGGCTCGGGCGAAATCGGTCCGCCACCTCCTGGAGAGCAGAGCCGACGAGCACGAACAGAACAAGGAATTGAGTCAAGAGGTCGTTGACAAACTCACCGAGATCGGTGTGTTCGCCATGGCCGGCCCGGCTCGGGTCGGTGGCCTGGCGCAGTCCAGCCGATCGATGGCCGCCGTTGCTGCGGAACTGGCAAAAGGCTGCCCGTCGACGGCGTGGGTCTATACGATCTACAACTCGTGCCTCTGGTTCGCTTCGAAGCTGCCGGCTGGGATCCAGGAGCAGATCTTCGCCAACGGCGTTCCGCTCATCTGTTCACCGCAGAACGGGATTGGACACTTGGTGCCCGACGGTGATTCCTACCAGCTGACGGGGCGTTGGAGCTACGCCACCGGTTCCCACCACGCGGCGTGGACGATGGTTCCCGCATTGTCCCCGCAGCAGTTGCCAATGCTCGCGGTCATGCCGATGACGGACGTACAGATCGAAGACACATGGCACGTCGCGGGTATGAAAGGAACTGGATCAGACACCGTCGTCGCCGACAACGTGAAGGTGCAGGCGGGCATGATCGCGGCGTTCTCCGACATCGCGGTCGCTCCGCCGTCCACGGTGGACGAGGGGGCGCGGGTCGCGAGCGACTACTGGGTCAACTATCCGATCCTGCGCGCCAAGGCGCTCGGTGTTCTTGTGGGCTGCGCCGAAGGCCTCCTCGAGGTGGTTGCCGGCAAGAGTGGAAGTCCGATCCTCTATAGTGTTTACGCCCACAAGAGTGATTCGTCGGCATTTCAGGCCTCGATCGGCGAGGCCGCGACACAGATCAAGGCTGCCAAACGTCTGGTGGAAGACTCGTGCCGACGCATCGACGCAACCGCCGCGGAAGGCCGCGTTCAGTCGATAGACGAACGCACGGAGGCTCGCGGTGAAGGTGCGCTGATCATTCGTCTCCTGCACGAGGCCATCGAGCGGCTCATGGACCTGGGTGGATCCTCGGGATTCTCGACAACTGCTCCAGCACAACGGTATTGGCGCGATTTTGCGACCGGGTCGCGGCACGTGTTGTTCAATTCCGCGATCAGCTACGAACAAGCGGGTCGGCACCTTCTTGGTATCGAACCCGGAATCGTGGAGCCCGACATGCTCTGACGCGGTCTGTGATCGCATCGACGGGGGCAGCGCAGACCCGGTCCGGAGCTCAACGGACCGGGTCTGCGCTTTGTCGTTGCAAGTCGATTCCGGGGCCGTAACTGATCGGTTCTGAAGGGGATCTGGGGTGGGACTATATCGCACTCAATCCCAAGTCACGTCCACAGATGGGTGAACACCAAACAATGACGACCGCACGCCGAGTAGGCTGTGCCCATCTGGCAGTTCGGTGTTTGTGCAACAGCAGATGCTCTGCGCCTCCTTCGGGTCGACGATCAGAGATCCAGAACCAGACGCTTTCCAGCGCAACGGGATACGCAGATCATCATGGACTCACCGGCTTTTCGTTCTTCCGGGGTCAGAACGGAATCCCGATGATCAGGTTCGCCTTCGAGGACGTCTGTTTCGCAGGTGCCACAGGTGCCCTCGGAGCACGAGCTGAGTACTTCGATTCCCACCTTGCGGACCTCGGCCAGGATCGTGGAATCGGCAGGGACCGTCACGGTGACATCCGACTCCGCGCAGTAGACCTCGAATTCTTCGTTGGCTGATGAGTCCGCGTCCGGCCGCGGGGTGAATCGTTCGACGTGCAGCGAGAGGCTCTCGGTGGCACAGATCGCCTCGGTTGCGGCGATCAGTGGTTCTGGCCCACAGCAGTAGACGGCGGTATCCGCGGTGGCGTTGTTGAGATAAGACGTAAGGTCGAGGAGTCCACGCTCATCCTGCGGGCATATGTCGACGTTGTCGGCATATGTGGCCAGTTCGTCGAGGAAAACCATCGACGAACGTTGACGTCCGCCGTAGAGCAGCTTCCACTGTGCACCTTTGGCTTCCGCTTCGCGAATCATTGCCAGAATCGGGGTGATGCCGATTCCGCCGGCGATGAAGAGATAGTGCTTGCTGTCGGCGAGAGGGAAATGGTTCCGCGGTCCCCGAGCGATCAGCGTCGATCCCTGCTGCACACTCTCGTGCAAGAACTGAGATCCCCCACGGCTCTCGGGTTCACGGAGAACGCCTATGCGCCAACGAGTCCGGTCGCAGGCGTCCCCGCACAACGAGTACTGCCGGATCAGGTCGTCGCCGAGCACCAGGTCAATATGGGCACCCGGAGCCCATTCCGGCAGATCTGCCCCGTCGGGCGCGCCCACGGTCAGTACCACCGAGTCTGTGGTAGGGCGCGTGACCTCCAAGACCGTTAGCTCGATGGTTCCGCTGGCATTTGCGCTCTCACGATGGAGGGATTGAGTCATGTTGATCCCCAGAGTTCGGCGACCGTTTTCGAGAAAGAAGCTCGATCAACGGTTCAGCTGTGTAACGCCGGCTGGCGCGGTGTAACCCTTATCTACCGGCTCGTTGACTTCATGTCAAGAACCGTGCACCCTTGAGCGACGGCGTGAATGGGCCCGGTCCGCACGCCTCCGCGGTAGCCGGCCCGATGTGTGTAGGCGGGGCCGCTTTACGCTGGTGAAAATTCCGACAAACGAAGGCGCGAAAACGTCTCGACTCGAAGTCATTGATTCCTGGTCAACAGTGTGCTTAGTATGTGACCCAACACACTACTGAACGTAAAAGTGGGGGGATCGGGGAGCAACCGCCCTCACGGGTGCGTCCGGTGTGGTTCAGCCTGCATCAACACGTGACAGGCGCCGCCTGAGCGACTGATAGCCCATCGGTTCGCTGTGGCTCCATTGAGGAAAGGGAAATACCATGTCCGAACTGGCAGACAGAGACCTCGAGGCCGACCTGCAGTCCGAGCTGTCCGGTTACAGCTGCTACACCACCACTCCGGACAGGGCATTGGAACTCTTCGAAGAGGCCCGCGCCGCCGGATGTCCTGTGCCCCACAGCAACGAGCTGGGCGGGTTCTACCTAGCCCTCGACTATGACGACGTGAAAAAGATCCACAGTGACTGGGAGACGTTCTCGCATTACCCGACGGTCGTGCTCCCGGTCGTCGAACGGCCGGCGTTCCCGCCTATCGAGTACGACCCGCCGGAGCACACGGTGTGGCGGGAGCTGATCGCCAAGGCGTTCAACGCAGAAACCGGGCCGCGCTTCGAAGCTGGGATTCGCGAAGACATCAACTATTTGATCGACCAGTTCGCAGGTAAGGGGTCCGTCGATCTGGTCGCGGAGTTCTGTGAGGAGGTACCGCTTTACGCGTTGTGCCGCATCATCGGATTCGACGTGGACAAGCGTGCGACCGTGCGGGACATGACCTTGCGGCTCGTGGCGGCGTTCGAGGACCCCGAAGAAGGTCCCAAGGCCTTCCTGGAATTCGCCATGTTCGGTGCCAACGAAGTGATGGCGCGCAAGGAAAACCCGAAGGACGACTTCCTCACCGATCTGGCGAATGCGGAACTGGACGGTAAGCCGTTGGGACCGCTGGAGATCGGCCAGATCATGAACTCGTTCCTCGTCGCCGGGCACGGCACCAGCGTGGCCGTGCTGGGCAGCCTGCTGCACGAGGTCCTGTCGCGCCCGGAGCTGGTCGAGCGCCTCAAGCAGAATCCGGACCTGATTCCGAGCGCCGTAGAAGAGACGCTGCGGTTGCACACCCCGTTCTTCGGTCTCTACAAGCGCACGACTCGCGACGTCGAACTCGGCGGCACCCAGATCCCGAAGGGCAGCTATATCCAGACGTGCTGGGCGGCCGCCAACCGCGATCCCAAGATCTACGACAACCCCGACAAGTTCGACATCGACCGCAAATTCGGTCGCAAGAACCGGCACCTCACCTTCGGTTTCGGCATCCATTCCTGCCCTGGCGCTCCCACCGCGCGGATGGAACTGCGTATTGCGGTGGAGGAGTTGCTGCGCCGGCTGCCGGACATCGAACTGGTCGATCCCTCGGCGGCGCAGTACCGGTTCCATGGCACCGAGACCGCTGCCATCGGATCGTTGCCGGCCACCTTCACGCCGGCTCCGTGACGGTGGGGCTGCCGATGAAGGTCGAGGTCGATTACAGCCGTTGTGAAGGCCACGCAGTGTGTGTGGCGGTGGCGCCAGACGTGTTCGAGATCGGAGACGACGACGAGCAGGTCCGCGTCGTCTCGGACACCGTCGACGAGTCTCTGCATGATGTCGCCACTCTCGCCGCCAAACGCTGTCCCACCCAGGCCATCCGGGTAACTGCCTGACCGTCATCAGAAGCGAAGGGTCGCAATGATTCCCCACTTTCAGCCCGATGAGGACGGAGTCCGATGACGGCAGTGCAGACGGCGCCGCCGCCCATCGAGGCCGCTGAGGCGTCGTCGGAGCCCCCGCCACGTCCGGTGCTGGCTACGGTCGGGGCCGCAGGCAGGGGCGCGGTCTCACGGCTCGTATCGATTCCGGTGCGTAGCGCCGCGACAACGGGACGCGGAGTCATCCTGGCCGGGCAGGTCCTGCGCTATGCGGTGACCGACACGCTCACGCTGCGTCTGCCGTTCGGTGAGACGATCGTGCAAGCATGGACTCTCCTGCGGGTGACGGCCCTGCCCGCCATTCTGATGGCTATTCCGTTCGGGGCGATGGTGGCCGTTCAGTTGTCCGGTTTGGTCAACGAAGTGGGGGCCAACTCTTTGGTCGGTTCTGCCACTGGCGTGGCCGTGCTTCGCCAGGGTGCTCCGGTGACAGCGGGCCTGCTGATGGGCGGCGCGGCGGCTTCCGCGATTGCCTCGGACTTCGGGGCCCGAGCGATCCGCGAGGAACTCGATGCGTTGCGGACGCTGGGTATCGATCCTGTGCGGCGACTCGTCGTACCGAGGTTCTTGGCCCTCATCCTCATCACGCCGATTCTGGTGACCATCGTCATCGCGATGGGTGTCGGCGCGGCCTTCCTGATCGCCACGTTGGTCAATGACGTTACGCCCGGTAGCTTCTGGCTGTCTTTCGGCTCGTTCGCGAAGATGGTCGATCTGTGGTTCACCATGGGCAAGGGAGTGGTGTTCGCGGCGATCGTCGCAATCATCTCCTCGCAGCGAGGCATGGAGGCGAAAGGCGGACCGCGAGGCGTTGCCGATGCGGTGAATGCGTCGGTGGTGCTCAACGTCATTCTGATCGTGCTGGTGAATCTGGCCATCACGCAGTTGCAGACGATGTTCTTCCCGATGGCGGTGGCGTGATGGCCACCACCGCCCAGCATCGATCTGCCGTTCCCTCGACGTTGTACAACGCATGGCTGCTGCCGGTGAAGGCTTTCCGCGGCGTGTTCCGCACGGCGGGCCAGTGGGCGACGTTCATCGCTCAAACCATGTGGCTGCTGCCGATCACGGTGCGGCGGTACCGCCGGGAGACGTTGCAGGTCATGAACAACCTGGCGTGGGGCCGCGGTTCTATCATCGTCGACGGCGGCGTGATCAGCGTGTTGGCCATTCTCGGCATCACCGTCGGCGGCATCGTGGCGATCGAGGCCTTCGCCACCCTCGATCTCATCGGCCTGGGAGCATTGGCCGGCATCATCGGCGGTTGGGGCAACGTACGTGAGATGGCCCCACTGGTCGCCGGGGTCGCGTTCGCCTCCCAGGCCGGGTGCCGGATGACGGCCGAGATCGGGTCCATGCGGATCGCCGAGGAGATCGACGCGACCGAGGCTATGGGGCTGCGCGCGATCCCGTACGTGGTCGGCACCCGCGTGATCGGTGGATTGCTCTGCGTCATACCGGGTTTCCTGCTCACCCTGATTGTCAGCTTCTATACCGCCGTCACGGTGATCACCAACTTCTACAGCCAGCCTGCCGGTACCTACGACCACTATTTCGTGCAGTTCCTCACCCTCGGTGATATCGGAGCCGCATTGTTGAAAGCAGTCATCTACTGCACCGCGGTGACGCTGATCCATTGTTACTACGGATTTTTCGCATCCGGTGGCCCTGTCGGGGTCGGTGAGGCCTCCGGCCGCGCCATCCGCGCCAGCCTTGTGACGATCATGGTGTTGGACCTGTCCACCACGATCGCCATCTGGGGGCTGCAACCAGAGTTCATCTTCAAGGGGTAGGGGCTGCGTTGTTGTTCCGAATGACGACAGAAGCCGAGAGTCGAAGACTCACCATCATCGGCATGGCTGTCATGCTGGTCATCGTCGTGATCATCTCGCTGGTCGTGACCAATCCGTTCGCCAAGAGCTCACCGAACGAACTGTCCATCGTGATGGATGTGCCGTACGTCGGTCAGGGCGTCGGGCCGGGCACACCGTTGCTGATGCACGGCGTTACCGTCGGTGAGGTCACCGGGGTGTCGGTACGGCCGGGGGGAAACGTCCACCTCGACGCCACAGTGGACGCCGCGCCCACCTCGGCGCTCACCAACACTTTCAGCGTCGACTACCGTCCCGCCAACTACTTCGGTGTCACCGGTATCAACCTGATCCCCGGCGAGGGTGGAGAACCGCTGCGCAACGGCCTGCAGGTCAACGCCGTTCCCGCCGGAAACTTCACCCTCCCCACAATGCTCTCGCAGTTGGGTGAGCTGACCGATGGTGTGGTCACCCCGCAGCTGGTCGACGTGATCAACCGGGCCACCAGCTATACCGACGGACTGAACCCGATGATCGAGGCAATGTTGATCGGGGCGAACACCCTGGCCAAGGTCCAAACCGTGAGCACAGAACAACTGCTGCGGAACACGACGGGCATCAGCGTGGCGTTCCCGTCGTTCGTCAACGATGCCACCGAGGCCGGCAAGGCGTTCAATCAGGAGTTCGTGACGTTCAACGTGTCCGGGAAGTACTCGCTTCCGGGGCAGGAGTGGGTGGCTGAGCCCGGGCAACCGGTCACCGAGGAATATTGGAAGCAGCGCAGTCTTGTCACGCTCGACGTGATGTCGGGCTCATTCTTCGGCGCGCTCGGTAAGCTCCTGGCTTCGCACAGCGGTGACCTCAAGCCTGCCGTCGATCTGGTTCAGACCATCACGGACACAGTTCCCGGCCTGGTGACGCCGGTCGGGGTCGACGACATGCTGACGGAATTGCGCACGCGTCTGGAGAACCTCTACGGCGGGTCGCCGGAACAGCGCGCACTGCAGGTTCACATCGTGCTCGATCAGATCCCCGGCGTCCAGGCGCCAGTACAAGCGATTGGTGGGCCATGATCAAACCCTGGTCTGCACTGTGGAGATTCGCACTGGCTGCTGCGGTCACCTCGGTGATATTCATTCTGACCGTCAACGTCCTGCGCCAGCCGGTGGCGAGTGAAACGCGGACCTACACCGCGGTTTTCAGCGACATATCGGGTCTGCATGCCGACGCCGACGTCCGTATCCGCGGGCTGCGGGTCGGCAAAGTGGGGGACATGCGGCTGACGCGAACCGCGGGCCAGAGTGTCGCCGAGGTGGACCTGACGATGGACAAGCGTTACGCGGTGGTGCCCGAGACGAGGCTGGCGATCAAGTATCAGGCGCTGACCGGGCTGCGTTACGTCGATGTGGTCGGCGCGGCCGAGGACATCGATCCGGGCGATTCGTTGGTGACTCACATTCCGCTGAGCATGACCCGGCCGTCGTTCGACATCACCAAGCTCTTCAACGGCCTACAGCCGGTGCTTGCGACGTTGAGTCCGGAAGACATCGACATCTTCACCAACAACGTCGCATCGTTCCTGCACGGTGACGGTGGTGGTCTCGGTCCGGTGCTGGACAGCATCCGGAAGCTGACGGAGTTCGTGTCGAATCGTCAACAGGTGGTCGCGACCTTGATGCAGAACCTGACCGCGATCGCCGACACTTTCGGCGGGCATTCCAAGGACCTGATCCAGATCGTGGACTGGCTCAACCGGCCGGTGGACGCCGCGCTGGCGGTCATCGACGAGTTCCGCAAATCCGAACTGTACGGTCCGGCCTTCACCTCCGCGGCTGTGCGCCTTCTGGAGAACGCCGGGTTCCGTCCGGGAGAAGCGAACATGGATGAGGGAATCGACCGGGCCATAACGGTTTTCGACGACTACAGTGATGCCTTCAAACGTGTCCCGGTCATCTGGGACAACCTCGAGCCGGCGGCGGGTCCGGACGAGCCGGTCCCTTGCTCGCGCGGGCGTGCGCAACTGCCCGAGACGATGGATGTGTTGCTGAATGGGCAACGGGTGATCCTGTGCAATCAATGAGCAAGCTACGGAGCCCGATGTTCTGGGGTGTCAGCGCATTGGTGTTGATGACCGTGCTGGCTCTGACGGCCGCCGCGGTGTACGTCAACCCGCCCGGGCGCAAGACCGTGGTCTTCTACACCGACGACGTCGCGTCGATCAGGGCCGGCGACGACGTGCGCATCGCGGGGATCACCGTGGGTACGGTCAAGGACCTGGAACTGGAAGCCGATCAGGTGAAGGTCAGTGCGGCGGTGGAGGGCGATGCCTTCGTCGGTGATCAGTCACAGGTCGAGGTCCGGATGCTCACCGTGGTCGGTGGCTACTACGTGAATCTGATCTCGTTGGGCGACAAACCGCTGGGACACACGCCGATTCCACGGGAGCGGACGACGATGCCCTACAGCTTGATGCGGACGCTCGCCGATTCCACGAAGGTCACCGAAGAGATCGACACCAGACCGATCCGTGAATCCCTGGATGAACTACAGGCCGGCCTCAACGGCACAAACGTGGATGCGCTGGCGGCGGTGATCGATGCAGGCAACGCGCTGACGGCGACGATCGACAACCAGCGGGGACAGATCTCGCAGATCCTCAACCTGTCCGACGAATACATCGAGTCGATGCGCGATTACGGTGGACAGCTCACTGAGCTCGTCACCAAACTGTCGATCCTCGAACAGACGCTGGTGTTGTACGGCAAGGGGTTCGCAGGAGCGCTCAAGGGTATGGGTGACATCGCCGATGCATTCCTCGTGCCCTTCGGCGAGTTCTGGGTGAATCATCGCGAAGACTTCATCCTGAAGGTGCGGGAGTGGCAGGATCGCGTGCGGCGCTGGGTCGATAACAACAGCCGCATCGTTCCCCGCCTACGCCGGGTGCGCGACAAGATCGAGCGCGTTCTGGACGCCCAGAACGCCCGCCCGGAACTGCTGGCCACCGATATCTGTATCCCGCTGCCTGAGAGCCCCTGCTGATGACGATGACGAAAACCAATCTCACCCGCCGGGTGACCTCGGCGCTCGCGATGGCTGTGACAGTTGCCGCGGTAGGAGCAGGCTCGGCGTGCTCGAGGGGCCAGAACACGGTGGCCGGCGAAGAATCCGGCTTCTGTGCCTACCTCCCCGACACCGTGGGTCTGTATGTGGGCAACCCGGTCACCCAGATGGGATATCCCATCGGAGCGGTGACGTCCATCCAGCCGGGCCCGACGGAAGTGCGGGTCGACTTCTCGATCACAGCGCAGCGGGCCATGCCTGCCGATGTGAAGGCCGTCATCCGGTCACCGTCGATTTTGGCCGACCGGTCCATGGAATTGGTCGGAAACTACTCCGGTGGGCCGCAATTGGAGCCGTCGCACTGTATCGCTTTGGACCGGTCGTTCTCACCGAGAACATTGTCGGAGGTGATCGGGTCGGCGGACACGATGCTCAACGCCATCAACTCGAGTGGTTCGACCAACATCGCCGACACCGTCAAGGGTCTGGATCAGCTTGCCGAGGGCAACGGGGCCGGTGCACGGACCCTGGTCACCGTGACTTCGGAACTGCTGGACAGCCCTGATCAGTCGATCAGCGATATCGGTTCGATCACCCGGAACCTCGCGGATCTGACCACCGTGCTGGTCGATACCAGAGAGCCGGTCAAGGAGATCATCACGGATCTCCCGGCCACCGCGGGCGATCTCGTCGTCGCGCTCGACGGCACCGCGCGTCTGGCCGGTGCCGACCACGAACTCGGGGCCCTCGGACCGCTTCTCGAGGCTGTTGCGACGATCGAGAACCAGTTGGGTGAGGAAACGCAGATCACGCTGGACTCGGTGAGCGCGGCGATCCGCAAGGTAACACCGCACGCGAACGCATTGGCGGGTCTGCTCAACGGGGTGCCCTGGTGGATCAACTCGACCGCCGGCCACTACAACAACAAGCAGTTCAACATCTTCAACATCGCCTACCGTCCGCCGATGTTCCGAGTGCGGGCGCCCGATGGATTGGCGTTGTGCGGTTTCATGAATGCGTCGATGCCGGGAAGCTGCGCCGACGTCCACGGGCAGCCGTACGCAGTCGACGTCGCGCTTCTCCAGTACGTGCTTCAGCAAGCGAGCCGCAAGTGAGAACCATGAAATTTCGCCGTATCGCATCCGTTTTCGCAGGCTTGGTCTCGGCGAGCCTGTTGACGTCGTGCGCGTCGCTGACGGTCAACTCGCTGCCGCAGCCTGGCAGTAATGGCAGCGACGGTTATCCGATCGTCATCGAATTCGAGAACATCCTCAACCTGCCCGAGCGGGCCAAGGTGGTCTACGGCGGCACGACCGTCGGGATGGTCACCTCGGTCGCGCTGAAGGGCGACTACGTGGATGTCACCTCACAGATCGATCCGAGTGTCGCGATCCCGTCGGACGCGGAGGCCACCCTGCAACAGTCCACGGTGCTCGGTGATATCTATGTCGCCGTGGAACGGCCGAAGAACGCCGACTTCGCGGCGCCGGCTCTGCAGCCTGGCGGTCGGATTCCACAGAGCCAGACGACATCTCCTCCGCAGCTGGAGGACACGATCGCCAACCTCGCCAACTTCGTGGGCAGCGGATCGGTTCAGCGGATGCAGGACACCATCATCGGTGTCAACAAAGTCACGCCGACCGACCGTCAGGAACTGCGTGACCTGGTGAATCGCGTGTCGGTCGACCTGTCGGACCTGTCGGCCAACATCGAGACGGTCGACCTGTGGCTGCAAGGGGTCACGGGAACCGCGGACGTGATGAACACCCACCTGCCGACGTACGGTCACTGGTTCACCCCGGCCGGCATGTTGGGATTCGACCGGGCCACGCAGGTCGCCGACTACATCGGAACGGTGCTTCCCTCCATCGGTAGCATCTACAGCGGCGGCTACTGGCTTGTGCCCATGCTCAATTCGCTCGCCGACGCGGTGGGGGCCGTACAGCAGACCAAGTGGAACGTCGAGGATGAGGCGCTGGCCTGGCGCAAGCTGTTCCTGGACGACTATCTGCCGGTCGACAAGTATCCGGCCATCAACATCACATCGATCAAGGGGCCCGACGGAGGCGAGATGATCGACAAAGTGGAGGACGTCCTGCGGATGTTGGGGGCAATGCCATGAGAATGGCCAAGAACATCGCGTCATTCGGTGCCTTCGCGGTGATCATCGCGATCGCGACGGCCTACATCGGATCACTCGATCTCCGGTTGAACCCTCCGGAGCATCGGATCAACCTGTCGATGGACGTTCCGGACGTCAAAGGCCTTGTGGTCGGCTCGAGTGTGCTGCTGCGCGGGGCGGTGATCGGCAAGGTGACCGGCGTTTCGGCGTCGGTCGGCTCGGCCAAGGTCGATTTCTACCTCGACGGTGGCCATGAGATCCCGGTCGACAGCGAGATTCGCCTGGAGAACCTGTCAGCGTTGGGTGAGGCGTTCATCGGATTCAAACCGCGCACCGTCTCGGCGCCGTTCTTCGCCGACGGCCAACACCTCACCACGGAGGCCGTCACCGTGCCGCCGTCGATTTCGCAGCTGGCCACCAGCGTCGTGCGGGTTCTCAATCAGATGGATCCCGATCAGCTCAAGCGCATCCTCAACGAGGCCGACATCGCCATGCCAGACCCCAACGAGGTGCTGCCGAACCTGTCCCGCGCAAGCCTCCTCGCACGCAACATGGTCACCGGCCTGGACGGAGACGGCGCGCAGGTGCTGGCGAACTTCCAGACCCTGCTGCAGAACGCCGGCTGGGTCGGGCCCAAACTCGCTGAGTCAGGCCCGATCCTGAGGGAGGCGGGGGTGAACATCGGTCGCGTGTGGCACGGCATGATGAAGACCGTTGTCTGGAACAACCCGGAGAACATGCAGTTGTTCCAGAAGTTCCTCGATCGTGTTCAAAAGCTCCTCGACGAGCGCGGGGGTGACATCAAGGTCATCACCGAGGCGCTGATGCCACAGGTCAGTGGTATCGCGGGTGCGCTCATGAATTTCGATACTGCGCAGATCTTGTCCAACGCACTGGCGGGCACACCAGAAGAGGGGGCGATCACACTTCATGTGGCGATCCCCGATCGCTAGATCCGCACCGTCTGGAGACCAACCCGAAGAAGGAAACACCATGACTGCAATCGACACCGATGTGAAGATCGAGGACACCGCGTCCGCCGGTGACGAGGACACCCGTCAAGACAAGGCGACGCCGCCTGCCGAGCACGCGAAATCCCCGGCGGAATCGGGTGGTCGACAGATTGCCATCTCGCTGCGCGGATTGATGATCGCGGTGGTGATCGCTGCGCTGACGGTGGCGTGCGGGGTGCTGGGATGGCTGTACGCGGGCGAGAAGAGCCAGGTCGACGCAAACGCCGTCGAGGCAAGTAACACCGAGCATGCCGAGAACATCGCGATCGAGTACGCTGTGAACGCCGCAGAGATGGATTATCAGGACTTCGTCGGGTGGAAGGCGAAGCTGGTCAACGGCACCTCGCCGGAGTTGAAGGACAAACTCTCCAAGGCCGCCGATTCGATGGAGCAGGTCTTGGCGCCCCTGCAGTGGAAGTCGAGCGCACGCCCGCTGGCGGCGAAGGTGCGCTCCAGCGCGGGCGGGATCTACACCGTCGATGCGTTCGTCAGTGTCCTGACGAAGACGATGCAGGCACCAGAAGGTCTGCAGTCGACGGCGACGTACAACATCACGATCGACAGCCGCAATGACTGGCAGATCACCGATGTCGGTGGTGTCGATGCCGCGCTTGGTAAGTAGACCCGAGTGGATGGATACGGTGATGGGTAGCAGTCTCGGTCGGGTTTCGCGGTGGGCGTCGGTCATGAAGACCGGCGTGGCGGCGGTGACCTTCTCCGCCGTATTCGGCGTATCGATGTTCGGCGGCGTGACTGCCGCCGCTGACCCGGCGTCCGACGGCGTTTTCGACCCGGTGAACGGCCCGATCGCACAATTCGAGAATCCTCGGCCACTGCCGGCCGTCACCCCGACTCCCGACGACTGGGAGCCGATGTGGCCGTTCCCTTTTGATCAGACCCGTAATCAGGTGACCGAAGTCGAGATCAATGCCGAGCGGGAAATGTGCCAATGGTACAACGCCCAGTACGACACCATCCGGCGCCAGATCGCCGGTTTGAACAACGCGATCGTTCGCAACAACGGCAACTTCGATGGACCTGGTGTGCCGGAGCGCACGGCGATCGTCGTCGGGAATCTCGATCAGTCACTGCAGTTCCTCACTCCACGCGTGCTGACCCTAACCCAGAGTCACAACCACGCCGGTGACATGTACTTTCCGCTGTACCAGGGTGACAGCTTCTACGGCCTGTGGCAGCAGATGTCCAATGTGGTCAACGGGCTCAAGGCGCGCCAGCCGACCTGGTTCACCGGTCCGTCCTACCACCGGATGCAGCACTGGGGCAGCAAGATCAATCGCTCTCATGTCTGCCGTTGACGGCACCCTCGCGGCTTCAAGGATCAGGTGATCGGTTGTGATACATCGTTTTCAGACATCCGCCGGTGTTGTGTGCGCAAGCGCGGTGTTCCTCGGCGGGGTGCTGCTGGCGTCGCCGGCCGGTGCCGACCCGGGCGCTGATGTCGAGCAGGCGGTGAGTGCGGCACGCGGTGGGGCATCGTGCCCTGGGTTCCGGCACAACGACGTCGCCACGCAGGCGGCCGACATCATCAATCGCTCGACGAAGGCCTATCTTGCCCACGACACCGCGATTGTCCCGGCCGACAACCCACAACCGACCGCAATCCTCAAAGACCTGGGCGTCGAGACCCAGAAGGCCAAGTTGTTGCAGGGCGCCGGGCACAGCGCGGCAGACGCGATCAAAGCATCGATCCTGCAGGGATTCAAGGAGATTCCGGATTGCTCCTACACCGATATCGGCGCCAGCATGCTCATCGAGGAACAAACGGGCTACGTGGTGATAGCCGCGGTCCTGTTGGGGCAGTGAACGCGTCGATGACCACACAAAGACACAACCTCCGGCAGTGGGCCGCAACGTGCTTCTCCGGCCTTGTGCTGGGAGTACCTGCGCTCATTGTGAATCCCGCGGTGGCACAGGCGGACGAGCCCGTCACCTACGAGGTGGTGTCGGCCCACATCGGTTTCGCGAACATCGAGTATCAAGACGTCAACGGACGGCTGTGGGCGGTGCGAGCGGCACTTCCCTGGCGGATCGACACCAATGTCCCTGCGGTGCGTGACGCGCCGCCGACCGGGGCGCAGGTCCGTGCGCACTGGCGGGACACCGCGGCCCCTGGCCGGTGGGTCACGGTGCGGGTAATCCAGCGCGGCGAGGTGATCTGCCAGAACACCCTGGATCTCGGAGATGCTGCCTGCTACGGCATCACCAACCGGATCACCTGAACTCCGATGTCTTGCGAAGCAACGGTTGAACCCACTGAGGAGACACGATGACTTTCCGGTTGCGTGGCGTGGCGCGTGGTCTGGCTGCCGCGCTCGTAACGGCCCTGGCATTCGCAGCGCAGGCACATGCCGAGCCCGTGGCAGCAGAAGCGGCGCCGAATCCCTTCCCGGACATCCGCTACTACGAACGCGCCGACGCCGCCCAGTTCATCCAACCGGGTGGTGTGTGGTTCATTTCGCCCACCGGGCAGAACTGCGGGATCTGGGGTCTGGGTAGCTTCGGATGCACCGGAACGATTCCGGGTGCGCCGCAAGGAACCAACCACATCGGATGGATCGACGGGGATCGGGCAGTTCACTACGACTGGTCGATGGCAGTACGATTCCCGGGCACCCGTGCGCAACGACCGCTGGAACCGCGAACCAAGCTGAGCCACGAGGGAACCACCTGTGCGGTGACGCCAGACAGCCGAACCTACTGCGAGCGTGGGCCGCTGCAGTTCGTCATCGAACCGACGAGGACGTGGTTGTCGGCTCCGTGGATGGACCTGAGCTGGATGCAACTCGGTCCCGCATCGTGCAGCCCTCCGGGCGGTGGTCCTTGCTACAGCTGACAAGGAATTCCAATAAGGCGACCGTCTGAGGTCGCGATGGTTCAGGAAGAAAGGCAGATCTCGAGATGAGCAATAGTGTCGAGGCGGCACGAAAGTGGCTGGATATCCTCGCCGGTGGTGCGGTCGATCAGTGGGACGGCTTCGTGGCGGATGACCTCAGCATGCATGTGCCGCTGATGCCTGGCGAACCCGACAGCCCGACGGTGGGTCTGGAAGCGAACCGCGCACGCGTCGGGGCTCTGTGGAAGGCGTGGGAATCCTTCCGGTTCCACGACGCCGACGTCCACGCCGCGGCCGACGATCCGGATCTGGTGTTCGTGCACGTGTATTCGGAGGCGAAGACCGTGTGGGGCGCTCCCTATCAAAACCGTTACTTCATCAGGCTGCGGTTCGTCGACGGGAAGCTCAGCGAGCATCTGGAGTTCATGGACCCACGCCCGGTTCTCACGGCCTTCGAGGGCCACCTCTAACAGGAAGGATCTCTGGAAATGACAGACAACAAGATCGCCTTGGTCACAGGCGGCGCCAGTGGCATCGGTGCGGCCACCGCCCGACTCCTCGCATCCACGGGTGCAAAGGTCTATGTCGCCGACCTCAACGAAGAAGGCGCCAAGACGGTCGCCGCCGGCATCGGATCGGGTGCCGAGGCCATCCACCTCGACGTCGCCGACGCCGGTTCGTGGACCGCGGCTGTCGAACAGGTGACCTCGCAGTCCGGCCGGATCTCCGTACTGGTCAACAACGCCGGGATCTTCACCCCCGGCGGGCTGGAAGCGATCGAGCCGGAGGTGTTCCAGAAGACTTACGACGTCAACGTTCTCAGCGTGTACCTCGGCATGCGGGCTGTCGTGGAACCGATGAAGGCAAACGGCGGCGGTTCCATCGTCAACGTGTCGTCGTCGGCCGGCTTGGTCGGCGTCAAGGATGCGATCGCCTACTCGTCGTCGAAGTGGGCCGTGCGCGGACTCACCCGCAGCGCCGCACTCGATCTGGCTCCTTATTCGATCCGGGTCAACTCGGTGCACCCGGGTCTGACCGAGACCCCCATCTTCACCGGCTTTCCCCGCGAGGCGCTCGACATGATGACCTCGGCCCTGCCCCTGCCGCGGCTCGGCACTCCCGACGAGGTGGCTGCCGTGGTCGCCTTCCTGGCCTCGGACGAGGCGAGCTTCTGCACCGGAGCCGAATACAAGGTCGACGGCGGCTACGCCTGCCCATAGCCACGAATGACCCTGAACGTGAACCGGAGATTCAGCCGGCTCACGTTCAGGGTTTTTCCTGACCGCCCACCCGCAGAACGGATGCAGAGAAGCGATGACTCTCCCGATACCGTGCGCGCTTGAGGACATCGACCCGGCGTGGATGTCATCCGCGTTGAACGACTCATATCCGGGAATCCGTGTCGAGGGCCTCGAAGTCCTGGAGGTCATCAACGGATCGGCAGCGAAGATCCGATTCGCTGTGACCAGCGATGTCCCGTCTGCGCCGAAGTCGGTACTCGTCAAGACCGCTTTCACCGAGGGACTGGGCGACGACGATCTGGCCAGGTCCTGGCTGTCGGTCATGGCCTTGCTGAACGACACGGAATGTCGCTTCTACCGCGACGTATCTGCGAAGATGGGAGACCGCTGCGCGGTCTCCTATCACACATCGTCGGCGAATATCGATTCCGTCATCGTCATGGAGGATCTGTCGCAACGAGACCGCATCCGGTTCAGCACGTTCGACAAGCCTTTGAGCCCCGACGACATGGCGAGTGTTCTGGAGGCATTGGCGGCCCTGCATGCCCTACGTTGGGATGACGCCGACCTTCGCGCGCGTCCGCTGCGGGACAGCACCCTTGCCGGTGGCTTC
>Ga0182742_1000759_pt1 | contig 47135 bp, 51 predicted proteins | sample eDN5th37CBELigMG_FD_128880 | JGI IMG/M metagenome (GOLD analysis project Ga0182742, IMG submission 128880) | Enriched Miracle-Growth compost microbial communities from Emeryville, California, USA - eDNA 5th pass 37_C BE-Lig MG (version 2)... ...
CACCTGATGTCATCATAAATGTTGACCAGTATGTAAAGCCAACGAAGAACACTGTTAAATAGGCACCAAAAATATAAATATACATACGTTCAGAAAGCTTTAGGTAGCTTAACAGAATGAAAAATCCCGTTTGACCAAAGAATAGCAATGACGTTTGTGGCATATGCCCTAAGTAGAACATAACGGCAAAAATACCTGTCCAAAACCCCAATACTCTAAACATACGATCCATATGATCCCTCCTTTTCACCCTACAAGTCCCTTACCTTACAATATTATAATGTAACCGCTATGAAAAAGTAAACAGGAGTTTGTTTTTAATTCGTTATTAATGCTTGATAAGCACAAGCCTCGCAACCTTTAATTATGTTTTGCTTTTCTAAAAGCTCAACGTCATTAAACAGAGATTCAAACATTCCTTTTAAAAATTCGTGATGTGTTTCACAAACAGCATCTGGATGTTCGGTCGCAATTTCTTTAAATGGACAGTTGAAAATTTGGAAATATATTCGAGTCTGGTCTTCACTCACTTCGAATTCTGGGTAAAAGCCAGCCATTGTTGCCGCGTTTTTTAATGTATTTAACTTTTGTTCAAAAGTAGGGAACTCTCCATTATGAGATCTGGTCATTTCTTGCTCAATCATTTCCTTACCAAATCTTTTCCCGGTCATACGTAACACTTTATGACCTTCTTCTCCAAGAGAGAGCATGGATTCCATAGTGATTTTAGCTAACATCTGATAGTCTCGGAACGGAAAATTCAACTGAATGAGGTCATCTGACAATCGGTATAACCTACTTGGTCTACCACCTTTGCCCGTTTTTTTTGTTTCCGAGATCAGCATGTTCACATCTTCAAGCTTAGAAAGATGTAATCTTGCTACGTTCGGATGAATATTAAAATTGTCTGCAATTTCTTGAACGGTAACTTCCTGATGTCTTTTGGTAATGTACTGATAAATGTAATAACGAGTTGGGTCCGATAATACATTTGTTATTTTCAATGTTTGTTCCATCTTAGCCACACCTCTCGGATCTCCTTAAATTTATTCCATTATAATACAGGCGGAGATAGTAAAAACTGTATTCACTATTAGTTTATAAAATGTTCACAACTTGTTGGCGAAATATTGAACAAATAACTATACAAAAGTTATACAAAAGATTAAAATATATTTAACGGAACAATGAAAACACCTTCAAAGGCGGGAAAAGGATGAATGATTTGATATTTTTCACTTATCCAAGTTGTACATCTTGTCGAAAAACGAAAAAGTGGCTGACAGCCAATGCGGTGGCATATGAGGAGAGGCATTTATTTAAAGAAACACCGACAAGTGAGGAGTTAAAAGTATTACTTTCACTTACCACAGAGGGATTGGACGAATTACTTGCAACAAGAAGCCGAGTATTTAAAAGTCTTAATCAGGATGTGAATGACCTTACTCTTTCACAGGTAATCAATATGCTCGTTGAAGAGCCTAGATTGTTAAAAAGGCCTATTGTTACTGATGGCAAAAAGTTAGTGGTCGGTTACAACCCAGACGCATTAAAGAGCATTTTGAACAGAAAAATGATTAAAAAAGTAGCTAGATAAAAAAGGGAAGACCGAGGTCTTCCCTTTTTTACTTTGTTGTCCAGCTACGAAAGCTAGCCCCTCGGGGTCATAAGCCAAATCTCTCCGGAAGGCGGGCCTTCCTGCAAGATTCGTCTTGTGCCTGTCGGGGCTGAACAAGCTTTCTCCGCTTTTCATTGTCTAGCTCCAGCGCCTAGCGACTAGTGTACTTCGCTCTTTTCCCTACGATAAGTCAACATCGAATCGCTTTGCTCTTCGTGTTTCCTTTATCTCAGTCAAAGCGCTCCAGTCCATACGTCGCTAAACAGGCGCTTCCGCTTTTCTTACTGGGCTAGCTGGATTCGAACCAACGCATGACGGAGTCAAAGTCCGTTGCCTTACCGCTTGGCTATAGCCCATTTTTCGTATCAATTAGTGCTGTTACTAACTTGTTTGTACTAATTATTATGGTTGCTTTGTTGAAAAATATTCACACTTTTTCTCCCCTCATTTTCGATTGAAGTGATACGATAGGTTTATCCAAATGAAAAGGTGGTGTCTTATTGGTGACTTCGATTGAAGAATTAGCCGATCGAATGTTGAAGGATGCTGTTACAAAGCAAGCAACCGATATCCACATTATCCCACGCAAGCTTGACACTCTTGTTCAATTTAGAGTGGCACATCGCCTCGTTACTCGCTATTCGTTCCCTATCGAAGAATGCGAAAGGTTAATCTCCCATTTTAAATTCAGTGCGTCCATGGATATTGGGGAAAAAAGGCGACCCCAAAACGGTTCCTATTCCATAGTGGTCGATCATCAGCAAATTGGTTTGCGACTCTCTACTCTTCCAGGCAACAAGAAAGAAAGTTTAGTCATACGACTGCTCCCCGAACACCATACAATCCCTTCTTACCAAGTTTCCTTATTCCCTTATATGACAAATAAGCTTCTTGCCTTACTAAAGCATGCCCACGGATTAATCATCTTAACTGGTCCAACTGGCAGTGGTAAAACCACAACCTTATACTCTCTGCTCGAAAAGAGCACGAATTTATTTGACCGAAATGTGATTGCTTTAGAAGACCCAATTGAAAAGGAAAGTGACGCTGTTTTACAGGTTCAAGTGAATGAAAAAGCTGGAATATCCTATGCGACAGGATTAAAAGCTATCCTTCGTCATGACCCAGATATAATAATGGTGGGTGAAATTCGAGACAGTGAGACAGCCAAAACGGCAGTGAGAGCAGCGTTAACAGGACATCTTGTCCTATCGACTATGCACACTCGCGATGCAAAAGGGGCGATTTATCGACTTCTTGAATTTGGTGTAGATTGGATTGAAATCGAACAAACTCTTGTTGCAGTTACGGCTCAAAGGTTAGTAGAACTTAGTTGTACACTTTGTACAACTGAATGTTCAAATGTTTGTTTTGGTTGTGAGCGTTCAAAGAAAGCATGTGTGTTTGAAATATTAGCAGGTCAACCATTAAGTTATGTCATTCAGGAGGCAAGAGGGGAAAAAAGAGCGTATGACTATACGACGCTAAGGAAGGTCATATCAAAGGGGATTGCGCTTGGTTTTATAAAAGAAACGGAGTATGATCGATGGGTGTTGGACAATGAAATCAAATAAGTGGTTATTAACGGAGCAATCCAACTTGCTAAAACATGTGGGTGAATTACTTGATAGAGGGTACTCCCTGGCCGAGGCGTTGGAATCCACATCCTTACAGATGGGAGAAGGGAAGAAAATCCAACTGAGTAAAAGTATCAAATTACTAAGAGAGGGTTTCGCTTTTTCGTTAGTTATTCAAAAATTAGGATTCCACCAAACCTTAGTCAGCTATGTGTATTTTGCAGAGCAACATGGTGGTCAAGCTCATGCATATATGGAAGCAAGTAATTATATGATGAAGCAGCAGAAAGATAAGAAAGAACTAATTAAAGTATTAACTTATCCTCTTATTCTTGTTTTTACTACTATCCTCCTTTTTGTATTTGTTGATCAATTCCTTTTACCAAAGTTTGTATCTCTCTTTCAATCCATGGGTTTGTCTTCCAACTTTTTTACAAGGGTTATTCTCCTTATTGGCTCTTCTTTCCCCTTCATTAGTTCTCTCTTAGTCTTAACTCTACTAGTATGTGCCAGTTACTACCTTTTTGCCTTCAAGAATTATTCGGCCATGAAACAAAAAGAGATTTTAGTGTCCATTCCGTGGTGTGGTTCATTTTTTCAATTATTAATCACTCACTATTTTTCTGTGCAAATGAGTTATTTGTTAGGAGGGGGGCTTTCGATTTATGAGGCGGTAAGTCTGTTTGAAGGAAATAAGAAAAATAAGTTTGATCAAGAGCTTGGAGTTTATTTGAAGCAACATCTATTAAAAGGGACTAGTCTAGAGGAAATTATTAAAAAGCAGAAGATATTTGAGCGTGACTTATCAATTATTATCCAGCACGGCCAAAAAAATGGCCGCCTAGATCAAGAGTTTCATTTCTTTAGCAGCTATTGTATGAATAGATTTCAAGAAAAAGTGAATTACATAATGAAGTTTATTCAACCGTCTATATACCTACTTGTAGGATTATTAGTGATTTCAATGTATTTATCCATCTTACTACCGATGTTCCATTTAATGGATGGTATATGATCTTAAGGAGAGAAAAAAATGAAAAAAATCATCCGAAATGAGAAGGCTTTTACACTTATAGAAATGATGATTGTTTTGCTTGTGATTTCAGTATTATTAATCATTGCCGTACCAAACATCAGTAAGCATAATAGCAATATTAAAGAAAAAGGATGTGAGGCTTTTCTAAAAATGGTAGAAGCGCAGGTACAATCCTATGAAATGGACAATAATGCCTTGCCAACTGATTTGGCAGACTTGCAAACAGAAGGGTATCTACAAGACAACCAATTAACCTGTCCAAATGGAGATATCGTGACGATCTCGTCTACGGGAGCTGTTACAGCTAATAATGAATAACAATAATGGATTTACATTAATAGAATCTATTTTTGTATTAAGTATGTTTGCTTTGGTAGTTTCGTTTTCTTTTCTTTTTGTTCGTCCTCAAATGTTTTACCTCGATAAACAGCTTTTTTTTTCACAATTCAAAGATGATCTTTATTATATACAACAATATGCCATTTCAAATCATACAGTTGTCTCAGTAAATATCCTCCCACAAACTCATCGATATTACGCCAAGGATCAAAATGGGAATTATATTGTTGATCGGGTCTACTCAAACAAGGTGAACATTAGAGAGGGTTCACAAAAGTTGTATTTTCGTTATAACACATCTGGAAATATAAATACCTTTGGGACTTTGTTTATTGACATACAAGAAGAACGGTATAAATTAACGTTTAACATAGGGAAGGGAAGATTTTATGTTGTACAAAACTAATGGTTTTTTCCTAGTTGAACTATTGCTTTCTCTGTCCATTTGGTTGGTAATAACTTTATTTTTACTCCCCATGTTTATTCAGGTTAGTAAGCAGTCGCTTAACACTCAATATAGTCGAGAGGCATCAAAGCTATTATATGACTCCTTACAGGAAACATTGTTCACCGGATTTTTCATAGACCAATTAACAGTAGAGAGAAAAGGGAAATCATTTACTGTGACAAAGGAAGTGTCTAAAAATGAGGTGTGTGTAAAATATGAAAATGCTTTTAAAAAGGAAGTTCTCTTATGTGACAGTTTTTAATAATCAGGGCTTTACTTTAATAGAGATGTTGATATCATTCTCGATTTATTGTATACTTGCCTCTTTTTTACCTTATATTTTTTCCATTATTTTGAACATGAACCATGTTACGAATCGTACACAACAATTAGAATTCGAGCTCTTTATTAGTCAGTTAAATACGGAACTTCAAGGTTGTGATTATGTTGAGGTGAAAAACGGAAAGCTTTATTTACAAAGTGTTGGGGAATTAGTCACGTATGAGAAATATGGGCCATACATCCGTCGATTGGTCCAATTTCAAGGTCATGAAATAGTTTTACAAAATATTAAAAGTGTTGAGTTCAGGCAAAATCAAACAAGTATCTCAATTTCTGTTATAGGTAACAATAATGTCTTATATGAGGATCAACTGTTTCCTTTTCTTCAGGTGGTGGGAGGTCCATGAATGAAAAGGGGTTTATGTATCCTATAAGTTTATGCATTTTTCTATTAGTCTCTCTATTTTTAACGATTGAGTTTAACCAGTACATTTCCGAAAAAGGGATAGTGGCTTCAGTTAATCAACAAGAAAGACGACAGTACTTATTTTTGCTCACATCGAAGAAGATCTCTGAGGAAATGGAAGGAGCTGTGATTCCTGTAGATGGAATAGCAACATATTCAGACACCACTGTGACGTATACGGTAAAACAGATTACTAGCCAATATGTTGAAGTCACTTTTTTTATGACTCAGGGTACACTATCGATTAAAGCAATAGCTCAGTATGAGGTGGGAAGCGGAAAATTAGTAAAATGGTTGTTACCAGTGTAGCTCCCTATGGGTTTAGTTAACTTGTATTTGGTCATACTGTTAATGACTATAAGGGAGGCAAAAACATGAGCGCAGTAAATGATTATGTGAAGTACATTACACAAACGATTACAAAATATATTGATCAACCAAAGGAAGAAAGAAAAAAGATGAGGAAGGAAAAAAAAGAAACAAGAGAAGCGTTTGCTTTTCGTTGGTTTGGTATTCTTCCATATGTCATTATGATGAACAAAGGAAAAAGAGAGAAATCATTAAAAGGGAATGACAAATGAGTCGTTCCCTTTTAAATTGCTTTTTCAGATAAGTAAAAAATACCGCCATTTATTATCGAAATCTGAACTTTTGGTTCGTATTGCTCCTGTAAGGCTCGTTTTTCATTTTCATAGCTTTCTCCTTTTTCCTCCGCTTCTTCATAAAAATGTTCCAGCAATTTCATGTCTTTTGACCAGCGTTCTCTAGCATCGTTTGCCCATGAATGATCTTCTTCAAGAATGTTTGAACGAATCATATTCTGAATTCGTGTTACCCCACTATTCGGCATAATAAGTGGTGATAAGGTAAAGGAGTAGTCAGGTATTTTGCGAGCTAATTGTAATTTTAACAGTTCATCGTGAAAGTTCTCGATTAGTTGACCATTAATTAATTGTAGACCAATCGACCGAAAGACATCTCTTTTACGATCACATTGATAGGAGATTTTTACGTTCATACCTAACCAAGGACGTAATGGTACTTGTTGACCCATGGTTGCTTGATGATCTTCATAAAGCCGAATATATCCAGCAAGGTTTTTAGTTGAATGAAATATTTGATGAAGTCTTGGCGAGCCAAAATGGATGACCTCGCCTTTAATATCTTCAGGTGCCTTTTTTTGATCTGTAATAAGCGTAAGTTTCATAGGGTTTGGAACTCCACCTGTTTTTTCTAAGTAATGCCAGTAAAACGGACGATTCATCAATTCCTTATCTAATTCAACTGTTAATTGTACGGTTATATATGAACCGGTATTTACGAGTATTTCACATTGGTTAGCAGTAAAATACTTCACCAAAAAATTATGAATTTCCTGTTGCTGCACGATAATCACCATCCTTTACTTCTTCAGCAAATTGAATCATGGAAGCTAGATTGTCCATTTTTATTCGCATTTCCCCTTCAGAGGTGGAGTTTCCGAATATATCTGATAGATGATCCTCAAAGCTACCAAACTCTAACCGAGTCAGAATATCATCGAGATCACCAATTACTTTTTCAAATAAATTAATTTTTTCATGTAGTAGCTTTAGAACATGTTCTTCCACAGTTCCTTTAGTTGCAAAATTATAAATCATTACGTCTTTTTCTTGACCTAGGCGATGAATTCTCCCGATACGTTGCTCTAATCTCATTGGATTCCAAGGTAGATCAAAATTAATGATATGATTACAGAACTGAAGATTAATTCCTTCTCCTCCTGCTTCGGTTGCAATAAGGACCTGGACATTGTTTTCAAAAAGCTGTCTCATCCAGTCTTTTTTGCCTCTTTTAAATCCACCACGGAAGGGTACGGAACTGATTCCATTTTGCTTTAGATACCATTGAAGATAGAGCTGAGTGGCTCGATATTCGGTAAAAATAATGACTTTATCATTTACTTGTTGAATCAATTCTAGAGCTTTGACGGCCTTCGAATTCGTATGAACGGCGTTTACCTTCTCGATTAAATATGTGATTTGATCCTGATATTCCTTCGAGGGGTTTTCTTTCTTTTCAAGCATATTCTTTAATGTGAAAAACACTGCCTCTCTACTACTGCATGCTTCTCTTTGAAGAGTCATGACTGAGAAAGCGGATGTCGTTGTCCAGTCTCCCTCTGATCGTAGTTCAGTAACAGAATCATACAAATCCTGCTCTTCCTTAGTAAGCTCAATAGGAATGGTTTCAACTTGTCTTTTCGTCCATTCAATACCTGTGTCTGCTCGACGATTTCTAATCATCACTTTATTTACAAGCTCTTTTAAATGTTCATTATCGTTAATATCGCGGGAATCCTTCTTATATTTTTCATTAAACACAGATTCATTTCCTAGATGACCAGGTTTTAAGAGAGAGACAAGGTTGAAAATCTCACCAACTCGATTTTGAATTGGGGTTGCTGTTAGAAGTAAACAGAATTTTTTCTTTAAGCTTTGTACAAATTCATAGTTTTTTGTTTTATTGTTTTTTAATTTATGTGCTTCATCAATAATAATCAGATCATAATCTTGAGAGAGAATGATTTCTCGATGTGGAGCACGTTTAGCTGTATCGATGGAAGATACAACTACATCACACTGTTCCCACACATAGCTTTTACGTTGTGCAACTGCCGGAATATAAAATTTACTTGTTAATTCATATGACCATTGGGTAACAAGGGAGGCGGGAACAAGAATGAGGACTTTTTTTACAAGACCTCTAATCATGTATTCTTTTAAAATAAGCCCTGCTTCGATCGTTTTCCCCAAACCTACTTCATCTGCAAGGATGGCTTTTCCGTTCATACTTTCAACAACTTGCTTGGCAACTTCTAGCTGATGAGGTAGCGGTGTTAAATTAGGAAGATGTTTGGGAGCTTGTAATCCCTCAAAATTATCAATAACCGTATGTTTTTCTACCTCTACCGCTAGCTTATATAACTCAAAGTTCCCCCAAGGGCCGTCATTTGTAATTTTCTCTACCAGTCCCTCCTGCCAAGAAGAATCAAACTCAATCTCTACCGTCATTAAAAACAACTCCCTTTTTTGATCGATAAATATATTGCCGTATGGGTTTCGAAATGGTAGGATGATAATATCTTAAAAGTTTTGAAATTTGTCACATTATAGTTTATTTTGACGAATGTTCTATAGTACAGCTTAGTATGATCCAAATTGGGAAATTTTATAATGCGAATGAGAACAAGGGGAGAGACTACTTCTAAGTAGCGCCGAAGGAGCAAACAAAAATTTTGTGAATCTCTCAGGCAAAAGAACTCTTGTTTGACGCAGCTCTGGAGAGCGCTTCATCATTTGAAGCCACCAAAGGGGACAGCCAAACGGTAAACTTTCAGGTGCCAGGACAGAGACCTTTCTTAAGTAAAGAGGGGGGTCTCTGTCCTTTTTTTATGATTTGAAAAGGGGGAAATGATAGTGGCGCAACTAAAAAGAACACCGCTTTTTGACGTGTATCAACAATATGGTGGGAAAACCATTGACTTTGGAGGATGGGAACTGCCAGTTCAATTTTCAAGCATTAAAGAAGAGCATGAGGCTGTAAGAACGAAGGCAGGATTGTTCGATGTTTCTCATATGGGAGAAATTGAAGTGAAAGGGACAGAGAGTTTGGCCTACCTCCAAAAAATGATGACGAATGATGTATCGAAGCTGCAAATAGGTGGCGCACAATATACTGCTATGTGCTACGAGAATGGTGGTACGGTCGACGATCTTCTCATCTATAAACTGAATCACGACCATTATCTGCTTGTTGTAAATGCTTCAAATATTGAAAAAGATTTTACATGGTTAAACGATCGTGTTGAAGGGGATGTAACGCTTTTGAATCTTTCTGAACAAATGGGTCAGCTAGCTCTTCAAGGCCCGCTTGCCGAACAGGTTCTTCAGAAGCTAGTTGATACAGCTGACCTTTCGACAATTGGATATTTTAAATTTCAAGAGAAAGTATCCATCGGAGGAAAAGAGGCACTTGTTTCCAGAACAGGGTACACCGGAGAAGATGGCTTTGAGGTGTACTGTAAGAGTGAAGATGCGACTTTCCTATGGGAAACCATTCTTGAGGCAGGTAAAGAAGACGGCGTTCTTCCTTGTGGCTTAGGCGCTCGTGATACCCTTCGCTTCGAAGCTAATTTGGCCCTTTATGGTCAGGAGCTTTCTTCCACGATTTCTCCGTTAGAAGCTGGTATTGGTTTCGCTGTGAAAGTTAATAAGGAAGTAGATTTTATTGGAAAGCAAGCTTTAAAGCAGCAAAAGGAAGCTGGAATCCCTCGTAAACTAATAGGCATTGAAATGATTGACAGAGGCATACCAAGACATGGTTATCCGGTGTATGTGGGTGAACAACTCGTAGGAGAAGTAACAACTGGAACACAATCACCTACGTTGAAAAGAAACATTGGCTTAGCGTTAGTGGATTCAGCAGTCGTATCTGCAGAGTCGGAGCTAACCATTGAGATTCGTGGGAAACGCTTGAAGGTGAAAGTGATACCAACACCATTTTATAAAAGGGAAAAGAAATAAGGGAGGAACAAACGTCATGAAGCATCGCTACTTACCAATGACAGAAACCGATAAAAAAGCCATGCTAGAAGAAATCGGAATTTCCGATGTTCAGGAGCTTTTTAACGATATTCCAGAAAGTGTACAGTTTAAGGGAGAATATAATATTAAAAAAGCTAAATCGGAGACAGCCTTATTAAAAGAATTAACTCTTTTGGCTTCTAAAAATGCCGACTTACGCTCACATACTTCCTTTTTAGGAGCTGGTGTGTATGATCATTACATGCCTGTCATTGTGGATCATGTTCTTTCACGTTCAGAATTTTACACAGCCTATACACCTTATCAACCAGAAATTTCACAAGGTGAGTTACAGGCGATCTTTGAATTTCAAACAATGATTTGTGAATTAACAGGTATGGACGTAGCTAACTCTTCGATGTATGACGGTGGTACCGCTTTGGCAGAAGCGGCGATGCTAAGCTCTGGTCATACGAAGCGTAAAAAGGTGCTTCTATCTAGTACAGTACATCCGGAAACAAAGGATGTAGTCAAGACGTATGCAAAAGGACAATACGTAGAAGTCGTAGAGATTCCATACCAAGATGGTGTTACTGATTTAGAGGCGTTAAAGAGCGAAATGGGTGACGATATTGCAGCCGTTATCGTACAGTATCCAAACTTCTTTGGAAGAATCGAGCCGATGAAAGAACTCGAGGAAATCATTCACGCGAACAAAGCAATGTTTGTCGTATCAAGTAATCCTTTGTCCCTTGGTGCATTAACACCTCCGGGAGCCTTTGGTGCTGATATTGTAGCGGGAGATGCACAGCCGTTTGGAATTCCAACTTCATTTGGTGGACCACATTGCGGTTATTTTGCTGTAACGAATAAATTGGTTCGTAAAATTCCTGGTCGTCTTGTTGGTCAAACAAAAGATGATCAAGGAAGAAGAGGGTTTGTTTTAACGCTTCAAGCAAGAGAACAACATATCCGACGTGACAAGGCAACATCTAATATTTGCTCAAACCAAGCGTTGAATGCTTTAGCTGCTTCGGTCGCTATGACGGCTTTAGGGAAAAAAGGCGTCAAAGAGATGGCTGTGAGCAATATCCAAAGAGCTCACTATGCAAAGAAAGCATTTGAAAATAAAGGATTCACCATTGCCTTTAATGGACCATGTTTTAATGAATTTGTAGTTGTCTTAAATAAGCCTGTGAAAGAAGTAAACCAACAGCTATTACAGGAAGGAATCATTGGAGGTTACGATCTCGGTCGTGATTATCCAGAGTTAAAGAATCACATGCTCGTGGCAGTGACTGAACTACGTACAAAAGAAGAAATAGATCTGTTTGTTGATAGAATGGGGGATTATCATGCATAAGGAAGACCAAGCGCTCATTTTTGAATTAAGTACCTCTGGCCGAGTAGGTTATAGTCTCCCGGAGATGGATATCCCTGAGGTAAACTTAGATGATTTGATTCCAGCAGAATATTTGCGAGCTGAAGAACCAAATTTACCTGAGGTTTCTGAGCTTGATATCATGCGTCATTACACCGCTCTTTCAAAAAGAAATCATGGAGTGGACTCTGGTTTTTATCCTCTTGGATCTTGTACGATGAAATACAATCCAAAGATCAACGAAAACGTCGCTCGTATCGCTGGCTTTGCTCATATTCACCCGCTTCAAGATGAGAGCTCTGTTCAAGGTGCATTGGAGCTTATGTACGATCTTCAGGAGCATCTAATTGAAATTACGGGTATGGATGAAGTTACATTACAGCCTGCTGCAGGAGCACATGGTGAGTGGACGGGACTTATGCTCATTCGTGCCTTCCATGAAGCAAACGGGGACGCGAAAAGAACAAAGGTGATTGTACCTGACTCCGCTCATGGAACAAATCCAGCTTCAGCAACGGTCGCAGGTTTTGAAACCATTACTGTTAAGTCTGATGAAAATGGATTAGTGGATTTAAATGACCTAAGAAGTGTTGTTGGAGAAGACACTGCTGCCTTGATGCTAACCAATCCAAATACTCTAGGTTTATTTGAAGAAAATATCCTTGAAATGGCGCAGATTGTTCACGAAGCTGGCGGAAAGCTATATTATGATGGAGCAAACCTAAATGCTGTTCTTTCTAAAGCTAGACCAGGAGATATGGGCTTTGATGTTGTGCATTTGAATCTTCATAAAACATTCACTGGTCCACATGGCGGTGGGGGTCCTGGTTCTGGTCCTGTTGGGGTGAAGAAAGATTTAATAGCATACTTACCAAAGCCAGTCGTTACAAAGAAGGACGGAGAATTTGTGTTAGACTACGATCGTCCACAGTCCATTGGGCGTGTAAAACCGTACTATGGTAACTTTGGGATTAATGTAAGAGCGTATACGTATATTCGTACAATGGGTCCTGATGGATTAAAAGCAGTGACAGAATACGCGGTATTAAATGCGAATTATATGATGAGACGCCTTGAACCATATTTTGATTTACCGTTTGATAGACATTGTAAACATGAGTTCGTACTAAGTGGTAGGAGACAAAAGAAACTTGGTGTTCGTACGCTAGATATCGCGAAGCGCCTGTTGGACTTCGGATATCACCCACCAACTATTTACTTCCCACTAAATGTAGAGGAATGCATCATGATTGAACCAACAGAGACAGAGTCGAAGGAAACTCTAGATGCATTTATCGAAGCAATGATTCAAATTGCAAAGGAAGCAGAAGAGAACCCTGAAATCGTTCAAGAAGCCCCACACACAACTGTGGTTGGAAGATTGGATGAAACGACAGCTGCGAGAAAGCCAATTTTAAGGTATCAAGCATAAAGAGGTATAGGAAACAAGCACCGCAGATGCCGTGCTTGTTTTTTTAGGAAAAACAAAAAGGACTCCGCTCTAAACTGGCACCTTTGTCAAGGACACTATAAAAAAAGAGACTAAGCAACTAATAGATGATTCCTAAATTGAATAGGAGTCATCTTTTTTAAATTCCATTGATAACGATAGTTGTTATAGTAAACCATGTAATGATTTATCTTTGCCTTTAATTCCTCTAATGACTTAGCTGACTGATAATCTACGTCGTCTTTTAAATGACCAAAAAAAGACTCCTGTGGGGCATTGTCCCAACAGTTTCCTCTTCTTGACATGGATTGACCTAAGCCATATTTCTTTAGTAACTTTTGAAAGGTTGGGCTTGTATAATGGCTACCTTGATCTGAGTGGATAAAGGCATCTGGATGTAGTGTTACCTTTTTGTTAGACACTAGTTTTTTAATGGTTTTTGTTGCGATGTCTAACGTGATTCGATCAGATACATGATAAGCAAGTAGTTCGTTCGTACAAGCATCTTTTACGGTCGACAAATAAGCCATACTATTTCCATTGTATGGTAAATATGTGATATCCGTTAGTAATACTTTTCCTGGAATTCCTTGCTTAAATTCTCTATTTAACTTATTAGGAACGACCGTATGTTCCTTTGTTGCTTTAGCGATTCTCTTATAAGGATTTGGTCTTCTATGAGGACAGATTATATTGTATTTCCTCATGATTCTTTGAATTTTTTTACGACTAAAAATAAGGTTATAGTCGTTCTCCAATATCATTTTTATAGAACGTGATCCTTTCTTGTATCCCCGACGAGTAAATGCCTTTAAAATCATTCTTTTGGCTTCTAAATCTAACTGCTCTCTTGCTTCTCGACTACTGGATGCCTTTAGGTAGCTATAATATCCAGAACGGGACACCTCTAAAAGGTCACAAAAATACCTGGTCATTCGCTTAAAGTGATTTTGTTCAACCGTCTCAAAAATTAACTGATATACTCTACTCGGTTCTAGACTTTTTCTTGCGTTTAGCAGCCTCCTTTCTGTCGCTTCTAGCTTTTTTAGTAGGTCGACCTGCCCCTCCAGTAGCTTGATTCTTGCTTCCTGCCGTTCAATTATTTCGGCTGGTGTAAGCTCCCGTTTTAATGGTCTACCCGAACTTGATTTCCTCGAATCAGTCAAACCAATTAACCCATTCTTTTCGTACGCTTTTTTCCACCTGTGAGCAGATTGTTCAATTCTCTTCAGTCCAATTAATTCGACATCAAAACCGTTCTCACTAAAAATCTGACGTGGTAGCTTACCCGCCAAATACTCATCCATAAATTTATTTTTAAAGGAATCCGAATATGTAATCGATCGTTCACTGACACTTTGCACATTTGGATTTTGTTGAAGTGATTTTATCTCTCTAGTTGTAAATGTTATTTTACTCATGACGTCCCCTAGTTCCCCATTTGTTGAAATTCTAGTATATAAAAAAATACCTGTAGATAAAACACTCTTTTTCAAGTGTCCTCACTACAGGTACCATATTACTCGGGTAGAGCTGGAATCCTTTTGTATTACTTCACTTTAATTTTTCCAGACCATTTTTTGAATCCGCCTTCAAGGTGAGAAAGATCCTTATAGCCTTTACGATAAAGTGTTTGTGCAGCACGGCCACTTCTCATCCCACTTTGGCAATAGAGATAAACCGGTTTGTCAGGACGAATCTCTTTCATACGCATTTTAAACTGCGAAAGAGGAATGTTTCTAGCTCCCAAGATATGTCCCGCTTCATACTCGTTCGGTTCACGCACATCAATTAGTTGAGCTTTTCGATAGCCTTCACGGAATTGTTGTTCATTCAGTGTTTTTACAATTTTACGTTGGTATAGCCAAGTAATCACAGAGTAAGCGATAATGGCAACTACTAGTATAAGGATAAAATAAAGAGTATCCATAAAGTTACATGTCTCCTTTCGAACAAGCATCACGCCAAGTTATATTATATCGGTGTTGTGACTTTGGGTAAAGAGGAACAACTTAATTTCCTGAGTACTTGTTACTTTCTTTCACTCGATTCATTTGTTAAGCTAATAGAGCTAGATTTCAACATTAGAAAAAGAGGTTTCATTATGAACAAAGAAATATGGGGTTTCATTGATTCAGGAGAAGGATCTCCTTCTTTTAATATGGCATTGGATGAAGCATTACTTGATTGGCATAGTAAAGGTGAGATTCCGCCAATTATACGTTTTTATGGCTGGAATCCGGCTACTCTTTCTATAGGATATTTCCAAAAGGTTGAGAAGGAAATAGATCTTGAAAAGGTGAAAGAACATCACCTCGGTTTCGTGCGTAGACCAACAGGTGGAAGAGGGGTACTTCATGACCAAGAGCTAACGTATAGTGTTATTGTGACAGAAGAACATCCCGATATGCCTAAAACGGTAACAGAAGCATACCGAGTGATTTCTGAAGGAATATTAAAAGGTTTTCAGTTACTAGGGTTAGATGCTTACTTTGCGGTTCCTAAAACAACTGAGGAAAGAGATTCTCTAAAAAATCCTCGTTCAGCCGTTTGCTTTGATGCACCCAGCTGGTATGAGCTCGTTGTAGAGGGAAGAAAAGTGGCAGGAAGTGCGCAAACAAGACAAAAAGGTGTTATTTTGCAGCATGGTTCCATCCTACTAGATATAGATGAGGATAAGCTGTTTAGTCTTTTTAAATACCCAAACGAAAGAGTAAAAGAACGAATGCAGAAAGCCTTTAGTAATAAGGCTGTGGCCATTAATGACATTAGTTCAAGAAAAATAGAGGTAGAGGAAGCCAAACGTGCTTTTAAAGAGGGATTCGAGCAAGGGCTAAACATAGAGCTGAAACCATTTGTATTATCTGCAGAGCAGCTAGATTATGTTCATAAACTAGCGCGCGAACGTTATGAAAGTGATGAGTGGAATTTCAAAAGATAAGCGTCGAAATATGTCGCTTTTCTTTTTTTTGTAAAGTTATAGGAAAAAAGCCTATAGTACGTAGGTTTTGTCTCATTATTAGAAAAAGCAAGGAGCGAAATTTGTTAAAATTTATCGCTTTCGCTCGAAAATCTACAAAAATCATCTCTTTTCGCTAGATTCTTAATTTTTTTGAGTTTGACAAATTTGTAGGTGTTTGACCTAAACACAATATATAGTGGTTGTTTTGGAAAAATATATACTATATGTAGACAATATAGTTGATTTCACCATTGGACTGTGGTAATTTAAGAATATTCCTAGCTGCGCTAGATTCTGGATTTCTATTAGTAGTTTTTTACAGAGTAGATTAAAAGAAACATTTGTATATTTTAAAGGAGTTGTGTGTATGTCTGTTGCGTTTGGAAGAAAAATGAATATTGATGTCGAGAGCTTAAACAAGGACATTAGCTTGTTTCCTCAGGTGCATCCAGTAACCCCGGATATGAAGATTACTCATAAAGGGGTATCAAGACTTGTTATGCTTGACCGTTATACATTTAAAGATACGGAAAAGCTAACATTATCGAACGGAGATTTTGTTGTTCTTACAATTAAAGAAGATCCAAAGTTTCCCGCGAGAGGTCTTGGATTTATTCTTGAAATTGATTGGGACCAAAAGATGGCTAAAGTGCTTGTTGATGAGGAGTTTAGAGGAGTTCTAGATGACCCTGAAGAAGCTAGTACAGGAGTTATTAATCGTTCACTTGATGTCATTGAAAAGCCATTGGAAGTGTTCTATGAGCAAATTGCGAAACGCAACGCAACAGGCTTGGCTTCAGTAGAGAGAACAGAAGAAAAGAAGGCTGAATGGTTCCAGAAGTTTTACCAGGAACTAGTTAACTTAAATTTCATTCCAGCAGGACGAGTTCTTTATGGAGCAGGTGCTGGTACAGAAGTAACATTCTTCAATTGTTATGTCATGCCATTTGTGCAAGATTCTCGTGAAGGAATCTCCGAGCATCGAAAGCAAGTAATGGAAATCATGAGCCGCGGTGGTGGAGTTGGAACAAACGGATCAACCCTAAGACCAAGAAATACACTTGCTCGTGGAGTAAACGGCAAATCATCTGGTTCGGTTTCATGGTTGGATGATATTGCGAAATTAACGCATTTGGTAGAGCAAGGTGGGTCAAGACGTGGAGCTCAAATGATAATGTTAGCGGATTGAAAAGATGAAATTGCGGTTCCTTTATGGTAAGATTACATCAGAACAAATGTTCGGTGGTGATGTTCAATGAATCCTACTAGGGAACAACTTTATCAAAAGTATATAACTGAAAACCAAACTGTTTCTAAGATTGCTGTTGACACAGGATTGAAAAAAACAACAATCAGAGGATTGCTTAGGAGATATGGAATTAGGAAGAGGAGTTTAAAGCTTGGGGACGAAATCTATGATGACAAAGAATGGTTATACCACGAGTATATGATTAAAAAGAAAGGGTATTCGGTAATAGCAAATGAGTTAAATGTTAGCTATACTACTATACTCGATCGTTTGTTGTATTTTGGATTTCCAGTTAGAGGGCACAATGAAATTGATAAAGGTGCTGGAAGACGTGGTAGGACTCATTCTGAATTTTCTAAGAAAAAAATTAGGAAATCGAGGATAAAAAAGAGATCAACAATCCAATGTACTAATTGTTCCCAAGATTTTGAAAGGCAGTTATCTTCTATTGCTAGAAGTAACAAACATTTTTGTTCTTGTAAATGTTATGCCCAATATCAAAAAGAAAATAGAATTCAGACAGAAGATATTACCGATTCTGCTCAATACAAAGAGTGGAGAAAACAGGTCTACATTAGAGATGTGTATCGGTGTAGAATGCCAGGGTGTAATTCTAATTCTAAAGATATTGCAGCACATCATATCTATCCTAAAAAGAAATATCCTGAGAAACAGTTTGAAATAAATAATGGCATAACTCTATGTAGAAGTTGCCATGAAACTACTTATGGTAAAGAAGAGCAATTTGTTGATGCCTTAGTCCGCGTCGTTCAGATGATGAACGACTAGAAAACTGGGTGAATTGCGGGGAACTCCTTAGAGGAAAGCAAGCCACAACGTGACTGGAAACGGTGAGCGTGAGGGCTATAAAAATTGTTTTCATTGGACAATCCGCAGCCAAGCGTCATTGGGCAAAGGTAATGGCGAAGGTTCAACGACTAGAGAGTGAGACCCAACAATAATCTCTCATTAGCGCCCAGCCCCTAAATTTGTTTTAAGGGTGATGATATAGTCTAGTCCGATTGCAAATGCAATGAAATTTCTCGAAAGAGACGGTATGTAACGTGGCATCCTGACATTATTGAATTCATTATTTCAAAAATGCAAAACCCAAGAATTCTTCGTTTCTTACTTGAGACAACAAAAGATGAAACGATTAAAAAATATGCTAAAGAAAAACTAAAGTTTTCTCCTCTTACAGAGAGTGAGCGTTCTATGTACCAAGGAATTGCAAATTACAAAACGATTCCAGGTCAAGGTGGTTTTTCTGAGAAAAATATTGCAGACGCTGAAGAAAAGCTTGCTACTGGAGGGAATTTCTCCGTTCATAACTCAGAATTCTTAACAGGTGCAAATATTTCTATCTGTTTAACAAAAGAGTTTATGGAAGCAGTTGAAAATGATTCTGTGTATGAGCTTCGATTCCCAGATGTGGAAAGCTATAATGCAGAAGAAATGAAAATTTACAACGAAGAGTGGCATAAATTCGGGGACGTACGTGAGTGGGAAAAACAAGGACATAAAGTACGAGTGTACAGAAAGATCCAAGCAAAAGAATTATGGAATCTTATCAATATCTGCGCGACCTACTCTGCTGAGCCTGGAATTTTCTTCATCGACAACGCAAACGACATGACAAATGCAAAAGCATATGGTCAACAAGTTGTAGCTACAAATCCATGTGGTAAATAGTTTGCCTCATGTAAAAAACTGCGGAATAAAGCGGGAAGGCTGAGATGCTAATCCGAACCGAAGGCTGAATGTAAAAGTTTAGTCAGGGGCAACGCATAGACGGTGAACCTCAAAAGAGAATATAACCCGTCCACGAGGCCGCAGCATTACACAAGATCTACTGAAAGAATATCTTGTGCAATGAAAAGATATGCTGAACTTGCGGGAATACAACCGTAAGAACTAGAGGATAAAAAGCCTTTAGGTTAACAAATTTGGAACAACCGCTAGCACCATATTCCGTGTGTAACCTTGCTGCTGTGAACTTAGCGGAAATGGCAGATAAAGAGGCAAAAACGGTTAATTTTGAAAAGTTAAGACAAACAGTCGCTGTCGGCGTTCGTATGCAAGATAACGTGATTAATGCTACACCATACTTCCTTGAAGACAATAAGAACCAAGCATTAGGAGAAAGACGTGTAGGACTTGGGGTAATGGGCTTACATGATCTTCTGATCTATTGCGAAACAGAATACGGTTCTGAAGAAGGAAATGTTCTGATTGATAAAGTGTTTGAAACGATTGCAACGACAGCTTATGAAACATCTGTTGAATTAGCGAAGGAAAAAGGAAGCTTCCCGTTCCTTGTAGGAAATACAGATGTAGAAACAAATCGTCTTCGTCAAGCATTTACGCAAACGGGCTTTATGCAAAAAATGCCTGAGCATGTAAGAGAAGCTATTCTAGAAAATGGAATTCGTAATTCTCACTTGCTAACAGTAGCTCCTACAGGATCAACTGGAACTATGGTAGGTGTATCAACGGGTCTTGAGCCTTACTTCTCGTTCTCATATTTCCGCAGTGGACGTCTTGGGAAGTTTATTGAAGTAAAGGCAGATATTGTACAAGATTATCTTGACCGTCACCCAGAAGCGGATCCTGATCAGTTGCCAAGCTGGTTTGTATCAGCGATGGAGCTTTCACCTGAAGCGCATGCTGACGTACAATGTGTCATCCAAAGATGGATTGATAGTTCAATCAGTAAAACGGTAAATGCACCAAAAGGATATAGCGTTGAGCAGGTAGAAAAGGTGTATGAGCGTCTCTACCGTGGAGGAGCAAAGGGTGGTACCGTTTATGTGGATGGATCACGTGATAGCCAGGTACTCACACTAAAAGCAGAAGAAAATACGGTTGATGAATTTGATACAAATGTGGGAAAAGCACATGTGGTATTGGTTGATACCATTTCGGATTTACGTTCAACAGATGTGACGATCGGTTCTGAAGTTGGAAATACTTGTCCTGTATGTCGTAAAGGAAAAGTAAAAGAAATCGGTGGCTGTAACACATGTACAAACTGTAACGCACAGTTAAAGTGTGGCCTATAATTTGAGTCAAAGAGGATGGAAATAATTGTTCCATCCTCTTTTTTCATTTCTTTCTTTTTTTGTTCATACTACCTGTATAACTAGGTTGATGAAATGAGGGAAAAAAATGAAGCCGTTCGTTCCACAGCTTGTATATATAGAACCAGGTGCACTAGAGTATGAGCTTGGTAAAGAATTGAAACAAAAGTTTGAAAATATGGGCCTTGAAATAAGAGAAACGACTTCACATAATCAAATACGAGGAATTCCTGGAGATAATGAGCTTCAGCAATACCGGAATGCAAAGTCGACTTTAGTTGTTGGTGTGAGAAGGACATTAAAGTTTGATACATCTAAGCCGTCAGCTGAATACGCCATTCCTTTAGCAACAGGATGCATGGGGCATTGTCATTACTGTTATTTACAAACTACTTTAGGAAGTAAGCCATATATTCGCACATACGTAAATCTCGAGGATATTTTTAATCAAGCGCAAAAATATATGGATGAACGAGCACCAGAGATCACTCGATTCGAAGCTGCTTGTACATCAGATATTGTTGGATTAGATCATTTAACTCATTCCCTAAAGAAAACGATCGAGTTTATCGGTCAAACAGAATATGGTCAACTTCGCTTTGTAACGAAATATCATCATGTCGACCATCTGCTTGATGCGAAACATAATGGGAAAACCCGGTTCCGCTTTAGTGTGAATTCGCGTTATGTAATAAAAAATTTCGAACCGGGCACATCAACATTTGATGAACGTCTTGAAGCCGCTAAGAAGGTCGCGAACGCGGGCTATCCACTTGGCTTTATCGTTGCTCCTATTTACCTTCATGACGACTGGAAGGAAGGATATCGTGAGTTATTTGAACGTCTGAGTGAGTCGTTACAAGGAATTGAGTTACCTGACTTGACCTTTGAATTAATTCAGCATCGTTTTACAAAGCCAGCCAAAAAGGTAATTGAAAAGCGCTATCCGAAAACAAAGCTCGAAATGGATGAAGAGAAAAGAAAATACAAATGGGGACGTTACGGAATAGGAAAATACGTGTATCAAACCGATGAAGCTGCTGATATGGAGAAAACGATCCGCGGCTATGTAAAAGAGTATTTTCCTAATGCAGAGGTCAGTTACTTTACGTAAAGCCATTATGATAAAAAATAAAATAATTTAGATTGTCCGCCGTACTATTTCATGAAGCTCCTGCTTAAAGATGTATCATATACGTGCATCTAAGGAGTGACTTCCATGTATATTGACGGCGTTTTTTCTGGGGGAGGCATTAAGGGAATAGCCTTAGTTGGTGCCTATGAAGCGATCGAAAACAGAGGCTTCCGATTTAAAAGAGTGGCAGGAACGAGTGCAGGCTCAATCATTGCGTCGTTAATTGCTGCAGGTTATACGAGTAAAGAGGTATATGAGCTTATAAATGAATTGGATTTAAAAACGTTTTTAGATACTCGTCCGTCGTATTTACCCTTTCGTGTGGCTAAATGGATTTTACTTTATTGGAGGCTTGGTATATATAAGGGCCAGAAACTTGAAGAGTGGCTTGCTGAAAAGCTTGCGCAAAAAGGTGTTCGAACATTTGCCGACCTAGAGCCTCAAGCTTTAAGAGTTGTCGCTTCGGATTTATCAAATGGAAGATTAATTATCCTCCCAGATGATTTACCGTCCTATGGAATTAATCCGAATTCATTTTCAGTTGCAAAGGCGATTCGTATGAGCTGCAGCTTACCGTATTTCTTTGAACCCGTTAAGATAAAGCATGGACATACGACAAGCACCGTTGTTGATGGTGGAGTACTAAGTAATTTCCCGATGTGGCTATTTGATAGTGAGAATGTAAAGAAGATCAGACCGGTATTAGGAATTAAACTGTCTCATAGTATTCAGGATCGGCCGATTAAACCAATTACTAATGCAATTAAACTATACGAGGCGTTGTTTGAGACTATGAAGGATGCTCATGACTCAAGATATATCTCAAGGAAGCATGAAAAAAATATCATCTTTATCCCAACGGAAGGGGTATTAACAACGGAGTTTGAATTGACCGAGGAAAAAAAGCAAATCCTTTTCGATTTTGGGAAGGAAAGAGCATCCCAATTCTTTTCAAAATGGAGCTACTAAAGATAAAAACCGAGCCTCTAAAACGATGCTCGGTTTTTCTTTTTACCTTTTCGACCTTCAATGACCGTTAAATGTGTGGCTGATTTTGATTTATTCGCATGCTTTTTTAAAGAAGTGATAGAGCCACTTTTGGCTGAAGGTTTCCGACCTTCCCTTTGTATATACTTCTTTTTAGAACGCTTAGCAGCTTTGCGGAACGCATGCTGTTCTTTTTTGTCGGGACTTCCCTTATAAAAATGTCGAACCAAAAAGTACAGAATGACTCCGACAATTGCAAACACAAAAATACTTTTAAAAAATTCACTAGGATTGACCATGAGCCTAGATACTACTCCGATAGCAGCTAAAGTAACTAAACAAACGATGAATATAAGCGAAGTTCGATTTTTCATGAAAGCCACCTCCCTAAAAGCATGATTAGCATTTTTTTCCGCTTTTAAACTAGCTGCTTTGACAAATACACAATTTCCACCCATTGTTGGTTAAAATGGTGTGAATATTAGGCTTGCACATTTTAAATGGTGAGGTTGTTATTTTTCAAACGTTTTATTGGTATTAATTAATTTATGCTACATTCCACGATATTGGAACACCGTTTTTATATTTGTTTAATAAAATCTTATATTATAGTTATTCTACTAGAAAAAGAAAAAAACCTCTATCATGTAGACTAAAATTGACAGAAATCAAATTATTTTTATTTATAAGTAAGGAAAGAAATGCAGTGGGATATAATACAAATGGAGGTGGTTTTAATGGCAGAAAAGAAGGAGAAATATGAGCAAGAACAGCATGAAAAACCATTATCATTTATGGCTATGGTCATTATCACAGGGTTTGTAGGAGGAATGCTTTGGAGTGGACTTGCATTTATTGCATGGTATTTTAACTTCACAGAGATTCATCCTAGGGTTATCCTAGAGCCATGGGCGATCGGCGCATGGAAGAAACAATGGCTTGGTACATTGATTTCAATTGTTCTTCTCGGAGTTATCTCAATCGGGGTTGCCATTATGTATTACATATTACTCAGACGTTTTAGGAGTATATTTATTAGCATAGGCTTTGGACTTGCGTTATTGGCATTAGTATTGTTCGTGCTTAACCCAATCTTTCCTGGAATTCCTCCATTTAGAAAGATGGAGTTAAATACATTAATTACTACAGCTTGTTTTTATGTTTTATATGGAACGTTTATCGGCTATTCGATTTCCTATGAGGAACACGAAATGAAGAAAATAAAAAAAGCAAACCATGAGCCTCAGTTCTCTCCAGACTAGTGTAACGAAAAAAGGATGTGTTAGAATGTTCTTATTGAGCATTCTTTTTTCGTTTAAAAGAATAAGAATACGAAAGGGAGAGAATGATGGGAAAATTAAATAAATTAAGAGCCGAGTTAGAAAAGCTAAATGTGGATGGCATTCTTATAACAAGTAGTTTTAATCGTCGCTATATGTCTAACTTCACTGGGTCAGCAGGTGTTGTTCTAATTAGTAAAGATCGTGCACAATTTATTACTGATTTTCGTTATGTCGAGCAAGCAGAAAAGCAATGTGTAGGCTTTGAAATAGTAAAGCATAACGGCACCATACCTGAGGAAGTAGCAGCACAAGTTAAAGCGTTGGGGATCACAAGACTAGGCTTTGAACAAGAACATGTTACATACTCTTCTTATCAATCCTATAAAGAAGCCGTCCAATCAGAACTAGTACCATTATCAGGCGTTATTGAAAAGTTGCGCTTGATAAAGACTGACGCAGAGATTAAGATATTAAAGGAAGCAGCAAAGATTGCAGATGCTGCATTTACACATATTCTAGGCTTTATTCGTCCTGGCGTAACAGAGTTGGAGGTTTCGAATGAGCTTGAGTTCTTTATGAGAAAAAGAGGTGCAACTTCATCATCTTTTGATATAATTGTTGCTTCAGGGATTCGATCTGCACTACCTCATGGAGTGGCTAGTGAAAAAGTGATTGAAGCAGGTGATTTTGTAACACTTGACTTTGGGGCATATTATAAAGGCTATGTATCCGACATTACAAGAACCGTATCAGTTGGAGAACCTGATGCTAAGCTAAAGGAAATTTACAATATTGTTTTACAAGCGCAATTACTCGGGATGGGAAGAATCAAACCAGGAATGACGGGAAAAGAAGCCGACGCATTAACAAGAAATCATATTTCTTCGCATGGGTATGGTGAGTATTTTGGTCATTCAACGGGACATGGTATTGGTCTAGAGGTGCATGAAGGACCTGCACTATCAGTAAGATCAAATCTTGTTCTTGAAGAAGGAATGATTGTAACTGTTGAACCTGGTATATATATTCCAGGGCTTGGCGGTGTTCGTATTGAAGATGATACGATTATTACGAAGGATGGAAATGAATCCCTCACATACTCTACAAAAGAACTTATTATTCTTTAATGCATCTTATTAGGAGGATTTATTAATGATTTCAGTAAACGATTTTCGTACAGGTTTAACAATTGAAGTAGATGGCGGCTTATGGCGTGTAATGGATTTCCAACACGTTAAGCCTGGTAAAGGTGCGGCTTTTGTTCGTTCAAAGCTTCGTAACCTGCGTACAGGAGCGGTTCAAGAGAAGACATTCCGTGCGGGTGAGAAGGTAGCGAAAGCGCAAATCGACAACCGTAAAATGCAATATTTATACGCAAACGGAGAGCAACATGTATTCATGGACGTGGAGTCATATGATCAAATCGAGCTTCCTGCAACAGCAATTGATTATGAACTAAAGTTTTTGAAAGAAAACATGGAAGTTCATATCATGATGTATCAAGGTGAAACACTAGGAGTGGAACTTCCTAATACGGTTGAGCTTGAAGTTGTTGAAACAGAGCCAGGAATCAAAGGTGACACAGCATCTGGTGGAACAAAACCTGCTATTTTAGAAACAGGTCTATCTGTTCAAGTACCTTTCTTTATTAACCAAGGTGATCGTCTAATCATTAACACAACAGAATCGTCATACGTTTCAAGAGCTTAATATTGCATGTACAATTAAGAATGAAAAAAGACACTCGATTGAGTGTCTTTTTTTTGTTACGAAGTGAATTGGAAAACAGCCGTAATGGTTGCCTTTACTTGTAGTAAACCAGGTTCTATCGTTGTACTTACCCCTTTTACCATCGGCATCGTAGAATAAAGTGGCTCAGGAATATTTACAGCACTGCCTCCTTCAATAATGAGGATAGGAGGATGATTGAGTTGAACACGTAGAGATTGAGCAATCGCTGCAGCCTTCTGTGTAGCATCATGAACAGCAAGAGTGAGTGCTTGTTGTTCCTGATTTAATACATTCTTTGCTGAAAAGTTAATCGCAAGTATACTGTTTGCTCCACTTTCTATCGCTTTATCAACGACCATGCCAATTTGATCCATATTGGATAATGTAACGGTTAAACGATGCTCAACTTTGTAATTTCGAAATGTTTGCACGCCATCAACAAAGTCGTATTGAGGAAAAATAGAATAGTCAGATGTTCTAATTTTTTCTCTCGGTATTTGTAGTGACAGCAAAGCATCCACAACAGCAGCACTTACTTGTGCATTTTCTCGTTGTGCGGGTACGAGTTCCTTGTTCTCTGTGATGATTCCAATAATAACATCGGCTTGGTCCGGTTGAATATCAACCGTTCCATCCCCTATCACCCTAATTTCATTACTACTTGTTGCTCTAGAAGGATAATGGTTCCATGCTCTCGTGTAATTCTGATACATATCAACTCCCCCTTTTTCAATACTTCTCCTTTGTAAAATGTATGCAGTATAAGGAATAAGATTCTACTGTCAATAATAGAATTCAGGAGTCATAAAGTGGCCAAGCAGGCATACAAATGAATTAATGAGAAAGGTTCTGATGACAGGAGGAAAGGTTATGGAAGATGTTATTGGTATGTTACCTAAAGCGATTGCCAATCAAATGAATCAACTGTCTCCCTTTCAATTAAATGATATGGAAGAAATTCGAATTAGAATTGGTCGCCCATTGGAGATCACGTGTGGGGGAAAACCAATCTTCCTACCTTATACGGTAAAAGCAGAAGATGCAATACAACTGCTGAATAAGATCAGTCATTTTTCTATCTATACATTAGAGGAAGAATTAAAAAGAGGATATGTTACGGTGGCAGGTGGCCATCGGGTAGGCCTTGCCGGGAAAGTTATTTTGGAGGCGGGAAAGGTAAAAGCAATTACAAATGTATCCTCTTTTAACTTTCGAATAGCAAGAGAGAAAATCGGGATTTGTCATAGTCTTCTCCCATTTCTATATGAAGGAGATTGGTTGCATACCATGATTATTGGTCCACCACAGACAGGAAAGACAACGTTAATTAGAGATTTGGCTAGGGTGATATCAACAGGTACAAATACGATTCCAGCAGCCAAGGTAGGAATTGTCGATGAGCGATCTGAAATTGCTGGAAGTATAAATGGTATTCCACAGTTAACATTTGGACCTAGAGTAGATGTATTAGATTCTTGTCCAAAAGCTGAAGGGATGATGATGATGATTCGCTCCATGAGTCCTGATGTGTTAGTTGTAGATGAAATTGGCAGGGAAGAGGACGGCGAGGCTATTTTAGAAGCAGTACATGCAGGGATCTCACTTGTAACAACGACACATGGTCATTCGTACGCAGATATTTTAAAAAGACCCACATTGACACCCATCATCAAGAGTGAAATTTTTCAAAGATTCATTGAATTAAGCCGAATAGAAGGGCCGGGAACGATACTTTCTGTGAAGGATCAACATGGTAGAGAAATGGTCAGAAAAGTGAGTGTGACATAAATGTTAAAGATAATCGGAGCTGTTTTTATTATTGTTGCTACTACTTGGACGGGCTTTGAAGCCTCTAGGCACTTAACAGAAAGACCTCGCCAACTAAGACAGCTAAAATCAGCCTTACAATCACTTGAGGCTGAAATCATGTATGGTCATACCCCTCTTCATGAAGCAGCTAGAAGATTAGCATCACAGCTTTCCAAGCCAATTTCTTGGTTTTTTGAATCCTTTTCGAAGAAACTAACCAATTCTGAAACAACGGTAAAGGATGCTTGGGAGGAAAGTCTTCAAGAGGTTTGGAAGCTTACAGCGTTAAAGCAAGGAGAATATGAGATTATGAAGCAATTTGGTGAGACGCTTGGAAGGCATGATCGTTTCTCTCAACAAAAACAAATTCGGTTAGCCTTAACCCATCTAGAGCGTGAAGAAGCGGATGCATATGACAAACAATCGAGATATGAAAAGATGATGAAAAGCTTAGGATTTCTATCAGGGTTACTACTAGTTATTCTACTGATGTAAAAAATCGAATGTGGTCTTAGGAGGAAAAGCAAATGGGCTTAGAAGTGGATATTATTTTTAAAATAGCTGGAGTAGGTATTGTAGTTGCGTTTTTACACACGATCCTCGATCAAGTCGGAAAAAAAGAGTACGCTCAGTGGGTAACTTTATTTGGCTTTATTTATATATTGTTTATGGTCGCTTCTATTGTGGATGAGTTATTTCAAAAAATCAAATCAGTGTTCCTATTCCAAGGATAAAGGAGGGTTTGACGATTGAAATTTTACAAATAGTTGGGTTTGCACTTATTGCTACCTTTTTAGCTCTTGTAGTAAAGGAGCAAAAACCAAATTTCGCCTTTTTGCTAATCGTATTTGTTGGATGTTCCATCTTTCTCTTTTTAATCGATCAAATCTACGCAATTATCCATATGCTTGAAAAGATAGCGATAAATGCAAACGTAAATATCATTTACGTAGAAACCATTCTGAAAATTATCGGAATCGCTTATATTGCGGAGTTTGCATCTCAAATTACAAAGGATGCAGGACAAGCAGCTATTGCCTCGAAGATTGAGATGGCTGGGAAAATATTAATACTTGCTATGGCGATCCCCATTTTGACGGTATTGATAGAAACCATCATTGCATTAATCCCAAATTAATTGAACCACTGAACCGATAAAAGAAGGTGAAAAAGTTGAAGCAACTGATCTTCAAAACATTCTCTCTCATATTTCTCATCCTATTTGTGTCTGTCCCAATAAGTAAAGCGGAGACAAATGAAGAAACTCAATCTTCTTCACAGTCCGTCATAAATCCTGAACAAATGATGGAAGAACAGCTTGAAGCTTTAGATATGGATGAAATGAAGGTTTTTTGGGAAAAGATTACGACTGAGTACGGAGGATTCCTTCCGGAAAGTCAAAAGGGAAGCCTTTACGACTTTATTAAGGGGGACAAGCAATTTTCCTTAAAAGAGTGGACAAATGGAATAATTAAATTCATTTTTCACGAATTTGTTGTCAATGGCAAGCTTCTTGGTACCCTAATATTGCTAACCGTGTTCTCCATGTTTTTGCAAACACTGCAAAACTCATTCGAAAAGAGCACAGTTAGTAAAGTAGCGTATGCAATTGTATTTATGGTATTGATTATTATCGCACTAAACAGCTTTCATGTAGCCATCCAGTATACAAATGATACGATAACAACAATGATTTCCTTTATCTTAGCGCTCATTCCACTTCTTCTTGCATTAATCGCCTCGTCGGGGGGACTCGTATCTGCTGCCTTTTTCCATCCAGTAATTTTATTCCTCATGAATAGCAGTGGAATGTTCATTCAATATGTTGTTTTACCACTTTTGTTTTTAGGAGCAGTATTAAGCATTGTAAGTATTTTATCAGAGCATCACAAAGTAACTCAATTAGGAAATCTGTTAAGAAATTGGAGCATTGGATTACTCGGAATCTTCCTCACGGTTTTCCTTGGTGTTCTTAGTGTTCAAGGAGCTTCAGCAGCTGTGACAGATGGAATTACGATTCGAACAGCAAAATTCATTACCGGTAATTTTATCCCTGTTATTGGACGAATGTTTACAGATGCCACTGACACAGTGATTAGTGCTTCGCTTTTACTGAAAAATACGGTTGGGATTGCAGGGGTAGCGATCTTGTTACTTATTGTTGCTTTTCCGGCGATTAAGATATTAATGATTGCCTTTATTTATAAATTTGCTGCTGCTGTCTTACAGCCTCTAGGTGGAGGACCGGTTATCGCTTGTTTAGAAATTATTAGTAAAAGCATTGTTTTCGTTTTTGCTGCTTTAGCTATCGTATCTATGATGTTTTTTCTAAGTTTAACTGTTGTCATAGCAGCAGGAAACCTTACGATGATGGTTCGTTAGGAGGGGTGGTATGGATTTCCTAAAAGACTGGATCACAAATATAATCCTTTTCGTCTTGCTAGCAACAGTTGTTGATATGCTGCTTCCGAATTCAAATATGCAAAAGTACACCAGGATGGTTACTGGATTATTACTAATAGCTATTATTCTTTCGCCCATACTGAAAATACTATCTAGTGATTTTGAAGCAAACCTCTCCGCCATCACCGAAGTAGACTCCTTTTCAGAAAAAAATATAGAAAATTCAATAGAAATGAAGAAAAAAGAAATACAAGCCTCTTTTGATGCATATGCTTTAGAAGAAGTGGCTGTCCAATTAAAAAAGGACGTTGAAGAGGAGTTGATGGAACAGTACGGTTTAGAGATTGCTAGTATCGATCTATCAGTGGATGAAACGAGCAGCGCAACCTTCCCAGACAATCTTCAAGAAATATCTGTTACATTACGTGAATCAACAACGGAGACTGTGGTAGAAGTCGTACAAATGGTTGATATTAATACGAACTCACCTCTACCATCTAATTCCGAAAGTGAACAAAACGAGGAACTGTCTTCACTTCTCTCTGAAAAATGGGATGTAAACAAAGGCGCTGTTGAAATCTTCATAGAAGGGGGGAACAAATAAGTGGAAAATGATACAGAAAAAGATAAAGAACCTAACAAAGATAAAGGGCCCATTACATTCCTAAAAAACCTATTTAGTAAAGAAAGCCCTCCTGAGAAAAAATCTAGTAAATATCAATACTTCTTAATCGTCTTGTTAATTGGAGCCGCCATTATGTTAGCAAGTAATTTGCTAATAAATCCAAGTCCTTCCGCTATTGAAACGGCAGCAAATGCTGAGAAATCAAGTGAGGATGTAGAAACATTTGGACAGAAAAAGATTGATGGAAATGAAATAATTGCTGCCTATGAAGATCATTATGAAAATCAATTAAAGGAAACACTTGAGGGAATTGTCGGCGTTGGCGAAGTGATTGTAGCTGTAAATGTCGACGCGACTGAGAAAAAGATACTTGAAAAAAATGTGGTTGTTCAGTCCCAAAAAACCGAAGAGGTTGACCGTGAGGGTGGGCAACGAACAGTCGAAGACCAATCAAAGGATGAACAGTTAGTGATTATCCGAGATGGGGAAAAAGAGGTTCCTATTGTAATAGAAACGAAGAAGCCAGCTATTCGTGGCGTCATCGTAATTGCAAAGGGAGCTGATAATATACAAGTAAAAAAATGGATACTTGAATCCGTTACTAAACTATTAGATGTACCGGTTCATCGAGTGTCTGTTATGCCTAAAAAATAAAAGGGGGATTTATAAATGTTATTGAAAAAACAAACAGTTTGGTTATTAACAATGCTTAGCTTAGTTGTTGTATTATCGGTATATTACATTACTTCTCCAGAACAGCAAATGAACAATATGGCTACAGTAGAAAAAGAATCAGAGGAAGATTCAACAGTAAGTGGAGAAAATACATCTGAATCGGGTGAATCAGTCATTTCTAGTACTGCTAGCGATGAAATGTTTGAAGCACTTCGCTTAGAACTAGATGAAGAGAGAAGTAAATTAAAAGAAGAGCTAGAAACGACCGTTGCTTCTACGGATCTACCAACAGAAGACATTAATGCCGCTCTTGATAAAATTAAAGAATTAAATGATGTAACTCAAAAAGAAGCGTATCTTGAAACAATGATTGTAGCGATGGATTATGAAGATGCTTTAGTAAGAGTAAGCGATAACGAAGTTCGTGTAACTGTAAAAGCTAAAAGCCACTCTCCAGCAGCTGCAAATGAAATCTTAAAGTTAGTACGCTCTGAATTAAGCGGTCTAAAGCCAGTGGTACAATTTCAAATAAGTAAATAATAGAAAAACGGAAAGCCGAGCGCTTTCCGTTTTTTATTCTACTAGCCGATTTTTAACTGCATAAAGGGCAGCTTGGGTACGGTCGGCTAAACCAAGCTTTGAGAGAAGGTTAGAAACATGGGTTTTAACAGTCTTCTCTGTTATATATAAGCTAGTTGCAATTTCTTTGTTACTTTTTCCTTTGGCGATTTCTTTTAATACATCCATTTCTCGTTTCGTTAACTCATAAATGGAAGGGCGAGTTTGGCTTTGATCGGTTGTTAACTTCGCTAGTAAATGACTAGTAGCCTTGGGGTGTAGCTGGTTTGTTCCTAACATCACATTTCGGATCGACTGAACAAGTTCGTCTGGTTGAATATCCTTTAATTGATATCCAGAAGCACCCGCCTCAAGTGCAGGAATGACATGATCCTGCTCAGAAAAGCTTGTCAGAATAATGATTTTTATCGTAGGGTACAAGTTTTTTATATTTTTCGTAGCTTCGATGCCATCCATTTCCGGCATGGAAAGGTCCATTAATATTAGGTCGGGTTGATGTCTTTTCGTAAGCTCAATGGCTTCCACTCCGTTCCCCGCTTCACCTACAATTTCGATTTCCTTTTGGGTGCGAAGAAATAAGACGAGTCCCCTACGAACAACGTGATGATCATCGACCACCAGAATCTTCGTAGTCATTTAGCTCCCTCCTTAATTTGGTATCTTGATTTGAATAAGTGTTCCATTATCGGGGGAACTTTCTAGTGAAAACTCTCCCTTAAACGCTTCGGTTCGAAGTCGCATACTTTGTAAACCAAGAGTGGTTGTTGGAACTCCCTTTTGATATTGGAACCCAATGCCAAGATCTTTAATGGTGAGAATGGTTTTCTCTTTTGTTTTTTCTAAATCAATATACACAACCGTTGTACCAGCATGTTTTTTACAATTCGCAAGTGCCTCTTGCCCAATTCTCCACAGTGCTTCTTCGACCTGACTTGAAAAATGAGGCACACCCTTCAGGTTAATATGAACAGTTAGACCTAGTAATTGGCCGTATTTTTGAAAGGCACTTAGTAGGCCATCTTCTAACCCTTGAGGACGTAACTGCCATATCAAAGATCTCATTTCCCCAAGTGCCTCTTGAGCAAGCTCTTGTATATAGGTGAAGGTACTTTTCATTTCCTCAGGCTTAGTCATTTCTACACCTGCTCTTGCCGTGAGACTTAAAGAAAATAATAATTGATTCACAGAATCATGAAGATCTCGTGCAAGTCGATTTCGTTCATCGTTCAGGGCGGTTTTTTGCTCATGTTCCACAAGCTTCAGCCGCTTAATGGCCGTACCAATTTGAAACGCAACGGCTTCAAGCAGGGCTAACTCATCGTCCTTGAAGAAAGTTTTAAAGGGAGCCCCTACATTTAATAAACCAAATCTTTCCTCACCTGCACGGAGCGGCACGGTAGCATGATGTGTTAAGCCGCTATGGTCTCCTATTTTTGCTTCTATTACTTCCTCAATTCTTTGGCATTCAATAATATTTGTTGCCTTTGTTAATTTCTGATGATGATAACGATTAACACACCAGCACGAACCCTTGCACATTCTTATGTTTTGTTCATACGAAAGAGCAGGGGGAAGGGCTTCATGTGCAACAAGTTGATGGGAGCCTTTTTCATCAATAAAGAAGATCCAACCTGTTTCGAGTCCTGTTAAATCTAAAAGCTTTTTTAGGACTTGAGATAGAACGTGATTCAGCTCAGTCCCCTCGTTTAACATTTCAGCAATTTCTTTCAGTATTTTCATTTCTCTAAATCTAGAACTCTCTCCCATCACGTCACCCTCAAACAATAAAAATTTATTATGTTCAAACTATTGCCAACTTCTTTGTAAAAATTCAATCGTTTCATTTGATGGTCCTGTCACAAATGCAGTGTTCCACCCGTTCTCCAACTCGTATGGACCTTCCACCATACAAAAATTGTTTTCTTTACAACGAAGAATGATTTCTTGTAAAAAAGGAACTTCGAAGCAAATATGCGTATGTGAGGCTTTATTTACATAATCACCTAGAATAAGCTCCAAACGTATATCCTCTAAGCGTAAAAAAACAATATCCTCATCCATAAATTTTACCTTTTCTTCTACTTGAAAATGAAGTACCTTTTCATAAAAAGAGATGGATTTCTCCATATCTTTTACTTCAATCCCATAATGATGGACCCGCAAAATAACACCCTCCTAAAGAATGACATTAATATCTCCAAATTCATGCCATAAATATTGTTTATTTAGGGCTTGCTCATACGCAGGAAATAGTTTTTCTTTTGATACAAAAGCTAAAAGCATATCCAAATGGCTCGCTTTTGGTTCGTGAAAGCCAGTAATGATTCCATCAACCAAATGTAACTTTGTCTCTTCCGTAATATACAAATTTGTCCATCCATTGAGACAGCTGGTCTTCGAAGTGGTTTCCAAGGCACGGACAACTGTCGTACCTACCGCAATGACCTTTGAGCCGCGTTTCTTTGTATCTAGTACTTTATTCATTGTCTTTTCCGGAATCATATATTTCTCACTATTTTTTTCAGGACTTGGCAGCGAATTGTCATCCAAAAAATAACTGAGCCCTGTGTGCAATTGAAGAAAAGCAATCTGAATCCCTTTCTTTTGTAATCGAAATAGCAGTTCCCAGCTTATGGCTCTTCCGGCTGAAGGCATTTCCATCGAACCGGGTGTTGTCGCGAAAACGGTTTGATAATATTCAAGACTCCAAGGTTCATGAATATATTCATAACGGATAGGTTCACCGATCATATAGACCTCTTCTAGAAGCTCAGCACCCCCTTTTGAAAATAGAATTCGAGAAAGGGGAGTAGGGCTTTTTTGATTTAATACGGTAGCAGACAAAGTAGGGGAGAAGTGTAAAACTTCTCCTTCTGAAACTTCATCACTTAAAATTAAAGATTCCCATTCGAACTCATTTATTTTACGAGCAAGCTTTACTTCTATAATCGATGGTTCCTTCTGATGATTTGGATGAAACCTAGCTCTTAATAGTGCGGGGATGGTTCGGCTATTGTTAAGAACAAGCAGGTCACCTTCTTGAAGATAATGTTCAAGCTGACAGAATTCATCGTGGTATACTTGCCCACTTTGTTTATTAAGAACCATCATTTTCACTTGATCACGTCTAATCCCTCTTCGCTCAGGGGGGATTGACGCATTCAACTTTGTTGGAAGATGAAAATCAAAAGCTTGTGAAGTCATTTGCTTTCCTCCTTAAATACTTGAGCTTCAAACCGTTTCCCAGTAATATTATTTGAGTCGTCGGAAGCTAAATAAAGAAAAACATCAACCACATCATTAGGGTCTGCTAACGGGTAATCACAATCAGGAACGGCTAGTGTGTGCATTTCGGTATTCATTTCCCCAGGATCAACCATATTGATACGGATATTTGTATCACGTAGTTCATCAGCCCAAGTTTCTGTTAATCCTTCAATTGCAAACTTTGATACTCCGTAGGCACCCCAACCAGCATACCCAGTTGAGCCGGCTTCAGAGGTAATATTAATGACTGACCCCTTATTTTGTAAAAGCATGTGGATCAGCACTCTTTTTGTTAAAGAAAAAGGGCCAAGAACATTTACGCGTAATGTAGTAGAAAAGTCATCCTCAGGATAATCTAGTAATAGAGGCATTGGACTCAGTCCGAGGGTTGAGGCATTATTAATTAACACATCGATCTGTCCAAATCTTTCTACTGTTAAAGCTACAAATCTTTCAACGTCTCTTGGGAGAGAAATATCTGCCTTTATCGCAAACACTTCTGCTCCTAATTGTTCTGCTTCTTCCTTCACTTTAGATAAGGCTTCCATATTTCTAGCGCAAATAGACAACCGTTTTCTTTGTTTGGCAAATGCTAATGTTAAAGCCTTTCCTAATCCTTTTGATGCTCCAGTTATCATAACTACATCGTTACTATTCATTACAAATCTCCTCCTGTATAAATGGTTCCTTGTAATTACAGAATAGAAAATATTTCAAACATTTCCCTCATGTAAAAGCTCGATATTTTCTACAACTTTAGTCGTAGGAGAAAATTTAACTAACAAAAATTTTAAAAAATCTTATATTTCAAAAATGAAAACGTGTTCTTTTGTCGAATATGTATATAGAGGAATAAAGGTTGAACTTCTATGAGGTCTTATCGTATGATATTAGTATCTAGTGCTAAAAAGTAAATTAGAGGTGAATATGATGTTAAAGGTTCAAGAAATTAGAGAATTAATAAAACTTGTAGATCATTCAAGTCTAGATGAATTTGTTTATGAATACGAAGGTGCTAAAATTAAAATGAAAAAGAATGCGGCTGTAGGAACAGTGACTGTAAAGGAACAAGTTACACCTGCGCCTGTAGTCGTTGCTGAAAAGACATCAGCACCAGTGGCTGCTGTAGAGGTAAAGCACGAGGAGCCAATCGCACCGCAAGCACAACCAGCACAAACGCCTGCTGCTGATACTTCAAACTTACATAAAATCACTTCACCGATGGTTGGGACTTTCTATGCATCTCCATCACCTGATGCTGATGCGTATGTTAAGGTGGGCTCAAAAGTGTCTAGCGATTCAGTTGTTTGTATCGTAGAAGCAATGAAGTTATTTAATGAAATTGAAGCTGAAGTTAACGGAGAAATTGTAGAGATACTTGTAAAAGACGGACAGTTAGTGGAGTATGGTCAACCGTTATTTTTAGTGAAGCCAGAGTAAGGAGCTGTCTGCTATGATAAAAAAGTTATTAATTGCGAATCGAGGAGAAATAGCCGTTCGTATTATACGGGCTTGCCGTGAGCTTGGGATTGAGTCTGTTGCTGTATATTCTGAGGCGGATCGTGAATCCTTACATGTTCAGCTTGCTGACGAAGCATACTGTATTGGACCAACAGCTTCAAAGGATAGCTACTTAAATTTCACAAATATCATTAGTGTAGCTAAGCTGACGAGTTGTGACGCCATTCATCCTGGTTATGGATTTTTAGCTGAAAATGCTGACTTTGCAGATCTTTGTAGGGATGTGAATATCACATTTGTTGGACCATCTCCAGAAGCCATCTCTAAGATGGGAACAAAGGACGTGGCTCGTGAAACGATGAAACAAGCAGGGGTTCCGATTGTTCCAGGATCCCAAGGAATCATTAAAGACGATGAAGAAGCAATCGAATTGGCCAATAAAATTGGTTACCCTGTTATTATAAAAGCGACTGCTGGTGGGGGCGGAAAAGGAATTCGTGTGGCCCGAACGGAGACTGAGCTAATCAAAGGGATTAACATTACTCAACAAGAAGCATTAACGGCTTTTGGGAACCCTGGAGTATATATCGAAAAGTTTATTGAAGAGTTCCGACATGTTGAGATACAAGTTCTTGCAGATAATCATGGTCATGCCATCCATTTAGGGGAAAGAGACTGCTCCATCCAAAGAAGACTTCAAAAGCTTCTTGAGGAAACGCCATCTCCAGCCTTAGACGGAGAAGTAAGACATGAGATGGGAAGTGCAGCCGTTAAGGCAGCACTAGCGGTTGATTATTCTGGTGCCGGAACAGTAGAATTTATTTATGATTATCAAAACCGTAAGTTTTACTTTATGGAAATGAACACTCGTATCCAAGTAGAACATCCGGTCACAGAGATGGTAACAGGCGTTGACCTTATTAAGGAACAAATTAAAGTGGCATCTGGTGAAAAGCTTAGTTTAACCCAAGAAGAAGTGATTTTTAATGGGTGGGCGATCGAATGCAGAATTAACGCAGAAAATCCAATGAAGAAATTCATGCCTTCACCTGGTAAAATAGAAATGTATCTTCCTCCTGGAGGTTTAGGAGTTCGTGTGGATTCAGCTGCATATCCTGGTTATACGATTCCACCCTATTATGACAGCATGATTGCGAAACTGATTACGTACGGAAGTACTAGAGAAGAAGCAATCGCACGCATGAAAAGAGCGTTAAGTGAATTTGTCATAGAAGGAATTCATACAACCATTCCATTCCACTTAAAACTTTTAAATCATGAAAAGTTTGTTGAAGGAGACTTTAACACGAAATTTCTTGAAATGTATGATTTAATGGAAACAGGAAAATAATGTTGGAGGTGCTTTGAATGAGCGAAAATAACATCTTGGAAATGAATCCAGGAAACTCTGGTCTGGGGAAAGTAGAGATTGCACCTGAAGTGATTGAAGTAATTGCTGGTATTGCTGCGTCTGAAGTTGAAGGGGTTTCTCAAATGAGAGGAAACTTTGCGTTAGGGGTTGTTGAGCGATTAGGTAAGAAAAATCATGGCAAGGGCGTTAAGGTGGAGCTTGGAGAAGACGGAATTAAAGTAGATGTGTATTGCTTAATGAAGTTTGGTGTTTCGATTCCAACTGTCGCTCAGAAGGTTCAAGATAATATTCGACAAGCGCTTTTGAATATGACTGCACTTGATGCTAAGGAAGTAAACGTGCATATCGTTGGCATCCAGTTCGAAAGTACAAAGCAAGAAGTTGAACAAGAACAAGAGCTGTAATTTACTCACTCTAAAGAGTCAAGGACAACAAAAAAGTCTTTGGCTCTTTTTTCTTTCGAGTATTTCATGTATGATGAGTTATTATGCTATGATCATATTGATGATTAAGGTATCTCAATCAATAAAGGAGTTTAGGATAGATGAAAAGAAGAACGGCAAGAGAAAAAGCGTTACAAGCATTATTTCAAATTGACATAAGTGAAGCAGATCCAAAGGAAGCGATTCTTCATGTATTAGAAGAAGAGCGTGGAGATGACTACCTCTCTACTCTAGTAAGTGGGGTTGTGGAACACAAAAGTGAGATAGATGAAATGATTAAAGAGCATTTAGAGAAGTGGACAATTGAGCGAATTGCGCCAGTGGATCGGAACCTGTTAAGACTGGCTGTTTACGAACTGGTTTACATGAAGGAAGAAGTACCTGCAAACGTTGTTATCGATGAAGCGATTGAGATTGCAAAAGTTTTCGGAGATGAGCATGCTAGTCGATTTATAAATGGAGTTCTCTCTAAAATAAAGCAACAAACAGAACAACAGTAATTTCCGCTATAAAACAGCCCTTTTTTATATAGGTAATCCCTTTCGCACCATCAAGACGTGACTGAAAAGAGATTTATCCTTATAATTAGATAGGACTGTTTTTTTGCGTGATCCATACCTTTTCCGAAAAAAGGAGTACTGAATGGAAGAAAAGCAATATGTAACAATAACTGCCTTAACTAAATATATAAAAAGAAAGTTTGACGCCGATCCACATTTACAGGATATGTACGTAAAAGGGGAAATTTCAAACTTTAAACAGCACTCTAGTGGACATATGTACTTTACTTTAAAAGACGAAAAAGCAAGAATCCTGGCCGTCATGTTTTCAAGCTTTAATAAGTCCATCAAATTCAGACCAGAAAACGGGATGAAAGTGTTAGTGAAAGGCGATATCTCCGTATACGAACAAAGTGGTCAGTATCAAATGTACATAAAAGAATTGCAGCCTGATGGAATTGGTGATCTTTATCTAGCTTTTGAACAGCTAAAAGAAAAACTATTAAAACAAGGCCTATTTTCAAACGAATATAAAAAAGCTCTGCCAAAATATCCTCACACTGTTGGGGTAATTACCTCTCCTACGGGAGCAGCAATACGAGATATTCTAACAACTCTTAAAAGGAGATATCCGATTGCTAATATATTGGTCATTCCTGCCCTTGTTCAAGGAGAGCAAGGAGGTGCATCCATTGTAAAGGCAATCGAGCAAGCAAATCAGTCACATGATATTGATGTATTGATTGTTGGTCGCGGTGGGGGATCGATTGAGGAACTATGGTCATTTAATGAAGAAATTGTAGCAAGGGCCATTTTTGCATCTAGGATTCCGATTATCTCTGCTGTTGGTCATGAAACAGACACGACCATTGCTGATTATGTGGCGGACCTCCGAGCTCCGACTCCTACGGGAGCGGCAGAGCTTGCAGTGCCACATATTGATGAATTAATCGAAAGAGTATTAACTAGACAAACAAGGATTATACGAAAAATTAAAGAGAAGATAAGTGTACAAGCACAGCGATATGATCGTTTAAGTAAATCATACGCCTTTAAGTACCCGCAAAGATTGTATGAACAAAAGTTAGAGCAAGTTGATAAGTCAACAGAATTATTAAAGAGGGCAGCTCAAGCTTTATTTATAAATAAAAATGAAGAGTATATTCGTACCAGGCGGAGACTTGAAAGAAATAATTTGAATACACTTCTTCAAACAGCCGTTCAGCAGCAATCTAAGACGGAAAAGACATTAAATCGTGCGTTTACTAGCCTCCTTTTAGCAAAGAAAAAAGAACATCAAAGAGTGAATATGGCATTGGATGCATTAAGCCCTCTTAAAATTATGGATCGAGGATATAGCCTCGTCTACAATGAAGACGATCACTTAGTAAAAAGCACCGAACAAATCCGAATTAATGATAGTATTAAAATAAAACTTGTAGATGGTTCTATCACTTGTGAAGTGTTAGAGATCGAGGGGAAGGATCAAACAAATGAGTAAAGACACGAAAATAAGCTTTGAAGAAGCCATGCAGCAACTTGAAGATATCGTTGAACAGTTAGAAGAAGGGGATGTACCTTTAGAAGAGGCGATTTCTATTTATAAAAAAGGAATGGAGCTTTCAAAGCTTTGTCACGATAAGCTTCGAAATGTTGAGGAGCAGCTAACAGAAATTCTTACGGAGAATGGGAAGAAGGAAACCTTCTCTATTCAAGAGGAGGAATAATAGTGAACAAAGTGGGTTTTACCACCTTTTCTAAGAAGTATAAAGAGCTAGTAGAAGCATACCTGAAGGAATCTGTTAGTCAATTATCTGCACCTACACAGATTAAGGAAGCGATGCTCTATTCTTTAGAAGCAGGAGGCAAACGTATTCGTCCGTTATTATTATTCGCTACATTAGAAGCGTTTGGGAAGAAAGGGGAATTAGGTATAGAAGCGGCTGCAGCGATAGAAATGATCCATACCTACTCGTTAATTCATGACGATCTTCCCAGCATGGATAACGACGACCTACGAAGAGGAAAGCCTACTAATCATAAGGTGTTCGGAGAAGCATATGCCATTCTTGCAGGTGACGCTCTTTTAACGTATAGCTTTCAAGTGATTTCTAGTGCATCCTCCGAGGCTATTCCAATTGAAGTGAAAATCCAACTGATTACAGAATTAGCAAAAGCATCAGGTGCCGAAGGAATGGTAGGTGGACAAGTAGCTGATATGTATGGAGAAGGGAAAGACTTAAGCCTTGATGAACTTGAATACATTCACATCCATAAGACAGGGAAGTTACTTGCTTATAGTGTCGTTGCTGGAGCGATGATTGCCGGAGCAAATACTCAACAATTAGAAAAGTTTACTACCTTTGCTCACCATTTAGGGTTAGCCTTTCAAATTAGGGATGATATTCTAGACCTTGAAGGTGATCAAGAAATCATCGGGAAGAAAGTGGGCAGTGACGAACAAAACAATAAAAGCACATATCCATCATTGTTGACGATGGAGGGAGCAAGGCAATCATTATTAGAGCATATTACGCTCGCTAAGGATGCCTTAAATAGCATGGAACTTGAAACGGAAATTCTTAAAGAAATCACGGATTTAGTAGCTAATCGAAATCATTAAATAAGAGTGTAAACGGAAAACATTTGGAAAAATGTCTGTAATACGTTACTCTTTGTGTATACAGCTAACGAAAGATTAGCAACAATTAAGAGATGAAAGTGAGTGGTCCTACTAGTGGATCTGTTATCAATTAAAGACCCTTCTTTCTTAAAAGGGCTTTCTCAACAACAACTACAAGAATTAAGTGAAGACATCAGACAATTTTTAATAGAAAAATTATCAGTTACAGGTGGACATATTGGACCGAATTTAGGAGTGGTAGAGCTGACGATTGCTCTTCATACTTGTTTTACAAGCCCAAAAGATAAACTTCTATGGGATGTCGGTCACCAATCATATGTCCATAAAATTTTAACGGGTAGAGCAAGCGAATTTGACACGCTAAGACAATATAAAGGTTTATGTGGTTTTCCAAAGATGATTGAAAGTGAACATGATGTTTGGGAAACAGGGCATAGTTCGACTTCTTTATCCGCTGCTATGGGTATGGCAATTGCTAGAGATTTAAAAAAGGAGAAATCTTTTGTTGTTCCTGTAATTGGTGATGGTGCCTTAACGGGTGGAATGGCACTGGAAGCTTTAAATCACATCGGTCATGAAAAGAAGAACCTTATTGTTGTCTTAAATGACAATGAGATGAGTATTGCACCGAATGTTGGAGCTCTTCACAGTATATTAGGCCGTTTACGAACGGCTGGGAAATATCACTGGGCGAAAGATGAACTCGAGTATTTATTAAAGAAAATTCCTGCTGTCGGAGGAAAATTAGCAACGACGGCCGAGAGAATAAAAGATAGCCTGAAGTATTTGTTAGTGTCTGGTATGTTCTTTGAAGAGATGGGTTTTACGTATTTAGGACCAGTAGACGGTCATAATTATGACGAACTATTTGAAAATTTAGCATACGCAAAAAAGACAGAAGGACCCGTTCTTTTACATGTGATCACTAAAAAAGGAAAAGGATACCATCCTGCAGAAAGTGATGTTGTGGGTACATGGCATGGAACGGGACCGTATAAAATTGAAACAGGAGCATTTCCAAAGCCGGCTGAAACGCCTCCGCCAGCATGGAGTAAACTGGTTAGCGAAACGGTTCGTAGGCTTGCGCGAGAAGATGAGAGAATCGTTGCAATCACCCCTGCGATGCCTGTTGGTTCCAAACTTGAGGGATTTGCAAGTGAATTCCCTGATCGAATGTTTGATGTAGGTATTGCTGAACAGCATGCAGCGACCGTAGCTGCAGGACTTGCCACCCAAAAGATGAAGCCATTTTTAGCCATTTATTCGACTTTCCTACAACGAGCCTATGATCAAGTGGTTCATGATATTTGTCGACAAAACCTGAATGTTTTTATAGGTATTGATCGTGCAGGGCTTGTAGGTGCTGATGGAGAAACTCATCAAGGTGTGTTCGATATAGCCTTTATGAGACATGTGCCAAACATGGTGCTGATGATGCCAAAAGATGAAAACGAAGGGCAACATATGGTCAATACAGCCTTAAAGTATGATGATGGACCGATTGCCATGAGGTTCCCTCGAGGAAATGGAGTAGGAGTTCCAATGGATAAGGACCTTAAAACAATTCCGATTGGCACTTGGGAAGTAATAAAAGAAGGCGTAGATGTGGCTATATTAACATTTGGAACAACGATTCCAATGGCATTAGACGCTGCAAAACATCTCGAACAGCAGGGGATCTCTGTGAAGGTCGTTAATGCTCGATTTATTAAACCGCTAGACCGTCAGATGCTCTCGGAGCTATTTGAACGAAAAATGCCAGTATTAACGATTGAAGAAGCCGTCCTTCAAGGTGGATTTGGAAGTTCTATTTTAGAGTTTGCCTTTGAAAATCGTTATTATGATGCAGTGATTGATCGCATGGGAATTCCAGATCAATTTATTGAGCATGGAAGTGTTGATGAGTTATTGAAAGAAATCGATTTAACCGTGGATTCAACGATTAGAAAAGTAATCGAACTTACTCAGGTTAAAGGGAAAAAGGGTTCATTACTATGAAAAGTAAAAAAGAACGAATTGACGTCCTGCTAGTTGAACGCGGGTTAATAGAAACAAGAGAAAAAGCAAAACGAGCGATTATGGCAGGGCTCGTATATAGCAATGAAAACCGATTGGATAAACCTGGTGAGAAAATAAGCAGCGATCTGCCTTTAACGATAAAAGGGAATGTCATGCCATATGTAAGCAGGGGTGGCTTAAAGCTAGAAAAAGCCTTGAAGGAATTTGACGTGCATGTTGAAGGGAAGGTTTTGCTAGATATTGGTGCTTCGACCGGAGGGTTTACAGACTGTGCCTTACAAAATGGAGCAAAACAATCGTATGCCTTAGATGTCGGATATAATCAGTTAGCTTGGAAGTTAAGGCAGGATGAGCGAGTTATTGTCATGGAACGGACAAACTTTCGTTATGTGACCCCTGCTGACTTAACTGGTGAGATGCCAAATTTTGCTTCAATAGATGTTTCTTTTATATCATTAAAGCTTATTCTCCCTGTGTTAAAAACTCTTCTAGTGCCCAATAGTGATATTATTGCATTGGTGAAACCGCAATTTGAGGCCGGGAGAGAAGAAGTAGGGAAAAAAGGAATCGTAAGAGATCCAAAGGTTCATGAAGCGGTTTTAAATAAAATCATTGACCTTTCTTTAGCTCTTGGTTATGATGTCAAAAATCTATCCTTTTCTCCAATCACTGGTGGCGATGGTAATATTGAGTTTTTACTGCATCTAGGATGGGATGGCGAAAAGGAGCAAGGGCTAAACCATCTTTCCAAGAAGCCAAACCAAATCGTTTTAGAAGCCCATGATGTTTTAAAATCAAAGTCGAATGTAGAAGAATAAGCGTCCTGCTTGTTCTTCTTTTTTTGTAGGTATACTTTGACGAAATAAGCAAAAGGATGTATATTTATACATATATACATCTACAAAAATTGAAAAAATAAAACAAAATACTACAGAGTTTTTGAAAGCAATCAGGGGTGAAAACATGAATAAAGGTCAACGTCATATTAAAATTAGAGAAATTATTACGAGCAATGATATTGAAACACAAGATGAATTAGTTGATGAACTAAAGTTTGCCGGATTTAATGTAACACAAGCAACCATTTCGAGAGATATTAAAGAACTTCACTTAGTAAAAGTGCCGCTTATGGATGGAAGATACAAATATAGTCTTCCAGCCGATCAACGTTTTAATCCACTTCAAAAATTAAAGAGAAATTTAATGGATGCCTTCGTTCGTATTGATAGTGCAGGTCACTTACTTGTGATGAAGACACTACCGGGTAATGCTATGGCCATTGGTGCCCTTATAGATAATTTAGATTGGGAAGAAATATTAGGAACCATTTGTGGAGATGATACGATCCTCATTATTTGTAGGAAAGAAGAAGAAACGATTACCATTACTAATCGATTCCTTGAAATGCTCTAAATAGAGGTGAAACCAGTTGTTAACCGAGTTGTCGATTAAAAACTTTGCAATTATTGAAAACTTAACTGTATCCTTTACAAAAGGATTAACAGTTTTGACAGGTGAAACAGGTGCGGGGAAATCAATTATCATTGATGCTGTTCATCTACTAGTTGGTGGAAGAGGTTCGTCAGAATTTGTTCGACATGGAGAAGAAAAAGCTGAAATTGAAGGGCTTTTTCAACTAGAGAGTTTGACACATCCAAGCTATCAAAAAGCCGAAGAATTTGGAATAGAGATTGAAGAGGGAATGCTCATATTGAGAAGAGATATTTCACAAACGGGTAAAAGTGTCTGTCGAATAAACGGCAAACTAGTGACCATATCTACCTTGCGTGAAATAGGGGGAACGTTAATTGATATTCATGGACAGCATGAGCATCAAGAATTAATGGAGGAATCTAAGCACCAAAAGCTTTTAGACCAATTTGGTGCAAAATCTATATCGAGCCAACTAAAGGAGTATGCGAATTTATATCAAAGCTATGAGCAAACTTCCAAGAGGCTAAAAAGTTTGAGTGAAAATGAACAGAAAATGGCGCATCGTCTAGATTTGATTCAATTTCAATTTGATGAAATTCAAAAAGCTCAGTTAGTGATTAATGAAGATGAACAACTAATTGAAGAAAAGAAACGATTGTCTAATTTTGAGAAGGTTTACGAAGGTCTTTCTAATAGCTATTCTGTGCTTCAAGGGGAACAAAAGGGACTGGACTGGATTGGACTTTTAATGAGTCATTTAGAAGATGTTTCTAGTGTTGATCAACAATATCAAGAGTTAGCTGAGACAGTGTCTACTAGTTACTATGCATTAGAGGACGTGGCTAGAGAGCTGAGAAGCAAGATGGATAGTCTAGAGTTCAACCCAGAACGTTTGCACGATATTGAAAGTAGACTAAACGAAATAAATCAGCTAAAGAGAAAATATGGAAAAACAATTGAAGAAATCATAGAATATGCGGCTAAAATAGAAGAAGAAATCGAAACACTTCAAAATAAAGAAACACATATCAATGCACTAAACAAAGAGCTTGCTGCCATAAAAAAGGATTTAGTTCTCGAAGCGAAAGAACTGACCTCCACAAGGTTACAGTTTGCAGAGAAACTAACAAAATCGATTCACCGTGAATTAAAAGAGCTTTATATGGATAAAACAGTATTTGAAGTGCGTTTTCACTCAGATTATGATGTGTTTACTCCTACAGGTTGTGATCAAATCGGATTTTTTATCTCTACAAATCCAGGAGAACCATTAAAGCCTCTATCCAAGGTAGCATCTGGTGGGGAGCTGTCGAGAATGATGCTAGCATTAAAAAGTATCTTCTCTAAACATCAAGGCGTTACTTCCATTATTTTTGATGAAGTGGATACTGGAGTGTCAGGACGTGTAGCACAAGCCATTGCAGAAAAGATTTACAAAGTAGCCGTTTCATCGCAGGTCCTTTGTATTTCCCATTTGCCTCAAGTGGCAGCTATGGCTGATACTCATCTTTATATTTCAAAGGTTACCCAAAAGGGTAGAACGAAAACTTCAGTACAATCATTATCAGAGCCAGATAAAGTAAAAGAAATTGGTCGAATGATATCTGGAGTAGAAATTACCGATTTAACCCGAGAGCATGCGAAAGAATTACTCCATTTAGCAAAGGAAATGAAGGTAACTTGAAAAGCTATCCATTTTGGGTAGCTTTTTTATAACGGAAAAGGTTATAAATGCGACTTAAGCAGGCAAAATTAAAGATGTAGCCATAAAGCAGAAAAAAGTGTGTGTGGACTAGAAGCGAGGAGAGTGAAAGATGTTGAGGCATGAACTTCTTAGAAAAATAATTGGTGGAATTCTCCTTGTTTCATTAGTTGCCATAGGATTTTCAAAACCATTTCAAGATTACCTTAGTATCCCCAAAAGTGTTACCCTATTTGAGGGTGAAAACCTTATTTTACAGAAATCTACTCCTGTATCTGCTGCCGTCACAGCAAATTCAACTCTTTCTATTCAACAAGATGATCAAACCGTGTCTTTACAAGCAAAGAAATATGGAAAAGATGAAATGCTACTTGAACTAGCAGGTTTTCCTATTAAAAAGGTCGATGTAGACGTATTAAAGGATTTTAAAGTCATTCCAGGTGGACAATCTATCGGTGTGAAGCTTAATACGGTAGGAGTCCTTGTCGTTGGTCACCATCAAGTAAATACAGCAGAAGGAAAAAAATCTCCAGGTGAAATTGCAGGAATTAAAGTAGGCGACATTATTACAAAGATTAACGGTCAAAAAATTGAAAAAATGTCAGATGTAGCA
>Ga0182742_1000760_pt1 | contig 47114 bp, 44 predicted proteins | sample eDN5th37CBELigMG_FD_128880 | JGI IMG/M metagenome (GOLD analysis project Ga0182742, IMG submission 128880) | Enriched Miracle-Growth compost microbial communities from Emeryville, California, USA - eDNA 5th pass 37_C BE-Lig MG (version 2)... ...
CCGCGCGCCGCCCGTTATCTTGCCGCCTTCCGCCTTCGCGGCCTCGAGCGCCCTCTGCATGCCATCGAAGGCCGCCTTGTCGATCAACGGGCCGACGAGCGCGGAGGTCTCCAACGGGTTGCCGACCGAGACGCTCTCGTAGGCACGCTTCAGGCGCGGGAGCAGCGCATCGTAGACGTCCGCGTGCACGAACAGACGACGCAGCGTGGTGCAGCGCTGGCCGGCCGTGCCCATCGCACCGAAGGCGATTGCGCGAAGGGCCATGTCGAGGTCGGCCGAGGGACAGACGATGCCACCATTGTTGCCGCCGAGTTCGAGGATGGCGCGCGCAAAGCGCTTCGCCAGCCGCGGGCCGACCTCGCGGCCCATGCGGGTGGAGCCAGTGGCCGAGACGAGCGGCACCCGGGGATGGTCGACGAGAACCTCGCCGATGTCGCGCTCGCCGATCAGCACGGTGAGCAGGTTCGCGGGAGCCTCGCCGAAGCGCGCCACGGCGCGGTCGAAGATGGCCTTGCATGCGAGCGCGGTGAGCGGCGTCTTCTCGGACGGCTTCCACACGACCGAATCGCCGCAGACCAGCGCCAGCGCGGCATTCCACGACCAGACCGCGACCGGGAAGTTGAAGGCCGAAATGACCCCTACGACGCCGAGCGGATGCCAGGTCTCCATCATGCGGTGGCCCGGGCGCTCGGTGGCGATTGTCAGGCCATAGAGCTGGCGGGACAGGCCCACGGCGAAGTCGCAGATGTCGATCATCTCCTGGACTTCGCCCAGGCCCTCCGACGGGATCTTGCCCGCCTCGATCGACACCAGCCGGCCAAGATCAGCCTTGGCGGCGCGCAGCTCCTCGCCGAGGAGGCGGACGAGCTCGCCGCGCTTCGGGGCCGGGATGACGCGCCAGGCCTTGAAGGCGGTATCGGCCTGCACGATGGCGGCAGCGGCGTCCGCGGCGGAGATGGCCGGTAGCGAGGCAATCGTCTCGCCGGTGACCGGGCTCCTGGCCGCGAGGTTGCCCCCCGACAGCGCCGAGGCCGGAACCCCCAGGCGTGCGAGCAGATCCAGTGTCTCCGTCTTCAGATCCATAAGCCGATCCTTTCACCGGGCATGGCCACGTCTTTGGGACGTCCTGCGCAATTCGCATCCGTGCGCCCTATAGCGCGAGCGGCGTGCCGGTTTCCACCGCTTTCGGGCTCTTGGCGAGAGGGTGCGTCCAAGCACCACTTCGTGTGCGAGGCGCAGTTCACCTCGACCGCGCGACATGGTAGCAACGCGGAACACAGGCAACGGACCCAGGTATCGGGCAACATATGACCGGGTTCATAGACGGGGCGCTCCTCTTTCTCGGGCTGCTCGCGGCTATCTATGCCGCGACGGTGGCGATGTATTTCGCGCTCGGCTTCGGCATCACCTGGCTGAACCAGCGGAATCCCGAACGACGCATCCAGAAGCATCGGCGCGGCGAAAAGCGCATGGCGCAGGAGGTCCTTCAGAGCCTCGCCTCGATTCTCGTCACCTGCCTGTCCGTCGCGATCGGGCTGTTCGCGCAGATCCAGGGCTGGGCGATGGAGCCCTGGGCCTTATCGTGGTGGTGGGCGGTGCCTCAGTTCGTCCTGTGCATGGTGCTCTTCGACACCTGGTTCTACTTCGCGCACCGGCTGCTTCACACGAAGCCGTTCTACCGCTTCCACCTGCTGCACCACAGATCGGTGGCGCCGACGCCCTGGAGCAACGATTCGATCGGGCTGGTCGACACCGCGCTCAGCCAGGGTTTCTACGCCGTCATCGTCTTCGTCGTGCCTTTCTCGCCGATCGTGCTCCTGGCCCACCGGGCGTTCGACCAGATCAACGGCACGTTCGGCCACTGTGGCTTCGAATATTTCGCGTCGCCGACAGCGCGGTACCCCTCGCCGATGCTGTGCACGACCTACCACGACCAGCACCACGCGGAATTCCGCTACAACTTCGCCAACTACTTCTCTTTCTGGGACCGGATCATGGGCACGATCTCGCCGGTCTACGACCAGCGCGTGGCGGCGATGGAGAAGGCGGCGCCGCTGCGGGTCCTGCGGCGACCGGAGGCGCCCAGCGCGTCCGCGCCGATGGGTGACGCCCGCAGCGAATAGGCGCGGGCGCGTTATTCCCAGAACGCGAGGATTGGGGGGCGAACCAGGCAGCCTTGCTGCGCGACGCTCTCGAATGAACCGGTCCTACGGAACGATCAGCGTGCCGGCGCCGTGCTCGGTGAAGAGCTCCAGGAGCACGGCATGCGGAGTCTTGCCGTTTAGGATGACGACACCTTCGACGCCACGATCGATGGCCTCGATGCAGGTCTCGACCTTGGGGATCATGCCGCCGGAGATGACGCCCTCGCGGATCAACCTGCGAGCCTGCGACACCGTCAGTTCGGGGATGAGCTTCTTGTCCTTGTCGAGCACGCCGGGGACGTCGGTGAGGAAAAGAAGACGCGTCGCGCCGACCGCGCCGGCAATGGCGCCGGCGAAGGTGTCGGCGTTGATGTTGTAGGTATGGCCGTCACGTCCCGGCGCGACGGGCGCGATCACCGGGATCATCTCGGAGCGCGCGAGCAGGTCCAGCAAAGTGCGGTCCACCTCAACCGGTTCGCCGACGAAGCCGAGGTCCAGCACGCGCTCGATGTCGGAATCCGGGTCGGTGATGGTCTTGCGGGCCTTCTCGGCGAAGACCATGTTGCCGTCCTTGCCGCACAGGCCGATGGCCCATTCGCCCTCCGAGTTGATGAGGGCGACGATCTCCTTGTTGATCGCGCCGGCCAGAACCATCTCGACGATCTCGACCGTCTTCTGGTCGGTGACGCGCAGGCCACCCTCGAACTTGGATTCGATGCCCATCTTGGCGAGCATCGCGCCGATCTGCGGCCCGCCGCCGTGCACGACGATGGGATTGACGTCGCACTGCTTGAGAAGGGCGATGTCGCGCGCGAACGCCCGGCCGAGCGTGGTGTCGCCCATGGCGTGGCCGCCGTACTTCACCACGACCGTCTTGTTCTCGTAGCGCTGCATGTAGGGCAGCGCGCGGGAGAGCAATGCGGCCTGCGCCTCGGCGGAGTAGGGGAAATCTGTGGGCATCGTCTGTCACCCGGCTCGAACTGACGCGCGGGTCATAGCCGCAAAGCGGCGGCCGGGCAATTCCGGTCGGAGCCTGTCACGCAGATGAGCGAGCCGTGGCATGAAACGGCGCCCATCGCCGGGCGAAGGTGCCGGCTCCCGCGACCGCACGCCGAAGCGACCCTGCCGCCTCCCCCGAACGCCCTTGGCCCGTCTTGATTCAGGTCAACGCGGGCTTTGCGTCCTGCTGCGATGGAAAAGCATACTTCGCGGGGCAAATCCCATGCACGAACGCCTGGTCAGTATCTTTTCCGCACCTGTGCCGCGCTACACGAGCTATCCAAGCGCGCCGCACTTCCATGCGGGCATCACCGCCGAGACCTATCGCGAATGGCTCGAGGCGCTGACGCCCGAGACGTCGCTGTCGCTCTACATACACGTCCCGTTCTGCGACAAGCTTTGCTGGTTCTGCGCCTGCCACACCAAGCAGACCCGCTCCTACGCGCCCGTGCATCGCTATGTAGACGCGCTGCTTCAGGAGATCGCGACCGTCGGCAGCCTCGTTGGGGACGCCCCAGTGAGCGCACTGCATTTCGGCGGAGGCTCGCCGACGATGCTGTGCGGACGCGACCTCATGCGCATCGGCGACGCCGTGCGGTCGGCGTTCCGCATGCGGCCGGACGCCGAGATCAGCGTCGAGATCGACCCCAGCGACATGGACGAGGACCGGTTCGACGCCCTTGCCGAGCTCGGCCTTACGCGGGCCAGCCTCGGCGTCCAGGATTTCGATCCCGTCGTACAACATGCCATCAACCGCGAGCAGAGCCTGGACCTGACGCGCAGGATCGTCGAAGGCGTCCGGGCGCGCGGTGTTCGTTCGGTCAACATCGACCTGCTCTACGGCCTTCCAAACCAGACCGTCGCCTCGGTCGAGGCGACCGCAAGATCGGTGCTTTCCCTGTCGCCGGACCGGATTGCCCTCTACGGCTACGCGCACGTGCCGTGGTTCAAGCGGCACCAGGTGATGATCGACGAGGCTGCGCTGCCCGATGCGCGCGCCCGCCTTGCGCAGTTCACGGCCGCGGCGGAGCGCATCGTGGCGGACGGCTACTGCCAGATCGGCCTCGACCATTTCGCGAAGCCGACCGATGACATGGCGGTCGCGGCCAAGGCCGGAACGCTCAGGCGCAACTTCCAGGGGTATACGGTCGACGAAGCCGATGCGGTCATCGGGCTCGGCGCCTCGTCCATTGGCCGGCTTCCGCAGGGCTACGTGCAGAACCAGTCGGCGACGGCGAACTACGAGCGCTCGGTGACGAATGGCGGGCTCGCCGTCGTAAGGGGCATCCGTCTCTCCGAAGAGGATCGGGTACGCGCGTTCGTCATCGAGCGGCTGATGTGCGATTTTTCACTGTCGCGCCACGAACTCATCGAACGCTTCGGCGAGGATGCCGAAGCGGTGCTGCGCGATGCGGACAGCGTCGCGGCCAGCGACCGCCACGGCGTCTTCCTGCGCGAGGGGGACAGCTATCGCATACCGGCGTCGGCGCGCCCGTTCGTCCGCACCATCGCCTCACGATTCGATGCCTATCTCGACAAGGGAGCCGGCCGGCATTCGTCCGGCGTCTGAAAACCAAGGAGCACCCGGCCATGATCCTTCCCAACGGTACTCTCGTCGCCGTGCTCGACGGAACGTCGATGCGGCTCTTCCGCAACAGGGGGCACGAGCCGCATATCGAGCTTGCGGCAGTGGAGGTGCCGGATCTCGGCGAGGCGAATTCGGGGTCGGGCGGCCGGCACCGCAGCGCCGCCGCCAATCCCGACAATTCCCGTTTGCAGGAGGACAATTTCGCGGCGGCGGCGGCAGCCTATCTCAACGGCGAAGCGCTGGCCGGACGGGTCGCGCACGCCGTCGTGATTGCCGATCCGCGCACCCTCGGCGAACTGCGCAAGCACTTCCACGACACCTTCTCGGCGAAGCTGGTGGGCGAGCTGGCGAGGGACCTGGCGCACCACACGCCGGCGGAGATCGAATCCGCGCTTCTCGCCGCGTAGGAACCCGCACGCAGCTGTGGGCGTTTGCCTGTCATGGCCGAACGATCGCGGCAGCAGGCGAACATGCAGTCGTTAACTGGGTGGATGTGTTCGGGACCGCCGCGCCGCCCCTCACGATACGCCAGGGCGTGTCTCTCCTGCCTTCCCGCCTGATGGGAGCAACCGAGGAGAGTCCAGCATGTGCGCGGACACGTCCCCACCTGTCGCCAGAGCCGTAATTCTCGGCGGTCTTGCCACGACCGCGCGGCCCGGATGCCGGATGGCTGGCGTGCCAATTTTTCCGGTCGTGAAGGCGGCGGATCTCGTCGGCACCAGGACGCTGAGCGCGGACAGGGTTTGCGCTTCGGCCAATGTCACCATCGCCAATGTCGAACAGTCGGACGGCATGATCGACGTCATCGACCAAGCGCCGCCGCCGAACACGTGAATCGGCTGGCCGCCAAGGTGGGCGGCAGGTCGGCCGAGGGGGCCGGCGATCTCAACGCCGGCCCCAACTCCCTTGCGGGATCAGGACGTGGCGGTGATGACTGCCTGCCGCAGCTCCTCGATGCCCACCCCGTGTTCAGACGACGTCGCGAGAATCTCCGGGAAGGCGGCGGGCCGCCGGCGGATGGCCTCGGCGGTGGCGGTCATCAGGCGGGCGAGTTCGCCGGGCTTGATCTTGTCGACCTTGGTCAGCACCACCTGGTAGGAAACCGCAGCCTTGTCGAGCAGACCCATGACCTCGGTATCGTTGGCCTTGATGCCGTGGCGGGCGTCGATGAGCAGGTACACCCGCTTTAGGGTCACGCGCCCGCGCAGGTAGTCGAAGACGAGCTTGGTCCAGGCATCCACCTGCACTTTCGGGGCCTTGGCGAACCCGTAGCCTGGCATGTCCACGACCGCCATGGGCGGGAGATCGTCGCCTGCCCCCGAATAGCCATCCGGCACGAAATAGTTGAGTTCCTGCGTGCGGCCGGGGGTGTTCGACGTGCGTGCGAGGCCACGCTGCCCGAGCAGCGCGTTGATCAGCGAAGACTTGCCGACATTGGACCGCCCGGCAAAGGCGATCTCCGCCGGGCCCTCGGGCGGAAGCTGGCCGATCGACGGAACGCCCCGGATGAAGATCCAGGGACGCGCGAAGAGCGTCGTATCAAGGTCGGTCATTCCGCTTTCCCACGCTGTCCGGACATCGTGCCGCGGCGGATATCACGGCCGTCCCGTTCCGTCGCGCACTTCCAATGCTTCCGCCCACGATCGGTGGCCGGAAAGATCGGGCGATCTGGAAATCCTGTCCGCTGCCGGCGCGGCCAGGATGCAGGCAGGCCGGATCTCCAACGCTCACCACGAACTCCGAATTGAGCCGGCACCTCACCCGTGACCGGCAGATTCGAACCCACCAACACAGGATCCATGTGGCGATTCGCACCTGGCACCACGCATTCGTCGTCGAAGGCACAAATCGGACATGGACTATTGCATAATGGGCACCCCATAAAGCCCTCAGATGACCGCAAACCAGATCGACACCGGAAAAGGGCGTGCAAGCGGCGCAGTGAGACGCCGCCTGCGAACGCCGCTCGTCACAGTCGGCCTCACCTTCCTGCTTCTGACACTGGTGCTCGGCCTTGCCGCACTCGTGGCATGGCAGGCCTACCGAAGCGCGCTCACCACCGCCGAGGCCCGGGCGCAGTCATCGGCCCAGATCGTGGCGGCGCATGTCGAATGGATGATGACGGCGAGCGACCAGGCGCTGCGCCGGATCGATTCCGCACTCGGCGGCCACCCGGTGCGGCCGACGGCGGACGAGATCTCCGACATAACCGGAGCGGTGGGCGACCTGCCTCCCGGCTTCCGGTTCTCGGTCTACGACGAGACCGGCCGCCTTCGCATGTCGAGCGATCCCCAGGCGGCGATCTTCAGCGTTGCCGACACGCCCTATTTCCGCGAGCTGAAGGACGGGCGTTTCCTGGTCATTTCCGCCGAACCGAAAAGCAACGACGAAAACCAGCCCTTCTTCATCGTGGCGCGCAGGATGTCGCGCGGCGACGCGTTCTACGGCATCGCCAGCATCGCCATTCCCAACACGCGCATGGAGTTCCTGTGGCGATCGCTGAACTTTGGCGCCGACTCCTCCGTCGCCATCATCGGCAACGACGGATGGCTCGTGGCCCGCCACCCGAACGTGCCCCAGGCGATCGACTACAGCGACAGCCCGTTGTTCAAGAATTTCCTTTCGACCCGTTCCGAGGGCGTTTACCTGGCAGGGAGATCGCCGGTGGATGGCCAAGTCCGCATCGTCGGATACAGCCGTGTGCTCGGCTGGCCGCTGGTCGCGACGACCGGCATAGCTCTCGATCAGGCGCTCGCACCCTTCTACGGCAGCCTCAACACCGGGCTGGCGCTCGGGCTGCCGCTCGTCCTGCTGCTTGCCGGGGGATCGTTCTGGGTCGCTCGCCTGCTGCGCGACGACATGATGCGGCGGCATGAACTCGAGGAAGCATTGGAGCGCAACCGCTTTCTGCTGCGGGAAATCCATCACCGCGTGAAGAACAACCTGCAGACCGTCGCCTCGCTGGTGCGCCTGCAACCGCTGCCGGCCGCCGCCCGCGAGGACATGGGCCGCAGGATCACAGCGATGGTGGCCGTTCACGAGCAGATCTATCGATCCGACCAGTTCGACAAGGTGCAGGCTTCCGGCTACATCGAGCGGCTGGTGCAGGACATCGCGGTCGGATACCGCCGGCCGGTCGAAATCCAGACCAGCCTGGCGCCATTGTCCGTCTCGCGCGACCAGGCGATCCCGCTCGGCCTGATCGTCAACGAGGTCGTCACCAACGCCTTCAAGCACGCCTTCAAGGAGGACCGCGAGGGGCGGCTGACCGTGGTCCTCGACGAGCCCGAGCCGAACAAGGGGCGGCTGGTCATACGCGACGACGGTCCCGGCCGCCAGGAGCAGACCGGACGGGGTGGCATGGGCAGCAGCCTGATCGAAGGCTTCGCCCACCAGATCGGCGGCACCTATTCCTACGACAACGACGGCGGCACGGTCTTCTCGATGGTCTTCCCGCTGCGCTGACGCGCGGGCGACGGGCACGGCGAGGGAGCCTCAGGCGGCCCCAATCATTGCAGGCTGAGCAGGACCGGGATCGACCCGCTCTGCTGTCCCCATTCCAGCGCCTCGAAGAACGGGATCGAGACAAGGAAGACGAGGCCGTCGATCAGCGTTCGCTTGAAGATGCGCGGCTCGAAGGAAACTATGTCGAGGTCGCGATAGATGAACGGATTGGGCAGGAAGCGCGGCACCCGCGCCAGATAGTCCCTGTAGGCCGCACCGAGCTTGCCTGCGAGATAGCCCTCCTCGCGCCGGATGACGACGTGGAAGGCAAGCGCGCAGAGAACGCCGAAGGCCAGGGCTACCCAGAGGCTCCCCGTCTGGGCCCCAGCGCCTACCGCCGCTACCGAGGAAAAAAGGTAGAGCGGGTTGCGGGTGACCGAATAGGGCCCGACGGAAACGACTTCGGCGGACTTGCGCCCGCCGATGTAGAGGATCGACCACAGCCGCCCGAAGATGCCGACCATGATCAGCATGATGCCGTAGGCTTCGATCAGCTCGTGCGTGGGGTCGGACTGAGCGGAGCCGACAAACACGAGAACGAGCACCAGAACGAACATAAGCAGGGCAATGACCAGCCGCCGCATGTTCTGGTAGGCGGCAAGGCCCTTGTCCTGCCTGGTCACGACATCAGATCCGGATGCTAGAGCGTGGGGGCCGGCGGCTGAAAGTCCTTATTTCGGCGCCAGGACCATCATCATCTGACGGCCTTCAAGCTTGGGCTCGGCCTCGACCTTGGCGATGCCGGCAACCTCCTCGCGCACCTTGTTCAGGAGCTGCATGCCAAGTTCCAGATGCGCCATCTCGCGACCGCGGAAGCGCAGCGTCAGCTTGACCTTGTCGCCTTCATCGAAGAAGCGACGCACCGCCTTCATCTTCACCTCGTAGTCGTGGCTGTCGATGTTGGGGCGCATCTTGATCTCCTTGATCTCGATGACCTTCTGATGCTTTCGGGCCTCGGCCGCCTTCTTCTGGTTGGCATATTTGAGCTTACCGAGGTCCAGGATCTTGGTGACAGGCGGCGTTGCGTTCGGGGAAATCTCGACGAGGTCGAGACCTGCCTCTTCGGCGCGTTCCAACGCCTCCTGAATGGAAACTTCGCCGAGGTTCCTTCCGTCGGCATCGATCAACTGGACGCGGGGTACACGTATCTCCTTGTTGGAGCGCGGGCCGTCCTTGACGGGTGCGCCGGCCTTGAATGGTCTGCGAATGGTCGTGGTCTCCTTGAACCGTTGAACCTAATGCGATGGCGCCGCTAAATGTCGGGCGGCCTGAATGCAAGTCAATAGCACACTCGCCAACACAAATCATCAAACCCGTCATGGAGAAAAGGGCGGCTTTTCTTTGGGATGCGGCGCAAAGGGCGCACCTAGAAAGCCGGCGTCCCTTCCGCCGGGCGAGCGGCCATGCCAAAAAGCGCACGCGAACCGGCAAGAGGGAGCAAGATGGCGGCTGAGGAACTCGGCTATCTGGATCATGACGGGGTGCGAATCGCCTGGCGGCGACGACCCGGCTCTGCGCCCGGTGTCGTCTGGCTCGGTGGATACCGCTCCGACATGCAAGGAACCAAGGCCCAGGCGCTCGACGCCTGGGCGGCGCGGACCGGCCGGGCCTGCCTGAGGCACGACTATTCCGGCCACGGCGAATCAGGCGGCGCATTCGCCGACGGCACGATCTCGAAGTGGCTTTCCGAAAGCCTCGCCGTGGTCCGTGCCAAGACCAAAGGCCCGCAGATCCTCGTGGCGTCGTCGATGGGCGCCTGGATCGCGCTGAGGATGGTGCAGGAACTGGCGAAAGCCGGAGAGAGCGACCGGGTCGCCGGCATGCTGCTGCTTGCGCCGGCGCCGGACTTCACCGTCGACCTGGTCGAACCCGGCATGACCGAGGAACAGCGGCTGGAAGTGGTGGCGCGCGGCTATTTCGAGACGCCATCGGAATATTCCGGCGAGCCCAACGTCTTCACCGAGGGGCTGCTGCAGGACGGACGCGCCAACCGCGTACTCACCGGGCCGATAGACACCTTCTGCCCCGTCACCGTGATCCAGGGCATGAAGGACCACGACGTGCCCTACCAGCACGCCCTCAAGCTGGTCTCGCTGTTGCCTGCCGACGACGTGACACTGTCGCTGGTGCCGGACGGCGACCACCGCCTGTCGCGGCAGCAGGACATCGAGCTGATCCTGGGTGCGCTGGATTCGCTCGTGGAGCGCGCCGAAGCCGCATGAGGCTCTCCATCCCGTCCCACGCGCTCGTTGCCGCTATCGTTGGTTTCAGCAGCACCCTGGCGCTCATCATAGCCGCCGCCGACGCGGTAGGAGCCTCGCAGGCCCAGACCGCCAGCATGGTGACGGCGCTGTGCATCGCCATGGCCGTAGAGTCCCTGTGGCTCTCCTGGCGTACCCGGATGCCGGTCATCAGCGCATGGTCGACGCCCGGCGCGGCCCTCGTCGCCGCCAGCAACGGCTATACGATCGAAGAGGCCGTGGGCGCCTTCGTGCTGGTCGGGGTGCTGCTGGTGGCGACCGGCCTGTTCAAGCCTCTGACCCGGCTCATCTCGCGCATACCGTCATCCGTCGCCTCGGGGATGCTGGCCGGCATCGTCGTCGGCTTCGCCATCAGCGCGGCCAAGGCTGCGATCGTCGATCCGGCGCTGATCCTGCCGCTGATCGCCGCGTTCTTCGTCATCCGGCTGTTCAATCCGGCGCTTTCGGTGCTTGCCGTGCTGGTCGGCGGCGGGGCGCTGGCAGTGGCGCTCGGCCGGGTCGGGACGCTGCCGGCCCTGGAGATGTCGACGCTGGTGCTGACCGTCCCTTCGTTCTCGGTCAGCGCCGTGATCGGGCTGGCGTTGCCGCTCTATCTCGTCACCATGGCGTCGCAGAACCTCTCCGGGCTGGCTGTGCTGAAGGCGGCGGGCTACGAGCCGCCGGCGGGGCCTCTGATCGCGGTGACCGGCCTGGTCTCGCTGCTGACGGCGCCGTTCAACGCGCTGACATCCAATCTCGCGGCTATCTCGGCGGCGATCTGCACCGGACCGGACGTCCATCCGGACCCGGGCGAGCGGTGGAAGACCGGGCCCTTCTACGCACTGTCCTACCTGGTCTTCGCGCTGTTCGGCGCCTCACTCGTGGCGGTCTTTGCGGTGTTGCCGCCCTCGCTGATCATGCTGGTGGCCGGCCTCGGCCTGCTCGGCGCGCTCGCCAACGCGCTGGGAATCGCATTGAAGGCGGAGGCCGAGCGCATTCCGGCCACCGTAACCTTCGCGGTCACGGCGTCCGGGATTTCGGCCTTCGGCATCGGCGCGGCGTTCTGGGGGCTCATGGCCGGCCTGGCCGTTCTGTTCCTCGAACGCGCAAAATTCCGGTAGGCATTTCAGCCCCTTGTCCGGTTTCAGAGCACGGTCCCTTGAAGGGGGGGACGGGTCTTACCATTTCGGATTCAAGCGGCCGGAGCGGCCGCCCGAAACGAAGGAACGGGAGAAGATGAACACCACCGCCCTTATCCGTCCGGCCTGGACGCCCGCGACCATCGCGCTGATGGTGCTCGGTTTCATCGTGTTCTGGCCGCTCGGCTTCGCGATGCTCGCCTACATCCTTTGGGGCGACCGGCTCGAAGGGTTCAAGCGTGACGTCAACCGCGCCACAGACGGCCTCTTCCGCGGCTGCCGGCGCAGCGCCGACAAGGCGCATCGCTGGGGCCATGGCGTGAGCCGCACCGGCAACGTCGCCTTCGACGAATGGCGCGAGAAGGAGCTGGCACGGCTCGAGGAGGAGCGCCGCAAGCTCGACGAGACGCTGGCCGAATTCGACGAGCATCTGCGCGAACTGCGCCGCGCCAAGGATCAGGAAGAGTTCGACCGCTTCATGGCGAAGCGCTCCCGCTCGACGCCGGCCAAGCGCGACGACACCGACAAGGGCGGGCTGCTCGACGACGTCGACTGACCCACCGACAGCCGAAAGATTGCCACGGCGCCGCAGCGATGCGGCGCCGTTTGCGTTTCAGGCCACAGGCCGAATCGCGAACCTCTCCTTGCCCCACGACTCCCACATACCTTGCGGCCAAGTGGTTACGTCACGCCGTGCGCCCCTTGATAGGAATCAAGCCGGAGGTCAGATCTTCCATTAGGATGGATACGAATTCGGCCGCGAAAGGCATCGGGATGGCGTCCGATGCCGCTCTCCGGCCTTCGGGAGGTGGTCATGGGCGAGAACATGCTCGTCTGCAGTTCCTGCGGCAGCGTCAACCGCCTGCCGCCAGCACGCCCGGCGCTGGCCGCGAAGTGCGGCAAGTGCGGGGAGAGACTATTCTCGGCGCATCCGCAGGACGTGACCGGGAGCGTCTTCAAGCGGCACTTGCAGCGCACCACGCAGCCGGTGCTGGTCGACGTCTGGGCTCCCTGGTGCGGCCCCTGCCGGATGATGGCGCCTGCCTACGAGGCGGCGGCGCAGGAGCTGGAACCGGACGTCGTCCTGATCAAGCTCAACTCCGACAACGAGCAGGCGATCGCGGCCGAGCTCGGCATTCGCGGCATACCGACGATGATCCTCTTCCAGGGCGGACGCGAAGTCGCGCGCACGTCCGGCGCCATGTCGGCCGGGCAGATCATCCAATGGGTGCGGAGCAAGCTGCCGTCGGCTGCCGCCTGATCCATGGACATCCTGCTTCTGAGGCTCGGCCTCGCGCTCGCGATCGGCCTTTTGATCGGACTCGAGCGCGGCTGGCGGGAACGCGACGCGCCAGCCCAGAGCCGGACCGCCGGCATCCGCACCTACGGGATATCGGGACTGCTCGGCGGCATCTTCGCCGCGCTCGCGCAGTCGCTCGGCGCGGTATCGGTGCTGATCGCCGGCTTCCTCGGCTTCGCCGCCATCTTCGCCTTCTACAAGGCACGGGAAGCCACCCACGACCAGGACTTCAGCGTGACCGGGGTGATCGCCGGCCTCGCCGTCTTCGCGCTGGGCGCGCTGGCGGTAGCAGGCGATTACCGGGCGGCAGCGGCGGCCGGAACCGCGCTCGCCGCGATCCTGGCAAGCCGCGAAGTGCTGCACAGCCTTCTGAAGCGGCTGACATGGGTAGAGCTGCGCTCGGCGCTGATCCTGGCGGTGATGACGGCGATCATCCTGCCCGTGCTGCCCGACCGCCCGATCGACCCGTGGGGCGGGTTCAATCCGCGCGAGGTGTGGTTCTTCACGGTACTGATCGCGGCGATCTCCTATCTGGGTTACATCGCGGTCCGCCTGCTCGGCCCCACGCGCGGGCTGATCGTCAGCGCCGTCACTGGCGCGATGGTGTCATCGACGGCGGTGACGCTCTCGCTCGCGCGCACGGCACAGACGACCGGCAATCCCTATTCGATGGCTGGCGCCGCCTCGCTCGCGGCGATGGTCTCGGTCGCACGCGTCTGCATCGTCGTGGCCCTGATCGAGCCCAGCGTGCTCATGTCCATGGCTCCGTCAGCCGTCGCGGCGGCATTCGGCTTTGGGCTCTGCGCCACCGCCCTGCTGATCAGGCGGGACGACGGTGCGGCAGTCGACGCACCGACGCGCAGCCCCTTCGACCTTGGTTCGCTGCTGGTCTTCGCCGTACTTTTCGCGCTCGTGTCGATGGCAAACGCCGTCCTCGTTCGCACCCTTGGCACCGAAGGCATGGTCGCCACGTCCGCCGTCTCGGGTGCGATCGACGTCGACGTCGCAGTGCTCAGCGTGCTTCGGCTGGTCGGCACCTCGACGACGGCGGCCACGGCAGGAGCGGCCGTGCTCGCCGCCGTCTTCGTGAACTCGGTGCTGAAGGTCGTGCTGGCGGCCGCGTCGGCCCCGCTGCTGTTCTCACTCTCGCTGCTGGTCGCGACGGCCGTGGCAGCTGTACTGGGCGGCCTGGCCTTCTTCCTGATGCCGGTCGCCTGAGGCGTGTGAAGAGTCGCGGCCAGAGGGGAACGATCAGCCGGCACGGTGCGATCTGGACTCCATCTGTTCTCCCGCTGGGCGAATCGCCTAGAGTGGCGCCATGCTCTTCCGGTGCCCTTCGCCACCCAAGCCGCCCATAGCCTTGCAGACGGAGCTGCGCGAGCATGTCGTCGCCGGCCGGAGCCTGCCGCTGCGCATCGTCCAGAACGCGCGCGCCCGCCGGCTGACGCTGCGCATCGACGCCGGCGGGCGCGGGCTGCGGGTCACCATTCCGCCCGGACTGCCAAGCGGCGAAGTCGACCGCTTCCTCCACCGCCATACGGGCTGGCTCGAAAAGCGATTGTCCAACCTGCCGGACCGGCCGCAGGTAAGGCCCGGGATCAAGCTGCCGCTGCGCGGCGTGCCGCATCTTATCGTGCACGAACCAGAGCGGCGCGGTACGGTGGAGGTGCGGGCGGGCGCAGCAGGACCGGAACTTGTGGTGCATGGAGACCGGCGGCACCTGGCGCGGCGGGTCGTCGATTTCCTCAAGCGCGAGGCGAAGGCCGACATCGAGGCGCTGGTGCAGCGGCACACGTCGACGGTGGGCCGGCCGGCCAGGGCGATCCGGTACAAGGACACCACGAGCCGCTGGGGGTCGTGCAGCGCCGACGGAACGCTCTCCTTCTCCTGGCGCATCATGATGGCCCCGCGGCCCGTCATCGACTATCTGGTCGCGCACGAGGTCGCTCATCTCAGGGAGATGAACCACGGCCCGCGCTTCTGGGCGCTCTGCACGGAGCTGTGCCCGGACACGGAACGCTGCCGAGCCTGGCTGAAAAAGAACGGCCAGGCCCTGCAGGCGATCCAGTTCGAATAGCCGCCTTCTGCCCTCTCTGCCGGGGGTAACGGTCGGTGTTCCACGTGGAACCTGGCCGCGTCGTCGAGGTAGACGACACGAGGGGCCCATCAGACTGGAAAGAACACGCCGCCGGCGGTCGGTTAGACGAAGGCCGCGTTCCCGGCGGAATAGCCAGCCTCGACATTGCAGCCGCCGCGTGGCATTTGCCCGGCATGTCGCTGGACGTGAAAATCTGCGGACTGCGCACGCCCGAGGCGGTCGATGCCGCGCTGGCGGGCGGGTCGACGCATATCGGTTTCATCTTCTTCCCGAAGAGCCCGCGACATGTGACGCCCGACGAGGCTGCCCGGTTGCGCGAGAGGGCGCAGAGAAAGGCGCTGGTGGTCGCCGTCACGGTCGATGCCAGCGATGCGCAGCTCGACGAGATTGTCGCGACCATGCGGCCGGACATGCTGCAGCTGCACGGCAAGGAAACGCCGGATCGGGTGCTGGCGGTAAAGGCGCGTTACGGGCTACCCGTCATCAAGGCCCTGTCGATCGGCGAAGCCGCCGATCTCGGGCGGCTCGAGCCCTACAAGGGCGTGGCGGACCGCTTCCTCCTCGACGCCAAGCCGCCTGCCGGCTCCGAGCTTCCGGGCGGTAACGGCGTCGCCTTCGACTGGTCGATCCTGCAAGGGCTGGGGAAGGGCACCGACTACCTGCTTTCGGGCGGCCTCACGCCGGACAATGTGGGCGAGGCGCTGCGCCAGGTCTCGCCGCCGGGGCTCGACGTGTCGTCAGGCGTCGAAAGCGCCCCCGGCGTCAAGGATCTCGGGCGGATCGAGGCGTTCTTCCGCGCGATCGAACTCAGCCGGCGCTGACCTGCCCGCGAGGCGGGTCAGACAAGGGCGCGGAGGAAGCTGGCGAGATCGTCGGTGACGAAATCGACCGCATCGTCGTAGCCCGGGTCGCTTTCCCATATTTCCGCAAAGGTCGGCTCGAAATTGCGCGGCACGATCAGCACGGTCGTCATGCCGAGCGCCTTCGGCACGATGAGATTGCGGGCGAGGTCCTCGAACATGACGGCGCGCGACCCGACGATCTTGTGGAGTTCGACGAAGCGGTCGTAGGGCACCTGGGCCGGCTTCGGCACGAGACCAGCGGCGACGATGTCGAAGATGTCCTCGAAACGGTCGAGGATGCCGAGTTGCCGCGCGGCTCGCTCGGCATGGGCGCGGTTGCCGTTGGTGAAGATGAACTTGCGCCCCGGGAGCGCCTGGATCGCCTCGCCCAAGCCGGGATCGGGCGCCAGCCAGGAATAGTCGATGTCGTGGACCTTCTCGAGGAAGTCGTCCGAATCGACGTTGTACCGCGCGATGAGGCCGGCGAGCGTCGTGCCGTATTCCTGGTAGAGTTCCTTCTGCAGCTTCCTCGCCTCTTCGCGCGGCAGCGAAAGCATCTCCGACACGTAGGCGGTCATGCGCACGTCGATCTGCGAGAACAGGTTCGAATGATGCGGATAGAGCGTGTTGTCGAGATCGAACACCCAGTCGGTGACCTGGGAGAAGCGTTCCCGTTCAGGTAGCTGCGTCATTGTCACTCCATGCCGTCGCAGGCGGTCGCCCGTGATCGCGGCCAAGTTAAGGCACGGGAAATCACGAGCCTGCAACCCGCGATCCTTCTGAAATAGCGGGAAGCGCCTGCTGGCCCATAGGGTCGGCCCCGCCCGCCATTGCGAAATGCCCGCGCCGGGCGCTAGACCGCTGACGCGCGAGCGGAGAGCGTCATGGAACTGTGGATACCGATCACTATCGGAGCGGCATTTCTGCAGAACCTGCGTTCGGCCGTGCAGAAGCACCTGAAGGGGGTGATGGGCACGACCGGGGCAACCTTCGTGCGCTTCGGCTTCGGCCTCCCCTTCGCCCTGATGTTCGTGGCGTTGCTGCACCTGGGGCGCGGCGACCCGTTGCCCGTGCCGAATCCCGCGTTCTTCGGTTGGGCCGTGATCGGCGGCCTGGCGCAGATCGGCGGCACGGCCCTGCTCGTGCACCTCTTCTCCTTTCGCAACTTCACCGTGGGCACCGCCTATTCCCGCACCGAGCCGGCGCAGGCGGCGCTCTTCGGCGTGCTGTTCCTCGGGGAGACGGTGACCAGCGGGGTGCTGACGGCCATCGGTATCAGCGTGGTGGGCGTGATGCTCATCTCGGTGGCCCACATGACGGTGAGCGCCCGCACGCTCGTCACCTCAATGTTCTCCAGGACGTCAATGATCGGGCTGATGTCCGGCACCTGCTTCGGCGTCTCGGCCGTCTCCTATCGCGCGGCGTCGCTCAGCCTCGGCGGGCCGAACTTCATGATGCAGGCCGCCGCCACGCTTGCCGTGGTGATCCTGTTCCAGACGGTGGTGATGATCGGCTGGATGGTCGCGCGCGAGCCCGAGGAACTGGGACGCATCCGTAAAGCCTGGAAGCCATCGCTGTTCGTCGGCCTGGTGGGCGCCTCGGCATCCTTCGGGTGGTTCATGGCGATGACCCTGCAGCAGGCGGCCGTGGTCAAGGCGCTTGCCCAGGTGGAGATGATCTTCACATTCGCCTCCAGCGTCTGGTTCTTCCGCGAACGCATCAACGCCCTGGAAATTGCCGGCTGCACGCTGATCGTTGTCGGAATTTTAACGCTGATTGCCATCGGCTGAGGCGCGGGACGCGGATCGCTTCAATTGCAGCGATCACTGGCACGGAATTGGCAGCAATTTCTGCAAGTGTCCCGCGCAACGGTAGACACGAGACAATTCAACGTGCGCTGAACCGGAATCGAACACCATGGCTCCCGAGTTGAACCTTCTCCCCGCTCGCCCGGCGTCCCGCCGCGCGTTCCTGCAGGTGATACTCGCCCTTCCCGCCTTAGCGATGTTCCAATCCGGAACAGTTTCCGCCCCGAAGTCCAAGGCCGACGGTATCATCGAAGTCAACGGCTGGATCCTCAAGAGGAGCGATCTCACATGATCTTCGAGGGCTACGAGAGCTTCCGCGCCTCGGGCTTTCAGCCGAAGGTCATCGTCATCGGTTCGGGACCCGCCGGCACGACGATTGCCAGGAAGGTCGCCCAGGCCGGCATTCCGGTGGCGATTTTCGAGGCCGGGGGCGAGGAATATTCCGAGGAATCCCAGGATGTCTACAAGGGCAAAACGGTCGGAGACCCCTATTTCGATCTCGACGTGACGCGGCTGCGGTACTTCGGCGGGAGTTCCAACCACTGGGCCGGCTGGTGCCGGGTGATGGACGCGCTCGACTTCGAGCCGAAGGCCTGGGTGCCGCACTCCGGCTGGCCGATCCGCCGCTCCGACATCGAGCCCTACCTGGACGAGGTCCACGACATCCTCGACCTTGTCCCATTCCGGGACGACATCGCGATCTCTGACGACATCCGCTGGGTTCAGCTCATCAAGAGCCCGGCCGTGCGCTTCGGCGAGAAGTTCCGGGACGAGATCGCCGCCAGCAAGACGATCGCGCTGGTCCTCAATACCTACGTCACGGAACTGCAGGGCGACGGCACCCAGCTGACGGGGGCGCGGATCTGGTCGCAGGGCAAGGATCAGGGCATTGCCACCGCCGAGTACTACGTATCCTGCACCGGCGGTCTCGAGAACTCGCGGCTGCTGCTGTGGTCGAACGAGAAGTCCAACGGGGGCGTGGTCCCGCACGCCGCAGCGCTCGGCCGCTACTGGATGGAGCACCCGCAGTTCGAGGGCGGCAACGTCATCATGAACAGCGCCACGCAGTTCGAGATGGACGAAGTCTCGGAAGCCTTCTTCTCCCCGAGCCGGGAGGCGATGGAGCGCGAGCAGATCCTGAACTTCGGCATCCGCTTCATCCAGATGCCCTATCACGGCGCAAAATGGCTGGTCGCGGAACTGGCCTGCGTGGCTCCCGAGACCGCCGAATGGCTTTCGGAAGAACTCGGCGCGCGGCTGCGCTGCGCCGCCCAGCTCTATGTCGGATGGGAGCAGTCGCCGCGGGCCGACAATTTCGTCGCTCTGTCAGCCACGGAGCGCGATGCGCTGGGGATTCCCCGCGTCGAGCTGCACTGGCAGAAAGGTGAACTGGAGCGCCGGACCCTGCTCGAGGGGCTGCGCCTGTTCGGCAAGACGCTCGCCGAACGGGACTACGGCCGCCTGCGGATCGCCGACTGGGTGCTGAACGGCGACCCCTATCCGACGGACCAGGAACTTGCCGGCCACCACCACATGGGCGGTACGCGCATGGGGAATGACCCGGCGACGAGCGTGGTCGACCGCAATTGCCGCGTGCACGGCATGCGCAACCTCTATGTCGGCGGCTCCTCCGTCTTCGCCACGTCCGGGCAATGCAACCCGACCACGACCATCGTGGCGCTGGCAGCACGATTGGGCGACCATCTGGCACGTCAGGTTAGCCAGTCGGCGATGCTCGGCAAGAGCTGAAGAGAGCGCCCGTCGCGCAACTTCAGGCGGGCACGGACACTTCCCTGCGCTCGGCGTCCGACTGGACGGCAAGGTCAATGACCCGCTGGAGCCTTGCCGCATGGCGAAAGCCCGGTTCGACCGGCGTGCGGGCGGCGACGGCAGCCGCAAAGCGCTGGTAGTTGGTGGGAACGGGCGGTGCCACGACATCGGTCCAGGCTCCGGGATCGACGTCCTGGCCCTGGCATACGCGCAGGCTGGTGCCGCCGATCGTGTGGATGACCTCCACCGCGCCACGGTCCCCGTGGATGCGCAGGCGCAGGTCGTTGATGTGGCCCGTCGCCCAGCGGCTGGCGTGGATCACACCCGTGGCGCCGTTCCCGAACTCCACGGACATGGTCATGCTGTCATTGGCGTCGAGCTCATATTCGCCGATCCGGTTGCCCGGAACCTTGTCGAAGGTCTTGAGGCGGGCGGACAGGCGCAAGACATCGCTGTCGATACCGTAGCTGGCAAAGTCGAGGATATGGATGCCCACGTCGCCGAGGACGCCGTTGGACCCGTGGCGGGTCGACAGGCGCCACAGCCACTTGTCGTCGTTCGCCCAATCGCCCCAGGCCTTCGACACCAGCCAGCTCTGCAGGTAGGACGCCTCGACGTGCCGGATGCAACCGAGGCTTCCGCCGAGGGCCATCTCGCGCGCGGCCTGGAGCGCCGCGACGTTGCGATAGGTCAGGTTCACCATGTTCACCAGGCCCGACCTCTCGGCGGCGCGGGCCATCTCCTCGGCATGCGGGTAGTTCTCCGCCAGCGGCTTCTCGCACATCACGTGCTTGCCGGCTTCGAGAAGCGCGAGCGTGGTGGCGTAGTGGACGCGGTCCGGCGTCACGTTGGTGGCCGTGTCGAACTCCCCCCACGCCAGCGCCTCGGCCAATGAGGTGAAGGTCCTGGGGATACGGTGGATCTCCGCGAAGTCGTGCACGCGCTGCGCATCCACGTCGACGGCCGCGACCACCTCGACGCCCTCGATCGCACCGAAGTGCTGCACGTGGTTGGCGGCCATGCCGCCGGTCCCGAGCACCAGCAGGCGCATGGGGGTCCTCAGCGGTAGCCGGCTTCGCCGCGCGTGTGGAGGCGCGGGCCGCGCTCCTCGATCCGCTCGGGCGCAGCCTCGACAGGCACGTTCGGCGCCTGGTGGACGGCCCTGTAGGGGGCCAGCGGATTGTGCGCCCAGCGCACCGCGTTGCGCAGGACCTTCTGCACCGTGGCGTCGTGATAGGTCGGGTACGTCTCGTGGCCCGGCCGGAAGTAGAAGATGTTGCCGGCGCCGCGCCGCCAGGTCATGCCGGAACGGAACACCTCGCCGCCCTGGAACCAGGAGATGAACACGGTCTCCAGAGGTTCGGGCACGGAGAAGGGTTCGCCATACATCTCCTCGTTCTCCAGCTCGAAACGCTCCCCGAGCCCGGCGGCGATCGGGTGGCCCGGGTTGACGACCCAGAGGCGCTCGCGCTCGCCGGCCTCGCGCCATTTCAGGGCGCAGGGCGTGCCCATAAGGCGCTTGAAGATCTTCGAGAAATGCGCCGAATGCAGGACGATCAGGCCCATGCCCTCCCAGACGCGGGCAGCGACGCGCTCGACCACGGCGTCCGAGACGCCGCCGTGGTCCTTGTGTCCCCACCAGACCAGCACGTCGGCGGCATCGAGGCGCGACGCGGGCAGGCCATGCTCGTCCTCCTGCAGGGTGGCGGTGGTGGCATGGATGCCGGGATCGGCGTTGAGGGCCCGCGCGATGGTCTCGTGCATGCCATCAGGATAGATCGAGCGAACCGTCTCGTTGGTGCGCTCGTGGATGTTCTCGCCCCACACGATGGTTTCGACGGCCATCCCTGCCTCCTCCCGGCGTCTTGCGGTCCGCATGCCTCGATACAGGCAATTCGGAACGTTTGCGAGACGATACCCAACGAACTGCCGGGGGGACAGCGGGCCACTCCTGTCCCCTCATGTCAGGCGGGGGTTAGCCTGTGTCCGCCGGAAATGGAGCGGACATGGACTCGACCGACAACCTCGCCCTTCCCTACCTGATGCCTTCACAGGCGCAGAAGCACGTGACCCACAACGAGGCGCTGGGCATGCTCGACGCCCTGGTGCACCTCTCGGTGCTGGACCGCCATCTCGCCACGCCGCCGGCAAGCCCAGAACCCGGCGACCGCTACATCGTCGCCAGCGGCGCGAGCGGGGCGTGGGCGGGTCACGAGGGCGCCATCGCGCATTGGGTGGACGGCGGCTGGAGCTTCTATCCGCCGCGCGCCGGGTTTCTCTGCCATGTCGCGGACGAAGGCGCCGTGCTTTGCTTCGACGGATCCGACTGGACGGACCTCGGCGGCGTCCTGTCGGCGCTGCAGAACCTGGCGCGGCTCGGGATCGGCACTACGGCGGATGCGGGAAATCCCTTCGCGGCCAAGCTCAACAAGGCACTTTGGACTGCGCGGACGACCGGCGAAGGCGGCGACGGCGACCTGCGCTACACACTTAACAAGCAGGCGGCCGGCAACGTGCTTTCGCTCCTGCTGCAAAGCGGCTTTTCCGGGCGTGCCGAACTCGGCCTGATCGGGGCCGACGACTTGTCGCTGAAAGTCTCGCCGGACGGCTCGAGCTGGACCACCGCCCTGGTCGTCGACCGCAGCGACGGCGGCGTCTTCGCGCGCCCGGCCTGCGGCGGACAGGCCACCATCGCGACGGACGCCAATCTCACGCTGCAGGTGCGGGCGGACCCGGAGGAGATCCGCCATACCGGAACGCTGACCGCGCACCGGACGGTGAGCCTTTCGAATACCAACGCGCATGCCGGCGCGCGCTTCCGCATCAGCCGGCACGGCGGCGGCGCCTTCAACCTCAATGTCGGGAGCGGGCCGCTGCGCGCGCTGGCGACAGGCCAGTGGGCCGAGTTCGTCCATGACGGCTCGGCCTGGTACGTGGCGGCAGGCGGCAGCCTCTGACGGCCGGACGTAGGTGTTGTTCGTCCCGATTTGCGAACCCGCCGGTCAGTCGCCGTCGAGCGAAGAGAAGCCGGCGCTGAGGCCCAGCGCGGCCGCAAGGTTGACGCCGAAGAGTTCGGAGAGGTGAGAGGTGATCAGGCGCACTGACTTCAGCCGGCTGCGCCCCGCCTCGTCCGTCAGCGCCGCGGCGACGTCGATGCCGTCCAGCATGGTGTCGATTGTGCGGTACTCGAAAGCGACCGAGTCGGCGATCCAGGCGGAATCCGAGGGCAGTCCGTCCCCCAATCCGCTGACGCCGAAGAGGTCGCGCTGTCCGTCCAGATTGCCCTTCAGGGACAGGCCTGTCGCACCGGAACGCCAGAAGATCGCCTGGCGGGGACGATCCTTGTCGGGCGTTTCACCGAGGAAGCCGTTCAGCCGCACGTCCCGCACCATCTCCAGGCCGTGGACGAAGACGTTGAACAGCTCGGTCATCGCCTCATCGTCGTTGCGATACAGCGGATTCTGGTCACCCGGATTGGCCCAGTCCCGCGAAATGCCCTGCGGATCGTTCCAGGACGCGGCGATCTCCCGGGCCATCGTCGCCAGGTTCGTCGCGACAGCGCGACCGAAGGCGCAGCGATAGGGATCGCCTTCCGCCGACAGTTCCTCCGAACCCGTGCCGAACAGGATGAATTCCAGCGTGCCAAGGCCCTGCACGGCGACGCTCTTGTCCTTCAGCGCAGCGGGGTCGGCAGCAGCCGGGTCACGGTCGGCGAGGGCCGCCTGCACCTGCTTGAGGCCGATGCCCTTTCGATCAGGCCAGAACAGGATGCGCTCGAGCCGGTTCTGTTCCGTAACGGGCCCGAAACGGATGATCTCGACGCGCGACCAGGCGCCGACCAGATCGACGAAGTCCGCGCGCGCCGCGGCGAGCGCATCCCCGGAGGGCCGTTCGCACAGGGTGTTCATCGCGCCCTCCAGGCGGGCGGCGGATGCGTCGAATTGCGCATACGCGGGGCGGATGAAGCCCTCGATGGCGCGGGCAATGGTGACATTTTCCGCAGCGGCCGGGCGCAGGATGGCGAACAGCGCCGTGAAGAGGACGATCAGACGGAGCGCGCGGAAGGGTGTCATCACAGCGACTCCAGGAACTTGAGGAGGGCCTCGCGGTCGGCCTGTTCCAGGGCCGCGAAGCCGTCGCGCGCCCGCTTGGCCTCGCCGCCATGCCAGAGAATAGCTTCGGTAAGGTTCCGCGCACGGCCGTCGTGGAGGAAGAACGTGTGGCCGCTGACGGTCTCGGTGAGGCCGATGCCCCAGAGCGGCGGTGTGCGCCACTCGCTGCCCGAAGCCCGGCCGACCTGCTGGCCGTCAGCGAGGCCCTCGCCCATGTCGTGCAGCAGGAAATCCGAATAGGGCCAGATGAGCTGGAAGGCGAAGGCCTTGTCCGGCGCATCGCGGCGGGTGACGAATTTCGGCGTGTGGCAGGAGGCGCAGCCGAGCTCGTAGAAGAGCTCCTTGCCTCGCAGCACCTGCTTGTCGTCGACGTTGCGGCGGGCCGGCACGGCGAGGTTCTGCGAATAGAAGGTGACGAGATCCATCACCGGGTCCGGCGCTTCGGTGTCGCCGAGGCGGGGCTGCACGCCGGTCGGCATCGCCCGGCAGCGCGCCTGGGCCTCAGTGCAGTCGCCCCAGGGATCCGGGACGTCGGGCGTCGATATGCCGAGGTCACCGGAGAAGGCGTCGGCAGTCTGCTGGCGGATGCTCGGCGTCTGCGCCTTCCAGCCGAAACGACCCAGCACCGTTTCGCCGGTGGCCATGTCCCGCACGATGTTCGGGCGGCCGGAAATGCCGTCACCGTCGCGGTCGTCCGGGTCGGCACGCGCCAGAATGTCGGCCGGATGGATCTGCTCGACCAGCCCCAGACCGATCATCTGGGGCGTGACACGCGGCGACAGGGTAGTCGCCGGATGCAGCGGCCCGTCCGCGAGGTCGGCCACGGAATAGGTGGGGGCGCGCAGCGACACCACCGTGCCGTCGCCCAGCGTGACCGGTACTTCGCGATACTCGATCACCATCTTGCCCTCGGCCTTCAGACCCGGCACGGCGAGATCCTGCAATTGCCCACCATAGACCGGATCCGGCAGATTGAGCAGGCCATGTTCCGCGACGAGGCGCCCCTCCTCCTCGGTCTCTGGGGCGCGGGCGAGGCGCAGGAACATGGAGGTGGCGTCTGCCGCCCCCTCGGGCGGATGACCGCGCCCGTCCTTCAGGTGACAGCTCTGGCAGGCGCGGGCGTTGAAGAGCGGTCCCAGCCCGTCCGAGGCCTGCGTCGAGGAAGGTGCGGAAACCCAGACCTTGCGGAACAGCCCATTGCCGAGCTTGAATTGGGATTCCTGTTCGAAGGTGATGTTGGCCGAGGATTGCGAGAAGGCATCGGCGTTGACGCGCTTCTTCGAGGTCGCGGCCCCGCCGGGAAGCTTCTCGAACGGTTCGGCCCTGGAGAAATCCGTGGTTGGGGCGGTGACGGCCTGGACCCGCGCCAGGTCCTTGGCTGAAAGATCGTCGCGCCGCTCTGCAAGAGTCCCGGGCGAATCGGCGAAGCCCGGCGACAGCACCGCCATCGACAAGGCAATCGCGCTGCCGACGGCGGCTGCCGTCGGCAACTCCGGGAACAGCGCTATGCGGCGCGCGAGAGACCTCAGACGCCGCATGGTGACATATCAGTCGGCGTCGTCGGCCGATTCGGCGTTGAGTTGGCCGTACTTCTGCTCGCCGATCTTGTTGAGCAGGTCGATCTGCGTCTCGAGGAAATCGATGTGACCTTCCTCGTCCTTGAGGAGCTCGTCGAAGAGCTGCATGCTGACATAGTCGCCGAGGTCGTGGCAGATCTCACGCGACTTCCTGTAGGAGGTGCGGGCGTCATACTCACCGGCCAGATCGGCCTCCAGAACTTCCTTCACATTCTGGCCGATGCGCAGCGGCGCCACGGTCTGCAGGTTGGGATGGCCTTCCAGGAAGATGATCCGCGCGATCAGCTTGTCCGCGTGGTGCATCTCCTCGATGGACTCGGTTCGCTCCTTCTTGGCCAGCTTCTGGTAGCCCCAATCCTCCAGAAGCCGATAGTGGACCCAGTACTGGTTGACCGCCCCAAGTTCGAGAAAGAGCGCCTCGTTAAGCCGCTCGATGACCTGCTGCTCGCCTTTCATGGCGTCTGCTCCCGTATTCGGCCCGCAGTCCTCTGACGCGGTCCAGGTGTGTAACGACATCCACGCCGCTCAGCTGCGAGCGCGCATGGTAGGCCTCGGTGACCCGGATTATCGTTTCCACCACATTCGGGAAGCACCCGCAACAGCGACCACGTTTGAGGAGGCTGTGATAAACCTTCGCAGGCACGATCAGCGTCCACGGATCCTTGTCGAGCAGGTCGAGGATCGCCTCTTCGATCTCCTTCTCGGTGATGATGTTGCAGTGACAGATCAGCATGGAACGTAAACCCGGCTCGCAGCGAAGCCCTCGCCGCTGGCTACCAACTCTCGCGCTTACTGGAACACCTTGTCAGGCGCATCGAGGCTATCGGACCCTTCAAAGGCGATGCCCTCGAGCTTGAGGGCTGCGACGGCGCGCTCGATCGACTTCGTCTGGTCCACCAGGGCGTCGACCGCAGCCTGAACCGCGGCGTTGCCCTCGGCATTGCCCTCCCCGATCTGCTGGTCATAGGCCTCGCCGGCCTCGGCGCGGGCCTTAAGCACCTCCATCTTGGCGATCGTGACGTCCAGCTTGGCGCGAAGCTCGTCATCGACGGCGGGGTCCGCGTCGCGCACAAGCGCAGAAACGGAAGGTCCCTCGACCTTGGTGCCGTCAACCCGGGTGTAGCTGCCGGTATAGACGTTGCGGATGCCTATGGCGTCGTAGAGATGCGACATATGGGTGTTGTCGGAGAAGCAGTCATGCTCCTCCTCGGGGTCGTGCAGCAGCAGGCCGAGCTTCATCCGCTCGCCGGCCAGCTCGCCGTAGGAGAGCGAGCCCATGCCAGTCAGAATCGCAGCGATGCCGGCGGAGGGGTCGCCGTCGAGCAGCGTCTTGCGCGCCTCGCCGTCCGGCCCCCAGTTCGCCACCATTTCCTGCAGGTCGGTCACCAGCAGGTCGCCAGCGGCCACGAGATAGGCGGCGCGGCGGTCGCAATGACCTCCGGTGCAGTTGACGACGTCGAAATCGGTGTATGGCCGGTCGCCGGCGCCCGGGCCGGTGCCGTTCAGGTCCTGCCCCCACAGCAGGAACTCGATGGCGTGGTATCCGGTCGCGACGTTCGCCTCGATGTCACCGGCTTCCTGCAGGGTGCCGGACAGGAATTCGGGGGTGAGAGCCGAAGCGTCGACCTTCTCGCCGTTGATCTCGATGGTCGTGCTGGCGATGACGTTCGCCGTGTAGAGCGTGTTCTCGTCGGACTCGGTGCCGTAGCTGGCGTCGACATAGTCGATCAGGCCCTCGTCGAGGGGCCAGGCATTCACGCGGCCTTCCCAGTCGTCCACGATGGGATTGCCGAAGCGGAAGGCCTCCGTCTGTTGGTAGGGAATGCGCGCCGCCTTCCAGGCGGCCCTCGCGGCCTCGAGCGTCTCGGGCGAGGGCTTGGCGACCAGCGCCTCGATGGCGGCATCGAGCGCCTGCGCGGTCTTCAGGGAGTCCTCGTAACCCGCCTGGGCGATGTTGGCATAGGTCTCCAGCACCGCCTTGGGATCCGTCTCGGCGCGCGCCGGCAGAACGAAGAAGGCAGCCGTCAGCGCAGCCGCGGCAAAACTCTTCAGAACAGAAAACTGACGCATAGAACCTTGGTCGGGCGTCACAAACGCCTCCTTGCTTGGCCTGCCCGGCCGCCGGGCGAAACAATGCAAAGGACCGCGGCAAGCCGTTCCAGAACGGTCCCGTGGGCCGGATTTATGCCGGAGAACGCCGCAAGTCAATCTGACCGATTCGAAAAATAGCCATAAATCAATAACTTAGAACATTTCTAAAGTAGTCATGTTTTCCTTGGACGTGATGGTGACCGTTGCGCTCCGGTTTCTCAGGCCAAAAGAATCAGCCGATGCAGGGACTTGGGAATGGCCAGCCCGTCGCGCTCGGCGGCCCGCCTCGAGGCCGCCTTCGCCCTGCCGGGGACGTGGACGCCGTAGTCCCGCCGCAGCCTGGCGAGCTGCTGGGCCAACCTTTCCGGGAAATCCGCGTCAATCAGACGCGGGGCGATGGCGACGACGAAAAGTCCGGCCCGCGGAGACTCGCCGCCCCGGTCGAAGGGAGCGGCGTCCAGCGACCAGTTCGCGCCCGTCAGGCCCGCGGCAAGCACCTCGACCATAAGGGCAAGGTTCGCCCCTCGCGCGCCACCGAATGCGAGCAGCGCCCCGCCGAGCGCGCGGGCCGGGTCCGTGGTCGGGTTTCCCTCGGAATCCAGCGCCCAGCCTTCCGGGATCGGCCGACCTTCGCGCGCGGACTGCCTGATGGAGACGAAGGCGGTCGCGCTCGACGCCTGGTCGATCAGCAGTGGCGGTCCGCCGGCGACGGGCGCGGCGAAGGCCATCGGGTTGGTGCAGAACACCGGCTTGCGGCTGCCGGACCCCGCCAGCAGGGGCGGACCATTGGTGGCGGCGAGCCCGACCAGACCGTCTTCCGCTAGCCTTGCCACGAAGTACCCGAGCGCGCCGCAGGTGAAGCCGTTCCGCTGGGCGAAGGCGGCAATGCCATAGGTCGAGGCCGCCGCGACGATATCGTCGAAGGCCAGATCGTAGCCGGTATGGGCGGCCCCGCCGCGCGCATCCGACAGGATCAGCGCCGGGGCGGGGCGCGTCAGCATCGGCACGGCCTGTCCGTCGATGCGGCCCCTGGCGAGCGCGTCGAGATGATCGACGAAATGCGAGAGGCCCACTGCGGATTGTCCCTCCGCCTCGGCGCGCACGAACGCCGTTGCAATCGAGCGGGCTACCTGCGGGCTCGCACCGCGGCGCCTCGCCGCCGCCTCACAGAGGGCGACAGCCTCGGCCAGCGACAGGACGACGCTGTCGTCGGCGCTCATCCCAGCCGCACGGGTATGCGCGCCTCCAGCTTGCGGAACAGGAATACGATGATGAAGGTGATCGTCATGTAGACGAGGGCGAGCAGCAAGAGGGGCTCATAGATGATATATGTCTCCTGCCGCACCCGGGACGCGACACCGAAGATGTCGATCATGGTAATGGTAGCCACCAGCGGCGTGGCCTTGAGCTGCAGAACCGTCTCGCCCGCCAGCGTGGGCAGAGCACGATAGGTCGCCTGCGGCAGCCAGATGCGGCGGAAAGCCGTCCAGCGCGACATGCCGAAGGCGCGCGCCGCTTCGAGCTGGCCGCGCTGCACGCCGGCGAAGGCGCCGCGCATCACCTCGCCCTCGTAGCCGGCATAGGAGAGTGTAAGAGCCAGCAGGCCGTAGGGCCAGGCCTGCCGCAGGTACGGCCACAGAAAGGAGTCGCGGATCCACGGAAACTGCGGAAACAGCGCGCCGAGGCCGAAATAGAGCAGCCACAGCTGCAGCAGGAGCGGAGTGCCGCGGATGATGGTGCAGAAGGCCTTGGCCGGGATCGAAAGCCATAGCGGGCCGGTGACCTGTGCCAGACCGAGCGGGACGGCGAGCATGAAGCCGAAGAAGCAGCTCAGCACCAGTAGCCAGATGGTGCGCCAGAGTCCCTGGACGGCCAGCGACGCATAGGCCGGGATCCAGTCCCAGCGCATCGTCACCGACGCATAGACCACGATCGCAGCGGCAATGGCGATGAGCACGATGCGGTGCGGCTGCAGCCAGCCCAGCAGCCGCTGCGGCCGTGTGGCGTGCAGAGTGAACTCGCTCATCTTCCGGCACCCGAGATGGCGGGCTGGCCGCGCCGCGCCCAGCGCTCGATGCGGGCGATGAGGACGTTCGAAACCAGCGTCACCGCCAGGTAGAGACAGCCCGCCGCAAAGAAGAAAGTGAAGTACGCCTTGGTCGCGCCGGCGGCCTGGCGCGTCGCCTGGGTGAGTTCGCCGAACCCGATCACCGCCAGAAGCGCGGTGTCCTTGGTGGCGATCAGCCAGAGATTGGCGAGGCCGGGAATGGCGAAGGGCAGCATGGCCGGCAGGGTGATGCGCCTCAGCATGACCAGGGGCGACATGCCGTAGGCACGCGCCGCCTCGATCTGCCCCTGCGGAATGGACAGGATCGCCCCGCGCAGCACCTCGGTCGAATAGGCCCCCTGCACGATCCCCAGCACACCGATGCCGGAGACGAGGGCATTGATGTCGGTCGGCGGATAGCCGAGCGATTCCAGCATCTGGTTCACCAGCGCTGTGCCGGCGAAATAAAGCAACAGGATCAGCACCAGCTCCGGCACCGAACGGATCACGGTGGTGTAGACCTCCAGCAGGTCCCGCACCACCGGACTGCCGTAGAGCTTGCCGAAGGCGCCGCCTATGCCGATAAGCAGACCGAGGCCGTAGGCCCCGAAGGCGATGATGAGCGAGTTGCGCAGCCCGAGCAGCAGGACCGGCCCCCATCCATCCTTGCCGAAGGACAGGAGTTCCAGCGCGCTGGCGCCGGACAGCGCGATCAGGGCGTCCATCGGTGTGGCGCTCCTGGCCGCCCGAACGCGGAGCCGCGAGCGGCGGCACGCGAGACGCCGGCATGCTGCGAAGGGACAGCGGACGCGGCAGGTGCCGCGTCCGGTCCGTCGCCAGGCATCACGGTCACCCGACCCACGGCGGTTGCCGATCAGTTCGCCTGGGTGTCGGCCCCGTAGACGTCGAAGTCGAAGTATTTCTTCGTGATCTCGGCGTACTTGCCGTTGTCGCGAATCGACTTGATGCCGGCGTTGATCTTCTCCTCCAGTTCGGTGTCGCCCTTCCTCAGGCCGGCGCCGACGCCCGGTCCCAACACTTCGTCATCAGGCGCGACGTAGCCTTTCAGCTCGCAGCAGGCCTGCCCGTCCGCCGACTTGATGAAGGCGTCGAGCGCGATGGAATCGGCCTGGGTGGCGTCGATGCGTCCGGCCGCGAGGTCCTGGTTCGCCTCGTCCTGCGTCTGGTATTCCTTGATCTCGGCAGCCTCGGTGAAGTGCTTCTTCGCGTAGGCCGCATGGACGGTGGAAACCTGAACACCGATGATCTTGCCCTTCAGGCCCTCGGGTGTTGCGTCGAACGCCGCGCCTTTCGGGCCGGCGATGGCGGTCGGCGTGTTGTAGTACTTGTCCGAGAAGTCGATGGTCTTCTTGCGCTCGTCGGTGATCGACATCGAGTTCATGATGACGTCGATCTTCTTGCTGGTCAGCGCGGGGATCAGGCCGTCCCACGGGATCGGAGTCAGCGTGCAGGTCAGCTTCTGATCCTCGCAGATGGCATTGATGATTTCCACTTCCCAGCCGCCCCACTCGCCCGAGGCCTCCTGCGACCAGAACGGCGGATAGGCCTCGGGCGAAAATCCGACCTTCACCTCCTGGGCCTGGGCGGAACCCGCCGCCAGTCCGACCGCAGCGGCGACGATCGCCAACAACTTCCTCATCTTCAGTGCTCCCTTTGATTATTCTGCTTGTTCTCTGGTGGTTGCCGCGTCCCTAGTGAACGTTGTGCAGGAACTGCTTGAGGCGCTCGGAGCGTGGGTTGCCGAAAAGCTCTTCCGGCGGTCCTTCCTCTTCCACGACACCGTTGTAGAGGTAGATGACGTGGGTCGCGACCTTGCGTGCGAACTTCATCTCGTGGGTGACCAGCACCATCGTGCGACCCTCCTTCGCAAGGTCGCCGATGACTTTCAGCACCTCGCCGACGAGTTCGGGGTCGAGCGCCGAAGTGGGTTCGTCGAACAACATGACGCGCGGGTCGATGGCCAGCGCGCGAGCGATCGCCCCGCGCTGCTGCTGGCCGCCGGACATGAAGGCCGGGTAGACGTCGCGCTTGTCGGAAAGGCCGACGCGGGCGAGCAGGCGCTCGGCGGTGGCGATCGCCTGATCCCGCGGGATGCCGAGCACGTGGATCGGCACCTCGATTACGTTCTCCAGCAGCGTCATGTGGCTCCACAGGTTGAAGCTCTGGAAGACCATGCCGAGCCGCGAGCGGATGCGCTCGATCTGCCGGCGATCGGCCGGGACGCTGCCGCCATGGCCGTCAGGCTTCAGGCGGATTTCCTCGCCGTTGACCCGGATCAGGCCGCTGGTCGGATTCTCGAGACAGTTGATGCAGCGCAGCAGCGTGGACTTGCCCGAGCCGCTGCCGCCGATGATCGCCACGACCTCGCCGTCGCGCGCCGACAGCGACACCCCCTTGAGAACGTGCAGGTCTCCGAACTTCTTGTGCAGGTCCTCGATGTGGATCGCCTCGGCCGCTTCCTCGCCTTGCTGGCGACGCGTTGCAGCGAGGGACGCGCTTCTCATGCGCGGCTCCCGTTCCCGTTTCTGTCGTGCCGGCTCACTCTGTCGCGATCCGTGCCTGTTCCCCCTGCCGGGAGAATGGACCGCCCTCGCCGCCGCCGTCAACCCGCCGCCGAGCCCCCTTGCGGCAGCCGCAGGGGCAGGGATATGTCATTCCATCGTGGGAGGACTGCCTTTGGACATCTCGGTCGCAGACAGGTTCGGTTCACAAGCTATGGCGGCGCCGTTGCGGCTTGCCATCATGAGCCGGGCGGGCCCCGCGATGCGCAACGCCGACCCCGCGACGTGGAACTACAAGCCGCACTTCGACGCCGAGCGCGCCGAGCGGCAACAGGACGCGCTGGTGGAACTCATCGCCGCCTCCGGCGTGGCCATTGCCTGGCTGGAGGGTCAGGACAATCTCGCCGACTCCGTTTTCACGCACGACCCGTCGCTGGTGACGGACCATGGCGCCGTGATCCTGTCGATGGGCAAGGCGCTGCGCGTCCCCGAAACCGGCCTGCACGAGGCCGCCTACCGGCGGCTCGGCGTTCCAATCCTCGGCCGGATCGAGAAGCCGGGCACGGTAGAGGGCGGCGATTGCGTCTGGATCGACCGGACGACGCTGGCCGTCGGGCGCGGCGTGCGGACCAACGAGGCCGGAATCCGGCAACTTTCGGACCTGCTTGCGCCCTATGGGATCACGGTGCTCGGCTTCGACCTGCCGCTGTGGCAGGGCGAGGAGGCATGCCTGCACCTCATGTCGGTGGTCAGCCCGCTCGCCGACGACCTGGCGCTCGTCCATTCGCCCCTGTTGCCGGCTCCCTTCTGGCAGTTGCTCAGGGCGCGCGGCATCGAGCTCGTGGAGGGCGACCCCGACGAATTCAGCGCCTCGCACGGGCTCAGCCTCAACGTGCTGCCCACCGCGCCGCGCGACGTCATCGCCGTCGCAGGGTTCCCGAAGACGAAGGCCGCCATGGAGGCAGCCGGTTGCCGGGTGCGGACCTTCGAGGGCGACGCGCTCTGCATCGCCTGCGAGGGCGGGCCAACCTGCCTGACACGACCGGTCTGGCGCGCATGACGACCGTCGGCGAGGCGCTCGTGACGCTCCTGGAGCGCCACGGGGTAGATACCGTCTTCGGCATCCCAGGCGTGCACACGGTCGAGCTCTACCGTGGCCTGGCCGGATCTAGCATTCGCCACATCACGCCGCGCCATGAACAGGGCGCAGCCTTCATGGCCGACGGCTACGCCCGCGCCTCGGGCAAGCCCGGCGTCGCCTTCGTCATCACCGGTCCCGGCCTCACCAACACGATCACCGCGATGGCCCAGGCGCGCGCCGATTCGGTGCCGATGCTGGTGATCTCGGGAGTCAACCGGCGCGAGACGCTGGGCAAGGGCCTGGGGCACCTGCACGAGCTTCCGGACCAGCTTGGCCTGATCGCCAAGGTAGCGCTGTCGGCGACGCGTGTGGAGCAGCCATCCGAACTCCAGCAGGCACTGGAACGGGCCTTTGCGCTGTTCGCCACGGGCCGTCGGGGGCCGGTTCACATCGAGATCCCCCTCGATGTGATGGCCCTGCCGGCACCCCCCCTACGTCCCGTGGAGGCGCCCCCCGCCCCGGCTCTGCCGGACCGCGATGCGCTTGCAGCGGCGGCCCGGCTGATCATGGGCGCGGTGAGGCCAGTGATCCTCGCGGGCGGCGGCGCGCGGCATGCGGAGGCTCTGCTGCGGCGGCTCGCCGAGCTCCTGGACGCGCCCGTCATCGCTACGACCAACGCGCGCGGGCTCATGCACGCGCACCCGCTGCTCGTCCCCGCCAGCCCGAGCTTGAAAGCCTCGCGGGAGATGATCGACGATGCCGACCTCACGATCGCGGTCGGCACGGAGTTCGGGCCGACCGACTACGACATGTATGCCGACGGCGGCTTCCACGTGCCGCGCAATCTGGTGCGGATCGACATCGACGCGGAGCAGCTTGACCGCCACCCCGCCGCGGTGAAGCTGCAGGGCGACAGCGCGGCGACGCTCGAGGAATTGCTGTCGCTCGTGTCCGAGCGCGCGCTGGCAACCGGAACGTCGAACGGTTCGGGTCGGGCGGCCGCATGCCGCGAAGGCGGACGCGCCGAGCTCGGCGAATTGGGCCCGTGGCTGCCGGCACAGCTCTCCATCGTCGAGACGATCCGTGATGTGCTGCCGGACTCTATCATCGTCGGCGATTCCACGCAGCCCGTCTATGCCGGCAACATCTTCTACGACCATGACCGGCCGGGCGGCTGGTTCAACGCGGCCACCGGCTACGGGGCGCTGGGCTACGGCCCGCCCGCGGCGATCGGCGCGGCGATCGCAAGGCCGGACGCCCGCGTGATCTGCCTGAGCGGAGACGGCGGCTTCCAGTTCTCGCTTCCGGAGATCGCGGTGGCCGTGGAAACCGGGGCGCTGGTGATCTTCGTCATATGGAACAACCGCGGCTATCGCGAGATCGAGGTGTCGATGCGCGCCGCCGGGGTCGAGCCGGTCGGCGTGTCGCCGGCACCACCCAATTTCGCGGACATCGCGCGGGCCTACGGCATCGGCCACACGTCGGTGAGCGATGCCGCCGGCCTGACGCAGGCTCTGCGTGACATCCCGCGCGATGCTCCCCATATCCTGGAGATCGGGGTTACAGGGTGACGTACCGCTACGCGCGGTTTGGCAAGGCTGCCCGCTTCGCCTAGGATAAGAGCGAACAGGATCAGCGCATGAGCGCCGAGGCAACCGCTCAGACAACAGAGAAGTCTGCGGAAAGAGTCCCGAAGGTACGTGGCCTTTCCACGAAGCTGCTGGTCCTGACTGCCTGTTTCGTGCTGATCGCCGAAATCCTGATCTTCCTGCCGACGATCGCAAACTACCGCATCCGCTGGCTGGAGGAACGGCTGGGCACGGCAGCCGCGGTGTCGATCGTGCTGGTCGAGGAAGACTCAGGCACCCTTTCGCAGCAGTTGCAGGACGACGTGCTGATGGCCATCGGCGCCAAGGCGGTGGCGATCCGCGACGACGACGGCGTGTCGCGCCTGCTGGTCGTCTCCGCCATGCCGCCGGAGGTCGACATGCACATCGACCTTTCCAACATCCGCGGCCCGCAGGCGATCGCCGATGCGATCGACACCATGCTGTTCGGGGGCAACCGCATTCTGCGGGTCTTCGGGCATGTCGGCGAGAGCAACAAGGTGTTCGAGATCGTGCTGCCCGACCGCAAGCTGCGCTCCGCGATGCTGCGCTATTCGGGCGACGTGGCACTGCTTTCGCTGCTGATCTCGGCGATCACCGCCACGCTGGTCTACTACTCGATCGACCGCCTGACGATACGCCCGATCCGCGCGATGACGCGGTCCATGCTCGACTTTGCCGCCCGTCCCGACGACCCGCGCAACATCATCCGGCCCAGCGACCGGAGCGACGAGATCGGCGTTGCGGAGCGGGAGCTGGCGGACATGCAGGCGCAGCTCCAGAAGACACTGGGCGAGCAGAAGCACCTTGCCGATCTCGGCCTCGCGGTCTCCAAGATCAATCACGACATGCGCAATATCCTGGCTTCCGCCCAGCTCATGTCGGACCGCCTCGGCTCCGTGGACGACCCGACGGTGCAGGCGGTGGCGCCAAAGCTGCTGCGCGCGCTGGACCGGGCCGTCGCCTATTCCAATGGCGTGCTGGCCTACGGCCGCACCCAGGAGCCGCCACCGGCGCGTCGCCGGCTGCGGCTGCGGCAGGTGGTGGAGGACGTGCAGAACCTTCTCGGCCTCGAGCCCGACGGCGCGATCGAGTTCGTCAACGGGGTCGATCCGGGGTACGAGATCGACGCGGATCCGGAGCAGCTCTTCCGCATCCTGACCAACCTGTGCCGCAACGCCGTGGAGGCCATGACCTCCCAGGCCGACGCGAGCGCGGTGAACCGGCTGGCGGTGATGGCCGAGCGGCAGGGCAGCGTCAGCCGCATCCTGGTTTCCGACACCGGGCCCGGCCTGCCGCGCAAGGCGCGCGAGAACCTCTTCGCCGCATTTCGGGGCTCGGCGCGCAGCGGCGGCACCGGCCTGGGTCTGGCGATTGCCCAGGAACTGGCGCGAGCGCATGGTGGGCAGATCGAACTCGTCGAAAGCATCGGCGGCCGCACCGTCTTTGCCATCGTCATCCCTGACCAGCCGGTGCGCCTCGACGACGCCCGCAGTGGCCTGCGACGCCAGGCCTGACCTGCGACCGCGAAGAGAAGAGGCGCAAGGCACCGGGATCAGGCCGGCGCTCAGCTGGCCTCAGTCTCCCGCGGCCCAGCCGGCGATCTGGCACCAGAGCTTCGCATAGCCGCTCCACTCCACGAAGGACGGCGGCGCCCAGTGCGGGCCGCAATCTGAGGCGAAAGCGACCGAGCGGCCCTTGCCGAAGCTGCCGGCGACGATGAGCGGATCGTCCCCGACGGCGGCGACCGTCACGCCGTTCGAGGCGGCGGCGAAGCGGTTGTAGCCGAGCAGGTCCGGCCAGTCGGCGGCGAGGCCGGTGACGATCGGATGGTCCGCCTGGCGCACCACCGGCTTGATGCCCTGCGGCTTCTCGCAGCGGTCGTCGCCCGCCTGCATCTCGATCGGCAGGACCTGCGCCACGGCCGTGTCTCGGTAGCGCGCCTTGGCGTCGATGCCCTGGAAGGTCATGTAGCCACCGATCATCACGAAGCCGCCGCCGTCGAGCACGTAGTCGCGGATCGCCTCCAGCCGGTCGGGAAGGGGGCGGGAGCGGACGAAGGTGTCCGGATGCAGCAGCAGGGTGTTGGAGCCGATGTCGCTCAGCATCACGCAGTCGTAGGCCGACAGCGCCCTGGCGTCGAAGGGGAAGTCCCTCGCCGCGACATGGGCGGGCTGGTAGGTCACCTCCCAGCCGCCGGCCTCAAGGGCGTTGCGCAGCCAGCCGACGCCTTCGGCATATTCGGTGGTGGTGAAGGAATCGAACCCCTTCTGATGGATGGAATGGACCGTCCAGGATTCCCCAGCGATCAGAACCTTGCGCGTCATTTGCTGTTCCCCAATCGTTTGCGCCGCGAGGCCGCCGGGCCACGGCGCCGGGCCTTTATTGTCGAGCATGGCCCGTGCCTGCAAGCTCGACATGTGTGCCGCCCCTGGTCCACCGCGCCGGCAGTCGGATCAGCCGACCCTCGGCACGTCCGGCCGGTCGGCGCCGCCACGTCAATCACATTTAAAGGCTCGTCGGCTAAGCGTGGCGCCATGACCTTGCCGCGCGAGACGTGCCGGGCCGGGCAGCCAACGGGGCAGCAGCCGGTGAGCCGCATCAGACCACTGCACGAGAAAGACCTTCCGACGGTCGCCAGACTGTTCCAGACGATGCTGCGGAAGACCAGCGAACCGGCCACCCGGGAGCTGGAGCGCTATCTCGGCAGCGTCTTCCTGGATGGGCCGGACCACGATCCTGAAATCGTCTCGCATGTCCACCTGCGCGAGGACGAGACGGTCAACGGCTTCATCGGCGTTCTGGCGATGCCGATAACGGTGGCCGGCCGCAACGTTCGCGGCGCCGTGTGCGGCACGCTGATGGTGGAGGACCATGCGAGCGACCCGTTCGCCGGCGCACGGCTGATGCGCGGTTTCCTGGGGGGAGCGCAGGACATTTCGCTGACCGAGACAGCCAACGACGTCTCCACGACGATGTGGCGGAAGCTGCGCGGCACCGTGCTGCCCGACTACAGCCTGGAATGGGTGCGCATCATTCGTCCGGCCGGCTTTGCGGCTGCCGTGGCGGGGGCGGCCTTCGGGCCGGCGCGCCTGCTGTCGCCGCTGTCGCGGCCGGTGGACTCCCTGATCCGGCGACGCCCATCGGCCTGGTCGCATGTTGCCGCGGCCATCCCGGACGGCACGGCGACAACGGCGGAGGCCAACGAAGACGAAACCGTCGAGCTGCTGGTCTCACTGACAGAGAGCTATGCGGCGAAGCCAGCATGGCAGCGCGCGAGCCTGGCCCGCAGGGTGGCGGAATCGCGTCGCAAGGCCAATTTCGGGACCAGGGTGCGCCGCAAGGTGCTTGGCCGTGACGGCCGCACGCTCGGCCTGTTCCTCTACTATGGCGACGCCGGCGGGATCGGCCGCGCCGTGCAGATCCTGTTCCAACCGGGACAGGCCGGAACGGTGATCGACGCCATGCTCGCCGACGCGGCGGAGCGCGGGCTGGTGGGCCTGAGGGGGCGCAGCATGCCGGCGCTTCTCGAGGCGATGCTGGGGCGGCGGTTCTTCTTCCTGCACGCCTCCTCGAGCATCGTGCACGCGCGAGACCCGTCCTTGCTGGAGCCTTTCGTGGCGGGCAAAGCCTTCTTCAACGGTTTTGCCGGAGAATCCTGGTCGAGACTGATCGGTGACCGGTTCGACGGCCCGTCGAGGGAGAGCTGAGCAAAAGCATGTGCGGCATCGTCGGCTATGCCGGGACGAGCGTGCGGTCCGAAGAGGCCGGCGACCTGCTGCGTCGCATGTGCGGCGCGGTCGCGCATCGCGGGCCGGACGGCGAGGGCATCCATGTCGGCACGGGTTTCGGGCTCGGGCACCGGCGCCTTGCGGTCGTCGACCTGTCGCGGAACGGTGCCCAGCCGATGGCCAGCAGCGACGGCACGGCGTGGATCAGCTACAATGGCGAGATCTTCAACCACCTCGAACTGCGGGCGTTGCTGGAGGAGCGGGGCTGCCGCTTCCGGTCGACCTCGGACACCGAAGTGGTGCTGCAGCTCTACCTGGAATTCGGCCTCGACTTCGTCTCCCACTTGAATGGCGACTTCGCCCTGGCGATCTGGGACGAGCGCCAGCGCCGGCTGGTTCTGGCCCGCGACCGCATGGGGGTGAGGCCGCTATTCCACGCCATGCGCGGCGGAACATTCTTTTTCGCCTCCGAGGTGAAGGCGCTGCTGGAGGTGCCCGGGATCGACCCCGAGATCGACCCGGTGGCGCTCGACCAAATCTTCACGCTGTGGGCGCCGATCGCCCCGCGCACGGCGTTCCGCAACGTGTCCGAGCTTCCCCCCGGCCACCTGATGGTGGTCGAGAACGGCGCGGCAAGGTCGTGGCCCTACTGGAGCCTCGAATTTCCCGAGGAAAGCGCGAACGCTGAGACGCGCAGCGAGGCGCGGATCGCCGCGGAGCTTCGCCACCTGCTCGAGGACGCGACCCGGATCCGGCTGCGCGCGGACGTGGAAGTCGGCTCGTTCCTGTCGGGTGGGCTGGACTCGTCGGTGGCGTCGGCGTTGGCTGCAAGGCTCGCGCCGGCGGGGTTGCGGACCTTCGGCGTGGGCTTCGACGATCCCGCATTCGACGAGAGCGCCTTCCAGGAAAGGATGGCCGCTGCGCTCGGCACACGTCACCATTCGATCCGCTGCGGCGCCGGCAATATCGCCAGCGTCTTCCCGGAGGTGGTGCGGCATGCCGAACAGCCGATCCTGCGGACCGCGCCCGCGCCGCTCTACCTGCTTTCGGGTCTCGTCCGGTCAACCGGCCTGAAGGTCGTGCTGACCGGCGAGGGCGCCGACGAGATCTTCGCCGGCTACGACCTCTTCAAGGAGGCCAAGGTCCGCCGCTTCTGCGCCCGCCAGCCGAATTCGGCGATACGGCCACTGCTCTTTCGGCGCCTCTATCCGTATCTCGGCTCGCTGCAACAGCAGACGCCGCAATATCTCGCGACGTTCTTCGGAACCGACACGGACGCCCTCGACGATCCGCTCTACCCGTTGCGGCCCCGTGTGCGCGCGACCGCCGGCGCAAAGATGTTCTTCTCCGGCGACCTGAAGGCAGCACTCGGCGGTTACGACGCGGCGGAGGATCTGGCGGCCAGCCTGCCCGCGGCGTTCGGCCGATGGCATCCCCAGCACCAGGCGCAATATATCGAGACGCGCCTCCTGCTGCCGGGATACCTGCTCTCGGCGCAGGGCGACCGCATGGCGATGGCGCATGGCGTCGAGACGCGCTTCCCGTTCCTGGATCACCGGCTGGTCGAGTTTGCGGCCCGCATCCCGCCGCGGCTCAAGCTGCGCGGGTTGCGCGAGAAGCACATCCTGCGAACCGCGACGGCCGACCTGCTGCCGGCCGAGATCGCCGAGCGTCCGAAGCAGCCCTATCGCGCGCCGGAAAGCGCGTCGTTCCGGGTGGAGACGCCGGGGGCCGTGGCGGAAGCGATCTCCCCACATGCCGTCGAGGACGCGGGCCTGTTCGACCCCGAGGCGACCCGGCGACTGCTGGAGAAGCAGCGGCGGACGCCCTTGGCGAGCTTCCGCGACAACGCCGCCTTCATCGGCATCCTTTCCACCCAGCTATGGACGCGCGAATTTTCCGCCCGCCGCATCCGCGACGCCGTCCAGCCCGCAGCGTGACCAGTCCCGAAAGGCTTCTCCGCATGACCGACGCCGTAAAGACCGAGATCCGGAGCTTCATCGTCGAGAACTTCCTGTTCGGCGATACCGATCGTCCGCTCGACGACGACATGTCCCTGATCGAGAATGACGTGGTCGACTCCACCGGCATCCTGGAGCTCGTCTCCTTCCTTGAGGAGCGCTACGGCATCGCCGTCGCCGATGCCGACATCGTGCCGGCGAACCTCGACTCGATCGCCCGCATCGCCGCCTACGTGGCGCACAAGGCGCCGGGCGAGCAGCGCCTCGCCGGGTAGGCACGGCAACGGGTGGCGGCGATGCGCGTCGAAGACATGCTGCGGCGGAGCGCGGCGGCGGTTCCGGACAAGACGGCCCTGGTCTGCGATGGCACGCGGCTGAGCCATGGTGAACTCGACGCCCTGTCGGACCGACTGGCCGCCGGACTGGCCGCGCGTGGTCTGCGCCCCGGCGACCGCGTCGTGGTGCTGATGGAGAATGTGTGGGAGGCCGCCGTCGCGGTCTTCGGCATCCTCAAGGCGGGCGGCGTCTTCTGCCCGGTCAATCCATCGGCGCCCGAGGACAGCCTCCGCTTCGTGCTCGACAACACCCGTCCCCACGCGGTGCTCACGCAGGCTCGGTTCGCGGCCCGGTGTGGCAGGGCGGCGCCGTTGATCGCCGCGGCGCGAGCGACTGCCGCATTGCCCGAAGGGACCACGCCGCTGGAGGACCTGCTTTCGCCATCAGGCGACGCTGCCCCCGCTGTCGGCGACCGGGCGGATCTCGCGATGATCATCCACACCTCCGGTTCGACGGGCGTCGCGAAGGGCGCGATGATGACTCATGCGAACATGGTGTTCGCGACCTGCACGATTGGCGCCTATCTGGAAAACAGCGCCGACGACGTGGTGCTGAGCGCGCTGCCGCTTTCCTTCACCTACGGGCTCTACCAACTTCTGGTAGCCGTCCATGCCGGCGCGACGCTGGTGCTGCACAAGAGCTTCGCCTTTCCGACGGAGGTCCTGGAAACGGCCCGCCGCGAGGGCGTGACGGGCCTGCCGCTGGTGCCGACCATGGCGGCCGTGCTGCTCAAGATGAAGGACCTGCGGCCCGGACCGGTGCCGACGCTGCGCTACATCACCAACGCCGCCGCCGCGCTCCCCTCCAGCCACATCGAGGGCCTGACAGCCCTGTTCCCCGGCGTGAAGCTCTATTCGATGTACGGTCTCACCGAATGCGCGCGGGCAACGTTCCTGGCGCCGGAGGAGATCGGTCGCCGGCCGGGTTCGGTCGGCAAGGCGCTGCCGGGCACCGAGTTCCTGATCATCGATGACAGCGGCCATCAGGTCGCGCCGGGCGAAACCGGCGAACTGGTGATCCAGGGCCCGCACGTCATGCAGGGCTACTGGCAGGACGAGGCAGCAACGCGCGCGGCGCTGCGGCCGGTCCAAGGACGCAGCGGCACGTGGCTCCATACCGGCGACCTCTTTTGCACCGACGACGAGGGCTACCTCCATTTCGTCGGCCGCAAGGACGACATGCTGAAGGTGCGCGGGGAGAAGGTGGCGCCGAGACAGGTTGAGGCCGTGCTGCATGCCTGTCCCGGGGTGGCCGAAGCCGTGGTGGTCGGACGCCCGGACCTCGTTTCCGGCCATGTGCTGCATGCGGTGATCGTGCGCAGTTCCCCGACGCTCGGCGAGCGCGACGTGCTGCGCCACTGCGCCAGGGCCCTGCCGGACGTGATGGTGCCGAAATCGGTCGAATTCCGCGACGAACTGCCGAAGACGGCCAGCGGAAAGGTCGCGCGTCGCCTCGTCGCCTGAGTGGAGAACAGATCCGTTGCAACATCAGCCCCGCCCCTTCTCCGCCGACGCGCTGCGCATCGATGCCGATGCCGAGATCGAGCGCATCGCCTCGATGCTCAGGGAACAGCTTCGCGGCACGGTGCGCCGGCGCGGGCTCGTCCTCGGCCTCTCCGGCGGCATCGATTCCAGCGTCTGCGCCGGGCTCGCCGCGCGCGCCGTCGGGCCGCGCAACGTCTTCTGCCTGCTCATGCCGGAAAGCGACTCCGACCCGGAGAGCCTGCGGCTTGGCCGCCTGGTGGCAGAGACCTTCGGACTGGAAACGGCCGTGGAGGACATCGCGCCGGCGCTCGCCGCAATGGGCTGCTACGAGCGGCGCGACGGCTTCATCCGCCAGGTGGAGCCGAAATACGGGCCCGGCTGGAGCTCCAAGATCGTGATCGACGGGCCGCTGACTACCGGCGGCTACAACATTTCCTCGCTGGTGCTGCGCAGCCCGGACGGTGCGTTGACCAAGCACCGGCTCCCGGCGCCGGTCTACCAGGGCATCGTCGCGGCCACCAACATGAAGCAGCGAACGCGCAAGCAGTTCGAGTACTACCACGCCGACCGCCTGAATTACGCCGTGGTCGGCACGCCGAACCGGCTCGAATACGACCAGGGCTTCTTCGTGAAGAACGGCGACGGCGCCGCCGACCTGAAGCCGATCGCGCATCTCTACAAGTCGCAGGTCTACCAGCTCGCCGAACGTCTTGGCGTGCCGGAGGAGATACGCCGGCGGCCGCCGACGACGGATACCTACTCCCTGCCGCAGACCCAGGAGGAGTTCTACTTCGCGCTCCCCTACGACAAGATGGACCTGTGCCTCTACGGTCTGGACCATGAGGTGCCGGCGCATGAAGTGGCGCGGGCGACAGGGCTCGGCGAAGAGCAGGTGGCGCTGGTCTGGAAGGACATCCAGGCCAAGCGCAAGGCCGCACGCTACCTGCACCTGCCACCGCAGCTCGCAACCTGAGATTGTGTGTCCCACAACCCGCGGGATGGGCGCGCGATCGATTAACGGCCCCTTAAATCGCCGCATTTAATTTTCAATCGAGCGGTTCTGCATAACGAACGTCGTTCGGGAAAACATGGCAAGACGGGGCGGCACGCGGATCGAGCCGACATTCGATGGGCCGCAGCAGGACCAAGGCGCGGTATTCTCCGTTGGGGACGACGACAGGATCGTACCCGTCGGTTCCTCGCGGACGGAGAGAAGGGCGCGACGCACGACGGGAAGGCTGGCGTCCGAGGCCGGACGCGGCTTTGAAGCGGATCGACGGCGGGTTGGGCCGGAGCACGACATGGGCAGGCGGAAACGCGCGAAGCGTCGCGGCTTCGGACTGGGGCGCCTCCTCTACTGGTGCCTGGTGCTGGCGATCTGGACCGGCATCGGGCTGGCGGGCGTCATCGTCTGGTACGGCGCGCAGATGCCGAGCATCGCCGACTGGAGCGTGCCGGACCGGCCGCCCAACGTGCGCATCGTCTCTTCGGACGGAGAGCTGCTCGCCAATCGCGGCATGACCGGCGGCGAGGCGATCGGCCTTCACGAAATGTCGCCCTACATCCCGCAGGCGGTGATGGCGATCGAGGACCGCCGTTTCTACTCGCATTTCGGGGTCGACCCCATCGGCCTTGCCCGCGCGGTTGCGCAGAACCTGCTCAGGGGTGACTTCTCGCAGGGTGGATCGACGCTGACGCAGCAGCTGGCCAAAAACCTGTTCCTGACCCCGGAGCGCACGATCGAGCGCAAGATCCAGGAGGTGCTGCTGGCGCTGTGGCTCGAGCACAAGCATTCCAAGGACCAGATCCTCGAAATGTACCTGAACCGGGTGTATTTCGGGTCCGGCGCCTACGGGGTCGAGGCAGCCTCGCGACGCTATTTCGGCAAGTCGGCGCGCGACGTCACGCTCTCCGAGGCGGCCCTGCTCGCCGGCCTCCTCAAGGCGCCCTCGAAGCTGTCGCCCGCGCGCAACCCGGAAGCCGCCGAGGCTCGGGCCAGGCTGGTGCTGGCGGCCATGCGCGAGGAAGGCATGATCGGCGCCGAAGAAATGTCGGGCGCCGTCGAGGCGGCACCGCACCGCGTTTCGCCGTCGTGGACGGGCGCGGAGAACTACGTGGCCGACCGGATCGTAGAGGAACTGCAGGGGCTCATCGGCGACATCCGTTCCGACATCGTGGTGGAGACGACCGTCGACCAGCATCTCCAGCGGGTCGCCGAGGCGTCCATCCGGCAGCTGATCGACGAGAACCGCGAGAAGCTGAACGTCAGCCAGGGCGCGCTCGTCGCAATAGACAATGACGGCGGCGTGCGCGCCATGGTCGGCGGCTACGACTATGCCGACAGCCAGTTCGATCGCGCGACCGAGGCACGCCGGCAGCCCGGTTCGGCCTTCAAGCCGTTCGTGTTCCTGGCCGCACTGGAACAGGGAGCCCGCCCCGATTCGATCCGCAACGACGCGCCGATCCGGATCGGCAAGTGGAAGCCGGAAAACTATGACGGCAAGTACTACGGGCGCGTGACGCTGACGACGGCGCTGGCCAAGTCGCTCAATTCGGTGGCCGCGCAATTGGCCCGCGAAGTCGGCGTCGGGTCGGTGATCGAGGCGGCGCAACGGCTCGGCATCGGATCGACGCTTGCCGCCAACAGCTCGATTGCGCTCGGAACGTCGGAAGTCACGCCGCTGGAGCTGACGGCTGCCTACGTTCCGTTCGCCAATGGCGGCTTCCGGCCGGAGGTTCATTTCGTCAACCGGGTGACCGACGCGCAGGGCAAGGTGCTCTACGAGCGGCCGGCGGCAAAGGCGCCCCGCGTGGTCAGCCCCGAGGTCGTGGGAATGATGAACTCCATGATGGCCATGACGATCGCGGAGGGAACCGGCCGCAAGGCGGATTTTGGCTGGCCCGCGGCGGGCAAGACGGGCACGACGCAGAATTCACGCGACACCTGGTTCGTCGGCTACACAGCGTACCTGACCGCCGGCGTGTGGTTCGGAAACGATGACGGGACGCCGATGCGCAAGCGCGCGACCGGCGGCGCCCTGCCCACGCTCGCGTGGCAGGCCTTCATGGCTGCGGCGCATGACGGGGTGAAGGTCGCGCCGCTGCCGGGCAGCCGCATCGCGCCTCCGTCTTCCGCCCCAATCCCGGAAGCGCAGCCGGAAACGGTGGCAGCGCCGCTCCCCGAACCGGCCTTCGACCTCCCGGAGACCGGACCGGACATGGACATCGCACCCGCCGACATCGCGCCCACCGCCTCCATCGACCATCCGATCCCGCCCGGCGACGTGGGCGGCCGGCGCGTGAAGGGCGAGACGTCGATCCTCGACATCATCATGGGCAACGGCGGCTAGGCGAAGCCGGAGACTGGCGAGGGGCGGAAGTCCGCGCCGTCACGATGCGCGTTCGAGCTTCACATTGTCGATCAGCCGCGTGCCCCCCAGCCATGCCGCAGCCAGCAGACGCGCCGGGCGATCGAACACGGTCATCGGGGCGAGGTCTTCCTCGGCCCTGAGTTCGAGATATTCGACCTCCCGATAGCCAGCATCCAGGATCGCCTTCCGCGCCGCGCCGATCGCTGCCTCGACGGGCGTGCCCGCGATGATGCGCCCGACCGCGTCCGTGAGGGCTCGCGCAAGGGCCGGCGCGATGCGCCGCTCGTCCGGCGAAAGCCGTACGTTGCGCGAGGACAATGCAAGGCCATCCTCCTCGCGGACGGTCGGGCAGGCGACGACCTCGATCGGTATGTCGAGATCGCGTGCCATCCGGCGCACGACACGCAACTGCTGGAAGTCCTTTTCGCCGAAGAAAGCCAGGTCCGCACCCGTCTGCAGGAACAGCTTTGCCACGACCGTCGACACGCCGTCGAAATGGCCCGGCCGGGCGCCGCCGCACAGGCCCTCGCTGACGCCGCTGACCGACACCGTCGTGGAGAAGCCGCGGGGGTACATCTCCTCCGCGTCCGGGGCGTAGAGAACGTGGGCGCCGAGCGGCGCAAGCTTTCGCGCGTCCTCCTCCTCGGTGCGCGGATAGGCGGCCAGGTCGGCTGCGCTGTTGAACTGCTTCGGGTTGACGAACAGCGTCACGATGACCCGGTCGGCGCGGCCGAGCGCGGCGCGCACGAGGCTGAGATGGCCTTCATGCAGGGCTCCCATCGTCGGCACCACCGCCACGATCAATCCCTCGCGGCGCCATCCGGCGACCAAAGCCCGGAGGTCGGCCACCGTCCGGACGATCGGAGTATTCATGCGTTTGCCCATCCCTCTTTCAAGCCCGTACGGAACGTACCGTCCCCACCCGTTCCCCCGCCGGCGCAACGCCATACACCAAAGGCGGCTTCCCGACCTATCGCTATTGACGAAGAGCATCCCGTGCGCGATGTTTTGCAATCGATTGTTATGCAGCTGGGGAGAGTCCCCTCTGTCGAGTTTCTGAAATGCGGCGTCGGGCAAGGTGACGGCGCCGCGCAGCGGATCCTGTCGATTTGAGAATATTTCCCGGCGAATCCGGCGGGCAATAATGCAATCGATTGTAGGAATTCGTGAGGCAGATCAAAGGGAGGATCGCATGTCTCGGGAAGAACTGATCGTCAAAACCATTCCCACCATCCAGAACCCGCTCACCCGCCGCGTCTTCATGCAGCTCGCGTCGGCAGCAGGCATCGCCGTGCCGATGGCCTCCGCGTTCGGCGGCTTCGGCGCCCCGGCGTTCGCGCAGACAAAGGGGAAGGCCGCGACCTGCGTCGCAACTTTGGCCAACGATTACTGGGCGGCGTTCATCAAGGGCTTCCAGGCCACAGCGTCGGCACTGGAGATCGAGTCCACCGAACTCTACCACGACAACGACGCCGCGCGCGAAATCAGCCAGGTGCGCGGCCTGCCGACGCAGGGCGTCAACATGCTGATCAACACGGTCGTCGCCGCGGGCGAGGTACCGATGATCGCGAAGCTGTGTCAGGAGAACCAGATCTACTACGCCGCCTTGTGGGAGATTCCGGCGTGGTACACGCCCTCCGACGTCGGCGACTACTTCGTCTCCTACATGACCGCCAACTCGGCAGAAGCCGGCTACCAGGTCGGCAAGGCCCTGTTTGAATCGATCGGCGGCGAGGGCGAGGTGGTGCACATCAAGGGCCTC
>Ga0182742_1000762_pt1 | contig 47106 bp, 45 predicted proteins | sample eDN5th37CBELigMG_FD_128880 | JGI IMG/M metagenome (GOLD analysis project Ga0182742, IMG submission 128880) | Enriched Miracle-Growth compost microbial communities from Emeryville, California, USA - eDNA 5th pass 37_C BE-Lig MG (version 2)... ...
GAAAGCACACGAGTTAGTCACCACGGTCGCACCGGAGACATCCGGCGTTCCGCGCGCGGTGGTTTTATCGGCTTGCTTCGTGCTCTCCCCGGCGGCGATTCATCCGCTTTGGTTCGTCACCGTCGGCCGATGCTGGCGTCGTTGGCTCCGGTCGGAGCGGACGACGATGCATCGCCTTGATGCCAGCGACGGGCATCGGGACCACACGACTTGGGCCGGCGCGCAAGGCGATGCCAACGGGGCGCATCCAGGCCCCGGTCGCACCGCGCAGCGTCGTCGTCTGCGCGAGGCTGGAAGCTCACGGACCCCTCGCCTGGAGGGGACCGCCCTGCCGCCAGGTGCTCGCGCCGAACGCTGCCGCGTCCACCGCGTCCCGCCCCGCGGATCGTGACGATCGCGAAACGCCCCTCTCATCGGGGCGGGATGCATGTGAATATAATCCTAGACGGGAGATTTTGTCAAGTCCGCCGCCCGCGTGTCCCGGACGCGGCGCAGCGCGCGGCCTCGCCGCGCGGTGCGCCGCATCGCGTCCGGGATACGGCGCCTGCCCATGAGCCACGACGTTCCGTCAGTGCAAGGAGCAACGCGACGAAGCCATCCTGAGCCCCACCCCAACCCTCCCCCACAGGCGGGAGAAGGACAAGAAGGACTGGATTGCCTTGGGGAGCCCGGTGCTCGGACTGCGCCATAGCGTGTCGAAGACGCGCGTAAACGCGCTTATGGCGCTGATCCGAGTGCGCGCAATGCGGCGTTGAGGCGTCGGGGGCGCGCGCGCCAACCGCAATTCGTGGAACGGCCGATATCCAGCCGGACACGACACCTTACACAGAGACAGAAGATCGCTTCACAAGCAAAAACCCCCGGCATTGCTGCCGGGGGCTTCTGTTTCAGATCGTCGTCGCCGTGAGGCGATGGCGATTAGAAGTTGCGCTGAGCGCGGACACCGAAGGTCCAGGTGCCGTTGTCCTTGGCGACGGCGCCATTGGCGTACGCGCCACGCTGCAGGGTCTCGATGTAGCTGTACATGACTTCACCCGAGAAGGTGAGGTTCTTGACAGGGGTCCAGCGCAGCACGGTGCCGATCTGCGAGATGTTGCCACCCGGGTTGCAGGTGGTCATAGCAGCGCCGCACATCGCGGTGTTGGCCAGGATGGCCCGAGCCGCATCGCTGTAGCGAACCTGGGTGTACGAACCGAACAGCGAGGACGACCAGTAGGGGTCCCAGTTGTGGTTGAACGCACCGCGGACGCCCCAGACCTTGGTCTTCTCGATGCTGCCCGCACCGAACACGCCGTCGCTCGAGTAGACAGTGGCGAGGCTGCCGTTGCGATCACCCGCGAAGCTCCAGGTGTCCGGGCTGACGCCGCCGATCACGTAACGGGCAGCGCCGTCCGAATAGGTGACGTCAAAGTTGATGCTGTCGCCAGCGCCGGTCGGCAGGTTCTTGAGCGACAAGGCGGCCATGACCGCGAAGCCCCAAGTGTCGTCCGGATGGCCGAGAGCCGGGATGCCGCTATAGTAGGACGTGCGCAGCTGATGTCCCGCAGCCGAAACCTGGAACAGACCCCAGGCCTGGTCGACACGGATCTGACCGACAATGTCCGGAACGCTCGAGCCGCCCCAACCGTTGTAGAGGCCGAGGGCATCCACACCGTACAGCTGCGAACGGTTGTACGAGTTGTAGGAACCGCCGACGAAGACACCGCTGGCATCTTCCAAGCTGACCGAGGCCGACACGCCGTTGCCGAACTGCGCGGTGTAGGCGATCTGGTTGATACCGGTCACGTCGTCCTGACCACCGATCAGGAACGAGGTGTTGTTGCCCGGATAGCCGGTCCACGGGGTCGAGAACTGCGAAACAGCCTTACCCATCGTGAAGCCAGCGAACTGGATGAAGGCGTAGTAGACGCCGACACCGGTGTTGCTGCCGCCGCCGATCGCGTCGTCCGAACCGGCACGCACCGCAGAACCGGTCGTCCAGTTGAACACCACATCGAAGTAGGTGCGGACAACGCCGTATTCAGTGGCGGTACGCGTATCGATGTTGATGTCCTGACGGGCACGGGCGATGTAGTCGTTGTTGTTGCGGGTGGTGAAACCCTGACGCGGCAGGTCATAGGCACCCGACGCGTTGAACGAGGTGTCCGCACGCAGATAGCCACCCAGCTTGATGCAGGTGTCGGTGCCGGGGATGTAGTAGAAACCCGCACCATAGAGCGAGCACACCTTCACGTATTCGACCGCCTTGGCCTTCAACGGAAGATCCGCCGCCTGCGCCCCACCCAGAGCGACCAGCGTCGCTGCCGAGCCGAGGATAAGGCTCTTCGCAATGTTCATGTAAAACCTCCAAGTTTGCTCTTTAGGGAAGGTTCCGGATCCGCTGGGTGAAACACCCGAAGATTAGGTTCCCTTAGTCCCTGACTTACCGCTCGATCCGTTCGCGCCTTCGGACACTCCCGCACAACGCGAGGGACGTAAGCGAACCACCTAACGGGACGACCTCGGGATGCCCCCCTCCGTCGCTTCGGTCACAATTACCTAACGTCCATGAACACGCAACAAAGGAACGCCGCAGAACGGTACCAATCTGGCCGTTTTTGGGTCTGTGTTGCACAAATAACACGCAGTCGTGATCCGCGGAACCAAATAAACCATTGAAATCACGGGTCTTTATCAGAGGCCTTCTCGGAACCCAACCCGATGTGGATTTAAGGAGGCCCGGAACAGGGCTGTTGGGAACACCCCGAAAACGGGGAATCGTGCCTCCGCCCGGCGCGGCGAATCGTCCGCCCGGTGGACGTGAGAACGACTGCACCTTAGATACAGTACAGGGATATCCAGGTTATGCGCATGAAACCGGTTCCAGGTGCAAGTGACCCTTGCAGGGCGGCACCGGGTCGGGCATATCGGGGGCCGACGGAGATATGGCCGAGTGGCTGAAGGCGGCGGTTTGCTAAACCGTTATAGGGTTGTAAAGCCCTATCGAGGGTTCGAATCCCTCTGTCTCCGCCAGTCTCCATCGCGGCGCAGGCTCACCCGAATCGCAAGATCGATCGTCCGGCTGTCCCGGCAGGTCCGCTCCCCTCGCCCTTTCCTTTCGTCGTTGCCGGAGCGCCTCCCATGAACCGTAAGCAGCGGCGCGCGACCTCCAAGCTGGAACCGCAGGCGGCCGGCAGCGCAGCCGCGGGCCCGGGCGATGCCCTTTTCGTTCCGGCGCTGCAACTGCATCAGGCCGGACGGCTGTCGGATGCCGAGGCGCTCTACCGCAATGTCCTCGCGCTGGCGCCCCGCCATACCGGCGCCCTCAACTATCTCGGCGTCCTGTATCACCAGACCGGACGCAGCGAGGCCGGGATCAACCTGATCCGCCAGGCCATCGCGACCAATCGCGACGATGCCGAGCCACGCTACAGCCTCGGCCTGATCCATGCGAATCTCGGACAGTACGAGGAGGCCATCGCGCAGACCCGCCGCGCGCTCAAGCTCAATCCGGCGCATGCCGAGGCGCGCACCAATCTCGGCGTGCTGTTGCTGCGCCATGGACAGACGCGCGAAGCCATCGACCATCTGACGCGGGCGCTGGCGCTCAATCCCTCGCCGGCCGCCTATGAGAATCTCAGCCAGGCGCTGCATGACGATGGACGGCCGGGCGAAGCCCTCGATGTCGTGCTGCGCGGATTGCGCGAGGGCGGCAGCGCCAATCTCAAATCGGTGTTCGTGCTGATCGCGCAGACGCTGGATGCCGCCGACGCGGCGGCGCATGACGGCTTCGCCGACGCGCTGATCCGCGCGCTGCGCGAGACCTGGTGCCGACCGCGCGACATCGCCGGACTTGCGACGGCGCTCGTGTTGCGAGAGCCGGCGATCGCGGCTGCGATGCGGCGCCTCGGCGCGGACGATGACGCGCTTGCCGGTGCGTTGCTGGATCCCGCGCTCAGCAGCGATCCGTTGCTGCTTGAGCTGATGACGACAGTGCCCGTCGCGCATGTCGATCTCGAGCGGCTGCTGACGGCGCTGCGCGGCGCGCTGCTCAGCCGCTACGGCGCGGCGCGTTCGCCGGCGCCCGATCATCTCGTCGGCTTCGCCGTCGCGCTGGCGCGGCAATGCTTCATCAACGAGTACGTCTTCGACGTCACCGAGGCGGAGACGCGCCAGCTCGCGGCACTCGATGGCGCACTGGTGGCGAAGCTGCTGGCGGGCGAGCCGGTCGATCCGCTGATGCTGGCCATCAGCGCCGCCTACGCGCCACTGTCCCGTCACGCGGGAATCGACCGTCTCCACGCCGCGGGCGACACGATCGAGGACCTGATCACGCAACAGGTTCGCGAGCCGCACACTGAGCGCGCGATCCGCGCCACCATTCCCGCGCTGACGCCGATCGCGGACGCGACTTCCGCCGCGGTGCGCCAGCAATACGAGGAAAACCCCTATCCGCGCTGGAATGCCGTCGCGTCAGGCCAGCCGCCGCTGCCCGTCGATCACTACATCCGCGCGCGCTTTCCTGACGCCCCTTATCGGCCACTCGGCCCGCGCCCGATCGATCTGCTGATCGCCGGATGCGGGACCGGCCTGCACGCCATCGAGCGCGTGATGCAGTTTCAGCCGGCGCAGACGCTGGCGATCGATCTCAGCCTGACCAGCCTGAGCTACGCCGCGCGCAAGAGCCGCGAGGCCGGCATCTCCGGCATCGCATTCGCGCAGGCCGACATTCTCGCCCTGCCCGCGCTCGGCCGTCAGTTCGACGTGGTGGACGCCAGCGGCGTGCTGCATCACCTGCGCGATCCGTTCGAGGGCTGGCGCAAGCTCGCGGCCGTGCTGCGGCCCGGCGGGCTGATGCATGTGGGTCTGTACAGCGCGCTAGCCCGCGAGGACATCCGCGCCGTGCGGGAGATGGCGGCGGCGCGCGGTTACCCGTCGACGCTGGAAGGCATTCGCGCGTTGCGGCGGGACATCATGGCGCTCGGCGCCGACGATCCACGCCGACGCGTCAGCAGCATGACGGATTTCTTCAGCAGCAGTGATTGCCGCGACCTGCTGCTGCACGTCGAGGAGCATCAGCTCAGCATTGCGGAGATCGCGGCGTTTCTCGCGGCGGAAGGTTTTACGTTTCTCGGCTTCGAGACGCCGGCGACGGCGCGCTATCGCGTCCGCTTCCCCGACGATCCCGCCGCCACCCGCCTTGCCAACTGGGCCCGGTTCGAAACCGAGAACCCGGCGACCTTCGCGCGGATGTATCAGTTCTGGATTCAGAAGCGGCCCGGCCCCGATGCCTGAGGGGACGGCGCACGCGCCGTTCAGTGCGCCGCGATCCAGGCGCGGGCGTCACGCTGCGCCGTCGCGATCTCGACGTCGGACATCATTTCCGCCACCTCGCGGCGCATCTGCACCGCATCGCTGTGGCCCTTCAACGCCGCGAGATTGAACCACTTATGCGCGGCGACGAGATCGACCAGGCCGCCCCGGCCGCTCGCCCAGTACAGTCCGCGCTCGAACAGCGTATCCGGAATCGCGGTCTCGCTGACCGGTTTCGCCGCATCCAGATCGATCGTTCCGTGAAACATGATCCTTGACCTTCTTCTTGTCGCCGCCCTGCCCCGAGCGCGGCCTCCTGTCCAATCGTGACGTTCGACACTCTTCCCAACCGCCATTGTTCGGCGTGTTGGGGCGACTATGACCGGTCAAATTTGAAAGGCAGTTTAAGTATCGCGATGAACGGAATCTGAACGCGACCGCGCGCGCTCGGCCGGCAAATCGCGAAAGTGCCTGTCAGTGGCGGGTTTTTCGCATTCGTGAAAAGCCGGTTTACCGTTGCGCTTGGCAAAGCGATAACCATCGCGGCAGACGCATGCGGCGCGCCCTTTAAGCTTCGCTCGCCATCCCGCTACGCGCACCAAGCGGACCAGCAGCTTCTCCGCGCCCGCCGCGCTCCTCCCCTCCGGTCTGCGGCCATGCGAGATCGCGCCGCGCGCGGCGCGGGAGTCCTGCGGCGAAACGACGGCGGCGATGGCGAGCAGGTGACGATGGGGAAAGGCGTGGCCGGCAGCAGCAACGGCCAAAAAACGAGGGCGTCGGCGAACCCGTCAGGGTCGAAGTCCGCCGCGGCAATGCCGCTGGCGACTGTGGAGACGCGATCTCCACGCCGTATGAAGAATGCTCCGTTGCCGAACCACTCTTCTGCCGGATCGCCAGGCGGGCGCGGATTGCAGCCCCTTCGCGATCTGGCCGGCTGACCTGATGTCTCGCCGACACCCTCTCTCGTCGACCTGAGCTTCCAATCGGATCCGCTTTACAGCGGAGGGCAAACTGGCGGCTCGTGTGACGTCGCCGGCGACGGGCGCCGGCAATTCTTCCAGAAGCAAACTTACTTCTTCTTGGCGGCCTTCTTCTTGGCGACCTTGCGGGTCTTCTTCGCGGTCTTCTTCGCCGCGGTCTTCGTCGCCTTCTTGGCCTTCTTCACAGTCTTCTTGGCTTTCGCCTTCTTCGCCTTCTTAGCCATGTTGCCCTCCTAATTAGTGAGATGGCTTGATCGCTGCGTGCACTCGGGAATCGAAATGCACTTCATCCCGCATACACCAACACATGTGAAAAAACAGCGTCCTGCTTAAGGAAGTGTTGATGAAGCGGTGGCAGCGCCACACGTGCGTCGGTGCAAACAACTTCCAACGCGACGCTGCACGCGATGCAAATAGTGCCCGAAAAATCTACGTCGGCAAAAGTCAAGCTTGCAGGAAATGCTTGTGCCGCAGATGGATTCGCAATTTTTGTCGCAATGATTTTTTGCGCGATGACGATTTGCGCGACTCATCGCAAGCGACAGAAACGCTGTGCGCGGACTCTGAGTCGCGAATTTTGGCAAACAAAAAATTTTTGGCGTTGTGGACGTCGGAGGCGATCCCGGTTTCTCAAACGCGAATTTTTTGCCAGCTCTCTGCACTGATTCGCGGCCGCGTGTTTTGCGATTCAGCGTCGCCGCGTCCGCCGACGCGCGCCGTTCATCACTGCGATGACGGTCCGAATTTTCATCGCGCGAACGTCTTGGCGACAGCCCGGTGAAATCGCGCGGTCACCTTGCCGGCGGCATGCGCGGTGGCGCGCGCGGCGGCGCAGCGTGGCGGCGTCACAGACCGAGCTTGGCCTTCAGCAGCTCGTTGACCGATTGCGGATTGGCCTTGCCGCCGGATGCCTTCATCACCTGTCCGACGAACCAGCCGATCAGGGCCGGCTTGGCTTTCGCCTGCGCGACCTTGTCCGGATTGGCGGCGACAATCTCATCGACGATCTTCTCGATGGCGCCGGTGTCGGTGACCTGTTTCATGCCGCGCGCTTCCACCAGCGCGCGCGGATCGCCGCCTTCGTTCCAGACGATCTCGAACAGATCCTTGGCGATCTTGCCGGAGATGGTGCCCTCGCCGATCAGATCGAGGATGGCGGCCAGCTGCGCTGCAGAGACCGGCGACGCCGCGATGTCCTTGCCTTCCTTGTTGAGGCGGCCGAACAGCTCGTTGATCACCCAGTTGGCGGCAAGCTTGCCGTCGCGCGCCTTGTCGGCCAGTCCCGCGAGCACCGCCTCATAGAAGTCGGCGCTCTCGCGCTCGCTCACCAGCACCGCGGCATCATACGGCGTCAGTCCGAAGTCGCTGATGAAGCGCGCCTTCTTCTGGTCCGGCAATTCCGGCAGCGCAGCGGCGAGTTCATCGACGAAGCTTTGCGAAAACTCCAGCGGCAGCAGGTCCGGATCGGGAAAGTAACGATAGTCGTGCGCCTCTTCCTTGGAGCGCATCGAGCGCGTCTCGCCCTTGCCGGGATCGAACAGCCGCGTTTCCTGCTCGATGGCGCCGCCGTCCTCGATGATGCCGATCTGCCGGCGCGCCTCGTATTCGATCGCCTGGCCGATGAAACGGATCGAGTTGACGTTCTTGATCTCGCAGCGGGTGCCGAACGGCTCGCCCGGCCGGCGCACCGACACGTTGACGTCGGCGCGCAGGTTGCCTTTCTCCATGTCGCCGTCGCAGGTGCCGAGGTAACGCAGGATGGTGCGCAGCTTGCTGACATACGCCTTCGCCTGCTCCGACGAGCGGATGTCCGGCTTGGAGACGATCTCCATCAGCGCCACGCCGGAGCGGTTGAGATCGACATAGGACAAAGTCGGGTGCTGATCATGCAGCGACTTGCCGGCGTCCTGCTCCAGATGCAGTCGCTCGATGCCGACAGTGATGCTGTCGCCGTCGTCGAGATCGACCTGCACCTCGCCCTCGCCGACGATCGGCGATTTGTACTGGCTGATCTGATAGCCCTGCGGAAGATCGGGATAGAAGTAGTTCTTTCGGTCGAACACCGAGCGCAGGTTGATCTTCGCCTTGAGGCCGAGACCGGTGCGCACCGCCTGCCTCACCGCCTCCTCGTTGATGACCGGCAGCATGCCCGGCATCGCCGCGTCGACCAGCGAGACATGACTGTTCGGCTCGCCGCCGAACTGCGTCGACGCGCCGGAGAACAATTTGGAATTGGAGGTGACCTGGGCATGGATTTCGAGCCCGATCACCATCTCCCAATCGTTGGTGGCGCCTTTGATGAGCTTTGCGGATTTGACAGGTGCGTTCATGGGTATCTCTAGCAGGGCAGCGCGCGAATATGGCCTTTTTCAGCGTATGCCAATAGCTGCTTGTCGCGCGTGAGCAAAGTGAGACCGTACTCCCGCGCAGTTGCCGCGATAATCCGGTCGACGGGGTCCCGTAGCGGACAATCCGGAAGGAACGAGGATGCAATCAGGACTTCAGGCGACAACTCGGCGAGCGTGAAGCCAGGCGCATCCGTCACCATGTCGAACCAGCGACGTGGCGACAAGGCGAGGTTCAGATGGCCGCGCGACACCAGCAAACCAATCTCCCAGGCCGACATCGGTGAAACGAAAATCCGTTCGCCGGCATCGTACGCGCGCTGAATGGCGCCCCTGGCTTTGCCTGACGTCTCATCGTCGACACCCAGAAAGATCAGCGCGCACGTATCGGCAAGCAGCGACGCCACCTCACGCATGCTCCCTGTCGACCGACGCATCGGACTCCCAGTCGGGGTCGGCAGGCCCCGTCAGATCGACACCGTCGGGTACATGGACCGTCCCACGAAGACGCGCGAACAGCGGATGCTCTCTGCCGCCATTCGTTTCGGCCGAGGCCTTGTCGAGGGCCGATGCTCCCGAACGCCCGGACACCCGACGGAACACCAGCTTGCGTGCCGCCACGTCGACCTGCTCGCTCTCGAAACCTGCATCCAGCCAAACGCGGGTCATCGTATTGTTCATGGGATTATTGCTCCACCACGCCGGATAGCGCTGCGACGCGGGAAGCTGACCACCTATGATTCGCTCGATCTCGGCGAACGTCATCGGCACGCGATCGCGGGACTGCTGTTTGAGGTAGACACCCAGGGCGGCGTATTTGGTCATGTGCACCCTCCCATCACAGTTAACTTAAGTAAGTTAAGTTAACCTGTCAACGTGAGGGGTAAGATAGCGGCGCCGAAGGGCATGCGCTGTCCGCTTACCGTCGTTTTTAAAGACTTTTCAGAAAATCCCGCAGCGTCGGGTTGATGCGGAGCGCGTCGCGGCCCGCGGCGATCACCTCGTCCACCTGCTGCTGCGGCAGATGAAACCGGGTCGGCACGCTGCCGAGCGCGGCGGCGCGCGCCGGATCGAGTTGATCGAAACCAAGTCGGCCGACAAAGAATTTCAGGTCGCGGCAGTTCCATCCCGGCGGCACGCCATAGCGATGACGCTCGGCGGCCGACAGCCCGCAGCGCCACTTGATCAGCGCGTTTTGCCAGTCGCTCATGGTGCGCTCGAAGGCGGTGTAGCTGGCGCCGACGCTGGCATCGATGGTGGTGTCGATCGCCGCCTTGACCAGTTCGACGCCGTTGGGACCATCGGCGCTCTGCACCCAATTGCCCGACAGGCCGGCCTTGGCATCGACCACCAGGAACATCGACCGCCGCAGCTTCACCGCCTGCTGCGGCGTCAGCGGACCATACGGCGTGTTCGACGACTCCCGCGAGATGGTGAACCCGGCAAGGCCGTAGTTATCGACGAGGCCACCGTCCAGCAGCTTGATGTACGGCACCTTGCCCTCGCGATAGCGCAGGATCGCGCTGGCGAAGGAGCGCAGCATCGGCGAGGCATGGCGATCGGCGGCCGCACGCGTGATCCATGACGGCAGCGGATCGGTGCAGGTGTCGGGATAGGCCTTCACCACGATGGGCGCGAAGGCGACCGGCACGGCGGCGGAGGCGGCCACGGCATTCGAGAGCGGAAACTTGGTCAGGTCGCTGCAGATCGCGGTGAAGGCGGTGGCGCCGAACACGAACGGCACGCGATTATAAATGTCGGACGCATTGATCCAGACGCGCGGCGGCCCGACCTGGCGAAACTGCCCATAGGTGGCGCCGTGAAACAGGTTGCGGTCGAGCCATTGGGTGAAGCCGTGCTGGTCGTTGATGCCGCCGCCGAGCGCGCGTCCCATGGTCGCGAGCGACAGCGTGGTGTCGATGCCCTCTTCCGCGTTCTGCAACAAAAAACGCTCGCGGAAGTCAGTAAGCGCGGCGCGCTTCTTCAGGCCGTAATAGGCGGCCGTGACCGAACCGCCGGACACGCCGGAGATGAAATCGAGCCGGTCGAGCAGCTTGTCGTTGCCACGCGGCACCGGGATATGGTCGAACTCCGACAGCACACCGAACGAAAACGCCGCCGCACGGGTGCCGCCGCCGGAGAACGCCAGGCCGATCAGCATGTCGTCGTTGTCGGCGGCTTCTTCCTTGAAGTTGAGATGAAGCTGATCGACCACGCTGCCGTTCGCCGGCTCGTTGACCGGCGTGTTGTGCACCGAAGCGCAGCCGCCGAGCCAGACGCATGCGACAATCGCACCCAGATACTTCGACCACCGCATGACCCGCCGCCTCTCCATCGTGGCGGTTATCGCCCGAAGGCGGTTAACCGGCGAACAAGATGGCAGCACCGTGGCAAGGACAAGGCCATCATGGTTAATCGCAACGTCGTCTATTCCAGCCGCCGCGTTAACCCCACCACCGTGTCGGCGAAAAACGCCCGGCCGCCTGCTCGATCACCTCGCCCAGCGAGAACAGCGTCTCCTCGTCGAACGGGCGGCCGATCAGTTGCAGGCCGAGCGGCAAGCCTTGCGCGTCCTTGCCGGCGGGCACCGCGATGCCCGGCAGCCCTGCCATGTTCACGGTGACGGTGAAGATGTCGTTGAGATACATCTCGATCGGATCGGCGCCGGTCTTCTCGCCGATGCCGAACGCCGCCGACGGTGTCGCCGGCGTCAGGATGGCGTGGACGCCCTGCGCGAAACAGTCCTCGAAATCCTTCTTGATCAGCGTGCGCACTTTTTGCGCGCGCAGGTAATAGGCATCGTAGTAGCCGGCGGAGAGCACATAGGTGCCGATCATCACGCGGCGCTTCACCTCGGCGCCGAAGCCGGCCGCGCGGGTGTTCTCGTACATTTCCACGATATTGTTGCCGTCGACGCGCGCGCCGTAGCGCACGCCGTCGTAGCGCGCGAGGTTCGACGAGGCTTCCGCCGGCGCGACAATATAATAGGCCGGCAGCGCGTATTTGGTGTGCGGCAGCGACACCTCGACCAGTTCGGCGCCGGCCGCCTTCAGCCATTCCGCGCCTTGCGACCACAGCCGGTCGATCTCGGACGGCATGCCGTCGAGGCGATATTCCTTCGGAATGCCGATGCGCAGGCCCTTCACCGATTTGCCGATGGCCGCTTCGTAATCCGGCACCGCGCGATCGACCGACGTGGTGTCCTTCGGATCGTGGCCCGCCATCGAGCGCAGCAGGATCGCGGTGTCGCGCACGGTGCGCGCGAACGGACCGGCCTGATCGAGCGAGGATGCAAACGCGACGACGCCCCAGCGCGAACAGCGGCCATAGGTCGGCTTGATGCCCACGATGCCGGTGAACGCCGCCGGCTGGCGGATCGAGCCGCCGGTGTCGGTGCCGGTCGCGCCGAGGCACAGGCCCGCCGCCACCGCCGACGCCGAACCACCGGAGGAGCCGCCCGGCACCAGCCTGGCGTCCGAGCCCTCACGCCGCCACGGATTGACCACCGGGCCGAAGCAGGAAGTCTCGTTGGATGAGCCCATGGCGAACTCGTCGTTGTTGAGCTTGCCGAGCATCACCGCGCCGTCGCGCCAGAGCTGCGCGGTGACGGTGGACTCGTAAGGCGGCTTGAAGTCGCCGAGAATTTTCGAGCAGGCGGTGGTGCGCACGTCGCGCGTCGCGAACAGGTCCTTGATGCCGAGCGGAATGCCGGCGAGCGGCCCGCCCTCGCCTTTGGAAATTTTCGCATCGGCATCGCGCGCCATGGCACGCGCCTCGTCCGGCGTTTCCAGCACATAGGCGTTGAGCGCGCGGGCACGCTCCATCGCCGCGAGATGCGCGTCGGTGAGTTCGACGGAGGTAAAGGTCTTGCGCGCGAGACCGTCGCGGGCCTCGGCCAGCGTCAGCGAAGTCAGGTCCGTCATTTATCAACCGGGCTGCAAAAGAAAGGAGAGAGCGTCTTGTCGTTGGCAGGATCGTCGCGGCGCGGCTGTTGCTTCTTGGCGGATTGCTCCATCGCATCGAGCACCGCGTCCATCGCCTTGTCGGGATCGGCGTCCTCGCCCTGACGCCGCATCGCGTCGAGATAGGTCATGTAAGCCTGATAGGCTTTCTCGTCGTCGCACAGCAGGCACATCGGTTCGTCTCCCGCTCTATTCGACCACCTTGGGCACCACGAAGAAATGATCCTCGCGCGCCGGTGCGTTGGCGACCACGGCGTCGGCGATCTCGCCGTCGTTGACGACGTCCGCGCGCTTCTTCATCTCCATCGGCGTTACCGAGGTCATCGGCTCGACGCCCTCGACATTCACCTCCGACAGTTGCTCCACGAAGGCGAGGATCGCGTTCAATTCGCCTTGCAGGTGCGGAACCTCGGCATCGGTAACCGCGATCCGCGCGAGATGCGCGATGCGGCGGACGGTGGCGGCGTCGACAGACATTATATAAGGCCTCACGGCACGAATGGGTGGTTAGTAGGGTCGTCACCCTGAGGCGCCGCCGCGAAGCGGCGGCCTCGAAGGGGCGACGACCGGTCATCCTTCGAGGCTCCGCGCCTTGCGCGTCGCACCTCAGGATGACGCTACGGCGCCAAGCCCAAATTCATTGTGTTACGCCCTATAGCAGACCGCCCTTTCGCGCCGCAACCACGGCAGTCCCGTCGGATCAGACGGACAGAGCGCGCAGCCGCTGCAACGCATCTTCCGCCAGCGCGCGGGTCAGTTCCTCTGCGGGCCGCTCGGTGCCGAGCGCCACCGCCTGCCCGGCCCATAGATTGGAGAAATCGGCACGGCCTTCTTTCTCCGCCGCCGTCTTCAGCGGCCCGAACGCCGCCGAGGCGTGCGGAAAGCCCGGACCGTCCGCCGTCACCGGACCCAGTTCGCGCATCGCCCGGTTGACGATGCCGCGCGCGGCGCGCCCCGTCATCACGTTAGTGATGGCGGTGGCGCCGTCGTCGCCCTTGGCGAGACTCTGGCGCATGATGGCGCTGACCTTGGATTCCGGGGTGCGCAGGAACGCGGTTCCGATCTGCACGCCGGCCGCGCCCAGCGCAAACGCCGCAGCAATGCCGCGCCCGTCGGCGATGCCGCCGGCGGCGATCACCGGCACGCGCACCGCGTCCGCCATCTGCGGCACCAGCGCGAAGGTGCCGGGCTGCGTCGCGATGTCATCGGTGAGGAACATACTGCGATGGCCGCCCGCCTCCGCGCCCTGCGCGATGACGGCGTCGACGCCGCGTTCCGCCAGCCACACCGCTTCCTTGACGATGGTGGCTGACGCGATGACGACGCAGCCGACATCCTTGACGCGCCTGAGCAGGCTCGCCTCCGGCAGGCCGAAATGGAAGCTCACCACTTCCGGCCTCACGTCCTCGACCACCTCGCACATCGCCGCATCGAACGGGGCGCGCGCGGCCTGCGGCAGCGGCATCGCGGGGTCGAGCTGCAACTCTTTATAATAAGGCGCGAGACGCTCGCGCCATGCCGCCACTTTCGTCTCCTCCGGCACCGTCGGTGTATGGGCGAAGAAGTTCATCGACACTGGCGCGGAGACCTGCTGCCGGAAGATGTTGACCTGCTCGCGTGCCTTGTCCGGTGACAGCATCGCGCACGGCAGCGCGCCGAGCGCGCCGGCCTTTGCTGCTGCGATCGCCAGTTCAGTATCCATCGCGCCGGCCATCGGCGCCTGGATAATGGGGAGATCGATCTTGAACAGGTCGAGAAGTCGACGATCGGGCCACATGGCGGCATGTCCTCAAATTGATGCGCTTGATATTCCACTTTGCAGCGGCAATGTCACGGCCCCAACCATGCGACCTTGGATGGACGGTTCGCCCATTCGCCCATGACGCCGTCGCCGCCGCCGTGTTATGCGAAAGCCATGACCGCTCCTGTCCTGCCCCTCGCCGACGCCGCCGTCCACTGGCCCGCCCGCGGCGCCCTGATCGGCCTCGACCTCGGCACCAAGACCATCGGCGTGGCGGTGTCCGATCCCGACCGCAAGCTCGCCACCGGCGTCGAGACGGTGAAGCGCACCGCCTTCACCGCCGACGCCACGCGGCTGATCGCGCTGGCGCAGGTGCGCAACGCCGTCGGCTTCGTGCTCGGCCTGCCGATCAACATGGACGGCAGCGAAGGCCCGCGCGCGCAATCGACCCGAGCTTTCGCGCGCAACTTCTCCCGGCTCACCGATCTCGCCATCGGGCTGTGGGACGAACGGCTGTCGACCGCGGCGGTGGAGCGCGAACTGATCGCGCTCGACACCAGCCGCGCCAAACGCGCCAAGGTGATCGACGAGCATGCCGCGATCTTTATCCTGCAAGGCGCCCTCGACCGCCTCGCCGCGCTGAATCGCTGAGACAACAACCTGTCTTGCTGACTACGACTTGAACCGCGCGCGGAGAATTGCCGTCGATGCTCACAGTGATCGCCTCCTTGGTCCCGGTCTTCCTGCTGATCGCGCTCGGCTATGGACTGCGGCGCTCGCTGCTGAAGAAAGACGACCACTGGATCGGGCTGGAGCAACTCGTCTATTACGTGCTGTTTCCGGCGCTGCTGATCGAGACGCTGGGCCGCGCGGATCTCTCGACGGTGCCGGTCGCCGGCGTCGGCGGCGCGATGCTGCTGGCGGTGCTGATCGTGGCGGCGCTATGCCTCGCGCTGCGTCCCCTGCTCGCACGGCTCGTCGGCCTGAAGGGCCCCGCCTTCACGTCGCTGTTTCAGGGCGCGGTGCGCTGGCAGACCTTCGTCGCACTCTCGGTCACCGGCAACCTGTTCGGCGCGCACGGGCTGGCGCTGGCCTCGGTCGCGATGGTCGCCATCATTCCGGTTCTCAACGTCATGAGCGTCTCGGTGCTGGCGCACTTCGCCGCGCCCCAGAAGATGTCATGGTGGCATACGCTGCTGGCGATCCTGCGCAATCCGTTCATCTGGGCCTGCCTGATCGGCATCGCCATCAACATCAGCGGGCTGCCGGTCCCGAAACCGCTCTATGAGTTCGCCGGTTCGCTCGGCCGTTCCTCGCTGGCGATCGGCCTCCTGGTGGTCGGGGCGGGACTGCACCTCGAAGGCTTGAAGCGGCCCGGCGCCGCCGCATGGCTGACGGTATGCCTCAAGCTCGTCGTCATGCCGGTGATCGCCATCAGCCTCGGCGCGGCGTTCGGGCTGTCGGGCGCGAGCCTCGTCGTCGTCGCCTGCTGCGCCTCGGTGCCCAGCGCCTCGAATGCCTATGTGCTGGCGCGGCAGATGGGCGGCGACGCACCGCTGCTGGCGCAAATCCTGGTGCTGCAAACCGTGCTGGCGGCGTTCACCATGCCGCTATTCATCAATTTCGCCGGCTGACGATCGCCGCGCGGAATGCGCGGCAGGCTTCACGAATGCGACGCCAGCCACATGGTCTGCAAGGTGGCCGCCAGGTTATTGAGGCCGTGCAGCACCACCGTAAGCCAGGTCGAACCGGTACGATGGCGCAGGTAGCCGAACAGCAGGCCGATGGTCAGGATCTCGAAGAAGAAGAACCAGTCGTATTGCAGGTGCATCGCGGTCCATACCAGCGACGACAGCACGATGGCGCCGAACGGCCGCAGGAACGACTCCGACCAGCCGCGATACAGAAACCCGCGCGCGAACAATTCTTCGGTCAGCGGCGCGGCAACGCAGAACGCGATCAGCAGCAGCCACACCGAACTGTCGGCCTGCGCTGATTTCAGCACCTCGACCATGAAGCCGGCGGTGACCTCGCGGCCGATCGCCCTCGCCAACAGATCCCAGCCGCCCACCAGCGCGATCAGCGCGATGAGTCCAACCAGCAAGCTGCGCCATCTCGGCCAGCGCAGGCCGAGATAATCGCCAAACCGCTCGCCGGCGAGCCGCGTCGCGATCCAGATCGCCAGCAGCACGGCAGGCAATCCCATGATCACCGAGAGCGACAGCGCGACGCCGCTGCCGGAAATGCTGCGGATCACGGCGCTGTCGAGACCGCCGCCATGTCGCCACACCAGATAGCCGACCACCGTGAGTTGCCCGAGGAACATCGCAGCGAAGATGAACAAACCCCACAGGCTGGTGCGGATGAAGGCCCACACCCGCCGCGCCGGCTTCGGCGGCGGTGGCGGTGGCGGCGGAATGACGTCGGTCTCAAGCGTGCTCATCGGGCCAGTGTGGTCAGGAATGATTACCGAACCATGGTCGGAATGTGCGAGAAGAGAGTGACCTCCGAACCGTCGTATATCGTTGTCATGGCCGGGCTTGTCCCGGCCATCCACGTTTTGGAATCTCCTCACAAGAAAGACGTGGATGCCCGGGACAAGCCCGGGCATGACGTCTCTCTTAACTCACGCCAGCGCGCGGTCCAGCAGGCGGCGGCTGGCGTCGGCGCTGAGATCAGTCGCACCGTAGAGGTTGCCATGCGGCGCGCCGAGCCGCGTCGTCGCGAACAGTTCGGCGCTCGGCGGCGACACGTCCTGCAGTGCCGCCGCCGCGGCGACCAGCGCCAGCCGCTCCACCGCGACGCGGGCCATGCGCTCGACGTCCGGACGACGGAAGGATTTGGCGACGAAGGCCAGCGCCTCGGCCGCGCCGGGCAGCCCGCGCGTCTGCGCGGCGAGATGCGTCATCACCGCCTCGGCGCCTTCGGCCTCGCGCGACAATGCACGCAGCACGTCGAGGCACATCACGTTGCCGGAGCCTTCCCAGATCGCATTCACCGGCGACTCGCGATAATGCCGCGCGAGGATTCCCTCCTCGACGTAGCCGTTGCCGCCCATGCATTCCATCGCCTCGTAGAGGAATCCGGGCGCGCTCTTGCAGGTCCAGTATTTCACCACCGGCGTCAGCAGCCGCATATAGGCGGCCTCGCGCCTGTCGGCCGGCGCGCGATCGAAGGCGCGGCACAGCCGCATCACCAGCGCGGTCGAGGCTTCGACATGCAGCGCCATGTCCGCCAGCACGCTCTGCATCAGCGGCTGATCGGCGAGATGCTTCTGGAAGACGCTACGATGGCGCGCATGGTGGAGCGCATGCGCGAGACCGGAGCGCATCAGCCCGACCGAGGCGGTGGCGCAATCCTGCCGCGTCAGCGACACCATCTGAATGATGGTGGCGATGCCGCGCCCTTCCTCGCCGAGCCGCAGCGCGTAGGCATTGTCGAACTCGACTTCCGACGAGGCGTTGGAGCGGTTGCCGAGCTTGTCCTTGAGGCGCTGGAAGCGCAGGCCGTTGACGCTGCCGTCCGGCGCGAAGCGCGGCATGAAGAAGCAGGTCAATCCGCCGTCCGCCTGCGCCAGCACCAGAAAGGCGTCGCACATCGGCGCCGACATGAACCACTTGTGGCCGGTGATGCGATAGGCGTCGCCGTCGCGCACCGCGCGGGTGATGTTGGCGCGCACGTCGGTGCCGCCCTGCCGCTCGGTCATGCCCATGCCCATGGTCATGCCGCGCTTGGTCCACCACGGCGCGAAGGCAGGATCGTAGCTGCGCGTGGCGAGCACCGGCATCACCTTCGCGCGCAATGCCGTGTCCACCGACAGCGCGCCGACCGCCGCGCGCGTCATGGTGATCGGGCACAGATGCCCGGTCTCGACCTGCGCGGCGATATAGAACTTGGCCGCGCGGATCACTTCGGATGCGCCGCCCGCCGCCTCGCCTGCCGCGGTCCAGCTCGAATTGTGGATGCCGGCGTGGGCGCTGTGCGCCATCAGCTCGTGATAGGCCGGATGAAATTCCACCTCGTCGCGACGGAAGCCGCGCGCGTCAAACGTCCTCAGCTTCGGCGTATTCTCGTTGGCAAGACGGCCGCGCTCGATCATCGCCGCCGAGCCCCAGTGCTTGCCGAAGTCGGTCAGCTCGCTCACCGCATCCGCGCCGCCATTGGCCGTCACGGCCTCTACCAGCGGACGATCCTGCGCGAACAGATTGACATCCTCGAACGGTGGCGACTGGTTGAACACATCGGTGCGGGCGGAGGCGGCGGACGACATGACGAACTCCCGGATTCGAATTCTGAGCGCATTGCTGAGGATTAGACATCCGCCGATTTCACCGGCGGCGCAAGGTGCGGAAAAACGCCGCAACATAACTTTTTGCGGAACTCCACCTCGGATGAATGTGTTTTCGGTCAGCCATTCGCGATCAACCGGAGCACCCGATGCAGGCGAAATCCATTATCACCACGGCAATGACCGCGCTGATCCTGAGCGCCGGCGCAGCTATGGCGGAACAGGAACGCAATCAATCCGCCGCCGGTAATCAGCCTGCCGCGAAACAATCTGCACCGGCAGAGTCACCGCAAGCCTCCGGACACGACGCGCAATCCGGCCAACCGGAAACCGGGCCTAACGCCAAACAAACGCAAGGCACCGCCAGCGACGGCTACAAGGACGCTCACGACAAGGACAAGAAGTAAGTCGCCGTCAGCGCCGCGTGATCGGAAAGTCGTATGCCTCGCGGCGCATTCCCGGCAGCGAGAAGTGCCACCACTCGAGGCGATAATTGATGAAGCCGTGGCGCGCCATCGCGGCCACCAGTATCTCGCGCCAGCGCCGCTGCTGCGGCGTGATCGCGGCTGACGCTGTGTGGGCCCGCTCGTCCGAGCAATCGTAACCGGTGCCCATGTCGACGCTGCTATCCGGGGCGCGGCGTGAGGCTTCCGCCGTGCAGTCGCCATAGTCGGCGCGCGGATCGAACGACGGCACGCTCTTCAGCGGCAGTTGCACCAGCGTCAGGTCCACCGCATTGCCGGTGGAATGGCCGGAGCGCCGCGCGATGTAGCCGAGCCGAAACAGATCGGCCTTGCGCATCTTCGGATTGTAGCGATGCTGGGCGACGGTCTCGTGGCCATCCTGCGCCCACGCATACATGTCGTCGACCGCGCGTTGCGGCCGATAGCAATCGTAGACTTTCAGCGACAGGCCGCGCGGCTTCAGATCCTGCTGCACCTGCTTCAACGCGAGGCCGAGCTTGCGGGTGACGATACACTCGCCGGCCTCGTAGCCATCGAGCACGCGGCCGACGAAATTATTGGCGGTGGCGTAGCGCATGTCCTGAACGATGCTCGGATCGAGATCGCGCAGATAGACGAAACTGCCCGGCAGCCCCTGCGCCTTCGCCTCGCCCGAAAGCCCGACCAGTCCCATGATCGCGAGCACCGCCAGCCGCCACACAAGCCGATACGTCATCCCGAACATCTCTCGCCCAACCACCGGTTCCGGCCAATCTAGCGGGCTCGCCCCAGCCGAAAAGACGCCGGATTCATCCGATCCGCGCGGTTCCGGGGGATAACCCGGCGGACGCGAAATCGGCCTTGCCCCCTCTTGGGCCAGCCCCTATAGCTCTTGCTTTAATGACCCCCGCCGCAAAATCCAGTTTCGTCCTCCGCCACCGGCATCTGCTGGGGATCGAGGGCCTGTCCGCGTCCGACATCACCGGCCTGCTCGATCTCGCCGAGGAGTATGTCGAACTCAATCGCCAGATCGACAAGAAGCGCACCAGCCTGCGCGGTCGCACCCAGGTGAACCTGTTCTTCGAGGCCTCGACCCGCACGCAGTCCTCGTTCGAGATCGCCGGCAAGCGGCTGGGGGCCGACGTGATGAACATGTCGGTCGCCTCCTCCTCGATGCGCAAGGGCGAGACGCTGATGGACACCGCCATCACGCTCAATGCCATGCATCCCGACATATTGGTGGTGCGCCATCACGCCTCCGGCGCGGTCGAACTCCTGGCCCGCAAGGTCGACGGCTCGGTGGTGAATGCCGGCGACGGCACCCACGAACATCCGACCCAGGCGCTGCTCGACGCGCTCACCATCCGCCGCAACAAGGGCCGGCTCGACGGCCTGCTGATCGCCATCTGCGGCGACGTCATGCATTCGCGCGTCGCGCGCTCCAACATCATCCTGCTCAACACCATGGGCGCGCGGGTGCGCGTGGTGGCGCCCTCGACGCTGCTGCCGGTCGGCATCGAGCGGATGGGCGTCGAAGTCGCGCGCACCATGGAAGACGGCTTGAAGGATGCCGACATCGTCATGATGCTGCGGCTGCAGCGCGAGCGCATGAACGGCTCCTTCGTGCCCTCGAGCGGCGAATATTTCCGCTTCTTCGGCCTCGACCAGAAGAAGCTGGCCTACGCCAAGCCCGACGCGCTGGTGATGCATCCGGGACCGATGAATCGCGGCGTCGAGATCGACTCGCTGGTGGCGGACGGCGCGCAATCGCTGATCCGCGAACAGGTCGAAATGGGCGTGGCGGTCCGCATGGCCGTGCTCGAAGCGCTGGCGCGCAACCTGCCGAACGCGTGATCCCATGCCCCTGACTCAGAACCCGCCTCGCCCGCTGCTGCTCGCCAACGCCCGCCTGATCGACCCGTCGCGCGATCTCGACACCCGCGGCGATCTCCTGATCACCGAGGGCGTCATTCAGGATGCGAGACAAGGCCTCGCCGCATCCGGCGCGCCGGACGGCGCGGAGGTGGTCGACTGCGGCGGCCGCATCGTCGCGCCTGGCCTGATCGACATGCGTGCCTTTGTCGGCGAACCCGGTGCCAGCTATCGCGAGACCTTTGCCTCGGCCAGCGAAGCCGCGGCGGCCGGCGGCATCACCACCATCATCTGCCAGCCTGACACCTCGCCGGTGATCGACAATTCCGCGACCGTGGATTTCGTGCTGCGCCGTGCGCGCGACACCGCGATCGTCAACATCCATCCCATGGCGGCGCTGACCAAGGGCATGGCCGGTCAGGTCATGACCGAGTTCGGCTTGCTGAAAGCCGCCGGCGCGGTGGCCTTCACCGACGGCGCCACCAGCGTGATGAACGCGCAGGTGATGCGCCGCGCCCTCACTTACGCGCGCGATTTCGACGCGCTGATCGTGCATCATACCGAAGATCCCAACCTCGTCGGCGAGGGCGTCATGAACGAAGGCGAGTTCGCGACGCGGCTCGGCCTGATCGGCGTGCCGACCGCCGCCGAAGCCATCGTGCTGGAACGCGACATCCGCCTCGTCGCACTGACCGGCGGGCGCTATCACGCGGCGTCGGTGACCTGCCGGGAGTCGCTCGACATCCTCACGCGCGCCCGCGACGCCGGCCTTGCGGTCAGCGCGTCGGCCTCGATCAATCATCTCGCGCTCAACGAGAACGATATCGGCCCCTACCGCACCTTCCTGAAAACCTCGCCGCCGCTACGCACCGAGGACGACCGCGCGGCGCTGGTCGCAGCGGTGGCGTCCGGGCTGATCGACGCGGCGATGTCGGATCACAATCCGCAGGACGTCGAGACCAAGCGGCTGCCGTTCGCCGAGGCCGCGGTCGGCGCCATCGGGCTGGAAACCATGCTGGCGGCGGGACTGCGCCTCGTCCACAATGGCGAGATCGCGATCACCACCCTGCTGCGCGCGATGTCGACGCGGCCGGCCGAACTGCTGAACCTGCCCGGCGGCACGCTGCGCGCCGGTCGCCCCGCCGACGTCATCGTGATCGACCCCGACGAGCCATGGGTGCTCGATCCGGCCGATCTCAGATCGCAATGCAAGAACACGCCGTTCGATGAAGCCCGCTTCACCGGGCGCGTCACGCGGACCGTCGTCGGCGGACGGACGGTGTTTCAGGCGTGATGCGGGACGCGCGTTGCGCGCGTCCCGGGATCGCCTATTGGCCCAGGATTTTCGCCACGGCTTCCATCGAGGTGCCGGCAAAGATCGCCAGCAGGTAGATGCCAAAGCAGACGGCCTTCAGGCGATTGTGCAGAAGATGCATGATGGCCTCCTCTCGTCTAAACTGATGGTGAAGAATTATGGTTAACCGACCCTTTACAGCGCATCGGACCAGCCGCTCATGTTGACCTCGCCTCTCGCCGTGGCCTGCCTTGCCTTCCTCGTCGGCTATCTGTTCGGCTCAATTCCGTTCGGGATGATCCTGACCCGTCTGGCCGGCACGCAGGACCTGCGCTCGATCGGCTCCGGCAACATCGGCGCCACCAACGTGCTGCGCACCGGACGCAAGGGACTCGCCGCAGCGACGCTGCTCGGCGACATGCTGAAAGGCACCGCCGCGGTCATCGTCGCCGGCCGCTTCGGCGGCGCGGATGCCGCCATGGTGGCTGGCCTCGGCGCGTTCCTCGGCCACCTGTTTCCGGTCTGGCTCGGCTTCAAGGGCGGCAAAGGCGTCGCGACCTATATCGGCGTCCTGCTCGGCCTGTTCTGGCCGGCAGCCCTCGCCTTCTGCGGCATCTGGCTGGTGGTGGCGTGGTTCACGCGGTACTCGTCCGCCGCGGCGCTGATCGCCAGCGCGCTGACGCCGCCGGCGCTGTGGCTCGACGGCCATTCGGCGATGGCCCTGCTGTTCGCCATCCTATCGGTGCTGCTGTGGATCATGCACCGCGCCAACATCCGGCGGCTCATCGACCGGACCGAAGGCAAGATCGGCCAGAAGGCCTGAGCGTCCGCCCGCCCACCTCGACTCGTGGTTGTATTGGCATCGCCGTTGGGCGATGCTGCCGCCGGGCATGGGGTGCGCAGCTTGGATATTGCCTCACCATCGACCGGTGGCGACCGGCTGACGGCGCGTCAGCGAATCGAGTGGCTGCGGCTGATCCGCAGCGACAATGTCGGACCGCGCACGTTCCGCTCGCTGGTCAATCATTTCGGCAGCGCCGAAGCCGCGCTCGCGCGGCTGCCCGACCTCGCCCGCCGGGGCGGCGCGACGCGGCCGGGCCGCATCTGCACGCAGGCGGAGGCTGAGCGCGAACTGGCGCGCGGCGATGCCCTCGGGATCGCGCTGCGCGCGCCCGGCGAGAGCGGCTATCCGCCGCGTCTGGCGCTGATCGACGACGCGCCGCCGCTGCTGGCTGTCCGAGGCCGCGCCGCCATCGCCGCCAAGCCGATGATCGCCATTGTCGGCTCGCGCAATGCCTCCGGCGCGGGAATGAAGTTCACCGCGATTCTGGCGCGCGATCTCGGGGAAGCCGGATTCGTCATCGCATCGGGGCTGGCGCGCGGCATCGATCGCGCCGCCCACAGCGCCAGTCTGGCCGGCGGCACCCTCGCCGTCCTCGCCGGCGGCCATGACCGCATCTATCCGCCCGAACATGAGACATTGCTTGAGGATATCCTTGCATCCGGCGCGGCGATCTCGGAAATGCCGCTTGGCCATGCGCCGCGCGCCCGCGATTTTCCCCGTCGTAACCGGCTGATCTCCGGGGTTGCGCTCGGCGTCGTCGTGGTCGAGGCGGCACATCGCTCCGGCTCGCTGATCACCGCCCGCGTCGCCGCCGAACAGGGCCGCGAGGTGTTCGCGGTGCCGGGGTCGCCGCTCGATCCGCGCGCCGCCGGCACCAACGACCTCATCAAGCAGGGCGCCGCGCTGGTGACCTCTGCCGACGACGTCATCGCCGCGGTCCGGCCGATCATGGGGCGGCCGCTCGCCTTGCCGATCGAGGAAGCCGAGGATGCCGTGCCGCTGGACCACGAACCCGACGAAAGCGAACGGACCCGCGTCGTCGGCCTGCTGGGTCCAAGTCCGATCGGGCTCGACGATCTGATCCGGATGGCGGGCACCTCGCCGACCATCGTCCGCACCATCCTGCTGGAGCTTGAACTGGCCGGACGGCTGGAGCGCCATGGCGGCGGCCTGATCTCGCTCATCTAACGAGACGGCGGGCTGGCGCCCGCCTAGCCTCGCCTCCGCGCCGGGCTAAGAGCCTGCCGGCCCAGCGCAGCGGCGCGCACCAGCTCCTCGGCCTCCATTTTCGCCATGTCGAGCAGAAATGCGAGCGTCTCGAGCCGGTGCCGCTGGGCCACCGCCAGCAAGTCACCGACCATCTGGGCGATAAACTCGGCGGCTTCATCCCGCCCCCCCGTCGCCCGCCGGTTCAGGAATGCTCTGTTGCCTCCGCGCCATAGGCGCCTCCTCGCGGCTGTCGGCTTCCGGATTGAACACGGTCTGGGACGGATTATATGCAACCAAAGGTAGATTTTAAAGATATCCGCCACCAATTTTGTCGAGCCATCGACATATAAAGAGAGTGTCATGATTTGACAGCCGGCGGGTCTAGACCCATGTTCCGGGCGAAACGAGCCGCCGCGACTCTCGCGAAGCTCGCATATTCTTCCCTAAGTTACTGGAAAAGCATGAATATCGTCATTGTCGAGTCGCCTGCGAAGGCCAAGACGATCAATAAGTACTTGGGCGGCGGCTACGAAGTGGTGGCCTCCTTCGGCCATATCCGCGACCTTCCGGCAAAGAATGGCTCGGTCGATCCGGACGCCAATTTCAAGATGATCTGGGAGGTGGACCCCAAGGCCGCCAGCCGGATGAACGACATCGCCCGGTCGGTCAAAGGCGCCGACAAGCTGATTCTCGCCACCGACCCCGATCGCGAGGGCGAGGCGATTTCCTGGCACGTTCTGGAGGTGCTGAAGCAGAAGCGCGCGCTGAAGGATCAGCCGATCGAGCGCGTGGTGTTCAACGCCATCACCAAGCAGGCCGTCACCGACGCCATGAAGCATCCGCGCCAGATCGACGGCGCGCTGGTCGACGCCTACATGGCGCGTCGGGCGTTGGACTATCTGGTCGGCTTCACCCTCTCCCCGGTTCTCTGGCGCAAGCTGCCAGGGGCGCGCTCGGCCGGGCGCGTGCAGTCGGTGGCGCTGCGGCTGGTCTGCGACCGCGAGCAGGAGATCGAAAGCTTCGTGCCGCGCGAGTACTGGTCGCTGATCGCGACGCTGGCGACGCCGCGCGGCGACAGCTTCGAGGCGCGTCTCGTCGGTGCCGACGGCAAGAAGCTGGCGCGCCTCGACATCGGCAGCGGCGCGGAAGCCGAGGATTTCAAGCGCGCCATCGAGGCCGCGAACTTCACCGTCGCCAGCGTCGAGGCCAAGCCCGCGCGGCGCAATCCATACGCCCCGTTCACCACCTCGACGTTGCAGCAGGAAGCCAGCCGCAAGCTCGGCTTCGCGCCCGCGCACACCATGCGCATCGCGCAGCGGCTTTATGAAGGCGTCAACCTCGGCGGCGAAACCACCGGTCTCATCACCTATATGCGGACCGACGGCGTGCAGATCGATCCGTCCGCGATCGCGCAGGCGCGCAAGGTGATCGGCGAGGACTACGGCAAGGATTACGTGCCGGATGCGCCGCGCCAGTATCAGACCAAGGCGAAGAACGCGCAGGAAGCGCACGAGGCCATTCGCCCCACCGACATCTCGCGCCGCCCCACCGATCTGCGCCGCAGCCTCGATCACGATCAGGCGCGGCTCTACGAACTGATCTGGATCCGCACCGTCGCGAGCCAGATGGAGTCGGCCGAGCTTGAGCGCACCACCGTCGATATCGTCGCCAAGGCCGGCGGGCGCACGCTCGACCTGCGCGCCAGCGGCCAAGTGATCAAGTTCGACGGCTTCCTGAAGCTCTATCAAGAAGGCCGCGATGACGATCCGGAGGACGAGGACAGCAACCGCCTCCCCGCCATGAGCGAGGGCGAAGCCTTGAAGCGTCAGGCGCTCGCCGTCACCCAGCATTTCACCGAGCCGCCGCCGCGCTTCTCGGAAGCCTCGCTCGTGAAGCGGATGGAAGAACTCGGCATCGGCCGCCCCTCGACCTACGCATCCATTCTGCAGGTGCTGCGCGACCGCGGCTATGTGCGGCTCGACAAGAAACGGCTGCACGGCGAGGACAAGGGCCGCGTGGTGGTCGCGTTCCTCAAGAAGTACTTCTCGCGCTACGTCGAGTATGACTTCACCGCCTCGCTGGAAGAAGACCTCGACCGCATCTCCAACAATGAGGTGTCCTGGCAGGACGTGCTGAAGGCGTTCTGGGCCGGCTTCACCGGCGCGGTGGACGACATCAAGGACCTGCGTGTCGCCGAAGTGCTCGACGCGCTCGACGAGATGCTCGGGCCACACATCTATCCACCGCGCGAGGACGGCGGCGATCCGCGGCAGTGCCCGAGCTGCGGCACCGGGCGCTTGAATCTGAAGGCCGGCAAGTTCGGCGCCTTCGTCGGATGCAGCAACTATCCGGAGTGCCGCTACACGCGGCCGCTCGCGGCCGATGGCGATGTCGGTGGCGACCGTATCCTCGGCAAGGACCCGGATAGCGGCCTCGACGTCGCGGTGAAGTCGGGGCGCTTCGGCCCCTACATCCAGCTCGGCGAGCCGAACGATTATCCGGACGGCGAGAAGCCGAAGCGCGCCGGCATCCCGAAAGGCATGTCGCCCGGCGATATGGACTTCGACCTCGCGGTGAAGCTGCTGTCGCTGCCGCGCGAAGTCGGCAAGCACCCGGAAGACGGCGAGCCGATCAAGGCCGGCATCGGGCGCTTCGGGCCTTACGTGCAGCACTTGAAGACCTATGCCAGCCTCGAGGCCGGCGATGACGTCTTCAACATCGGCCTCAACCGCGCGGTGACCTTGATCGCCGAGAAGATCGCCAAGGGTCCGGGCAAGCGGCGCTTCGGCGCCGATCCGGGCAAGCCGCTCGGCGAGCATCCGACGCTCGGCCCTGTGGCCGTGAAGAGCGGCCGCTATGGCGCCTATGTCACCGCTGGCGGCGTCAACGCCACCATTCCGAGCGACAAGACGCAGGACAGTATCACGCTTGAAGAAGCCATCGCGCTGATCGACGAACGCGCGGCGAAGGGCGGCGGCAAGGCGAAGCGGCCGGCGGCGAAGAAGGCCGCCAAGAAGCCGTCCGCCGACACTGCCGCCAAGAAACCGGCGGCGAAGAAGACGGCGGCGAAAAAGCCGGCGGCCAAGAAAGCCGCCAGCAAGGCGCGCGTTCCGGTCAAGGCCGCCGCAAAAACATCCACCGCCAAGCCTGCGAAGGCGGGCGCAAAGAAGAGCAAGGTTAAGGCCAGCGGGTCCTCTTGAGCAAATCGCGCGACAGCCAGTTTCCCGACCGCAAGGAGATCGTCGCGTTCATTCGCGCGGCGAAGGGCGACGTCGGCACGCGCGAGATCGCACGCGAATTCGGCCTCAAGAACGCCGACCGCGCCGAACTGAAGCGAGTGCTGCGCGCGCTGGCCGATGAAGGCCTTCTCGCCAAGCGCGGGCGCACGCTGCATGAAGCCGCCACCCTGCCCCCCACCGTGCTGGCGGACGTCACCGCGCGCGACCGCGACGGCGAGATGCTGGCAACACCCACCGAGTGGGACGAGGAGACGCAAGGCACCGCGCCGAAGATTCGCATTCGCTTGCCGCGCTATCCGAAGCCGGGCACGGCGGTCGGCATCGGCGACCGCGCGCTGCTGCGCGTGGAGGCCGATCGCGAAGGCGACGAGGCGACCTATGTCGGCCGCGTTATCAAGGTGATCGACCATGCGAAGTCGCGCCTCCTCGGCATCTTTCGCGCGCTGCCCGGCGGCGGCGGACGCCTGGTGCCGGTTGATAAGAAACAGGCCGGGCGCGAACTCAACATCGCCAAGGCTGACAGCGCCGACGCCGAAGACGGCGATCTCGTCAGCGTCGATCTGATCCGCACGCGCGGCTTCGGCCTCGCCTCCGGCCGCGTCAAGGAGCGGCTTGGATCGCTTGCGACCGAAAAGGCCATCAGCCTGATCGCGATCCACGCCCATGACATTCCGCAAAACTTCTCGCCCGCCGCGCTGAGAGAAGCCGAGGCCGCAGAGCCCGCGACGCTGAAAGGCCGCGAGGACTGGCGCGAGATACCATTGGTCACCATCGATCCGCCGGACGCCAAGGATCACGACGACGCCGTGCACGCGATGCCGGACGACGATCCCGCTAACAAGGGCGGCTGTATCGTTCACGTCGCCATCGCCGATGTCGCCTATTATGTGCGGCCGGGATCGGGACTGGATCGCGACGCCTTGCTGCGCGGCAACTCGGTGTACTTCCCCGACCGCGTCGTGCCGATGCTGCCGGAGCGCATCTCCAACGATCTGTGTTCGCTGCGGCCGGGCGAAGCGCGCGGTGCGCTCGCCGTGCGTCTCGTGATCGGCGCGGACGGCCGCAAGCGTTCGCACAGCTTCCACCGCGTGCTGATGCGCTCCGCCGCCAAACTTAATTACGCGCAGGTGCAGGCCGCGATCGACGGCCATCCCGACGACGTCACGGGACCTCTGCTCGCGCCCATTCTGAAGCCGCTTTACGCCGCCTATGGACTGGTGAAGCGCGCGCGCGACGAGCGCGAGCCGCTCGACCTCGATCTGCCGGAGCGCAAGATCATTCTGAAAGCCGACGGCACGGTGGATCGCGTCGTGATCCCCGAGCGCCTCGATGCGCACAAGCTCATCGAGGAGTTCATGATCCTCGCCAACGTCGCCGCCGCCGAGATGCTGGAGAGGAAAGGCCTCCCGCTGATCTACCGCGTCCACGACGAGCCGACGGTGGAGAAGGTGCACAACCTTCAGGAATTCCTGAAGACGCTCGACATGCCGTTCGCCAAAGCCGGCGCACTGCGCCCGGCGGTGTTCAATCGCGTGCTGGAGCGGATCAAGGGCCACGACTCCGAGCAGTTGGTGAACGAGGTGGTGCTGCGCTCGCAGGCGCAGGCCGAATATGCAGCCGAGAACTACGGCCACTTCGGCCTCAATCTGCGGCGCTACGCGCATTTCACCTCGCCGATCCGGCGCTACGCCGATCTCGTCGTGCATCGCGCCATTATCCGCGCGCTGGGCCTTGGCGCCGGCGCCCTGCCCGACACCGAAACCATGGAGATGCTCAGCGAGGTGGCCGCGCAGATCTCCGCCACCGAGCGGCGCGCGATGAAGGCCGAGCGCGAGACCGTCGACCGCCTGATCGCGCATCATCTCGCCGATCGCATCGGCGCAACCTTCCAGGGCCGCATTTCCGGCGTCACCCGCGCCGGCCTGTTCGTCAAGCTGGACGAGACCGGCGCCGACGGGCTGATCCCGATCCGCACGCTCGGCACCGAATATTACCAGTACGACGAGGCGCGCCATGCGCTGGTCGGCACGCGCAGCGGTGCCATGCATCGGCTGGGTGACGTCGTCTATGTGCGTCTGGTAGAAGCGGCTCCAATCGCCGGCGCATTGCGTTTCGAGCTGCTGTCGGAGGCGCCGACCGCGCCGCGCGGGCGCAAGCAGACTCGCGACAGCGACCGTTCGCACGCGATCCGCAAGGCGCGCGGCAAGATCAAATCGGAGCGCAAGACGAAAAAGCCGAAGCGCAAGCTTGCAAAAGGCATAGGGACCCCTACGAAGGGTAAAGGCAAATCCGGCAAAGGCGGGAGCAAAGGCAGATCGTGAAGACCCCGGCCGTCAGCACCTGGACGCAAAAAGTGGCAGCACCGCCGACCCGCGACGTCTGGCTCGCCATGAAGCGCGGCCTGCGCTGCCGTTGCCCGCATTGCGGCGAAGGCAAGCTGTTCCGCGCGTTCCTCAAGGTGAACAACACCTGCCCCGCCTGCGGCGAAGCGCTGTTTCATCATCGCGCTGACGACCTCCCCGCCTATCTGGTGATCGTGATCGTCGGTCACATCGTGGTGCCGGTCGCGCTTTCAGTCGAAACCAATTTCGCGCCGCCGATCCCGTTGCAACTGGCGATCTACCTGCCGCTCACGCTTGTCTCGGCGCTGCTGCTGCTGCAGCCGGTCAAAGGCGCGGTGGTGGGATTGCAATGGGCCCTGCGCATGCACGGCTTCGACGACTCCGAGTCCACTGACACGCCGATCCGCGACAAGGCGGGCGGCCCCATCGCACCGGAAGCCCGATGACAGACACGACGACCTCCATCACCGTGAAAGAAGAAAAAGAAGCCGATCATCATCCGTATCGGCGGCCGCGCGACGCCGCCACGCTGATCCTGATCGATCGCAGTCACGCCAAGCCGAAGGTACTGGTCGGCAAGCGCCACAACAACGTGGTGTTCATGCCCGGCAAGTTCGTGTTTCCGGGCGGCAGCGTCGACAAGAGCGACAATCGCGTGCCGGTGGCCGCGCCGATCCCGCCGGAACTCGAAGCCAATCTGATGAAAGGCAGCCCGAAGACCGAGCCGTCGCGGGCGCGGGCGCTGGCCATCGCCGCGATCCGCGAGGCCTGCGAGGAAACCGGGCTGTGCCTCGGCTGCAAGTCGGACAACGGCAGCACGCGCAAGCTCAACGGGGTGTGGCAGCCGTTCGCCGATGCCGGGCTGCTGCCCGATCCGTCCGGCCTGTTCCTGATCGCCCGCGCCATCACCCCGCCCGGCCGCGTGCGCCGGTTCGATACCCGCTTCTTCACCGCCGATGCCTCCGCCATCGCCCATCGCGTCGAGGGCGTGATCCATGCCGACGCCGAACTGGTCGAACTGGTGTGGCTGGAAATCGGCTCCGACTCGCTCGCGGACCTGCATCCGATGACCACCCGCGTCCTTCAGCAACTCGACAAGCGGCTTGCCACCGGTCCGCTGCGCCACGACGCGCCGCTGCCGTTCTTCCATTTCTATGGCGGCAAGATGCAGATGGACATCCTGCCGGGCTGAGACCGCGCAATCCGCTAAAATCCGGCATTTCGACCGGGTTCCCGCAGGTTTTTGCCGGCGGAAACCTTGACTTTGGGCCATTCGCAGCTAGTTTGCCGGCCAAACGCGGATTGGCGCTCGCTGATCGGCTGCCGATTCCTGACATTTCGAGGTTTACCATGGCCAAAGCGGTCACCATCAAGGTCAAGCTGGTTTCCAGCGCCGACACCGGCTTCTATTACGTGGCCAAGAAGAACTCGCGCACGATGACCGACAAGATGGTCAAGAAGAAGTACGACCCGGTCGCGCGCAAGCATGTCGAGTTCAAGGAAGCCAAGATCAAGTAATCGTTCCAGATACTTGGATTGAGTTTTGAACGGGACCCTCGCGGTCCCGTTTGTCATTTCGGCCGAATTTCCAGCCGTCATCCTGATATGCCTCAGGCAGCCTTCGCCTTTGCCAACGCCAGTCTGAGCCCCAGCACCTTGAGCGCCTTATTGACGTTGTCGATGGTCGGGTTACCGCCCGGGCGGAAGGATTTATAGACCATCTCGCGACTGAGACCGGCCTCGCGCGCGAACTGGCTGATCCCGCGTGCCCTTGCCACATCACCGATGGCCGTCGCGATGAATGAAGGATCGTCCTGATCGAGGGCAGCCTCGATATAGGCGACCTGTTGCGCGGGGGTTGTGAGATAATCTCCCACGTCGAATTTCGTTGTTTTGAGGGGCATGATCACACCTCTTTTGCCAATCGCTGCGCCGTTGAGATGTCTTTACGCGCTATCAGCAGTTCTACTACGCCGCCGCTGCCACCACGCGGTTGCGGCCGTCGTGCTTGGCCCGGTAGAGCGCGAGATCGGCGCGCTTGAGCACATCGGCGACCGGCTCGCCCTTGCGCTCCAGCGCGGCGAGGCCGATCGAGATGGTGACCTGTATCTGCCGCGCGCCCTTGTCGATGGCGAACGGCTCAGCCGCCACCGCGCGCCGCAGCCGCTCCGCCACCATGCCGGCGATATGCATGTCGGTCTCGGGCATCACGATGACGAACTCCTCGCCGCCGTAACGGCAGGCGAGATCGATGCCGCGAATCGATTTACGGATGCGCATCGCGAACTCACGCAATACGTCGTCGCCGGCGTCGTGACCGTAGGTGTCGTTCACCGACTTGAAAAAGTCGATGTCGAGCATCATCAGCGCCAGCGACTTGCCGCGATTCGAGGCCTGTTCCGCCAGCATGCCGATATGGGTTTCCATGTAGCGGCGGTTGTGCAGGCCGGTGAGCGCGTCGGTCACCGCCATCTCGATCGAATGCTGCACGTTGTCGCGCAGGTGATCGGCATAACGCCGCTTGCGGATCTGGGTGCGCGCCCGCGCCAGCAATTCGTTCTTGTCGACCGGCCGCAGGAGATAGTCGTTGACGCCGATCTCGAGACCGCGCAGCAGCCGCGCGTTGTTGTCGGCATCGACGAGGGCCAGGATCGGCACCTGGCGCGTGCGCTCCAGCGAACGAGCCTGGCTGCACAGGCGCAGCCCGTCGAAGTTCTCCAGGCTGAGCGACACGATCAGCAGATCGTAGCTGCCCTCGGCAGCATGAAACAGCGCCTCGGCGGGATTGGGCTCGACATCGACGGAATGCTCGGCGGCGAGCACCGGCGCCAGCCGCTCATAGGATGACGGCCGGTCGTCCACCAGCAGGATACGGCCGCCCTTCCCGGTATCCGCCACCGCGTGGCGCTCGGGCGCCTGCACGCCGATCTCCATCGAGGTCAGCGCCCGCATCCGCAACTCGTCGGTCATCATCTTGAGGCGCGTCAGCGAGCGGACGCGGGCGATCAGCACCACGTCGGATACCGGCTTGGTGAGGAAATCGTCGGCGCCGGCCTCGAGGCCGCGCACGCGATCCGCCGGGCTGTCGAGCGCCGTCACCATCACCACCGGAATGAAATGCGTCGCCGGATTGGACTTCAGCCGGCGACAGACCTCGAAGCCATCCATATCCGGCATCATCACGTCGAGCAGAATGATGTCGCATTCGGCCCGCGACGCCACTTCGAGCGCCTGCGCGCCGTTGCAGGCCGTCACGACGTCGAAATACTCGGCCGACAATCGCGCTTCCAGCAGCTTCACATTCGCGGGGACATCATCGACGACCAGAACACGGGCGGACATCGCAATCTCCTAGCCGATAAATCGGCGGACGGTTTCAATGAATTTGCCCACCGAGATCGGCTTCGACAAATAGGCCTCGCATCCGCCTTCGCGGATGCGCTCCTCGTCTCCCTTCATGGCAAAGGCGGTGACTGCGACAACGGGAATGGTCCGCAACTCGGGATCGTCCTTGATCCAGCGCGTCACTTCGAGTCCGGACACCTGCGGCAACTGAATATCCATCAGGATGAGGTCCGGACGGGATTTGCGGACGAGATCGATCGCCTCGTAACCATTGCTGGTCCCGGCGGTCTGATAGCCGTGGGCCTCCAGCAGGTCGCGAAAGAGCTTCATGTTGAGCTCGTTGTCTTCGACGATCAGGACGGTTTTTGCCATCCCGCCCCTCCCATGCAATGACACGTCGCCACAGAACCGTGCGCCGAATATCCGACGACGCAAGACAACCGCAACCCCGTCTTCAAACTTTCCGGAATGCGCTCACACCCGATAGCAAAGATCCGTCTTGTCACGCGAACCGGTTTCCACTTCTTGAAAACGCTCTGGCCGGGTTGATCCCAACTCCGCCAGGGACCTGTATTCTGCTAGTGCTCCCCTGATTCTGACATCCGCGAAAACCCTACCGAAGCAGAATGCAAATCGCCGACGCAAACGCTAGAATCGAGTGACCAGGGACTCGGGAATGAAACCCCAAGATAGAGCCCATAAGTTACGGAAAGGCAAACACGATCGATGACAAAGCGTGCCAAAAATCCACGCGAAGTAGCTGAAATCGTGGCGGTTCAGGCGCTTTCCTTCATCGCCGCGGAGCCCGAGCGGCTAGGGCTGTTCCTGGCCGAGAGCGGCCTCGGTCCCGAGACCCTGCGTTCCGCGGCCAGCGATCCGCAATTTCTCGCCGCCGTGCTGGATTTCGTTTTGCGCGACGATGCCATGGTGAAGGCCTTCGCCGGTTCCGTCGAGCTGGACCCCACCAATGTCGCCGCCGCGCGGCAGGTGCTCGGCGATCCGCACTGGGAGCGCGACATTCCGTGACCATCTCCGCGCCGGAAGCTGCCCCGCCGCGATGCTTCTGCCGCGACTGCCTGCGCGACCTCGACATTGCCGCGAAGCGATGCAAGGCCTGCGGCTCGCCCCGGCTGGTCCGCCATCGCACCCTGTCGCAGCTCACCATCGCCCACATCGACTGCGACGCGTTCTATGCCACCGTCGAGAAGCGCGACGATCCGAGCCTGGCCGATCGGCCGGTGATCATCGGCGGCGGCAAGCGCGGCGTCGTCTCGGCCGCCTGCTATATCGCCCGCACCTACGGTGTGCGCTCGGCGATGCCGATGTTCAAGGCACTGGCGCTCTGCCCTGACGCCACCGTGATCCGCCCCGACATGGCCAAGTATGTCCGCGTCGGGCGTGAGGTGCGGCAGGCGATGCTGGCGCTGACGCCGCTGGTCGAACCGCTGTCAATCGACGAGGCGTTTCTCGACCTCGGTGGCACCGAACGGCTGCACGGCATGATCCCGGCCAAGGTGCTGGCGCGCTTCGCCACCGAGGTGGAAAGCAATATCGGCATTACGGTATCGATCGGACTCTCCTGCAACAAGTTCCTGGCCAAGATCGCCTCCGATCTCGACAAGCCGCGCGGCTATGCGCTGCTCGACCAGGATGACGGCCGTGCGCTGCTCGCCGACAAGCCGGTGGGCTTTATTTTCGGCGTCGGCCCGGCGACGCAGGAGCGGCTGATGCAGCGCGGTTTCCGCACCGTCGGCGATCTGCAACGCGCTGACGAGATCGAGCTGATGCGGCAGTTCGCCTCCGACGGCCGCCGGCTGTGGCGGCTGGCGCGTGGCATCGACGAGCGCAAGGTGATCGCCGATCGCGGCGCGAAAACCATCTCCAGCGAGACCACGTTCGAGACCGACCTGCGCGATTTCGCGACGCTGGAAAAAATCCTGTGGCGCCTGTGCGAGAAGGTATCAGCGCGGCTGAAGAACGGCGGGCTCGCCGGATCCACCATCACCCTGAAATTGAAGACCGCCGACTTCCGCCAGCGGACCCGCTCGCAATCCATCCCGGAGCCGACGCAGCTCGCGAACAAGATTTTCGCGGTGGTCCGCGATCTGCTGCTGAAGGAAGTCGACGGCACCGCTTTCCGCCTGATGGGCGCCGGGGTCAGCGCGCTCAAGCAAGGATCGGCCGCCGACGATACCGACATGCTCGACCGCCGCTCGGCGCACGCCGAGCGCGCGATGGACGATCTACGCAAAAAATTCGGCAACGCGGCGATCATGCGCGGCATTGCCTATGACGGACCGGAGAAGCCGCGCTGACGGATGAGCTGAACGCGTCAGCGATGCGCGCCGATCCGGGGCTGCCGCAATGGCAGCGCTCGTCATTTTAGATTTTAGCGGTCCCGGCTCTGCGAAGCGGCATCGGGAATGCCGCATCGCGCGCGGGACGCCCGTCTATCTTTCGCTCCCCTTACAGGGCTTGGCGGTCTTGATCTCGAACTTGTCCAGCGTGCCGGCGATAACGAAATCGTTGTAGTCGAGCTTCAGCGCGCGCGAGACGCCGTTTTCGTAAAGCTCGAACGACATCGCATAGGTCGGCGTCTGCTCGCCGCTGTTGGATTTGGCGTCGCGATCGTAATAGCTGACCGTCACCGGCCAGCGCGTCATCGTCTTCATCGCCTCGCTGGTGGTGGACGGATCCGGCGGGGCAGCCGCCCTGTCGCCGGCAATCGGTTTGCCGATCACCGTCAGCGTATTGTAGACCTTCTCGCCGTTATCGGACCCGTCATAGACCGTCAGCTCGAGCAGCGACTTGCCCTCGCGCGCGGCGGCGATGATGCGGCGGACCTGTTCGGTGGGAAACACCGTGCTGCCGTCCAGCGTGAACGTCTTCGCCACCGGCTGCTTCAGCTTGACGACGACATGGTCGCCGCTGCGCTCCGCGATGCCGTCGACGGCGGTCGGATTGCCGTCGTTCATCCGGGTATCGATCTTGAAGCGATAGCTCTTGCCGTCGGCGTCCTCCCAGCTGGTCGAGCGCAGATCGCTGAGCATGCTCTTGCCCTCGCTGCCGTTCAGCTCCGAGACCTGACGGAATTCGGACGTGTAACCTTCGCAGGCACTCCCGGTGAAATTGTAAAGGATCCGCCCCCGCGCGCTATCGACCGCGGCCGCACCGTTGCGCGACTTGAGCAAGCTCAAATTGTACACGGCCTGATGCGGCAGGAACGAGATGCTTGCGGCCTGCGCCGCCGCGCCGCAGAGCACCAACGCACCGGCCAGCGCCACCTTCATACCCCACGACGGCGTCGCAACCGGCACAACGAAACGATCTAAAGGGCGCATAGCCTCTCCTTGCATCCACGAGTCCCCACCATATTGAGCGCGCCAATAGGCCGCAACTGAGGCGGTCGCGGGATTGTGTTGGCGATCGCGGGAACGGGTTCAAATCGGCGCGTCGGAACCCGGCGGTCGATCGTTCTCGCCACGACGATCCATGTTGTGGCCCGGGGATACCACGGCGTAGGATCGGGTCCTACGCCCTCACGACAGAGATTGCCATGCACTCGCATTCGCTTGAAAGCTGGACGCATCACCACAACTTTCTCGGCGGCCAGCACGCCCGCAACGAACAGCGCACCTGGATCGTCGTCTGGCTGACGCTGATCATGATGATCGCAGAGATCGTCGGCGGCACCGTGTTCGGATCGATGGCCCTGCTCGCCGACGGCTGGCACATGTCGACTCACGCCGTCGCCATCGGCATCACGGCGCTGGCCTATCGCTATGCCCGCCGTCATGCCGACGATCCGCGCTTTGCCTTCGGCACCGGCAAATTTGGCGAACTGGCGGCCTTCACCAGCGCCGTGGTGCTGGGCATCGTCGCCATCATGGTGGCATATGAGAGCGTGCTGCGCATGGCCGATCCCAAGCCGATCGCTTACGGCGAAGCCATCGCCATCGCGGCGCTGGGACTGGTGGTGAATCTGGTCTCGGCATGGCTGCTGCGCGACGATCACGACCATCACCATGGCCATACGCATCATCCGCATCACGAGGATGATCATGATCATCACGCCGGACATGATCAGCCGCATGAGCATCATCATCGCCATCATCGCGACAACAATCTGCGCGCCGCCTATCTTCACGTGCTGGCGGACGCCGCGACCTCGGTGATGGCGATCCTCGCGCTCATCGTCGCGCGCGCTTTCGGATGGGTCTGGATCGATCCGGTGGTCGGGATCGTCGGCAGTCTGGTGATCGCAAGCTGGGCTTACGGATTGATCAAGAGCGCCGGCGCGGTGCTGATCGACGTGGTGCCGGATACGGGCGTCGCCCATGATATTCGCCAGCGGCTGGAAACCGACGGCGACCGCATCGCCGATCTGCATTTATGGCAGGTCGGTCCCGGGCACTACTCCGCGATCGTGAACGTCGTCACCGATCACCCGAGGCCGCCGGCATTCTACAAGGCGCGGCTTGGTGGATTGTCACAGATCAGCCATATCACTGTCGAAGTGGACCATTGCGTGCATCCGGAAGGCGCCTGCGCCCACGTCGCCTGATGCGGTGGCGCGGGTTCGTCCATCGGATTCCCATCGCCGTCGCTTGCATGTGACGTTCCGATGGGTGAAATAGACGCGGGCGATCGGGCAGCCGGTCACCCTTAAGCGAGACGAACAACTTTTTTGGGGATCGTAATGGCAGGAACAGTCGAGCAGAAACTTGCGGAGCAAGGAGTGGTGTTGCATGAGCCCTCCAGCCCGATCGCCAATTATGTCGGCTTCGTCCGCACCGGCAACCTGCTGTTCGTGTCCGGTCAGGTCTGCGTCAATGCCGAAGGCAAGCTGATTGCCAAGGGCAAGCTCGGCGCCGGCGTCACCATCGAGCAGGGCAACGCCGCGGCGCGCGGCTGCGCCATCAATCTGCTGGCGCAGATCAAGGCCGCGCTCGGCGATCTCGACAAGGTGACGCGCGTGGTGCGCCTCGGCGGCTTCGTCAATTCGACGCCGGATTTCGTCGACGGTCCGAAGGTGCTCAACGGCGCGTCCGACCTGATGGTCGCCGCCTTTGGCGACAAGGGTCGCCACGCCCGCAGCACGATCGGCGTCGCCTCGCTGCCCGGCGATGCCGCGGTCGAGGTCGAAGGCATTTTCGAAGTCGCATGACGAGCTGACGCGATGCGCGGACCCGACTGGCTTGCCGCACGTCCCATCGCGCATCGCGGCCTGCATGATCGCGCGCGCGGCATCGTCGAGAACATGCCGGGCGCATTCGTCGCCGCGATCGAGGGCAATTACGGCATCGAGCTGGACCTGCAACTGACCGCCGACGGCGAAGCCATGGTGCATCACGACGACCGGCTCGGCCGTCTCACCCATGGCGACGCCACGCCGCTGCGCAACATGACCGCCGCGCAGCTGCGGCAGGTGACCTTCAAGGATACGACCGAGCGGATGATCGCGCTCGGCGACGTGCTGGAGATGGTCGGCGGCCGGGTGCCGCTTTTCATCGAGGTGAAGAGCCTCTACGACGGCGACCGCAAGCTGGTCGCGCGTCTGGCGGAGGTGATTGCCGGCTATCGCGGCCCCGCGGCAGTGATGTCGTTCGATCCGGATCAGGTGCTGGCGCTGCGTGAAAAGCTGCCGCATCTGCCGCGCGGCATCATCGCCCAGCGCACCTATGACGACAGCTATTGGAGCTGGCTGACGCCGCAGCAGCGCGACGGCATGCTGTATCTGCGCCACGCCTTCCGCACGCAGCCGCACTTTATCAATTTCTGGGGTCAGCAACTCCCTGCGCCCGCGCCGTGGATCGCGCGCAACATCTTCGGCTGTCCGCTATTGGCCTGGACCATCCGCACCGCCGAGCAGCGCGCCCATGCCGAGCGCTATGCCGACCAGATCGTGTTCGAGGGGTTCCGGGCATAGGTGACGCGGTCCTCGGCTCGGGAGGACGCTCCCCCGCGAAACGCAACCTGCTCTGCTTCCGATGGCGCGGCCTTGACGTCGCGCCTCGCAGGCCCAATCTGTAGAATAGTCACCCAGCCGCAAACGGCTCCTCCGCGTGACCGGTTTGTGTGTTGATGGCCTCACCCGAAATCACCCTGGAAGCAGTATCATCGGCACGTCAGATCGGCGCCGCGGACTGGAACGCCTGCGCCAATCCGCCAAACTGCGGCGCGGCCGGGCGAGTCTACAATCCGTTCGTCGACTACGCGTTCTTCGATGCCGTCGAGCAATCCAACTCGGCCTGCCCGCGCACCGGCTGGGCCCCGCGCCATCTGGTGGCACGGCGCGGCGGCGCCGTTGTCGGCCTGGTGCCATGTTATCTGAAGTCGCATTCGCAGGGCGAATACGTCTTCGATCGCGGCTGGGCCGACGCCTATGAGCGCGCCGGCGGACGCTACTATCCGAAGCTGCAGGCCAGCGTGCCGTTCACGCCGGCAACCGGACCGCGCCTTCTGGTCCGCGGCGGCGCCGAGGACGCGGAGGCCATTCGCAGCGCGCTCGGCAGTGGCCTGATGGCGCTCTGCAATGCGACCGACGCCTCCTCGGTGCACGTGACCTTCGCCCCCGAAGACGAATGGAAATTCCTCGCGTCGCAGGGCTTCCTGCAGCGGACCGATCAGCAATTCCACTGGCACAATTCCGGCTATGCGACGTTCGAGGATTTTCTCGCCACGCTCTCCTCACGCCATCGCAAGGCAATCCGCCGTGAGCGGCGTGACGCGCTGGCCGCTGGCATCAGCATCCATGTCCTGAGCGGCACCGATCTCACCGAAGAGATCTGGGATTCGTTTTTCGAATTCTACATGGAGACCGGTTCGCGCAAATGGGGCCGCCCCTATCTGACCCGTGCGTTTTACAGCCTGATCGGCGCCACGATGCCGGACCGCATCGCGCTGATCATGGCGAAGCGGAACGGACGCTGGATAGCCGGCGCGATCAACTTCATCGGCGGCGATACGCTGTTCGGGCGGCACTGGGGCGCCGTCGAGCATCATCCCTTCCTGCATTTCGAGGTCTGCTACTATCAGGCCATCGATTTCGCGATCCGGCATCGGCTGGCGAGGGTCGAGGCCGGCGCGCAGGGCGAACACAAGCTGGCGCGCGGCTACCTGCCGCAGACCACCTATTCGGCGCATTACATCGCCGATCCGGCGCTGCGCCGCGCCGTGCGCGACTATCTGCAGCGCGAGCGGATGTATGTCGCGGAAGCCGGGCGTCAGCTCGCCGAAGCGGGACCCTTCCGCAAGACTGCGTCCGACCATGAGACGTCTTGACCGGGGCTTGCCGGACGGTGAAAGTGGCGCGACTTTTCTGGAGCGACCATGGCCACTTACGACACTAACAATATTTTCGCGAAGATCCTGCGCGGCGAGATCCCCTGCTTCAAGGTCTACGAGAACGATCACGTCCTTGCGTTTCTCGACATCATGCCGCGCGCGCCCGGCCACACGCTGGTGATCCCGAAGGCGCCCGCGCGCAACCTGCTCGATATCACCGAAGAGGATTTCGTTCACGTCGCCCGCGCCACGCGCCTGATCGCGCGCGCCGCGATGCCGGTCTTCAACGCCGATGGCATCATGATCGTGCAGTTCAGCGAGCCCGCCAGCGGCCAGGAAGTCTATCACCTGCACATGCACGTGATTCCGCGCTTCGAAGGCGTCGCGCTGCTGCCGCCGGCCACCGTCAAGGCCGACATGAACGTGCTCGAGGAGCACGCCGCAAAGCTCGCCGCCGCCCTGAAAGGCGCGTGACGGGTTACGGCCTCAATCGCCGACCCGAAAGTCGCCGGGTTGCGCCGGCGCCAACGGCGTGAACTGGCAGCGGTCCGGCTTCAGGTCGATCAGCGGGGTGCCGTCGAGACAATCGAGGCCGCGCACCAGCACGGCGGCGCCCTCGAGGCCGGCGAACTTCACTAGCGACGTGCCGATCGGATTGGGACGCACCGGCGAGCGCAGCGAAAAAGTGCCGCGCACCGCGCCGTCGTTCTTCGGGCTTTGCAGCACCAGATCGCGGCGCGACAAGTGCAGCCAGTAGATCACCTCAAGATTGTCATACTGCGCGATGCCGCGCAGCGCCGCCACCCACGGTTCGAAAATCTCGATGCGGCAGACCGGGCCATCGACGCGGCCCTGCCGCGGCGTCTCGAGCCGCGAGGTCCATGGCGTGCGGATCCGCCCGATGAAGACGAGACCGGCATCGGTCGGCGGCGGAGCCTCGACCGCAACTTCACCGGCGCGAATTTCACTTTCCCGGACCATATCCCGGCCTCTCGTGAGAGCGATATATCCAGCTGAATAGGCCGCTCGGCCGCCTCCCCGTCAAGCCCGCGCTGTCATCCTTTGACGCCCTTGTTACGCAGCACGAGGCAGGCCTGCCCGGCGCGATGAATGCGCTGGCACAGATCGTTCGCCTCGTTACGCGTCGTGGCACCAATCCGCACCTGATAGAAGGTGCGCGTGCCGCGGCTGCGCCAGATCGAGCCCAGCAGCATCGGATCGTGGTCGCCGATCAGCGCCGTCAGCCGCTTCATCGCCCGCGCATAAGACGCCAGCGCGCGATCGCGCGAGAAGCCCGCCGCGAGCTGCACGCCCCATGGCTGGTCGGCACCGACCTTCACGCGCTGCGTCAACCCCTCGACGAACGGATTGGGCGCGCGTTGCAAGAGTGCCATCAGATCGCGGCAACTGGTGACAGAGGTTTGTTGCTGCGGCGGTTTCACGGCGCTGGCGTTCTTCCAGTCCTCGACCGAAACCCCGGTGATCGCCAGGACGTAGTTGCGCGTCTCGGCGGGCATCGCTCCGGTGCCCTCGATCCATTCGCGCACGCGGCGCGGTCCCGCATTGTAGGCCGCCGCCGCGAGGCCGAGGTTGCCGAACTGATCGCGCAGCTCGCGCAGGAACTCCGCCGATTTCGGCAGCGCCTGCACCGGATCGAACGGATCGAGCAGCCGCCGTTCGCTCGCCGTGCCAGGCATGAATTGCGCGATGCCCTGCGCGCGATCGCCGCTGCGCGTCACCGGCCCGACTGCGTCGGGCTGGAAGCGGCTCTCCTGCCAGATCACGCGGGAGAAGAAATCCAGCGGCAGGCCAGCATCCTTGGCAGCGGATTCGATCATCAGGCAGATTGCTTCGCGGGTGTCGGTCTGGGCCGCGGGCTTGGCCGCGGCGTCTTCGGCCCGCGCCGCAAGGCCCGACGCTATCAGCGTGATGGCAGCCAGCAGGGCACCGCGCGCGGCTCTCGCGCACGTCCGCATTGCAGCCTTCCCTCGTCTGCATAGCATCGCTTGACACTCACCGATCAGCCGCTAGCTATCGTTGCAGGCGCGTAGCCGGGAAATGCGGCGCGAGCGTGGGAGACGCGGATGACCAGCCCAGATGACAATCGCCTCGCCTTCGCGCCGGATGACGATCAGCCGATCCAGTACATGGCGCGCACCCGCGCTTACTACGCGGCGATCGGCTACACCACGCCGTATCGCTGGGCGCATTACACCAGCGCGCCATTCCAGCCGCTGCGCAAGCCGCTGACGCAATCGCGGGTCAGCATCGTCACCACGGCGGCTCCCTACGATCCAGCCAAAGGCGATCAGGGACCCGGCGCGGCCTACAATGGTGGCGCGAAATTCTATGCGGTCTATGCCGGCGACACCTCGAAGCAACATGATCTGCGCATCTCGCACATCGCCTACGATCGCATCCACACCAGCGCCGAGGACAGCGGCACCTGGTTTCCGCTGCCGCAACTGATCAAAGCGTCTGCGGGCGGCCGCATCGGCGAGGTCGCGCCGCACTTCTTCGGCGCGCCGACCAACCGCAGCCATCGCGTCACCATCGAGACCGACGCGCCGGAAATTCTCGCGCGCTGCAAGGCCGACGGCGTCGATGCGGTGGTGCTGGTGCCGAACTGCCCGGTGTGTCACCAGACTGTCAGCCTGGTCGCGCGGCATCTCGAAGCCAACGGCATCGCCACCGTGGTGATGGGCTGCGCCAAGGACATTGTCGAATTTGCCGCCGTGCCGCGTTTCCTGTTCAGCGATTTCCCCCTCGGCAATTCGGCCGGCAAACCGCATGACAAGGAATCGCAGGCGCAAACGCTGGAGCTGGCGCTGCGGCTCCTGGAGTCCGCGCCGGGGCCGCAGACCACGATGCAGTCGCCGCTGCGCTGGAGCAGCGATCCGTCATGGAAGCGCGACTACAACAACGTCGAGACCATGAGCGCGGAAGAACTGGCGCGGCGCCGCCGCGATTTCGACGCGCAGAAGCAAGCCGCGCGTCAAGTGCGCGACGGCGTCGATTAGATCGAAAACCCGAAATTGCGGCGAAAACCTTCGCGTCCCTTTGGCGTGATCTGCAAGGCGCGCGGGTTGCGCTCGCGCCGCACCCAGCCGAGATCGAAGCAGCGCGTGGCGATGGCTGCGCCAACGACGCCCGACAGGTGAAAGCGCCGCTCGGTCCAGTCAAGGCAATGACGGCAGATCGGGCGGCGCGTCTGCGTCGTCAGCGAAACGCCGAAGTCATTGAGGAACGTCTGCCCGGCTTTCGTCACCTCGCCGCCGTCGTCCGAGAGAATGATGTGCTTGCGCTCGCACAGCGCATCGGCAATCGAGACGCCGAGGATTCCGGCGAAGTGATCGTAGCAGGTGCGCGCGAGGCGCAACCTGTCCTCCTGCGCGGTGCGCGGCCGATAGCGCGGCGGCGCGCTGGCCGCGACCGCCATGATGCTCTCTAGCATCTGGGCCACCAGCGGCGTCGCCAGCCGGAAGTAACGATGCCGTCCCTGCTTGAGCACGGTGAGCAGCCCGGCTTGCGTCATCTTAGCGAGATGACCGCTCGCGGTTTGCGGCGTCACATTCGCCGCATAGCTCAACTCGGTCGCGGTCAGTGCGCGGCCGTCGAACAGGGTGCTGAGGATGGTGGCGCGTGCCGGATCACCCACCAGCGCGGCGATCTCGGCCATTTGCGGAACTGTCATGAGACGCAGTTTAGGCCGAAACCCGCCGCGCGCAATTGCTGACGCTTCGGTCCCGCCCGAAGCAACGCGCTTGCGTTCCGGCGTTAACTCATCGTCTGCGGACATGGTCAGCGCACTTGCGCTCCCGGTTCCGCCTTCCCACGCGATCGATATCAGCGAAAGGCCGTCGAATGACGATCTCGACCCATCCTGCGTCGCGGCGCACCGATAGAGCTGATCCCCACGTCAACGCAGTGCTGCTGACGATGTGTTTTGGCGTGTTCCTGGCGCAACTCGATTCCTCGGTGGTGTTCCTTGGCCTCAAGCACATCGGCTCTGACCTCGATGCGAGCATCAGCGAGATGCAATGGGTGCTGGATTCCTACAATCTGGTCTACGCCACGTTCCTTCTCACAGGCGGCGCGCTCGGCGATCTCTACGGGCGCCTGCGGGTGTTCGCCTGCGGCATCGCGCTGATCGTCGTCGGCTCGCTGGTCTGCGCGCTGGCACCGGACGGCACCACGCTGATCGCCGGACGCGCCGTCACGGGGCTCGGCGCGGCGCTGGAGGTGACGTCCTCGCTCGCCATCGTCAGCATCACCTTCCCGGATGCGGCGGCGCGCGGGCGTGCGCTGGGCCTGTGGGCAAGCTGCAACGGCGTCGCCATGGCGATCGGGCCCACGATCGGCGGACTGCTGGTCGATCACGTCGGCTGGCGCAGCGTCTTCGTGCTGTCGGTGCCGATCGGACTTGTGACGTTGCTGCTGAGTTATCTGTATGTCGGCGAAAGCCGGCATCCCCACGGCCGACAACTCGATCCCGTCGCGCAGATACTGGCGGTGATCGGGCTCGGCGCGCTGTCGTTCATCACCATCGAAGGCCAGCATCGCGGCTGGGCCTCGCCGCTGATTGTCGGCACAGCGGTTGCGGCGCTCGGCGCAGCGGTGGCGTTCATATGCGTCGAGCGCAACCGTCCCGGCGCCATGGTGCCGCTGGATATCTTCAGGAACGTGCCGTTCAGTGCCGCGCTTGCCATCGCCGGGTTGATGACTTTCGGCATGTATTCGATGCTGTTCCTGATGCCGCTGTACTTCCAGTCCATCACCGGCGCGTCGGCTTTCATCGCCGGGCTGGAACTGCTGCCAATCTCCATCGCTTTCGTGGTGGTATCGCAATGTTCCGGCGGTTTGATGCATCACTTCGGCGCACGGGCGATGCTGATGGGCGGCATGGGTTTCATGGGAACAGGATTGCTGGCGCTGACGCAGATCTCGACCACCACACCCATGGCGCTGGTGCAGCTTGCGCTGATCGTCATCGGCGTCGGCCTCGGTCTCAACACCGGGCCGGTCAATGCGGTCGCTGTCGCGGCCGTCCCCGCCGCGCGCTCCGGAACGGCATCCGGCCTGCTCAACACCGCGCGCATGACGGGGGCGACCATGGGCATTGCGGTGCTCGGCGCGATCTATGCGGCACATGCGCAGGCCGGCGGCGCGCAGGCGATGCTGGAGGGACTGCACTGGGCGTTCCTCGGCGGCGCCATCGCCGAACTCAGCGGCGTCGTGATTGCGCTCGCCTTCACCCACGCCGATTCAATGGTGCAGAAACCGATGTGAGATTCACCGAAGGAGGCACGCATCTGTCGGTTCGTCATGGCCGGATTTGTTGTAAAGACCGGAGACATGGCTGACAGGTGTTCGGAGACATGCCTGACAGTTTTTATTCGGTGTTGTCGGGGATGTTGAGATCGATGGATGCGATTTCGTGGGCGCCGAAGCAGATGGCGAAGCAGCCGTCAGGCAGGCGGGGACGGATCGCGAGGGTTTCGCCGCGGAAGGCCTCCGGCACTTTCCAGCGCCGGTTGCGGAACGACACATAGGCCTTGGTGGTGCCGACGCGGCGCACGATCTCGCCGTGATCGTAGCAGGGGGTCGGCAGCATCGCGGGGAAGCTGCGTTGCGACGGCCGGTAGAGCTCGGCCGGAGTGGCGAAGCCGAGCGCCTGATGCGGCCGCTCGCGGTTATAGACATGACGCCAGCGATCGAAGGCGGCTTGCGCGGCGGCGAAGCCGGCCAAGGGCGCGAGTGCGAACACCTCGGCGGCCAGGCTGCGGTGGAAGCGCTCGTTCTTGCCGCGCCCCTGCGGATGATAAGGTCTGCTGTGGATGGTCTCGACGCCGAGCCTGAGCAGCCACAGGCGCAGCGGCGTCCACTGGCCGGGCCGCCCGCCGCCCCAGGGCGAGGCGTTGTCGACATAGATCGCGTCCGGCAGCCCGTGATGGGGAAACGCCGCCTCCAGCCGGGCCTGCACGGTTTGCGTCTGCTGGTTAGCGCAGGCGGCCAGCCCCACGGCGAAGCGCGAGTGGTCGTCGATGACGGTCAAGGGATGCAGCCACGCGCCGCACCTCAGCCGCACGCGCCCCTTGAAGTCCATCTGCCACAGCGCGTTCGGCGCCTCACGCGCGAAGCTGCCATAGGCACGGCCGGGGCTCTCCGGCGCGATGCGGCCATGGCGCGACAGGACCGCGTGCACGGTCGAGGCCGCGGGCGGCTCACTCCCCTCGCGCCGCAGCACCGCCGCGATCTTGCGCGCGCCCCAGGCCGGATGCGCATCGCGCACCCGAAGGATCTTCGCCTCGACGCTGTCCGGCAGCCGCCGCGGCGACTGCAGCGGCCGGCGCGAGCGATCGCCGAAATCACGCTCGCCCGCCGCGAACCGCCGCAACCACAGATGCCCGGTCTGCCGGCTGATCCCGAACCGCTTGCACAGCGCCGAGACGTTCGCCCCCGACAGCGATGCCAGCATCACGAACTCGCGGCGTTGATCCGCCACTGATACCTCCCGCCAGACCATGTCCATGCCTCCTGCCTCACCGCAGGAGTGTCAGGCATCTCCCCGAACACTGTCAGGTATCTCTCAAGGCCGTACACTTGTCCCGGCCATCCACGTC
>Ga0182742_1000764_pt1 | contig 47064 bp, 37 predicted proteins | sample eDN5th37CBELigMG_FD_128880 | JGI IMG/M metagenome (GOLD analysis project Ga0182742, IMG submission 128880) | Enriched Miracle-Growth compost microbial communities from Emeryville, California, USA - eDNA 5th pass 37_C BE-Lig MG (version 2)... ...
GAGTACTAAGTCTATCACTCTCAAGTATCTCAAGATTATATGACTTGCTCCTTCCCTCTCCCCAGATCTCCAATAATCTCAGAATGAAGGAACAATAGATGTAATCTCCAGATGGATTGAATGGCAGAATGTGTTGAATTCTGGGATCCTAGGAATATTGATAATTACTTGAACACATGCTGCAGTCAATGCATTAATCAGTCTATGCCGAACAACGTAGAATTGAGATATTGATATCTACAGTAGATCATGATAATATACTCATCAATCTAACTGATTAATACATCAGTGCAATAACTGAAGCATTAACTGATATCTTACCAGATAGTGTAGGATTAATGTATCAACCTTCTAAGATATTCAAGTAATTAGTCCATAATCCATTAACTCTCAATCTATCACACTCTGCCATTCAATCCATCTGGAGATTATAGACATATTGCTTCATTCTGAGATTATTGGAGATCTGGGGAGAGGGAAGGAGGAGGTCATATAATCTTGAGATACTCGAGAGTGATAGACTTAGTACCCTGAGAGATATAGATTATATGAATAATTACATCAATATTCCAGACAGTCAATACATTAATCTAAGGATACCTGATGAGTTCAAGTTAATATCATCACTATGTAGTATGATCAATGTAATATATGATATATGATTCAATTAATTAATACATCAGTCTAGTAGCTGAAGCATTAACTGAGACATTACCTCGAGATGTTATGTGAATGTCTCAACTGTGTAATATACTCAAGTAATTAATCAATGATCTATTAACTCTCAATCTACCATACTCTGTCATTCAATCCATCTGGAGATTATAGACATATTGCTTCATTCTGAGATTATTGAGAGTTCTGGGGAGAGGGAAGGAGGAGGTCATATAATTCTGGAATGCTTGACAGTGATAGACTTAGTACTCTGGGACTATGATATTAATTGGTTAATTGAGTCGACTATGTTGAAGGCTATTGTAATAATCTGGGAATATCTGGAGAGATTAGATTATTACAATAGCCTTCTGATATATTGTTACAATTATATTATGTTCCATTATATTAGGATATATGTTGTGAATAGATAGCACATATCCATGATGTAGTTGAGGTCTCAGGGGGATAATTAGGATAACTGTACTAGGCATTGATGTAATTACTCATATACTATGGTATCTCCAAGTCTATGAGTTCATTACTCTCGAGTATCCCAGGATTGTATGACCTCCTCCTTCCCCCTCCCCAGATCTCCAATAATCTCAGAATGAAGGAACAAGTCTATAGATTGTAGAATGTATTGAATGACAGAGTGTGATAGATTGAGAGTTGATAGGTTATTGATTAATTATATCAACATCTGTTACAGTCAATGCATTAATCCTACACTATCTGATGACATTGGATTAATGCATTGACTATCAACTTAGTATGAATTGATCATCCTTCGAGATCGAGCGTCAATTCATACCAAGTTCAATGATCTTGAGGTCTGAGAGAACTAATCCATCCTCACCTTGGTTGGATCCAATTCTCACCTATATCTCAAGTACACTGAATCTATCCAATAATCCCTCTGGTGGACTAGGATCCACGAGGCGATTCGAACATCATCCTCGCACTGGTAGGATGAATGCAATGACAGTCTAGATTGTTGAATCAATTACTAAGACAATTAGCGGATCACCTCGAGATCATTGAGTCACTATCAACTATAGTATGAATTAATCAACTCTAGAATATCAATCTAATTCTCACTGTCTTGAACCAATCTCAACATCTGGAGAATCATGTCCATCCCACCAGATGTTGAGTCCTAATCTCACTGTAATTCAAGTACACTGATATTGTCTGAATTATGCTCTAGCAAGCGAAGCGCGCTGAGCCCCGAAGGGGCGATGGTGACCTGGTATCCACGAGGAGATCCGCAAGCAATCCACCTATGTATAGAACTAATGCTCTCACTGCAAGATCTATTGATGCAATTACTAAGACAGTTAGTGGACTACCTCCAGATCATTGAGACACTATCAAACATAGTATGAATTAATCATCCGACAGAATCAAGTCTAATTCTCACTATCCTGAACCAATCTCATCCTCCGGAGAACTAGATCATTGTCACCTTGGTTGGATCTCAATCTCTACTATACTTCAAGTACACCGAATATGTCTGAATAACCCTCTACAAGGCTGTCATCCACGAGGAGATCCTCACATCATCCACCTATGTGTGACATTAATGTAATAACCATTAGATCTATTAATGCATTAATGCTGCCATTAGGTGGATGACCTTCAGATCATTCAGTGATAGTCAATAACAATACAGAATTATATCATTAGTCCTAACAACATTGAATCATATCACACAACTGTGATACAATTGACACGTAAGCTCACTGAACTACCTTCCAATCCCCCATCACTCTACAATCTTAGGATGGCAGCATGGTGATCTCCGGCATAGTACAAGATCTCAGGGTTAGATCTAGTGTAAGTTACTCCAGACTTAGGTTGAGGAATCATCTTCAATCCAATATCGACTCTATACTGAAGGACATTGTCAGGTACAGAAGTATCTGGAAGGATGATTGTTCTTCTACCAGAGTTATATCCTGGGTTGTACTCTCGTTGGATCCAAGTATTAGCGATAGCAATGGCGTCATCAACAACATTACCTCCAACGTTCTGAATTAATGATACTCTTCTGTTCTGATCCATGTAGAAGTAAGGCTCAGTGATGTCGTACTTAGAATCATTGATAGATGTGGTAATAACTTCATTCCTCTGATTACTATTCTTCAAGGATCTCAAGTATTCATCTCTAGACTCTAAGCTGAGGAAGATAACAGTGTTAGGTCTCTGTTGGAAGACAGATTCATCATCATAGAATCCAGTGATTGTCTTGATCTGATCATAGTTATTGTTGTCTCTGATGAACATCTTGAGGTAATATCTAACTCCATCAGCAAGCTTAGAACCCATAATCACGAACTTACCACTAGATGAATGAATGGCTCCTGTCCTTCTGAGATAATTCAATGCTTCTCTCAAGTTAGCCAGATCAGGGAGTCTATTGCCTATGCCTCCTCTGGAGGATGATGTGAATGTGTAGACTTGTGACGTATCAATACCTCTATCTGAAGCAATGAAGATAGCATCAGTGAAGAATCTATCAATCATCTCGACAGTTAGATAGTCCTTATAGTCTACTCCTCTGTTGTTGGCTAGGTTCTTCATATAGACTACGAACAGCCATTGAACGACTTGGAGTAGAATCAATGAATCTCTCTTCAACTTGCGGTATCTGGGGAGCTCTTCCTTCTGCCCTGGATAGATGAAGAATGGATCTGATGGTCCTCTGGGAATATTACTCAATTCAGACACATTAGAGCATGGGGAGAAGATAGCTTCACGGTCTGCTCCTAGACTGAACCATAGACCTGTGCTACTCCTGCTAGTTGGTGTTCCTAGAATCTTAGTTAGAATCTCATGGGGAGTTCTTACAACCTCAGTGCCTTGGGGAAGATTCAATGGCTGCATAGGCTTGAAGGATACAGTGTATAACACGGAACCTGTGAATTCATCTCCCAGCAAGGGACGAAGATCATCAAGTATCTTCCCTGTAGGTGTTAGTCTGAAGGTCAATCCTCTGAGCTTACCGAAGGAATCAATGAATTGAGAGATAGGCTCAGAGCCATTCAACATTAATTCATCGTAGTATCTGTAACCTGAGTATTCATTAATTCTTCTGACTAATCCTCCTGATCCTGTAGAGAACGCCCCTTCCATGGGAGTATCTGGTCCTTCCCCAATGTTACGAGATATATTGACTCTCTCAAGGAGTGTTGAAGGTCTATCGGTAGCTCCTAGTCCTTCTGCAGCTCCTCTCTGATATCTCCATGTATTGACGGATTGAGTAAGATTGAGGATGTTGAGCATTGAATCTTCAACAGCGAGATCCCAGGACGGAATCACTCTCTCCTCTCTAGGGTTAGCTCCTCTGACATCAACGATTAGCTCGATCTGGGGATATGTCCTTCTCTCCTGTCTAGTTCCCATGTTCTTGTAGAGGAGGATCACAGGATTGCCTATCTTCCTTCTAGTGTGGAATAGCTTGTGTCTTGGTATCTCGAGGGCTCCATGATCCTCTGTCGTTCTCTTGTCAACTCCAGACTCTGAGAATGTGAAGATGGAACAAGGGTAGAGCACTTCAAGAGCACGATAGAATAGTGAAGGATCTAGGAAGGAATCGAGATTAGCTATCTGTCTTCTAATCTCATCATCTGTCTGATCATAGAGTTCTTGCTTGAAGAGACCAGGCTCTAGTGTTAACATATGATTACGGATGTCCCTCACATATGCTTCTCTCTCAGGTGGTGTTATGAGGAAGTACTCTTCATCCTCCAAGGCTATCAGAACACAATGAATGAGACTGTTAGGACTTCTAGGAACTCCCAATCTACAGATACCCACATCAGATCTGGGGGATATGCTCTGTCTAGTTCCTATGAAGTTCATTAACTGTTCAATGTATACTGGAAGAGCTGCTACTCTATTCTCAGGAGTGAACATATTCATACGTAGCTTGGTCCTATTCCTGAGAGTCAATGGTGTTACAACTCTCTGTTCTCTCGTACTCTCAACAGCTACAACATTAGGGGGAAGTAATAGGGCCTCTTCCTCTTCTTCATCCCCTTCGGGGTCAACTACTGATGGTTGTGTTGTCTCTTCACTGGCATAACAACAAGGAAGCATGGGGTATTCTAATGCATTCTCCATATTGTTCTTGAATAGTCTAGGGTATGGGGCATTCTCGTTAGGACAGACGAAGTAATTATTAGCGAAGGATAGCACTTGGAATGTTCTAGTGATACCGAATCTTGTGAATGACTTCTGTCTCCATTCATTGACTTCCTCAGGTCTGATTAACTTGGGTCTATTGTTAGGAGCACACCTTCTGGCATAGTCAGGAGGGAATACATTAGGTAATGCTTCTCCAAGTTCTGTTCTTCTAGCTGCTCTACCTCTGGGAATGACAGGAGCTGGAGCACTGGAATAACTTACATTAGTGGGAAGTTCAGGTAGATCAGGAGGATATTGATATCCAAGATATGTTGTGAAGAGGGTGATAGGGTTAGTCTCATCTGTAGCTGTTGTGGATAGTTCGTAAGCTCTGAGAAGTCTGGGGAATATATCCATGAATTGATTAACCACGTCTATAGAATCACCTCTAATAATTGTAATATTGAGGAATCTTGTACCTGCAGGGTAGGTAACATCAGCATATCCCTCAGGAACGGAGATGATATCTTCAGTATCTTGGCGTAATATCTCAGGTGTGATGGTGAATGAGATAGAGCTCAAGGCATTGGTAGACTTACCCTCCTGAGGATACTTATTGATTAAGCTCTTGTAGTGATAAGTGTCCTTACCTGTGGCTTCTCTCGATGATTCATCAATGTATATGTAATTATTGAAGAGATCCTCAGTTAACAGGACATGACGGAAGATGGTTAGATTCAATTCAATACCATATACTCTGAATGATCCAGTCAATCTAATCTCTCTCATAGTCTGAATACTGATAGGCATTACAGATTCAATGTTAGTCCTCATATTATCAATGGATGTGGGATTCTTCGCTACATCAGGTACTCTAATAGTTAATCTACCAGAGGAATCCAATCTAGCATAGCTATACTTACTGACAGCTGTATCTGTGTAGTCAGTGTTGTCATGTCTAACCATCATTGATAACATTCCAATAGCTGATGAACTTGGAATTACATACTCAGTCTGATCACCTTGAGTAGTCATCTTAGTCAATGTTCTAGACTCAGTGCTTCTCCTCAGAGCTCTATTCAAGTTAGACCCTCTGAGCTTAGATCTATCAACTTCAGCTCCCAATCTCTCATTGTATTGAATTGAAGGAACATTAATGTTAACAACCGCTGAGTCGAAGATGTTGATGTATAGATCCTCCGTTACTTCAGAGCCTAATCTCTTAGTTCCATCAGGGTTATATGATAGAACTACTTGAGGTCTAGTCTCCATAACAACAGTACCTAATCTTAATTCATTCTTCTCAATAGGTGTATATCTCTCCAATGCTGTGAAGATGGAGTCAATTCTCTGGATTCTAAGATCATCAGCTTCTAATTGTCTAGATATTCCATTCATCCATGTCTCCCTGGAAGTATATAGATCATCGAACCTTAGGTAAGGAGTGTACCTACCTTCCTCTGGTGTCATATTCTCAAGGAATACGTTCACTTCCCCCAACAATGAGGCTTGATCCTCCTGGGATAGTATATCAATGACGGCGTTAGGATATAATTGTCTAATCTCCTCAACGTATCTCTGATCGGGAACGAAGATAGGTTGTGTAACATCCAAGCCTTGAGCTGCCCATCTAGCAGGTGCATCGGGATCGTCCATGGGTACATGAATGTAAGGTGAGTTCATAATAATAGATGTATAGATCATTGCATAATCCTCATCTAATCTAATCCCTGAAGTTGGATGGAGGGAGATAGCATGGAGGTATGAATCAGTCAGTGAGAACTCCTGCCCTTGAGAGTTAGCTCCTAAGAGATCTTCCCTCAGAACAGAGCCTAATGTTAGATAAGCTACGGTATCATCTGGAGAGATATCAACCAACATGAACTTAGAAGGAAGAGCTAGAGCATATGCCTCTCGATAGAGCATTGTCTCTTCATTATCGAATCTTGTTCGGCTCATATTTCCAGGAGAGCTCAGATGAACATTACATCATACCTACAGTTAATCGTAAGAGGATCTACCCATAGACACCCGATGTAATGATGTTATTATTACGTTGAATAGCAGGACAATTGGTGTAATTGAAGCAGATAGTACATTGATAATTCAACGTATCATCTAATTATGAGATGCAGTATATATCATCTCCTTAATAGATTAGAGGGATCGTGCAGATGTTAGTCATTACTTCCATGGACATGTTCCAGAATATATTGTTATGTTACAATGACTTGATAGACTTAACATTGATTCAGAAGGACTATCAGATTCAACACAGTAGCATAGGATATGATCTCATTCAACAATGATACATCCAACCAATGATCTTCTTGGACATTCCCCAAGAGTTGAAGAACTAGATTCCACTGGTATGAACATTCAATGGCTAATGACTTCATATCTTCATTGCTATTATCGGATATCTTGGAGAAGTTACGAAGTAATTGATCAATGACATTAGACGCTGATAGGCACAATGTCTTGAGATATATGGTAGATGATTGAGGCACTCCCTTCCTAATCTTGTATGATTGTGTTAGCTCGTTCAAGGAGTTGTGATGAGATCGAAGTAACATGCATAGTCTCTGAACTCTCACGTGATGAGATGAATTGTATGCTATTGATGATTCCCTCCTGATAGTCTGAGTAAGATCCATTTGCTCATATCAATCTAACCGCACACATATATATGATGAAGCTCAAGATCACATGAATCCATGAGTGAATTAGACATGTTATGTGCCTACGATCTAATGACATCACCTCTCGATAGATGATACCATTCCATTATTGAATAGTCTTGTGGTTATATTACATTATATTACAGTTATCTATTGGCGATATCTATGGGTGTTGAAGAGCTCACTGTTACCTATCAATCTACTCTGGTAGAAGCTAGGTGATAGCTTGTCCAGTGCTAAGTTGGATTCATATGATCTCAATAGTCCAATATCATTGGGTCTGGGATAGTCCTTCTTGTTCATTGTTGTTAATGCATTCTGGATGTTATTCTTGTAATCAATGATCAATCCAGTCTGATGCTTATTCCTTGAGTTCTCTGTTAGACTATTCAGCTTACTAGCACCGAACCAACCCCCGAATTCCATGAAGACAACAACAGTAACCTCAGTGAGATGCTCTCTTAGCTTCACGAACTTCCAAGCTTGCATAGCTCTACATCTCTGAGCCTTAGAATTAACCATACTAACATGAGCATCGTTGTAAGGTCTAATGATCATAGCTATAGCTTCATTACCATCTTCCATATATCTTCTAGCAGAGCATAGGCAAGGAACCTCTCTGTTAGCCAGAGGCATAGGCATTGATACACTCATTACGAAGGAGATGGAGCTGATACCCGTCTTATTCATGGAGTTATCATCAATCAATGTATACTTGAATCCGTCAGAGTTGTCCGTGAGAATATCTGAGGTTAGACAACCAAGCACAGTCTCATAGTGATGATTCAATGTGAATACATACTTCATTGGCTTCTTCAATCTTCTCAAGCCTTCTTCCAATTCAGCTTGATATCCCTTAGGCTTATCCCTATTAGGGTCTGTGTAGGGAAGAACGAATTCCTTATCAGGTGCTATCTCAATATCAACTCCTTCCTTCATTGCCTTATGTCGAGGGAATGGCTTCCAGAATGATGATCTAGCACACACTTCTCTCACGAACTGGAAGTCAATGTCAGATATGTAAGGACGAAGGATATTCTCCATACTATATGCAGCTTCATTGCTTGAAGATGGAACAATAGTATCAGATATCTTATCGAATATGGATTCATTCTTCAGAGCAGAGAGGATGAATTGTCTCCACTTCTCAGACATTAGACATCTCTTGAATGAATCACACTTCAATGTATGGTACAGGTGAGTCTCAATGGGAAGGAAGATATCATACTGAATTCTGGCAAGAGCTTGTCTTCCATGTTCTGTAGCGTGATCAATTCCTGAACTGTCAGTTGTTGCCTTCTTCAGGGATAACTCAAATGCTTCAACGGTCTTAGTGTCAAGGTTCAATTGAAGCTTGGATCCCTTATTGATGTAGGTTGAAGCTATTCTATTCACTTCGTTCAAGAATACAAGACGTCTATCAGTGTTATTCTTGTTATCATAATATATACCGAGGATGAAGTTCTTATACTTCGACGTCTCATTGAGGAACATACTAATCTCATCATTCTTCGTATCCTTGAGATATGAATCAAATACTTGTCTGGTTGTATCATTCAGCATCACTCTGTCGAATGAGAACTTATAATTCTCTGGGTGATCCAAGTAGCTGTGATATAGTGACATGGTTAGAGCTATCTTTACGCCCAGACTTAAAAAGGTAAGGCATTGAAACGCTTACAAGTGGGAAGAGGTAATCTTGCGATTATCTATTCTAACCATCATTTACAGATGGAATATATTAGGAAGAAGTGGTCCTTCCAAGAAGCACTCCATCCTCTCGGTAATGTGGTTTGATCTCATGCTCCTGGACGACGTAGGATGTATTAATCCACTGTAAGTTAAGGTCATAATCTATTACATTTCAACTGTTGGATTAATAGATCAAGCATAGTATCTGCTGTAGGTAACAGATATCATGTATTCTTCATCACTTAGTGTTATCTCTTTCCCTCTTGAGATTGTTCATCGATTGAGATATTCCATCATGAAGAGCAATAACATCAGACAATAGAGTGGATAATGTTCTATGAGTTAATGGATGAAGCTTCTCAATTGTCACAGCCTCCTCTAATGCTTCCTCTATTGATCTACAGAGTTGGATTAACTTATCGAATAGAGGAGTTCGTTCTAATCCATTATCAACAATATCTGAGATGCAACATCCAACAATATGGCGACATCCATCAATCATTGTTCTAACGAATCCATTGTTCTCAATATACTTGCTCTCTTCAGTAGATGCATCTAATCTCTGAGCTTGAGGGATGCTAGATATGACCCTATCCACTAAGCAAGAAGTATATCCAATGTAATACCCATATCTGTTGTTGGAAGTCATCGTTTACTCGCAATTAGATGACTTCTATTAGCTCCCGGTGGATGATCTGATGATATATTAATTGATGATATACATCCTATAATCTTGAATGTATATCATTGTCAGATCATATACTCTACTCTATTGAAGGTCACTTGCTCTTCTCATTCAATAATTCAAGCAATGAATCGAACTTCTTCTCATCTATACCTCTCATTGTTCCTATCTTCTTCCCTCTCTTGATGAATACAGATGAAGGTAATGAGGTGATATTGTACATCTCTGAGAGTTCTTCAGAGAGATCAGAGTCAGCGTAGAGGAACTTAACCTTAGGGTTCTCCTTCACATGCTTCTTCAACTTAGGCTTGAATGTCTTGCAAGGGCCACAGGATCTAGACCCGAATGTTAAGATGATCCTTCTATTCGTCTTCTCTAGTTCTTCAAGCTCTTCAACTTCTGTGATCTCGTCGATTGTCACCTTCTCCTTCTGCTTCTTCTGTCTTACCTGATCGTCATAGTCATAGTCTTGGAAGCTCATAGAGTCCATATCATCAATTAGGAACATTGAATAATCTCTGTCTGTCATTGTTTACATGAGTATGAAGGAGATGATCTATGTAGTGACTGTCATAGCAGATTGTATTGATAAGTTAACTAGATGTTACATTAGATCCTGGTGATGTCAATCTAATGTAATAATGTGTTGGTATATAGGTCATGTTCATGATCTTGAAGAGATGAACATTGTTATTATCGAGTATATCACTATGGATGAAGTAATATATTATGTCCGGGACATAGATCTAATGTAATAATCTACTGCAGTGCACGTTACATTGATAATTCTACAAGCCCTGTAGTTGTTGAGTATATAACTTGATCACTCCAATCATCAGAGAATGAGAGACAATGTGGTGAGATCATCATGTATCTGAGGGCTGATGTATCCTGCAGTTAACAGATCATCTAATATTACCCTAGAACTGTACCTGTTCTCTGTGGATAATACCCCTAAGATCTCAGTGGTTACTCTTCTGTTCAAGCCTAACAATCTGACATATGATGATATGAATCTCTTCAGATCTGAATCACTCACATACCTTCTCAACTGTGATATAATCGATATATCTCTCAGATTGATGATTAAGTTCATATTACTTCTCACCAGAGCATTAATGTTACTATCAAGAATGGCTCTATTGTTAGAGTTAGCTGATAACATAGGAAGAACATTGAGTATATACCTCAGTTCATCTTCATTCAGCTCCATGTCTAGAATACCCATACATGAATCTATCAGGGACACGGCAATAGATATAGCTCGCTGTTGCTTGATCTCAGCATCATATGAACATCTCACCCTGGGATCTGTCAATCTATAGAACTCAGAGTAATTATCTGCCTGAATGGCATAGGATATCAATTCATCGTTGGAGCGTAGAGGTATCTGCTGTAATCTCTCCCTTCCCCTCAGATTAGTCAAGGGGATGAAGGGAAGAATCTGATACTTGTAGATATCATCCATGGCGATGTAGATTTGTGCAAGACCCTCAAATTATGGCTCAAGCTAATATAGACACTAAGCAGGTTAATGCATACCAACCTTACAACAGTGCTGAATGTACCTATGGGAGATGTACTCTGGCTAATCCGAGTAGAGCATATATCCCTTGTGAAGCGGGTGATGCTGCCTTCACTAGAGTAACATGTGGGATAGGCCCCTTGGGAGGTAATAACTGTCACAGTCAATTCAGATGCACTAAGATGGATCCAGCTGTCTGTCCCGTTCGTGAAGCTGTCATAGATCAGAGGTTCTTGAGGGATTACACAAGTAACAACCAACTCTTCAATGGAGATCCTGTCAATACAAGATGTACATATGATGTGACTAAGATTACTACAGCTTCACAGATCCAAGAGCTCCGCAGGGGGATTCAAGGTAATGCAGAGATTAACAACGTGATCAATAGAGAGATCATGCCTACATTCTGTTCTCTTCCCTCTAACTCATGTCCTAATGGAGGAACTTGTTCCAGATTCACATCAACAGATGAAGAGGGATCTCTCTGTCGTGCTTGGGCTAGTTCTGTCGGACCTCTAGCTGATACTGCTAAGCTTGCATATTGTGCTAATAATCCTAATGCTGAAGAGTGCAAGTGTATCAATAGAGCATCAGATCCGGATTATATCAAGTTAGGTCTCAGATCCCTAGGACAGGATCAATGTTGGTTCCTCCCTTGTAGGAATGCTGAGAGATACTTAGTTCCTTCCAACCTTCAACAACCTGTCCAATGTCCCAATGTATGCCAACAGATCTATGATATTGTTGCTGAGAACTATGGCACTGTTAACTTACAGAACTTACAGAATACCATCAATTGTGACTTCTCAGGGATAAGACCTCCTGTCACTCCAACTAACCCAACAACTCCAACAATACCAACAACACCAGAGGTACCTGTCACTCCAACTAACCCAACAACTCCTTCTACTGGAACTTCTTGGATCATATGGGTTATAGCAGGTATAGTTGTCATCCTAATCATTGTTGTTATAGTCGTTCTCATTAGTACTCAAGGCAAGTAATCTGTGAGATATTGTCATTACTATGTGAGTCATTGCATAACCCCTCAGGGTCTTGTAATGTTATCGTAATTATTACATGTATCGAATCATTGTGGATACAACACATAACTTTATGATCAATCTAATCGTCTTGTGTACATTCATCTGGGGATCTCTTCAATATTATCCAGTTCTCTCATTATCTCGCTCATATAACCATTGCACTTCCCTCTAACATCTCTCATATATTCATCTAATATATCAATGACGCCATATGTTATTATCTCCATACCCTTACCCTCAAGATACTCTGATATAATATCAACTATAACACTAATACGATGATCATAGCCTTGAGTTGTTACATCTCTAATCTCATGACGTACTATGTCAATCAAGTCTTCCAGAGTGAGTAATGATCTATTAATTGCTAGTCTGAGTATTCTAGTAATATGATCAGACCCACATCTCAATACATAACCTCCGATAGATCCTCTCCTCATGATATGAATAACCCTCCCTAGAGCATATTCAGGTATGTCATTGTCTCTCAATATCATCATGAGATCAACAGCTTCCATGGTACCTTGACTGTTCGAAGATATGCTCCATAGTTCAAGTAATGCCTTACCTACTCTGGGGGCCTTCTCCTTGAATGATAAGTTCATGAACCAATACATGTCCAATCTAAGATTAGGACGTAATTGAAGAATAGGCTCCTCGGAGAGATCATGTAGATTACGAACTAGCTCTGGATCATCATTCTGAATGGCAACTCTCATTGCATCATCATGTTCCCACTCCGGTAGTCTATTCAAGTAGAGCTTATCCCAATAACTATCTAATCTTCTCCTCTGATATAGTTCCTCTGGAGTCATGTACTCTCCCAAGGTTGAGATAATGTCAGATGGTATACCTATGAGATCCGTCATTTGCATCATCTAACACACTTAATCATCACATAATCCCTCTGGATCCTGTAATGTAATATTCATCGTAGCTTCTGAATAGATGATATGAGTTCATCTCTGAAGTTCGACCCCAATGTATCGACTTCTGTGAGATAGGTTAATAGAGCTGAGTCTATAGCTCTAACTGCTCGAGGATTAGGTCTATTGTTCCACTTAACTACATCCAGTAACATCTTCAAGATATCTCTGTAGCTCCCAGACAGTGTATCCTGTGATGACCTGATCATCAAGCCTTGAGATATTCGCTACCCGCTAGATTCCTGGTTAATCCCACTATTAATAGATCTCTCGTAGATATACACTAATGAATGAATGAATGAATGAATGAATGAATCCAATCTACATTGTAATATTAACTGGAAGAGCTTACTGAGAGCATTGTTGGATACACGTCTTCTACTCAATCTCCTGATAGAATCAATAACTCTATAGTTGCTTCCAATGTCACTATTGATAGATGTAGTAGACCAAGCATCTAGAAGGGTCTGAGCTACATTGAATGATTCATCTCGAACAGCACATGATACGTACTCCTTCAGATTGATAGCTTCAGGGCCATGGATTGTGACAACGTCAGAAGCTAATCGATTATCATCTGTCTCAATGGCTAAGTCTACGAGATCATTGGGGTTAGAGTTCTGTATTAATTCTAATCCTCCAGCACCCAGAGAGGATCAATACCTCTTCTAGTAGATAGCTCTTGTAAGTTCATATACTCTCTGAGAGTTGAGACAACATCAGGAGGAATACTTGAGAGATTGGGTTGAGACATTTAGCCCTGAACTATTGTATATTGATAGCATTACCCTATGGGGTTATGTAATCACATTATTGATCGATTATTAGATCTACTGACTTACATCCTGCTGACTATATCAGACAATCTCTCCTGATACTCTGTGATTATTCCACTAATCTCGCCATCATAGCTCCCAATTGCCTGTGTAAGTTCATTAATGTTCTCTCCTCTTGTCCTGATCATCTGTGCTAGGGATGCTACTTCACTGATCCAGTTATCTGAGGGTTCTCCCTCTACAGTACTCCTCAATAATTCAATTAAATATTGATTACTTCTCAGACCTCTAGTCATACCTGAGTAAATCAATCTCCAGATATCGGTGACACCGAATGATCGCAGATACAATGATATTCCATTGCTGAATACAGTTAGAACCTTGTCTAGAATAGCATCGCTCAAGGGGACTGTCTTAGGCATAGATCTAACCAAGTCTATGGCCGGATAATCTATAGAATGGTTGAGGATTGGTGTTCTAGCCCATATATCTAAGAGGACTCTACCTGCCTTGAATGATCCGTTAGACTTCGCCAATCTAAGTTGTCTAGGTGTCACAGTATTGATGGATCTGATCAAATCTCTCAAGTATTCAGCATCATCCAATTCGATTGCTGATTGAATCTCCTCGCCTAACTCAGATGATGTCATTGATTCTATCCTCTCCTGATACTCCACATCCCATATTCTATCACTTCCTCTCCTATGGAATAACTCTTGGTTAGTCATATATTCTCCCAGAGTAGATATCACGTCAGATGGAATGGTTCTGAATTGGTTCAAGCTCATAATGTATCCTCAATCTTACAATTTAGACATGGATTAATGTAATAATAACGCTCCATTGATTCGATATTACTGCACAATATGTGGCATATCCCCGAAGGGACATGTAACATCGATGATTCAATCAATGTAGCAACACCTAACAACAGACATAACTATGCTCATCAATATATCTGAGTATTCATTACCATTACATAGATGAATGAATATGAGCTTCCTCTTCTCATCTGTCTCAATGGCATAGCCTCTAGCTCCTGATCTTCTCAAGAATGTCATCACAGCATCCATACACTTGCTACCTTGAGCTATTGCTATTGTTCTTCTCTCAGACAATGCATGACAGGATACAATATCATGTACATTCTCCATCAATGCTCTACCTATAGATGATCTGAGGAGAATAGCTCTAGCATGAGAGCACTTGGCTGCATACTCCATAGCTTCTTCACCCTTGTAATCTTCATTGAACGACTTGATGAAGTCAACAATCTCCACATTAGTTCTGTGTGTCTTATCCGGAAGTCCCAAGATATCATAGTACTTAGCCATGTAACATTGGGATGTACACTTCTTCCTGAATCCATAGACAGTGAGGGGATTGATGTACTTGTCTGTTAGAACCAACACTTCCTGCCATACATCTCTAGACATTGATGAGTTGATCCTAACTCTGAATCCATCCTGCTCATAGATACTCATGGGATAGTCATAGTCAAGTAATCCTAGAAGTGTATCCATACTCTCTTCATCACCACATCTGAATTCAATGTAATCCTCGGATGGATCTCCTTCCATCTGGATGGTCTCTTCAATGTCTGCTTGTCTCATTGCTGATATACCTGAATACATATTCATATACTTCGTTACCACTCCATTCATGTAATCCAATCTAGGCTTATTCAGCTGGTGGATGTTCCATTGAACTCTCAATTCCCTCAACCAATTGAAGTTAGGATCTATCTCCTTGATTCTATCAACAATCTGCTGTGACATGTTTGAGATGATGACGTCATGTGGGAGGAGAGGATAATATATGACCTAATCTATCAGTTAGACATGTCATTGATCAGCGAGTTGGATTGACACCATGTACTTGATTAGAAGTGAGATTGCTTGTTATGTCTGAGAGATGGATGACACATTGTATGGTATGTGTGTGCCAATCCAGAAGGTGATACATCTCTTCCATCCATCAACAGGATCAATAATCCAACACTCCTCTTAGTGATAGCATTCATCTTGCATTATGATCGATCATGTGCGGATCAACCCATGGATAACATCCTTACAGAGGGTTAATTGGATGATTCAATGACTGTCAAGTATAGGTGAGATTAGCATCCAACCATCATGAGAACGGACCGAATCCTCTAGAGTTGAGATCATTGAGATGTAGTGATAATATCATTCAATCTCGAGAGATGATGAATTCATACTATACTCCATAGTCACCGAAGGAGATGACCCTCGCTCATATATTGCACTGATTAGTAATCCAACGCCCTAGATACTAATGACATTAATCCTACGCTCTAGTGGATGATGTGCGAATCACCCCGTGGCCTACTGCCTTGTAGAGGGATTATTGAACATATTCAGTGACTGTACAATACAGTGAGAATTGAACTCAACATCTGATCGAATAGCCCTGGATTCTCTGAGGTTGAGATCGATGGAATACAGTGATAATAACATTGATATTCCTGAGGTGATGAATTCATACTATACCTCGAGTACACTGAAGGAGATAAGCTGATCCACCAATTGCTTCAATTATTGCATCAACTGATCTCATAGTCATTACATTCATTCTACACAATGATCGATCATGTGCTGATTGCCCCGTGGATCCTAGGTCACCAAGGGTGTTGTTGGACAATATCACTCACTGTCTAACATAGCGAGAATTATCATCCTACCAAGCTCTGAATGATCCAATCCCTTCACATCTCAGATCATCATCTCACAGTAACAATCATCTCCACAACTCGAAGGACATTGAATTCATAGTATTCTAACATCAATGCAATTACCTATGTCATCAACAACTAACTCATATCATTCCAATGTTACATCATTCATCATTCAATGATATCACATCTAACTCTCAAGTTCATCAACAACTCTGAGGCTTACACACTCGTTCAGATCATCTCCCAGTACAACAATCTGAGAATGATATAACCCCAACAATGCATAACATGTAGGAGGACAATGAAACAACTCAATCGAGATGGATTCAAGTGTACCAATACTTCCCAATGGACCTGTAGTGAGGAGGACAAGAAGAGCTAATCTGTGGGTATATCTAGCTGCAACATTCATATGGATTGGGATATGCATCTATCTAGAAGCCAAGTTGAATGTATTCGTAGTGTTACCTCCTGTGATCTTCGCCTTGAACTGGTATCTATCACCTATTGAGAATGATAACTTAGAAGCTGAAGCGGAAGGGCAACTGAGTTCTACAGGTCTAATCTCATTCGCTGTTCTAATCACTGCTGTAATGTTCAATTGGAAGAAGGATATTGTTGACAAGAGTCGATTCCTGGAGCCTATGAGCATTGCATTCTTCCTGATGTTGCTGTCTCTAGTTGATATTAGCGTAGATGCTAGATATGCTAAGTACTTGAGACAGTTATCAGGAGCATTCCAGACTATGGCCGTGACCTTGGTTGGTTATGCCTTATATGAGTATTATCGGGCAAGTCCAACCTCAGACCCTGACATATCTAAGGTATCCCTAGGATGAATAAGTATTACTATGAACGCCCCATCCCCTTGGATGGAGTATTCTCTCACATATCAGTATTAGATATCACATTCATATACATCTTCCATTACAGGACTGAATCTAAGTCTTGTCATCCTAATCTTCAGAGCATCCTGGAATATACGTTGACATATCTGTAAGTCTTCATCGTCTTGAATGTGCACAGTAATCTGATCATCGTAAGCTTCAACTCCCTCCAATCCTTGAGACCTAAGATATTGTGCTATCTCTCTTGCTCTCACTGTTCCTTCTAAGCTGTCAATGTATTCATAGGATCCATCATCTTCATCCTCATCTGTTAGCTCATCATCTTCATCCTCATCTGATAGTTCGTCAGGTCTAGGGATCCAAGTGGTATGGATGAATAGATTATGAGGATAGAACGTTACTGCTTCTATAGAATGCTTGAGAACCAGATCATTCAATGCATGAACAGTAGAGGAAGGATCATTAATCTCATCCAGGTTCTGCTTACGTTGCTTCAACCAAGCTATTAGTTCCCCAATCTTCCATGACATCACACCATCTACCGTTGATATTCTGATGATGTCCTTGATGACTTCAATACATTCATCTCTCGATAACGCCTCATTAGTCTCAGGGATGGATGCAATATCAGATTGATCACCTGTGTCGGCATCAGGAACTAATCTCACAGTTCCCTCATTGACATGGGTGTTAGTTCTGGGATATGCTAGCCTCAACATCTGTGTTAGTTCAGATCTCAAGATGTTATCCCCAAGAGGAACTACTAAGTATCTACCATCATGAATTACCGTATAGCCTAGGTCTTCAATTGACTCTGGATTCAATCCAATATTCACTGGGATCTCTAATGCTCTAGTAATCTCAGGAGGTGATTCATCAACACAGTACAATCTCCTTCTAGGGTCTGTTGGTATATGCAATGATCTCTCACTCTCCATGATTCTGTCTTGGTCCTCTCTGGTGAATCCTCCGACTCTGGCCTCTCCATCACCTAGATATCTCATCGATCTGTCACTATCCCACAGAAGGATATCAATACAATATGCATGAGGAATTAGATCTAATAACCTTCTATGCTTCTGATACAATTCATTCTCAGATCTCAATTGTTCCAGGATTAGCTCAGACTGCCAAGGGAAGTTAGGATCTATTGAGTTGATCTCATCATAGATGTAACTGGGAGATAGGTTAGGGTGAATGACACCGAAGCTAGATACCTGAAGTAGTAGCTCCTCAGGTAATACGGACAGATCCTCAGATGACTCACGAATTGTTGTATTGATTGATGACATTGTTGCTTTACATGATAGATCTATTGAAGCATCTAGGCAAGACATCTAGACTAATAGGAATACATAACCTTATGATAGGTCATATATTCTATGATTAATTACATAGGAGCATAGTACTCATGACATAATCTAGCTAAGGTGAAGTCTGTACTGATTGATTCTACAACATTGACAGCATTCTCCACATTGCCTGGAGTGTTGGTTCCCGGAATATTGAATGTTCTCACCCAATACACTTCTGTCCCTGGAAGATCTGCAGTTCTCTGTCTAATTAATGTGCTAGCTCCTCTCTTCTGTAGATAGTCTGTTACTCTGGCTAGATCCCCATTGGTTCTAGTTCTAACATATAGAATAGGAGCTCGATTGGGAGCCCATTGTTGCCCTTCAATGGAGACAATATCATTCTTGAATAGATTAATCATATTCAATGCCAATGTATCTCTGATAGATGAGCATACATCCCTTCTATATCTCAGCCATTGAAGCAGGGAGCCCAGATCATACTTAGGATTGATCCTCAAGATGGCTTGAATGATCTCTTCATCTGATGGTATTCTATTGAAGTATTCACGTAATGATTCTCTGGTTGTTCTCAGGATCTTGTCTGTAAGGTAGTCATACTCTTGAGGGATTGAGGAATAGATGTCTATCTGTGAATTGATTATAGGTCTGATATTGATCATATGCTCAGCTTGATCTAATTGTTGTAGGAGATGATTAGGGACATGAGCTACAACAGTGTTATCTACAGGATTGATGATGTAATCGATATCTAATCTGTCAAGGAATTGAGATATCAATGGTAAGTTACCTTCAATGATTAGAGTGTTGGGGTCTTCCTCGTGAGTTCTAATAGCTCTCATTCCTGGATATCTCCCTGATAGAAGATGATACAATGGATTATCTCTCTTCTCCATCTCTAGGATGAGTTCCTGATACCAAGGGAAGTTAGGATCAATCGAAGATACCACAGATCTAATATACTCAGGATTCAATGATGGAGCTACATTGCCATACTGAGATACTTCCAGAAGTACATCTTGAGGAAGCTGTGAGAATGGTAGATGTGACATTTCATTGAATGTGAGATTATAGAACGTTACAATGTACATCTTAATTCAGATGGATATTGGTTATTGAAGGGAACATTCGTTAGATCATTGAATGACTGATTCATCAGGGATATGATGATTGCTCATGATGATGCTCTGAAGTCGATTAGAGTCTATTATATGATCTAATAATTAATTCAATGTTACTTAGAGCTGATGTATTTATGATGAGACATGATCGATCATGTTCGAATCTCCTCGTGGATCACAGTACATCGGAGGGTTAATTGGATGAATTGATGACTGCCAAGTATAGGTGAGATTAGCATCCAACCATCATGAGAATGGACTGAATCCTCTAGAGTTGAGACCGAAGGGAGACAGTGAGATTAGAATTCAATTCTGCTGGATGATCAATTCATACTATCTCTCATAGTTACTGAAGGAGATGACCCTCGCTCATATATCGGTAGGATAATTAATTCAATGGATTACATACTTGATGCAATAATCCTACCAATGTAAGGATGATGTGCGAATCGGCCCGTGATCCATAGGTCACCAAGGGGGTTATTGGACATATTCAATGACTGTGGAATATAGTGAGAATTGGACTCAACAGCTGATCAGGAAGGATCGATTCTCTCGGGGTTGAGATCATTGAGTTACAGTGAGATTGGCATTGATATTCTTGAGATCATCAATTCTCACTATCTCTCATAGTCACCGAAGGAGATGACCCTCGTTCACATACTAACAGGATAATTACATTAACACACCTCATAGTGATAACATTGATCTTACACATTGATCGATCATGTGCGAATCTCCCTGTGGATACCAGGTCACCAGAGAGGAATTCAGACATATTCAATGACTGTGGAATACAGTGAGAATTGAACCCGACACCTGTTCGAATGGCCTTGAATTCTCCAGGATTGAGATCGGAGGGAGACAGTGAGATTAACATTCAATCATGAAGGATGATCAATTCATACTATGGAGATGTTCCCATATACATCCTCCTGCTTCAGGACAAGCATAGATTGAGCATCTATTACAACGACATAGTTCATTCATGGAGCACTAGAGATCATTGTATATCAATTGAATCATACGAACAATCAAGGCAACATGCTTGTTGAGTAAGTCCATGAATAGCCTATGTAATGTGTAACTACGCTCATATCTGAACATCATTGATCTCTCTACGTATAGATCTCGGTAGTATCCCATAATGTCCCACATCCTCCCCTCTTCAGTATATCACTCTCAGCTAAATCCAATATGTCTCTCATCACAGATCTACCTCAAGATATTCAATTCATCATAGCTGAGTATGGTGGAGTATTGGATTCTCTTGATTCAAGCTATGTAGTGAAGGAATTAACCAACATATACCCTCATGTATGTATACTGAGAGAGATTGAGCTATTGAGGAAGATCCAGAAGATCAAGAGAGTACATCCTAAGCTAATCACACTACACAATGAGGAGGACAGATCGTTACTGACTGATGCTTGCTGTCTACCATCAAGGATGACATTCTCAGGGATATCTAGGGATGAGCTTGAGATTAGAATCTACATTGACTGGGGAGTTGATCCCCCTGCTCTCCTGGAATACGATGAGGAACATAGATCAACTCCATACATATGTGTAGATTGTTCCCCTAGATATAATGGTGAAGAATGGTACATCTCCGCTACTCTGAACAATAGACCGAAGGCCTTCGAGATAGATCCCTGGATTGATCATCTGGTTAATGATAGAGATCTGGCCTGGTATATCATTAATCACAAGGCATTGAACAGCAATATCCAAGACAAGGTAGCATTACACAACAGACCAAGAACTGTGATATCATCTGAGTTGATGGATACATTCAGATCTCTCGGAGGATGTGTAAGTTCATTGTTAGAACATATCAGGGAGAAGGGCAGGGTTGTTGAGTCCATGAGAGATGTTCTTCCAGATTGGTTAATTGATGATATCACTAGAGAGATGATTGCATCAGTTCAGGTATACGGATGTAATCCCATGATCTACCATAGAACTAATTACAAGATAGATCGTCTATTGGACTGGTTGAAGTCTCAGATGTTATATGTTAGATTCCAACCAGTTACACACAAGTCTAGAGATCATCATGTTGTCACAGAAGTAACTATCGAATTACAGAATGAGACAGACAAGCCAAGATTGAAGGAGATATTGAACTCAATAGATAAGCTATGTATGGCAAGTGTGTCTGTCATGGATCTGATATAATCCAGGAAGAGGGATATAGCATCAATGGGTGAAGTTGATGTCATATTATAATGTGGAACTGAGTATATTGTTAATATATCACTGAGGGAGTCAATGGACTATATCTGATAGCACCATCTCTTCAAGGGTTGTGATACATTCATTGGCTCCAGATCTGATTGTAATCTATGTAGCACATTCTTGCTAGATTGAAGTCTCTCATGAATTCATCAATGATATCTCCAAGCCTTCTAGATCTATCCCATGACACAACACTGTAATATGCCAGAGTATCTCGAGGATTGCCAGGTATTGGAGTTAATGTTAACCCTCTCATAGCCATGATCCTGAAGATATCATCTATCTGTTGTCTACTGGATTGAGGATTCACTCCTATTGTTAGACCTATTCTTGTAATCATTGAAGGATTAGATCTATGTCCTGTACTTGCGTGAGCCTCAACAACTCCCAATCTAATGAGGTGATGAATATCTGCATTAGTTCCATCTGAACAAGATTCAGCTCTCAATCTCAACCATTGGAGTAATTCACCTAGATCGTAGTTGGGATATGTCTCAATTAGATAGGCTATCATCTCCAAGTCTGTAGGAGTTCTAGGGAATATACCTGATGTTACAAGATCCTGTGGTGTTATATTAGATATATTACTGGGAGCAACAGACTGATCATCTGATGTGTATAGCCCAGACCTGATATTCTTCAATCTCATAGCTTCATCCAACTCAACTTCAGTATCTACACCGTTGGTTGGAATGAATACTCCCTGTCTCGTGGCTACGCTGTCTATTCCTATGTTGTTAAGATCTTGAGAGACTCTACGATTCAATCCAGATCTAGAGTTGATGAATATACCGAACCTTCTCCTGAATGATCCTATAGATACTTCAGCATTGTTCTCTTGAGCTATCTGAACTACAGGGTGCAAGCTATTCTGAGATCTAAGCTCTTGTAGTCTAATCTCAGAAGCCCAATTGATGTGATGATCAGGTAGTGACAGATTAGATGTGACTCTGCTAATGTATTCAGGAGATAGATCTGGATGAACTTGGCCGAACTCAGACACGCTGAGGAGTGTATCTTGAGGTAATATATTAGTTAATCTATTGATTGTGGACATTTCCTTGAGATCTTGTATGATATGAGCGATGAAGTTCACACTATACTAACAGATTGCGTGATGTATGATGTTAGTCTGAGAGTAAACACTGCCATGAGTCTAACCTTCTCGGATATACCTAGAGATGTTGTATCTGAACTAGGGCAATATATGAGTACATATGAATTGATGAGGAGAAGTAGCATAGATCCCCGATGGGATGATGAACTGACACAGAGATCTGAAGTTGATATCTTGGATGATCTCAGAAGAGCAATACAAGAGGGAGACATTGACTTAGTAGGAGATATATTGGATGCTGTAGATGATCCCATGAGGTATGATCTATTGATTGCCTCTCTGAATGAATCTGGTACCCTTGGCAACACAGAACTTACATCATATCTCCTGGAGAGGTGGATTAGATCTCAACCAGAAGACGTTCCTGAGATTGTTCTAGATATTGCGTTAACTTCTGGAAGATATGACCTTCTACGAGCTATCATGAATGTTCTAGATTATGGATTACTCACTGAATACATCAATGACTATGGAGAGATGAAGATGAGAGCTCTGTTGTCATTAGCTATTGATTATGGTATTGTTGGATTAGACTCATTGATTGAATACATGAAGAGATCTGTAGATGATGTTACATCTGTGAGATATCTAGCTAATGTCCTATTCTTCTACTCATTCCTTCAGAAGTATGATCAAGGTTATGGGCTGTATCAATCAATCCGTAGACTACAATATCAGTATATTCTGGAAGGATCCAGGGTTGTTGATAGACATCGTGACAGGATTATGAGCTCAATCTATGATATTATTAGAAGTCTGTAGAGTTAATGAATTAGAGAGATAGCATCATAGATTGAATGATGTGATCTGTGGATGTTGTAATATATGAACTGAATCACGGGGGTAGTGGATCTATTGCGTTGTTATGTCAACATATGTAATAGATTAGAGATAGCACCATGAATTGAATGGTGTAATCTATTACTTGAGTGGATCGATTACCTTTGTACACAGTAAAATCATGAATCTTCCAGATCTCTCAGGTATATCAAGAGATGTTATCTCCAACTTAGGGCAATATATGAACCAATATGAGTTAAGGAACAGAAGGGGAACTGACCCTCTATGGGATAGATTAATTGTTCCATTAGAGCAGTCAGATGTTAACTCAGATATTAGAAGAGCTATTCAGGAGAGGGATAATGTAACATTGAATGAGATTATTGGCACATTAGATCCATCCAATGAATCAATGAACATGTTCTTTCGTAATTGGATAAGAGTGGCCAATCAGCCCAACCCTGCATTATATCCAATATTACGTGCTTGGGGCAATCATGAGGGATCTAGACTCACAAGCGATATTACCGAAGCTATAATGACTTCTGCAGCTCCTGATAGTGCTGTCTATAAGCTTCTGAGACTATCACCTAAGTTCTCTGATGTTACGAGATTGATCAGGGATTATGGAGAGAAGGCAGTGTTTAGAACATTGAATTGGGCTCGAGCAATTGGGTTAGCAGACGATAACTATATAGCACAGTTATTAGCTATAGCTGTTACCGAGACTAACTCCGCAACATATCTCAGAGATATTGAGTTCTTCAATGACTTGCTTAGACGTCACCTCGATATTCCAGGGTTAGATCAAGCGATAGATAGACTAGCCGAATCGTATCGGGGCAATAGGTCTAATCTGTATGATAATATTAGGAATGTTGTTAATCTCATTGGACAATATGCCAACATCAGTGTAACTCTAGGTTAATTGAATAATATCATTACATCTTCTCCGGGGGAGATGCCATGAACTCATATGTACTGTAGAAGATTGATACATTCACCGCTGTGTAGGAGGATAGGCACCCCCCACAGAAATGGCCTCATCATCTCCTCAGATGACATCATTGATTGATTCCATTCCTCAAGAATTGTTGTTCAATGTTAGTACCTATGGCATACCTCCTCCATCACTAAGCCCTCATTACATATATCGAGAAGTGAACAACCTTAACACTAGATCATCTAACTTCCCTTGGTGCTCTGAATGGTTACTTCATCATCTCAGGAAGACAGATCCATTCTATCTGAAGTATCACAAGCTCATTGAATTGTTAGATAGTAACAGAGTTCCAGTTGTATGTAATAGACCCAGGAACCGGAGAGGAATCACCTTCTCAAGCTACAGACTGAGTTACTTGAGAGATACCATATTACAGTTATGCCCCGAAGCGAGACACATAGATGGAACATTCATTATCCCTGAAGATCGATACAACGATAGTGATGTTCTCAATTGTCTGTTCTTATTGAATCCTAAGACCTAATCCATTGAGATACAATCATAGAATTCACCCTGAGAGGAGACAGCTAATCAACGGAGGGGAAGCGCCAGAGGATCGTGACTATCCCTGTCTAGCTCATAGCATAACTCCAGAGGGACTACATCTCAAGTATCCTAGCATATTCCCTAGAGTGCCTACTGAGATTGATATCATTCAGTCATTGATCCTTCAAGGAGACTATAACTTGGGTGAGCTACTGCAATGGTTATCTATTAGGTCCAGAGTGTTATCATTGCTTCAACAGAGGAAGAGAGGACAGGTTGATAGCTTGAAGATAGATGGGACATGTATTAGATTATATGAGCTCGTCCGTGATGGCGTTATTACCTTCATTCATAGACATGTAATCTATATGGACAGTAAGGATAGAAGGATATACAAGTTATTGTTAGGACTGAGAACCGAGGTGAATGTCAGAGAGACAGACTATGGAATAGTGCTAACTCCCAAGCGAGGCAATGATATGCATATCGATAGAAGACTAATGAGAGCTTATGGTATTGTTAGGATGTGTATGGTCTACTATAGTACAGATCTGGAGAATAAGGCCAGATTAGTATAAGCTTGCGATAATAGTTACTAGATGAACATGTAGAATGACACCATTACATTGATGATGCTATTCAATTGGGCTTACATACCTTGAGTGATATTGATTGATGGATGATGTCTGACAGTGATTAGTCTGATGGCAATGAACTCATCAACTATACTCTTGCATATCTCATAGTCTCCTTCGGATATATCTACAGATACTAGAATGCTGGAGGTTGTTATATCTGCTAGTCCTAGATATCTCAGGTATTGTTCTAACTCAACAGATCTAGGATTGGGATCTTCTCTCATGTGTATTGTGAGATCATACTCTGTTAGTTCCATAGATACAATGTTAAGCTTCTGTGTTAGTTCATATAGTCTAGAATCTTGTAATCTCTCAATGGTATCAGATCTAAGTCTCAACCATTGAAGCAGTTCACCTAGATTGTATTGTGGATTGATCTGTAATATCTCTCTGTTGGCATCAACACTATCCATATCACCATCACGTTCTGTTGAATTCAACATCATCGGATGGTTCACTTCCCCATGGATACCTCCACAATGAATTAGCCTGGGCACATGGATGGATTATTGTCCGAGTCCAGAATTGTTCTAGGATAGATGAGATATCTAGCTGCATGGATATCATTGCATGTGATATTATCTCCTATAGGTATCACGATGTATTGAGAATCAACTATCACTTCATACCCCAGAGACTTGATCCGATCAATGAAGTGTGAATATGACGATGATATCTCCAGAGCTCTGTGAATGGATAGGTCTTCATGGAATGAATCATAGAATCTATCACATGTACCTCTCAGGGATATACTGGGATATTCCGCCTGATATATTGGAGGCTCATCTAGCACATCCTGTCTATTCCTTGAATGAGTGTATCTATTCCATAGAACATTGAGCTTATGATCCCACAACAATACATCTATCTTGTATGATCTGGGAATGAGCTTCAGGAGATTACCGTGAACTTGATAGGTTGTATCTCGCAGGATTAGCTTCTGTAGTGTTAGCTCTGATTGCCATAGTAAGTTAGCATTGATGTTAGATTCATGAGCTAATGATTGTATATATTGAGAGATGTATTCAGGAGATAGATCATGGTGAACCTGACCGAAGCTGGATATCTCGGACAATAATTCTTGAGGAATGAGTATACGCTGAGGACTCTGAGGCACGTCTGGAGAAGGACAATATCACCATCTAGAGTGATATGGTCTATAGTCACTTACATAACTGCCTTGAATGGCAACAAGCAGAATCCAACAGTTATTGCTGAATTATAGATAGCACCTAGAGTTCTCACACCAGGTCCTCTCCCTACAACAATGACTCTGTTATCTTCCTCACGAGGGGATAGTCCTAATCTTGTCAAGTATGATATCACATCTTGAACATTACCTTGTCTGGACATATTGAATACTATAGTACTACCTGTAACGCTTAGAGACACTAGTCCTGAATATCTGGCTAACTGATACATATCTGTAGCTCTGATATTGGAACAGATGTTCGCTCTAGCATTCAACCAAGCCATCAATCCTCCAAGATCATATTCGGGGTTCAATTGAAGTATTCCTGTTACAATGTCTGAGTTGGTTAAGGGGTCTGTGTGTTGGAGAGGGATAGTCTCAGGAGATGCTGTCCCAATTAACCAAGGATAGTCTAATTCCACAGGAACATCGACATAATCTCCAGAGAATCTATCATACTTAGCTGATCTCTGATACTTGAATTCAACATAGCCTGTCCTTCTAGTGTCTGTTCTGGGATTAACTAGATACATTGCCCTCTTCAACTGATCAGGAGAGACATCAGCACCAATAACTATAGTCAACCAACCATAATCCATAATCCATGCTTGCCCTATTCTGTCCAATTGCTGTGTGAGCATGGAAGTAACACTCTTCCCGGGAATCTGGATAGCTCTGATCTCTCTGGGATCCGTGTCTGCTCTCACTAGGGATACTTCCCTGATCTCCTTCACTATCTGATCCCTGGAGTCGTCAGAACTAGAATGAATATCTATTGTTATTCTGTTCACTTCACCTTCAGGTCTCCCTGTGGAAGGATCTACAATCACAGTTCTAATTACACTCGTATCTAACAGTTCATGAGTTAGAACAGCAAGGACATTCTTCAGTCTCTGATACACTCCATCGTTAGCCCTGAGGTATTCAAGCATGTACTCAGAAGACCAGTTGAACTCACGATCTACATTATTCACTTCTGACAGGATATACTCTGCTTCTAATCCTGGAGCTACTTGTCCGAATTGAGACACATTATACAGTAACTCTTGAGGGAAGTTCATTTCAGAGAAGGTGACATTATTGGAAGAGGTCCAACCGCCAGACGATATATCATAGAATTCTATGATACTTCGCGCACTTACATGGAACAATCCATCGTCTTAGGTATAGCCTATATTATTAACTGTATCCTTGTAATCCAGGAGACACATCTCAATTAATCTAGACTGTTGCCTGATACTATCAATAATTGATTGATCTAACCCATCAGACTGGAGGACTGCTCCCATTGCACGTTCCCCAAGGGATACACCTATGCTATTCATATAATCAACTATAGGCTGATTGTTGATACCCTCTGTAATGATAACGATATCACTGAAGGAGCCTCCACTGGTGGATATTGTTATTACTTGACTATCCTCTATAGCTTGTTGTAGTAATGCAATGGGACTTCTAGAGATTAATGAACATACATCCTCTCTAACTTCAATCCAACTCAGTAGGGAGCCCAGATTGTATTGAGGATTCAGTGTTAGAGTTAATCTAATTAGATCAATATCACTAAGCTCTCTTCCTTCATACCCTGGGATGTTAGATCTTGAAGCTGAGCCTACGATCCATGGATAATCTGAGTAATCAGGAGTTCTCGTATTCCTTGAATATACGAAGTCACTCCTAGATCTTGGTATTATGTTACTTCTAGGTCTTGTGAGATATAGGACTCTATTGAGGTCATCTCTAGTTATCTGAGGGCCTACAGGTATAACAATCCATTGATCATCCATATAATGATTAATTCCTTCAATATCTCTATGATCAACAACCCCTCTGGGTACTTGGATAGCCCTCATTGTTCTGGGATCTGTTGTTAACCTCACATCTAACATATCACTCCTTAAGTGCTTCAGCTCATTGCCATCGAATACTGGGATAGTTCCTGAGATCAACCTGTTCCTCTTGGGTTGATTAGTCTGTTCATCCCAGACAACCAAGTTAACTCCAGGTTCATCAACGAACTTGGTGATAGCTTCTAGGATATGCTTCAATCTATTATATAATGGGTCTCTTCTTCTGAGATATTCAATCATCAACTCACTAGCCCAGTTGATAGGTCTACCTGTGCCTCTTGTAGCGTTATTCACTTCAGTCAATATATACTCAGGTGTAAGTCCTGGAAGAACTTGACCATATCTTGAGATGCTGAATATAATGTCCTCTGGGATAACACTCATCTTTATGATACGAGACCAATAATAGCACCATCTCCTGCGGTTGCTGAAGGATATGAGCTGATCCACCTAATGTGTTAGTAATTGAATCAATAGATACCACAGTGAGTTCAATGATCTTACATAATGATCGATCATGTGAGGATCTCCCCGTGGATAGCAGCCTTACGGAGCGTAATTCAGACATATTCAGTGACCGTGGAATATAGTGAGAATTGCCATCCAACCAAGTTCGGAATGAAGAGAATTCCCTGGGGTTGAGGTCAACAACTATCAGTCATATTAGCATTAACATTACGGAGGTGATTAATTCTCACTGTGTTGCACTATGATCGAAGGAGATGAGCTGATCCACCTAATGTGTTAGTGATTGATTCAATATTCCAGACAGTGAGAGCATTAATCCTACATAATGATCGATCATGTGAGGATCAACCCGTGGATGATACCCTTACAGAGGCTAATTCAGACATATTCAGTGACTGTGAGAGACAGTCAGAATTGGACTCAACACCTCATGGGGAAGGACTGAATTCTCCGAGGGTTGAGATCATGAAGTATTGTGGGATTAGCATCGCACTATCCAATCATAATTAATCTCATATCTCTGACAGTGAGGGCATTCATTCTGTGTAACCAACATCTGTGAGTGTCGCGTGACTGTGTAATCAACTGATGTCTATAACCAACATTACACGACTAAGTGGGTAATATCAGATAGTATCACCCCTTCGGTGACATAATCTACTCTGTATCTGATCGAGTATGATATGAATATGATCAGATGACATGTGCAATCAATGCACATGCTATCTCATTAATACATTAGAGTGGCCTATCCCATCTATATCTAGGGAGATATTGCATCAAGCACATTCTAGAACCTAGGAAGTCATCAACCAGGGAGTTCAACTGATTAACCCTGTCAGTGTCTCTGTAGCGTGTTGAGATAGATACCTCTAATGCAGGGTTAACTAATCCAGGCTCAGCTTGGAATCCTATACTATTAATGTAATCCATGAATGCACGACGTTGTGATTGAGCTCTAAGGTAGAAGATCAATGACGTAATACCTCTCGTATTGTTCACTTGTATAGCTTGTAATACTCCCTGTGTTATTAATTCATAGATATTGGTGGATGAGACCCTGGAGCATACTTCATCTCTGGCTCTCAACCAATTCAGTAGATCGCCCAGATCGTATCTTGGATTCAATCTTAGGATAGCTCTCACAATCTCTAAGTCTGAAGGAACATATATAGATGTAGGTCTCAATCCTGTCTGTCTAGGGAACCATCGAGGGAATGCTTGAGGTAGACTAACTCTGTTGATAGTAGCTAATAACCAAGGATAATCATGTCTCGTGTCTATCCCAGGGCTCTTCCTTGTGGTCATTGAGTAATACTGATCATAGTAATAGCCCCTATTCTCAGGCTTATCTGTCGTTGTTCTGGGATGGGCTAGATAGGCAGCGTTCAGTATCTGTTCCTGTGAGCCGAATAGATTAGTAACTGTAACAGGGATCGTAATCTCACGATACTCAGTTGAAGGCATAGTGCCATACGTTGTTATAACTCTTGTTGGTACATTAACTCTATCAGATGCTTCCAATATTCTACCAATCTGTCGATCTGTTAATGCATTGGCGTTGATTGTTAACTCATCCATGACCAATCTAACATTATTCAGAGATTCGGGTGGTATCTCCTTCAAGATAGAACCTATCTGTCTATACAATGAATCTGTAGCTCTCAAGTATTCCAATGTGAATTCCTTAGCCCAATCGAATAGTCTGCCTTGTGATAACAACCTGCCTCTCTGAAGTAGATTCACTTCTCTCAATATGTACTCAGCTGTTAATCCTGGGGTGACTTGACCGAATTGAGATACATTGAATAGTAGCTCTTCAGGTAGATCAGAGATTGTATATAATTCATTCAATACACTCATAATCACAATATTTATGCAACATGGATATAACTGAGATAGCATCATCTTGTGTGATGGTGTCATCCATATAAGTTCGTGGATCCTACCCATAAGTTCTAGGGAAGAGTGGGGAGATAGCTTGTAGTACACATTCTCACAGCTATGAATTCATCAGTTAGCCTCTCAGCTATCTCATACCCCTGTTGATCTATAGCATTACGGACAGTGATTCTAATTGTATCACCATCAACCCTGATTGAGTTAGGTCTTACTCCTCTAGCTCCCAGATCTGTGATGATCCTCAACACTTCCCCGGCATTCTCGGGATTATCAACTATAACAGTGAAGTCGGAGTAGCTTCCGAAGGGGAGATGCACTATCCCTACAGTATTGACACCATACCGTGCGACTAGCTCATTCATTACACCAAGAGATCCACCTTCTTCGATAGATTGTCTGATTCTATTACATACTTCTCTTCTAGCTCTCAACCATTGAAGCAGATCCCCTAGATCATACTCTGGATTCAATCTGAGAACACCTTCAATAATCTCCTTGTCAGTTAATACATCTCTGGTATTCCTTCTAGATCTTGTTCTGAACTGTGCTCTCTTGAAGATCTCAGGGAATAGAATAGGAAGCATACGCCTATTGGTAGTAGCTAATAACCAAGGATAATCATATCTAACATCAATATCAACGTATCTAGGCTCTTCTTCCTCTTCATCACTATCTTCCGGAGACGTATAGTCTGGATTATTCATTCTATCTCTTGTTACAATCAGAGTAGGAGGACCATAGCCATTATGAACTAACGATGTCCTGGGATGAGCGAGGTATAGAGCTCTAGATAGATCGTCCTTAGTATAGCTATCCTCCAAGGGAATATCAATGATATCATACTGTACGGTGTCTCCTCCATGCATAACTATAGTCTCCTTATCCATGTAAGCTTCAGGGATATTGGTCAAGATCCTGTTAATTGTAGACTCGCTCAATGTTGAAGCAGATATTCTCAAGTCATCCCCAACCCTCCCTCCAATGTACACATCCCCGATATTATTCAATGGGATCAACCTGAGAATATCACCTATCTCCTGGTATAGTTCATCATTATCTCTCAAGTACTCCAAGATGAATTCTCTCTCCCAGGGGAATGACTGTCCTGAGGGAAGTAATGAATTCACCTCTTGAAGGATATAATCAGATGTTAGTCTAGGTGGTACTCTACCATACTCTGAGATATTGAGGAGTAACTCTTGAGGTAGCTCAGGATATAATGAATTAATGAATGACATACCTTGGAGATTTCAAGCATGCCACAGTGAATGTAGTAGCAGGATTGATCTAATCATACAATGTTCAATGACACCACCGTATTGGGTGTTGCCATCACTCTAATATACTCCCGTTGAGTTAATATCCCTTCTCATTGAATGTAGGAAGATAGTTTAGTATGCACACTCTATTAGCTAGGAATCGATTAAGTAAGTCCTGAACTACATCATATTCATTAAGATCACGTCTAGTATCTCCGGAGATAACGATAGCAGGATTAGTACCTACATTGAATTCCCTATAGTTAATACCTGAGTTATCCAAGAATGTACGAACTCGATAAGATCTATTCCTGTGGTCCAGAGGTATCTCAATCTCATAGACATCTCTGCCTCCTATCCGTGTATCTCTTACTCCCATTGTTGTGAGATCTCCCCTTCTCATTAGTTCATACATGTCTGTACCTATCACTTGAGAGCATATTCTTCTCTTCATCTGTAACCAACTGAGTAGATCTCCTAGATCATAACCAGGACTGATTCTGAGTATAGCTTGGACGATCCCGGAGTCTGTAGGTAATCTATTCTGTGTGGCAGCATCAGGGAAGTACTGGGGCATAGCTCTCATTAATATCTGCTTGTTGGCCTTATTCAATATCTCTGGATAGTTCTGCTTCCTATTCATCTGGATGTTGGTTGTATACTCATATACTCCTCTGGAAGTCATTCTGTTGTATGGATCCATGGTAGTTCTAGGATTAGCAAGATACAATGCCGCATTAACTCTATTCAAGTCAGTCTGATCAGGGAGAGGAATCTCAATCACAGATGTTCTATCAGTTGATGGTCTATCATTGATGAGTGTCACACTCTGTCCCAATTCCTCAGCGATACGCTTGTAATTCTCAATCTCTTCATCTGTCAGATTGATAGTTGATAGAACAAGACCGGAAGTATCAGAGACAATTCCAGGAGGAATCTCTTGATATGTTAGACCTGGAATTGTCTCTAGTAACACATCCACAACAGATCTACCGTCGTTAGTAGCGATAGTCGAGAACCCTGGGCGCTGTGTGATAATCATCACTTCATCAATCTCAAGATCTGGTGTACCTGAGATATATGCAATCTGCTTAGGAGTTAGTCCATAGATGGGCACAGATAGAACAATACCTCTCAATGTGGAATACGCTCTCAATTCAGGATACTTACTCTTGGGAATTCTATTGAGAATAGGAAGTAATTGTTGATATACTCCATCATTAGCTCTATAGAACTCAAGCAAGAACTCTCCAGACCAATCGAAGTTAGGATCTATGTTGCGAACTGATTGCTCAATGTATCCAGGATCTAATCCTGGGGTAATCTGACCATAGGTTGATATGTTATATAGTAACTCTTGAGGTATATAAGCTCTAGACATCTTTATGAGTCCTGATGTTAATATATGAGTGAGTATATAGCACATCCTCTGATCATTGGAAGATTGAATGACATCATCACCACAGATGAAGCCATTGTGTAACTATTATTTTGTGTCATTGAATGTAGGTAAGTAGTTCATGAGACAAGTCCTAACAAGTAAGAACTCCATCACTAGTCCTCTAAGTCTTGCAGCGCCTTCTGGATCTCCCTCTGGATCTGCAACTAGATCGATGCCTTGATGCATATATAGCACCCTATGGATCAGATCATCATACCCCAGTCTGTCTAGCAGCTCCAAGATAGCCTCTTCTTGTTGCTCATTATAAGTGTACATGAATACCTCACAGCGATAATCATTATCTATATTGCTTATAGTAGTCAATGTTGAGTTCTTCATTAACTCATAGAGAGGAGAGTTCCTAACATCAGGACAGATTGCCCTTCTCATCTGTAACCATTGCAACAATGCTCCAAGATCATATGCTGGATTCAATTGAAGTATTGCTTGAATCACTTCAGAATCTGTAGGTAATCTACCTTGCCTAACAGCTCTAGGGAAGTAATTAGGAGCAGTAGTTAACAATAGATCCTTGCTAGCCCCATTCAGCAATCTAGGATAGTTCCTCTCTCCATCTGGTTGAATATTGATAGTATATGTATATGTCTCTCCGTTGAATGAACCATTGTATCTACTTGGTGTAACTCTAGGACTGAGAAGATATAACGCAGCATTGACCCTATTCAAGTCAATCTGACCTTCTAGAGGTACATAGACAACTAAGTTCTTACTCGTTGAAGGAGTTGGCCTATTGTTAATTACTTCAGCATAGTGATTCAGATTAGAGACAATGTTCCTGTACCTATCAATGTCTTCGTCAGATATACCAACGGTAGATAATACCAGAGAAGGTCCATCAAGATAAGTTCCTGTGACTATGTTCTCCTCTACCAATCCTGGAACCTGTTGTAATATCATATCCCTGAAGCTTCTCCCGTCATATGTTGCAGATGGGAATCCCGGGCGCTGCTTGATAATCATTACTTCATTCATACCTATGTCAGGTTCTCTTGCTATATCTCTGATCTGTCTAGATGACAATCCATAGATAGGCACAGATATCTCAATACCATCAGATGTAGTGTAAGCTCTCAATTCAGGATACTTAGCCTCAGGGACTCTGTTCAATGCTCGTAACAGCTCATGGTATACTTCATCATTAGCTCTGTAGAACTCAAGCAAGAACTCTCCAGACCAATCGAAGTTAGGATCTATGTTGCGAACTGATTGCTCAATGTATTCAGGAGTTAACCCAGGAACAGTTCTACCATAAGTTGATATATTGTATAATAACTCTTGAGGTATATAAGTACGTGACATCTTTATGCATACTGGAGCTAATGTTAGAGTGGATATCTGGCATGTTGAATGCAATCAGAATATTCATGTGACATTCGATGGCTTCATCTTCCATAGATGATGTAATCCCTCGATTAATCCATATTATGCCACTCTATCTATAGTATCTAGAGACGTACCTTAGGCATACATTGAATGGCATCATCCCTCCAACAGATGATGTAATTCTTACAGACCCAACTTATCTAATACACTTCAGGTAGATAATACTTAGAGACCATTCTCACAGATATGAACTCTCTCATCAATCTGTTCATTACCTTCAGAGCTTCAGTATTATCCTCTACATTAGCCATTAATTGAACTGATACCATTGATTGATTCAACTGAATATCCTTGACGTTCTCGCACAATGATCTAACATACTTAGTTACTTCATCTATCTTGTATTGATCTGATCCTGTAACAAGCATGACACAATTATATGATAGGAGTACACCCTTAATCATTCCAGACATGGCTAGATTGAACATGTCAGATGATACCACCTTCTCATACACTTGTCTTCTCAATTCTAGCCAGCTTAGTAATTCTTGAGGATCATAGTTAGGATCATTCAACAGAATCTCCCTCACAATGCTGACATCAGAGACATCATCCTTGAATAGATGAGGGTATAACCATTGAAGACGTCCGTTAGTACATGTGTTAGTAATGTAAGCATAGTTCACAGGGGATCTATCACTATCCACAGATAACATAACTCTTGTTGTATTCTCAAGATTAGCTCTGGGATGAGCCAGATAGATAGCTCCTTGGATATTATCACCGAAGGAAGTTATTACAGGAACATGCAGGTATCCATTGATACTATAGGATCTTGTCTCAATCTCACGAGCAATAGATGTAACAATCTGAGATACATCAGAGGTTAGATCGTTCAATGGAATAATGATCTCCTTGTTATATCCGAGAGACTTGACTTGATCTCTATCATTGAGTGTAATAACCCTGATATTATACACAACACTGGAAGGGATTGACTTCAGTAGGTGCTTGAATCTGCGATAGATAATATCTAATCCTCTCCATCTCTCTAACATGAACTCCTTACACCATGGGAAGTTAGGATCAAGTTCTGATACTTGTCTAACAATACTCTCTGCTCTCAATTGAATGTCTGATGTCATTGTGATCTCTGTGCTTATTCCTGTAATATTGTGATATAGCGCGCAATTACTAGATATGTCTATAATATGATATTATATTTAGATGGAGTTCTAAGTATCAGAGGCCTTCGAGGCAATCTTGAGGATGTTGTAGAGGGTCTACACAATCTGAATGAACTAGTTAATCCGTGGGATGATATAATGGCATTACCGAGATGGTGATGTAATTATTCTTCTAATACTCTAGAATGCTTTATAATGTGTTGTCACTACAGAGACAATAGGTGATATCAGTTCAGTCTCAAGTGATAGATCTAACAATACAAGTGTATGGATATCATAGATCAACTATAGATTATGTTACTTCATCGATCCTGCCATATCTCCCATAGATCAATATGACCTTCGATAGTATAATAGCGTAGATTATATATCCTCCCTATACACTTCATTCATATTAGGGGTATAGTTGATATTACACATTCTAACACTCAACCAATCGGAGATAATTGATCTAATAATGTCATACTCAGCCGCGTTACGAGAAGTCCTTCGGGAGGTGTTATCATCTCTTGATATAGTAATCTGTGTCACACTGGAGTTGTTATTGATTGTATATTCAAGTTCCAATCTCCTCAGATATTCCTCAATGATCCCAGCTTCATCCTTATGGACATAGATCGTGAGAATATATTCAGAGTATAATAGGTAGTTATCATCGAAGGTCATCTTGACGATAGAAGACAGGACATCCAATCCATTATCATGAACATAATCACATACTTGAACCCTATGCTCTAACCAATCAAGAAGAGATCCTATGTCATACTCTGGATTAATCTTCAATATAGCTTGAATGATCTCCTCATCTGTTGGTACACCGTCGAAGAATTGAGGGAACTTAGCAGGAAGATCTTGAGGTGTTGTATAGTTCACACCCCTAGTATATGTATTGGTTAGGGTTGCGATCCTATCAGGGAGGTATTGATAGTTAAGATGAGTACCATCTCCAATGTATGTACTAGATCTAGGATGAGCTAGATACATTGCTGGTTGAAGATCAATTCCATACATCTCAATATCCATAGGAACTCGAATAGATGAGTCATAACCCCTGTAGGATCTTGGATCTAACTCTGTGGATGAATCCATTACTCTTGTCTGCTCTAGCTCTGTCATTGATTGTGTCCGTATTGATAGAACCATATTATCTCCAGGGTAACCTCTAATCATCCCTACAGTGTGGAGAGCTCTTCGAGGTATAGACTCTATAACATTCCCTAATAACTGATATACTCCGTCGTTAGCTCTATAATATTCAAGCATTAACTCTCCAGCCCAATTGAAGTTAGGATCTAAGTTGGCTACTTCTCTCTGAATGTATTGAGGAGTAACATTGAACACTTGACCGTACTCTGATATATTGAATCTCAACTCCTCAGGTAATATCATAGAAGTGGACATGATTTCATAAAGGGATTGAATGCACTACCCATCTCAGTGAACATACTAAATCAATTGAATAGCATCATCTGAGGCGATGATGTCATTCTAGTGTTCTATCCCCCAATGTAATCGGGAGAGTAGTTTAATAGGCACATTCTCACTGTCATGAATGAGTTGATAATAGATTGAAGAACAAGTATTCCCTCTGGATCATCTCGTGGTACATCTACGGTGGCTGATCTAACAACTTCAAGAGGATTCATGTCAGGAGAGAACCCCATCGAACTAAGATAGAGAGCTATCTCTCTCCTCTGAGATGATCTTGCTACCATCATTGACAACCTTAGAGCTGTAGAATATCTCGATACTTCAATCTCTTGAATTATTCCTTGAGTTACTAGTCTATACATATCAGGATGTGACTCTTGAACAGAATGACATATCTCCAGTCTAGCTCTCAACCAATTCAACAGATCTCCCAGATTGTACTTAGGGTTAACTCTCAAGATAGCCCTGATAATCTCAATGTCTGAGGGAATGTAGACTGAGGAGCGATACACTCTGGGAGGTTGAGGGAACCAACGAGGGAATGCTCTAGCAAGTCCTAACTTATCCATAGTCGCTATGAGCCATGGATAATTCCTTCTAACGTCCCCAGGATCGCTAGACTTAACCATAGAATATCTCCCTCGTATTCTAGACGCATCGAGAGACGTTCTAGGATTAGCCAGATATAACAGATTACGTATCTGCAATTCATCATCAGAGCTATCTATGGGTTCCTTCATTGGGATACTTAGGGAATATAGAGATCTGTCAGTGGAGATGTCCTTGAGTCTTTCCATTCTCACACTAGGATCAACAGATCTAGAGATATGATCAGCTTCAGAGACACTCAAGCCTTCAATCTCTACAACCAATGTATTATTGTGTGGGAATGCCTGTAATATTCTGTCAATGGGTATTATTCTAAGAACATCTCCAACATTCCTATACAATCTATCCGTCGCTCTCAAGTATTCCAGAGTGAATTCCTTCGCCCATTCCACAGGTCTATGAGATACTCTATTCACTTCACGAAGGATATACTCAGGTGTTAATCCTGGAGGGACTTGACCGTAAGTTGATACCGTGAATAATAGCTCCTCTGGGAGTACATCCAGCAATTGGTTCATATCTTTATGACAATAACTGTAGAATGATACAATTCGATCAAACCACCATCGATATATCTAATTACATCATCAACTGGGGGATGGTGTCATTACTTCAATAACTTATAGGATTGGATGTTGCAGATAGCATGATCTACACATTAGATATTCATTGAATAGCTCCTTCAATTGCGAGTTAGTTCCAACAACATCGAGACATGGAACCTTCTCAGGCTTATCAGAAGATAATACTTCATGATAGTAGCTGAATGGTCTCTCCCTCTTCAATCTAGACTCGTATCCAATGGACTTCAGGAACTCCTGAGCTGAGTCTATATTCTTAGATCTACATGTCATTGAACCATCATTATTCAGAACGAGACCTGTCATTACATCAGCTTCAATCCCCGAACAGATCTGCTTCAGTCTATCACTCTGTTGAATAGACGATCTAACACTCATTCTCATCTTCAACCATTCCATGAGATCCGCTACAGAGTAGTTGGTATTGATAGTCTTGAGTTCCTGAAGAATCTGAACATTGTCTGGATCCTCTGGGAATATATCTGGTGTCATCATTCTAAGCCTCTGTGGAGTCATAATATATACAAGGTATGGATAGTCCTGCTTGATTGGAACATTGATCAATTCATATCCTCTGAACCTCTGAGAGTTCATAACCATCTCCTGTCTATGCTGATGGAGTTGACACGTTCTATCAATTCCGGGTTGTAGATGAGATAGCCTATCCATCGATAGATAGAATGAATTGAACACATCCTTGTTCTTGCAGCTTGAAGGTACATCAATGTAGGCAATATCAGAGGAAGGACGAAGGGAGTGAGTGTCTATAGCTCTAATGTACTTGTGGGATCTTGAATATACCCTGATTCTTCTCTGATGACCTATATCCAATGCATCTGTAATCGGAGAAGAGATACCGGATCTATTCTTCTGAACTAACATAGATCCGGGGACTAAGTCATTGTAATCGCAATCCTGGGCTATCGAAGTCAATACATGCTTGTTCTCCCTGTAGATTAGATCCTTACCCCTCAAGTATTCCAAGATGAACTCGGAAGACCAATTGAAGTTAGGATCCAATCTATTAACGTCTTCAATCAATGTATCGATATTAACTTGAGCGATGGTGGTGTTCATTCTCCCTATGTGTTGTGATTTGAGGAGAGACAGCCATCCCGAAGAGTGCAACATAGAGTGGATGTATTACTTCATTGAGTATATCACCTATAGCTCGATAGGTCTCATATTGTGTTATCATAGTAACCTGGGGAGTGTGATGATTCGAGATGTAGCGTTAGATCCATTAATTCAACGTCTTGAACAGCTGATACCATCCATCCTGTCGATGTGAGAATGATGTTCGAATCTCCCCGTGATCTACTACCTTGTAGAGGGTTATTCAGACATATTCAGTGTACTTGAAGTATGGTACAGATTGAGATCCAACCAAGGTGGCAATGAGTCAGTTCTCCGGAGGTTGGAGATCATTGAACTTAGTATGAATTAGACCTGATTCTGAGGGATGATCAATTCTCGTTACATCTGATAGTGTCTGAGAGAGATGACCCTCGCTCATATATCGGTAGGATTAATTCAATGACATTCTGGAAGGTTGATGCATTAATCGATCCGATCTTCGATCGGAATCGAACGCTACACTCGGAGAGATACGCAATCCTACCATGAGGTGAATCTCGTGCGGATCCTCTCGTGATCAACAGTCCACCGGAGGGTTAATTGGACATATTGAGTGTACTTGAAGTATAGGTGAGATTGAGATCCAACCAAGGTGACAATGATCTAATTCTCCGGAGGTTGAGATCGATGAGATATAGTGAGAATTAGACTCGATCCTGTTGGATGATTAATTGATACTATGTTAGACAGTGACTGAGTGATCTGGAGGTCATCCACTAATTGCTTCAATCATTGCGTATCTCCCCGAGTGTAGCGTTCGATTCCGATCACAGATCGGATCGATTACATCAATAGATCTGATAGTCATTGCAATGATCTTACACTCTAGTGGATCATGTTCGAATCTCCTCATGGACAGTAGGTCACCAAGGGGTTATTCAGACATATTCAGTGTACTTGAAGTATAGTACAGAATTGGATCCAACCGAGGTGACAATGACCTAGTCTCTTCAGGATTGAGGATCATGAGATAATAGACAATGTATCATCCAATCCCAAGATCTGTAAGATGTCACTACCTCCCACAGTCGTTGAATATATAACAATACGGCTAAGTATAACACATCGGATCAACCTACCATATTCAATAGTGGATTACTTCTCCAATACTCAGATCAAGTAATGAATCTCAACTTCAATTATTGTCATTGGATGGATACAGTTAATTAACTCATAATAACACCTCAGGTCACATCACTTCAACATAGTGATGCAACTGTTCTTCAATAATCTCCCTTAGGATACTATAACATTACTCTTCTTCTTAGTCCTCTTCTGAGACTTCTTATGGACTAGTGTACCAGCATTGATATTCTCCATAGCTCTGGATATCTTCGAGACATGGATATAATCAGGATTAGCTTCATCTTCTCCATAGATCTTGTCATACTGCTTCATGAATTCATCTAGATCCTTCTTCCACATAGATTGAATGGAAGTATCTATTACGCTCTGCTTCTCCTTGTAGAGTTGTTCAATGTTAGCTTCTAGTAATGCAATCTCTTCCTCTGTGAACTTAGACACAGTCACCTTAGTCACAAGCTCTGTGGGTAATCCCAGGGACTGAACCTTACTCCTCAACTCTGATAGCTTCACTCCCTTGAATGATATAGTTCCATCCAGCACATACTTGATGAATGCTCTTCTATCCTCCTTCTTCTTGATCTTGCCTTCAATGTCTGTAATGATTGAATCCTTGCGTTCTTGGTACTTCTGTAATCTCTGAGTGACGAACTGATTGAGGATTAGAGGTGTATTCATATACTCTGAAGGTGTACCCATTGAGTCAAGGAATACCATATTAGATGTGCCTATTCTCCTCACCAATCTCAATGACTCAAGGGTAGGTGATTGGAAGCCCTTAATGATGAAGAGAGCAGATGAGTCAGTCGATAGATTCTCGAAGTCTTCAATCTCTCCATCATTCAATAGTGCTTCAAGCCATGTCTTGTAGGATTCGAAGCTCTTGCCTACTGGAATCTCTGTGACTATGGTTATATCATTAGACACTTGATGGAACCTTCCTGTAATCTTAACGGTAACTGCATCGTCCTCATTGTAGAAGATATCATCCCCTTCGAAGTCTTCTGGTATATACCTCTCTCCAGGCAATGTTGGACGATGTCTCGCTTCCTCTCTCTTCTTGTTCTTCACTACAAGCTCAATAGACCCTGTATATCCCCTGTACCATGGAGTTAGATAGGGCACTTGATGCTCTGGGTTATCTAATAACTTCAGGATGTGATCCACAACGACTCTAGGATCATGATTACACACATAGGTTGACCAAGCTGTGCCAATTCCTGAAGCTCCATTGATTAAGGATAGAGGTACTATAGGGTACATCTCTCTTGGTTCCACCTTCATTCCTTCTGACTTATCGAACTTGAGAATGGCGTCATCTTCCTGTCTGAATATGTAAGGTATTAGGAGCTCAGGTCTACATGAGATATACCTTGAACTTCCGGCATCATCACCATTATGGAATCTAGTACCGAACTGTCCATCTCTTGTGAAGTAAGGGATGTTGTTACTTCCCGTATAATTCTGAGCCATCTTCACAATGGTATCCGCCATACATGTCTCACCATGAGCATAATCAGTAACATCAGCGATATACCCCGAGAATCTGCTAACCTTGAACGATTCTGTCTTCTTCACAGGCTTACGCTTGAACTTAAGAATACTGGCCCATATAGCCTTCCTCTGAGATGTCTTGAGACCATCAATGAATCTAGGAATGGATCTAGCAATGTTGGCTATGGCATATGTAATGAATTCATGATTCATGAAGTGAGTTATATGTTGATATTGCATTCCTTCCATTCCAGGAACTTCCTTATACTGAGCAACCCAATCCTTCCTTGCTGGAGCCTTCTTGTTATCGAATGCTAACTCCATATGATAGGGAGTATACTGATCATAATTACAGAGAACAACAGTCAATGACTTGTAATCATCCCTAACTTCCTCCTCATCTGAAGAACCTAAGCCCTTGAAGTATCTCTTCTCCCACTTATCTGCATCTGTCACTGACTTCTTCCATTCCTTGTATTGATGCTTAGTATAGAACTTAAGGACTTCCTTACCCCTATACAATCTCAGGATTGGTGTTCTCATGAAGTACACATAGCCTCTCTGAAGTAGAGAAGGATACCTACAATGGAAGATATTGAGGACTAGCCCCACAATGTGCTTACCGTCCTCATCTGAATCCGCCATAATGATCAATCTTCCGTATCTGAGAGTATTGAAGTTGAGATTATTGGAGTAATCCACTCCTTCTCTCAGACCTAACATCTCCTTCAATCCAATAATCTCTGTGTTCTGCGCAATTCTGAGAGCTCCCGCATTCATCACATTCAGAGGCTTACCCTTCATTGGGAAGATTCCTATGTTATTGTAAGCTCTTCCATCATCCATGATAGATCTGAGAGTTGTTGCATAACCCATGGCTGAATCTCCCTCTGTGATGAAGAGAGAACACTGCATTGATGACTTAGTTCCTGCCTGATTGGCGTCTATGGCCTTACGAACATTGACATGCTTACTCTTCCTCCCATCTGTCTTGCTCAACTTACCCTCACTCTTCATCTCCATTGTTCTATTCAATCTATCAACGAAGTCCCATGACAGCATCTTCTTCACAACAGCTTCAGGGATCTCAAACTTAGGCGTTGGACTCTTCAACATCATCTTAGTCTGTGCATCGAACTTGGGATTCCTGAGGTTACAGATGAGAACAATAGATAGATGAGCTCTGACGTCTCTCTTCGTCAACTTGGGAGAGTCATCCTTCAACTTCAGAGCTTGAGCTAGCTTAGTCAATACTGCGTCACTGAGAGCAGAGTAAGCTCCTTCTAGATGAACACCACCCATAGGAGTCATCATTCCATTCACAGATGATATGAACATACCACAGTCAGGAGTATCTACAATAGATAGCTCTGATTCAGGCATTACTCCGAGATCTACCGGCCTTCCATTCTGATCTAATTGAGCATCAACGGGATAGATTGTGATTGTCTTATAATTACACTCAGTGCCGAACAATGACTTGACATAGTTGCCAGGGTTCTGATAATCTAATAACACTCCATTGAAGTAGACAGGTACCTTCATCATCAAGGCTGTCTCAGCACAATGCCTAGCGAATAGATTCATAGCCTCCTGAGGATATTGAGTATAGCCGAACCTCTGGAAGTTCAATCTCCAAGTGATCTCCACATATGAATCCCCTCTGTAGTGAGCGACTTGAGGGGGATGACAGGTCTTCATTCCGTCCTGCCAGACTTGACAATATTCCAATCCTCTCTCAGAGTCTCCCACTCTAACCTGGAATGATTGAGAGAAGATATTAACAAGCTTAGCACCATATCCGTTCCTTCCACAGCCTGTTCTATCCACTTCCTTGTTGTAATTACTTGAAGTTAACAAGTTACCGAAGATCAATTGAGGAGCATAGACCTTGTGTTGAGGGTGGAGTTCAATAGGGATAGGCAGACCTCCATTCCTAATACTTACAATCTCTGAGTTCATTGATACCTTGATCTCACCTGGATGAACATTGGCTCTTCTGGATCTATCCACATTGTCTGAACTGTTAGATAGTACTTCAATGAACAGCCTCTCAACTCCTTCAGGTAGAGTGATTGTCTCAGTTCTAATGATGGGAGTTCCTTCGGTGAAGTGAAGCACTCTCGTCTCTCTAGGCACTTGTTCATCAGATCCAATATATGTATCTGTGACGTTGGTGATATGCTCGTGATGAGACATCATAGAGTAAGCTGAAGCTGAAGTCAACGCCATGATCAGTTATATTTATGAACTGAGCCCGATGGATCAATAGACAAGATGATATACTAACTCTACATAGAATTGATCATTCCATAGACTTACGTACTTCAATCTAATAGTATCTCTGTGTAAATCTCACCCTCCTTCTGGATATGTATAGCCCTGGATGTATCTGGAATGAAGTATACGCCATAGATCCTAACTTCCCTTGGCATTCTGAGTTCATTCTCCATTATCTGAGGAAGACAGATAAGTTCTACAACAAGTATAGTAATGTCATCAGAGTATTAGCCGGAAGATCTGTGGCTGTTACCATCAACCCTTCAGGTATTGTCATTACAGGGAGAGATCTCAATGATATTAGAAGTAAGATCATAGCAATACATCCCAATGCTCAATGCTCCCAGGATAGTGTAGTAATCTATGACACTCAATTCACACGCAATGATGTATTCAATTGCATGTTCCTTCTCAGTCCTAGACCCTACCCTAATATGATCAAGCATAATATCTCTCCCAGGAGGAGATCATCTGTACCAGAGGAGCAAGACTATCCCTATCTCATTCATCACTTAACTCCTCAAGATCTCAGAGATAGATATCCTTCCATCTTCCCCGAGATACCCACAGACCTTGAGATTATTAGAGCCATCCTGAGTCTCGCAGATTACAATGTGAACTCATTACTGAAGTGGCTTGAGATGAGATCAACTATACAACTATATCTGAAGAATGGAACATCCTTACAAGTCCATGGATTGGATATTGATGACGAATGTATTAGTCTGTACAATGAACTATCATCTAATCCCTCAGGGAGAATGACACATAGATCCTATGGTATTGTGAAGTTAGCCCTAGCCTATTACAGCACAGATCTGATAGTGAACTAACCTTGTAATGTGTTACTTGGTTAGTTGTAATGATCTGGTATGATCCCTATGAATCATATCACATAGCGAACTCTCTCCCAATGTGTTGGATCTATTGGACTACCACACACTCTGAGTACATCGAGGGACTTGAGCTCATCCATCAATTGCTTCAATAATTGCGTATCTCCCCGAGTGTAGCGTTCGATTCTGATCACAGATCGGATCGATTACATCAATGTCCCAGAAGGTGAGAGCATTAATCTTACAATCTAGTGGATGATGTGCGGATCTCCCTGTGGACTACTGCCCTATAGAGGGTTATTCGGACATATTCAGTAACTATGAATTACAGTGAGAATTAGACTCAACATCTGGTGGGATTGTCTTGATTCTCCAGAGGTTGAGATCGATCTGGGACAGTGAGAATTACATTCAATTCCGAGAGATGATCAATCCCTACTATAGTCAGTGTATCCCCTGGAATGTAACAATCTGTAATCCTATGAGCTAACAATCTATGATCTAACAATCTATGATCTAACAATCTATGATCTAACAATCTATGATCTAACAATCTATGATCTAACAATCTATGATCTAACAATCTATGATCTAACAATCTATGATCTA
>Ga0182742_1000765_pt1 | contig 47015 bp, 45 predicted proteins | sample eDN5th37CBELigMG_FD_128880 | JGI IMG/M metagenome (GOLD analysis project Ga0182742, IMG submission 128880) | Enriched Miracle-Growth compost microbial communities from Emeryville, California, USA - eDNA 5th pass 37_C BE-Lig MG (version 2)... ...
AGGAGGGTCCGCCATGGAGCGGTTGATGAATCGGGTGATCCGAAATGAAAAAGAGCGCTTGCGCGTTCAGAAGGTGGAGGAGCTTGCCGCGCGTCTGGCGGAGCGAGCGGCGGTCCATGACCGCGAGGGCTCCTTCCCGTTCGAGAATTTCGCCGATCTCCGCGAAGCGGGATATTTGAAGCTGACGGTTCCCGCCGAATTCGGCGGGGATGAAATCTCGTTGTACGAGCTGGTGATGCTGCAGGAGCGGCTCGCGTACGGCGACGGATCCACGGCGCTCGCGGTCGGCTGGCATGTTGGGCTGATGCTGCATTACCGTGAGACGCGGAGATGGCCGGAGGAACTCTTCCGCGGGCTGTGCGCGGACGTTGTCGCGCATGGCGCGATGATCAATTCCTTCGCCAGCGAGCCGGCATCGGGCAGCCCGAGCCGAGGCGGCCAGCCGGAGACGAAGGCGGTCCGGACCGAGGGAGGCTGGCTGATCAGCGGGCGCAAAACCTTCAGTACGTTGTCCCCGATCCTGGACCGTTTTGTCGTGACGGCGGCAGTCGAGGGAGAGGGCGCAGCGGATGAATTTCTCGTACGCCGCGGGGAAGGCGTACGTGTCGAGGAAACCTGGGACACGCTTGGCATGCGGGCGACGGGAAGCCATGATGTCGTGTTGGATCAAGTGTTTGTGCCGGAGACGGAACGGATTTATCGGGACCGAAGCCGGGACGTCGACGACGGCGGCGGCTGGCTGCTGCACATTCCTGCTTGCTATATGGGCATCGCTTTCGCGGCACGCGACTTCGCGCTTCGTTATGCGAAGGAGTACAAGCCGAACAGCCTGAACGCGCCGATCGCGGCGCTGCCGACGGTGCAGCAAGCCCTTGGCGAGATGGAGGCGGAGCTGCGCGCCGCCCGCAGCCTGCTGTATTCCGTCGCGGAGCGATGGGACACGGAGAAGGAGCACCGTGCGGCCATGAAGCCGGATCTCGGTCTTGCGAAATACGCGGTGACGAACGGGGCGCTTCGCATTGTAGACGCAGCTATGCGGGTTGTCGGCGGAGCCAGCTTGTCTAAGCGGCTGCCGCTGGAACGGTATTACCGCGATGTGCGCGCGGGCTTGCATAATCCCCCGATGGATACGAATGTGATCCAGATGCTCGCGAAGGACGCGTTGGAGGAATAACAGCGATCTTCGTTGTGTTCGCGCGCCCTCCTATATTTACCACCAAGTCTCCCCCCATAAAGCGGTTCCGATAACCGAAGGTTTTGAATTAGGTAAGTTCATACCTTAGGGGGGATCGGCGCAATGCTGAAAAAATTTCATAAAGTGTACGGCATAGATATGGGAACATCCAATACAGTCATTTGTGAAAAAGGGAAGGGCATCGTGCTTAGCGAGCCTTCCGTAGCTGCGGTAGATCAACGCAACGGTGAATTGATCGCCGCGGGCGCCGAAGCGCAGGCCATGATTGGACGGGCCCCAAGCCACGTAACGATCCATAATCCGTTAGTGGATGGCGCAATCGCGAATTTTCATGTAACGAGTCAGATGCTGCAATTTTTTATGAAGAAGGTTCATGCTCGTGCATCGGTCTTCGGCAGTATCAGAGTATATATGTCTGTGCCTTGCGGAGTCACCGGCGTGCAGAAGCGGGCAGTAGAAGAGACGGTCGTCTGTAAAGGGGCTCAGAAGGCAATAACGATCGAAGAGCCTCTTGCGGCGGCCATTGGGGCGGGACTTCAAGTGCAGGAGCCGATCGGACATCTGGTTCTCGATATCGGCGGCGGAACGAGCCAAGCGGCGATCTTGTCGTTGGGCGGCATCGTGGCGAGCCACTCATTGAATCGGGGTGGCGTTGCCCTTGACCGTGAAATCATGGATTATGTGAAGAAAAAACATAAGCTGGAGATTGGGGAGCGGACAGCCGAAGCGGTGAAAATGCAAATCGGCACCGCGATTGACCTGGCAGAGGAAAAGAGAATGGAAATCCGGGGACGCGATATGGTGACCGGGCTCCCTCGATCGATTCAAGTGACCTCGAAGGAAATATACACCGTCCTGAACGAATTCATCGTTGAACTCATCGATCTCATCCGCGCAACCATTGAGCAATGCCCGCCGGAGTTATCGGGAGATGTGATGGAACAAGGGGTGCTGCTGTGCGGCGGCGGCGCGCTGCTCGATGGCATCGGGGAGCGCATTCGCCAAGAAACCGGTGTACCGGTTTATCTTGCGGATCGGCCGCTGGAGTGCACGGCGTTAGGCACCGGAATGTTGGCGGTGAATCGGTAGATTGTGGTAGTCTGACAATAGAATTTAATTGTCAGGAGGTTCATGCGATGTACCATTATACAAACCTGCGTATTGCAGGTATTCCGTGCCTGCAATTCGATCCGCCGTCCGAACCGAAGGGGACCGTCGTTTTGTACCACGGCTGGAGCTCCACGGCGCAAAGCTATTCGTTCTTTGCATCGGTGCTCTCCCATTGGGGGTACCGCATCATTGTGCCGGAGCTTCCGCACCACGGCGAGCGGGGGACGCTGAATTACGCCGATCCCGCCGCATTGGAGAAGCACTTCTGGGACATCGTGTTCCAAGGAATTCAGGAAACGGAGAATTTGATTGCAGAGCTCGACGACAGCTTCGGACCCATAGGGATGATAGGCCATTCCATGGGCGGATTCATTACGGTGGGGACGTTCGTGAACGTGCCGCGCATCCGGTCGGCCACCGTCATTAACAGCAGCTGCGCTTGGGAGCGGATCGAGGAGCTGTTGCGGGACATGCGCGGCGCGCCGCCAATGACAGATAGCGGGAGAGCCGCATTGAGCAAGCGCGACCCGATTCATCGGCTCCGTTTCGAAGACGGACGAGGTTTGCTCCTGCTCCACGGCAAAGACGATACCGTCGTGCCGATCGAGGGACAGCGGTTCTTTATGGCGGCGATGGAGCCGAAGGGCATTTCACCGGATCAATTGCAATTTATTGAATTCCCGGGTGTAAACCATCAAATTACGTTAAGCATGGTACAGAAGTCGGTGGAGTGGCTGGAGAAACATTTGTAAAAAAAATGAAGGATATTCTCTTGCGGGAGCGAATACATATTTCCGATGAATTCTATAATGCGGGAGGAGTCGGATTTGAATCGATTAACCGAGGAAGAGAAGCAGCAGGGGTACCGTCTGTTATTTGACGGGGAGACATTGAACGGCTGGGCGGCAACGAGCCATCCGGAGAACTGGATTGCACAGGATGGCCTGCTGATCTGTCAGGGCGGGACAAGCGGATATTTATATACGACAGAACAATTTGAGGACTTTATTTTGCATCTTGAATATCGGACAGAGCCGAAGGTGAACAGCGGCATCTTCTTCCGTTGGACGGATTTGGACGATCCGGTAAACACCGGTCTGGAGATGCAAATTTGGGATACGTATGACTTCCCGGAGCTCAAGAAGAACAGTTCCGGCGCGCTGTATGATCTTGTAGCCCCTTCGGAGAACGCGGTTCGCCCTGCAGGCGAGTGGAATCAGGTGACGATTCATTGTAACGGCAGCCTCATTCAATTGACATTGAATGGCGTTATGGTGGTGGAAGCTGACATTGATCAGTGGAAGCTCCCAGGGAAAAACCCGGACGGAACCGACAATAAGTTCATCTATGCATGGGCCGATCGCCCGCGCCTCGGCCATATTGGCTTCCAAGATCACGGCGGACACGCCGAGTTCCGCAACATTAAGATTAAAACCTTATAACGCTCATCAATCGCCTCCGTTGTCTGTAAAGACAGCGGAGGCATTTGTTAGCATCAGGAAACGCTGGGAAGTAAATATTATCAGTTAGACTGACTTTACCGGGAGGTACATATGGTATCCGCAACAGGACAGAACGAAAGCTTCTGGCAGCTTATTAAGAAAGGAAATAAATCGTCGGCCATCGCGGCGATTGGCAACGCGGTGCTGGCCGCAGCGAAGGGGTTCGCCTTCCTCTTCGGCGGCGGCGGCGCATTGTTCGCTTCCGCGATGCATTCCTTGGCGGACGCGATCAATCAGGGGTTCGTGTTTGTGGGAAGCGTGCTGGCGGAGAGGAAGCCTACACCGCGGTTCCCGACAGGCTTTGGGCGTGTGATTAACATTTTCTGTATGGTTGCCGTCATTGTGGTCTCTATAATGGCGTATGAGACGATCCTTGAGGGTTGGCATCTGATCCAGCATCCGGCTGAAGCTGGCGGATTAGGCATGGCCTTCTGGATCGGCGTAGCGGTAATGCTCCTCAATATCATCATCGATGGTACAATTTTGGTGAAAGCGATGAAGGAGATTTCCCATGAAGCGAGGGTAGAAGCAGGAGGATTTCGGCTGTTTCCCGTAGCTTTCGCGAATGTCGGCCGAGCCGCTCCTCCAACCCGCTTAGTATTCTTTGAGGATTTGGTCGCCGTCTCCGGTGCGGCGCTTACGTTAATAGCCGTCATTGTCTCCAGCTTGACGGATATTAAGATTCTAGATGGGATTGCTTCGATCATTATTGGTTTGTTAATGGTCGTTGTTGCGTTCCGTGTCGGGTACGACAATATGGTCGGGCTGATCGGCGTGGCTGCGCCCCGTGATGTGGAGGACCGGATCGTAAAGATTATCATGTCTGATGAAGCGGTGAAGGATATTAACAGGCTTCAGATTACGCAGGAGGGACGGAATTACCACATTGACGGTGTGTTGGAGTTAAAGGTGGGCTTGACATTGGCCGAAGCGGACGATATCAAGCACCGGGTCAAGCTCATCTTGATTTCGGAGCCTGATATCACGGACGTTACGCTCGGAATTATTGAAGACAACGGGAAGCCGGATTGGAAGCCGAACCCTCCGGAGCAGAAATAGACGGAAAGAAGCCTCCCCAAAGGTGAACCTAAAGGGAGGCTCCTTGCGTTTAAGGGCGGCTCATAAAGAATGGCATTTCCTTGACCCCTATAATACGAGCATATGTAAATAATTGTCCTTTATGATGGATTTCGTGTTCTTTGGCCATTTGCAGCAAGGCCATGCCGGGCATTTGCAACGTATTGAACGTAACGATTTGCGTGAGCTGTTCCTCGGTGATGGATGCCAGCGTGGACTTCGTCTGTTCTGTTTTCCCTTGAACGTAGGCCTTTAATTCGCTAACCGTAGAGATTTCAGCTGCGCCTTTCCCCGGAGTTTCGCCACGTACGGTCTTCGCGAACATATCCGTCGCATCCACGATATGTGCAGCAAGCTTTCCGAAGCTCATTGCGCCTTCCCACGGCGTAAAGCTCAATTGATCGTCCTTTATTGTGTCTAATAAAGCGATCAATGCGTTGCGGTGACTCAGCCAACCGGCAATGTAATCATTGATTTGGCTCACTGGAAAATCATCTCCTTCAATGTCTTCATACACCGTATATTGTATATGAGTGCCGATCCCTTTTCAAAAATGCATAAGAAAAGAACGGCTGTCAGAGACAACCGTCCTTTCGCGGATTAATCCACCCGAATATTCAATCTTGCTGCGACACCTGCGGGATTGTCACTGCTGCGGTTCCCCTCGAAGTTGAATGCGATGATCACGATGTCGTTCCGGCCTCTGCGCAGGAAGCTGCGAATATTGAATTCGCGCCCTGGGTTAAAGAAGGCTACGTTGGCTTGAGGGTTGTCATATACAACAATTCGACCGTTAATTAAGACAACCGCATAGTTATCCACAGCTAATAAGAGACGCCCTCTTTCAATGTCCCGGTTTTGCGGAAGATTGAACCGGCGGGAGACGACAGCGAATTGCCCGTTCGGGTCCCGCTGGCTCCACACATAGTTGGCATTATCGATGTTTCTCCATGCGCTGTTTCGCTGCACCGTAATGGCGTTGGTCCAATCGCTTCCGGTCCCGATGACGATGTTCCGCTGGCTGATGGTTACCGGCTTTACCGATTGAAGCGAAGCTTTCCGGACATGTTCCTTATAGATTGAAAGAATTTGCGCACGGGACAGGACAGGGGGCTTGCGGCGGATGGCCGCTTTGGGCTTTGAAGAAATAGGTTTCTTGCGAATCATGTCTTCATCACCTCCTCTCTTTGCCTTCATTCTATGAATGGTGCTGCTAGATTGAGAGTGTGAATGCCTGTCCGCCAAAAATTGATAGATTTGCCTCACCCTTTTGATTCCTTTGACATTGAAAATGATTATCATTTAGACTAGAAGCAGCTAATAGTGAATGGAGGTTCGGGCATGTTTGTTCAGATGAGACGGACGGTTGTGACCGAAGGGAATGCGGAGCAAGTCGTCGCGCGTTTCCGCAAGGAAGGAATTATAGAACAACAAGAGGGATTTATTGATCAGACCGTTATGGTGAAAAAGGTGTCCCGCGGCGATGAAGAAGTTGTCATCCTGACCCGGTGGGAATCCGAAGAACATTGGAAGCAGTGGGAAAAAAGCCCCGAGCATATCGCCGGGCATAAGGCGAAACTAGGCCAACCGAAGCCGGAGTACATCGTCAGCTCCGACGGCGGAAGGTATGAGATTGTGGCCGTGAAGACGGCCAAGAAATAAGCAGAAGGCCGGATCCTGATAAGGACCGGCCTTCTTGTATATTACGGCTGGGTTGAATGCGCTGCTTGTTGATCTTCCGCTCTCAGCCGTACAAATTTATATACATAGACAATGAAGATTTTGGATACCGCATAGAGCGGAACCGCCAAGATGAGTCCCAATGGCCCCACCAGCGTGCCTACCACCAACAGCAGAAGGATAATGGTCAGCGGGTGGATATTGAGACCTTTCCCAAGAATTTTCGGCGAAATTAAATTCCCTTCAATCTGTTGGGCAATGACGGTAACGATGAGCGCCTGAAGCGCCATCCACGGGGAAACCGACAACCCGACCAGTACGGCCGGCGTGCCCGCCAAGAACGGTCCCAAATAGGGGATGACATTGAACAGCATTGCGACGAAGGCGAGCAGCACGGAATACTTTAATCCGATAATTTGGAAGCCGATGAACAGCATCAAGCCGACGCAGACGGCCACGGTAGCTTGTCCGCGGATATACATGCTGATCGTGCGGTCCATTTCCGACAGGAGCTTCCGCCCGTCCGCCCGTCTCTCCTCGGATAGGAACCGGATAAAGCCGCCTGTCATCTTATGGCCGTCCTTTAAGAAATAGTACAAAATAAATGGGATCACAAACGCAACAACGAATAAATTGGCTACGAAACTGATCAAGGACGTGACATGGCTTCCCGCTAAGTTCAGCAGCTTCATTGCAGATTGGGATGCATTGGCGGCAATCTGCTGTAAATCGACATTGAAGCTTGCAAGAATCTGTGCAACCCGTTCATTCTGCGCCACTTCCAGCCCGAAAGCGATCGCTTTCGTAATGAAGGAAGGCAGCGCGGCGATCAGCTCGGTAAACTGGCGCTGTATCATCGGGGCGACGGCGAGAACGACTAACGTTAAGACGACGGTCACAGCTACATAGATCGTAAGAATCGCTAAGCTTCTTGGGAATTTCCGCTTTTCGAGGAAATCCACAAGCGGCCTAAGCAGATAAAATAGAACCAAAGAAATGAGTAAAGGCGCGGACAAGGTTTGGAACATGACAACAAGAGGATGGAAGATAAATTTGATATGAACGCCGACCCATATGATTAGAAAAACAAGAAGAATACCGAATCCGATGCGAAAAAATTTCGTGTTTGGCACATCATCACCTCTTGAGTGTATTATAACAGGCTGGCCTTCAAAAACGAAAACGACATGAAAATCTCATTATGTTAGTATTTAAGTTAAGGAAAGAAATATGAACCATTAGAGGATGAAAGATGAAATTATTTGTAGATCATAGAGGAAACCATGGGAAGAATATCGTGGTGTTTCTGCATGGCGGCGGCGTCAGCGGATGGATGTGGGAAAAGCAAGCGAATCATTTCGAGAAGGATTATAACCTGCTGATTCCAGACCTTCCGGGGCACGGACGAAGCGGTCATATCCCCTTCGAATCTATAGCCGGCGCGGCAGAGCAAATCATTCGGATCATTCAGGCGCATGCCGGCGAGGGGGCTGACATCACGGTGATCGGCTTTTCGTTGGGCGCTCAAATTCTCGTTCAGATGCTCGTTATGAAGCCGGATCTGATCCGCTGCGCTATCATTAGCAGCGCCCTCGTACGGCCGATTCCGATCGCCAAGCGATTGGTGAAGCCGACGGTCCGGATGACGATGCCGCTCATCGCGAACAAGAAATTCGCGTTGCTGCAAGCTAAGCAATTATATCTGGACGGGGAATACTTTGAGAGGTACTACCAAGATTCGATCACGATGAAGCCGCAAAACCTGGTCAGGGTAATGCAAGAAAATATGTCCTTTGCCATTCCATCGGGCTTTGAACGCTGCTCCGCGCGAATCCTTGTGCTAGTTGGGGCTCAAGAAAAGAAAATGAGCTGCGGACTTAGTCAACACGCATCCTCAAGCGCAGGGGTACATCATTCCTAAGATTGGGCATGGAGTATCCTTAGCCGTTCCGGAATTGTTTGATGCGATCGTTGAAGCTTGGCTTCAAGGGAAGGAGTTGCCGGCAACGTTACGGCCGATTCTTCCTTATCCTGCATATAAGAAGGGTGAATGATGAACATATCCGTGCTGCAATTGATTGAAGGGGCTAAGCAAGCTAGAGGATTAACCGTCATTATTGACGTGTTCCGCGCCTTTTCCACGGCTTGCTATGCGATGGAACGCGGGGCCGAGGCGATTATTCCTGTTGGGGATATTGAAGAAGCGTACCGGTTGAAACGGGAACACCCGGAATACGTATTGATGGGAGAGCGAGGGGGTGTCATCCAACCGGGATTCGATTACGGGAACTCTCCCACATTGATCGAGAATGCGGATTTTACCGGGAAGACCATTGTCCATACGACAAGCGCGGGAACACAAGGAATTGTGAATGCTGTCTACGCGGATGAAGTTATCACAGGCAGCTTTGTGAACGCTGGAGCGATCGTGGAGTACATAAGACGCCGTAATCCACAGCAAGTATCCTTAGTGTGCATGGGCTGGAACGCGACGGAGCCCGCAGATGAGGATACCTTGTGCGCAGAATATTTGAAATCTCAGTTAGAAGGGAAGGCTGTGGACTTTTCTGAGATCGTTCGTTATTTAAGAGAGGAAAGCGGGACAGGCAGCTTTCTGGACCTTCGCGGCGAAGCCCATGTGTCTTCTGCGCCGCCCGAGGATTTCGACCGTTGCTTGCATTTGGACCGTTGCTCTTTCGTGCTGAAAGCAGAGCCGGCGGCAAACGGATCTATCGTGCTGCGCAAAATTTTATGTGAGTAACTTTGTGGGTAACTTATGCATTATCCACAACGATATCCACATCATACACAGCGAGTTATTCAGGAATAATGAAATTACCCACAGGGTAATTCTGATATCCCGTTGTGGACAACTTATTCTGTGGATAGTTTAAACAAGAGATTAGAAAGTAGGATAGGGGAAGTGGTAAATGAACGTCTTGCTTGAAATATGGGAATATATTGTTGTAGCGATCATGGGGGCGATTCCATGGATTGAGATTGCTGTGGTTATCCCGGTAAGTATTCTTGCCGGCTTGAACCCGTTTCTGGTCGGACTGTCCGCTTTTTTGGGGAACTTATCCACAGTGTATTTGCTGGTTATTTTCTTCGAAAAGGTGAGGGAATGGCGCAGCCGAAAAAAAGAAGGGGACGAAGAGAAGCCTTCTAAGAGACGCGAGCGGGCCGTAAGTATATGGAACAAGTACGGTCTTCCCGGCTTATCTTTTTTAGGACCGCTGTTGATCGGCTCGCATATTGCCGTTTTCATCGGTCTGTTGTTCGGAGCTAAGAAACACTTAGCGCTCCTGTGGATGACCATCAGCTTAATTTTCTGGACTGTCGTCGTCACCGTCATTTCGGTGTACGGCATCGACTTACTAGGCATCATACGTTAATACACCTCCAAGGCGCGCATGCCCCACCGCATGCGCGCTATTAACGCATTCCAATCAATGCCTCCCCATTAGGACAACTCTATCTATCAGCACTCCTTTTCACTCACTTTGCTTTTTACTCAGGACGAGGACGCCCCACCCGTTTACGCCATTCCTTTCACTCACTTTGTCATTTACTCAGGACGAGGGCGCCCCGCCCGTTTACGCCATTCCTTTCACTCACTTTGTCATTTACTCAGGAGGAGGGCGCTCAACCTGCTTACGCAATTCCTTTTCACTCACTTTGCATTTGGCTCAGGAATGTGGCTGCACGCTCATCGATGAGGGTTTTAAGCTTGAAATGGATCGAGTGGAATGGTTGATGTGGGAACATATGTTTGATATAATGGGCTTATTAGGTTTGGAGGTGTTTTTGTGGGAGACGACATGATGAAGCGGATGAGCGAAGAGGAGAGTATCGCACTTTTCTATCAATATAAATGGCCGAATGGGTTTCGCTGTCCGAAGTGCGGACACGGTAATTGCTATACGATTCAGACCCGCCGCTTGCCGCTCTATGAGTGTGTATCTTGCAAGCATCAAACGTCTTTAACCGCGGGAACGGTTATGGAAAGAAGCCGCACACCGCTCTGGAAGTGGGCCGTCGCCATGCAGATGATGGCCTCCCCGGCGGGTATGAATGCTGTACAGCTCTCCGGGGCGATCGGCGTTTCCCACAAGACAGCGTGGAATATGATGCGGAAAATAAGGCATGTGATTTCAATAGACGAAGATAGAAGAACTCTTGCCGGAAAGGTAAGAATCGGCCCTGCTCATTATGGCAGAATGTTTTTGCAGACGTATGTCCCACACCCGCAAGTACATCCTGTGCTGATTGGATTGTCGACCGGTTCGGATGGCAGGTATGTAAAGATTCAAACGGTCGACAGGAGGCATACCGAAGGGAGATTTATTGATCGTACCGGTACGGATGAATTTATACGACGGAATGTGCACTCCGCTGGAATCGCAACGGTGCTGAATCGCGTGCAATATAGCCGGGATTATGTGCTGCGAGACTTGTTTGATTCGGCTAAGAGGTGGATCAACCGCACCTTTCACGGCATCGGCATCAAAACACTGCAAACTTACTTGAACGAATATTGCTTCCGATGGAATAGGCTGTCGAACGGTGCCACGGCACATGAGGCCCTTCTTAGATTATGTATGTACATGGACACTGAATCTGTCCGTCATTTGGTAAGGAAAGCGGCGTAGCTTGAAACCTGAGCAAACGACAAAGTGGGGTAAAGGGAGTGGAGGAGATACATGTCCCCCACTAGAGGGGTAAAGCGGGGGAGAGGAAGGGACGCACCCTCTGGAGCTTTGACCGGAGAGTCATTCAGCTTGCAGGAAGGCTCGCAGTGAAGGTGGTGCCTTGGCCCGGGGTGCTGGCGACTTCGATGATGGTGCCGTTGTGATTAAGGACGAGCTGCTTGGCGATTGCGAGGCCCAATCCCATTCCACCGCTATTGCGGCTGCGCGCTTCGTCAGCCCGGTAGAAGCGGTCGAACAGTGCAGGAAGGAGCTCCGGGGCGATGACTGGACCGGTATCGGAGACGCTGACTTGAAGCATTGACGATGGTAAGGCGGTTGCGCGGATGGCTACAGAGCCCCCATCCGGTGTCCGGTTCGATGGTGCCGCCGCGCTGCAGACGCTGCCGGCCGGTATGGCGGTGTTTACCGATCCGTCGCACTAGAGAGCTCATGTGATGTTCGTGCACATATTTGAGTATTTGCCTTTATTTATGCAGCCGAAAAAAATAGTTGTCATGGACTTTTGGTAGGAAAGCGTTTTATCATAGAGTCATAGTCTCATCGATCGTTGTCATTTACAGGGGGCTAGATGATGGATAAAACTCCGAACCGGAAGGATATCGCAATTGGCATAATAGGACCGGAGGAAATCGTCGGCCGGATTATGAAGGTGATTCGCTCGTTTCCGTCGTTTCGGCCGGTGCCGGTCGTATATGAGTACCAGGGGGAAGCGGCGGAGCGGATCTCCGCAATAAAGGATGAAGTGGAAGTCATTTTACTTGCCGGCACGGAGCCTGTCCGCAAGGCGAAGCTGCTGCCGGATTTGCAAATTCCGGTTCATTATTTGCCGCCGACAGGTGCCGGCTTATATCGCTCTTTGCTGAGGTTGCATCAGGTTCATGGGTTGGCGGGGGCATTTTCGGTAGATTCTTTAAGCGCCAGCGTTGTGGAGAGGACCTATCGCGAATTGGATTTAGGGTTGACGCCCCCCGTTGTAGAAGAATTCGGAGGGTCGTTGTTCGCTGCGCCGGATGAGCTGGCCCGGTTTCACATAGAGATGCACCGAAACGGAAGGACGGCGGTGGCGCTCACCGGGGTTAAGGAAGTGGCTGACCGGTTGAAGCGGGAAGGCATTCCGAACGAATGGGTCGTGCCGCTCGACCAAGACATCACGGTTGCGTTGGAACGGGCGCTGCTGTCTACGGAGACGAGGCGGAGCAAGGATTCGCAGATTGTCGTCGGGCTGCTCAATGTGGACGATTTCGGGCGGTTGGTGCGGCAGCGTACATCGGAGCACGATATCCAGCGGCTGAAGCTGGATATTCACCGAACCCTGCTCGATTATGTGGAGTCGCTTAACGGATATTTGACGCATCTCGGCGGGGATGAGTATTTGTTCTTTACGACGCGGGGAATTTTTGAACGGGAGACGGGCGGGTACAAGTCGATTCCGTTGGCGCGGGATGTGTATCACACATTGGGCCTGTCGCTCAGCATCGGGATCGGCTTCGGCCAATCGGCGAACGAGGCGGGGACGAACGCGCGGATGGCGCTTGGCAGCGCGAAGCAGGCGGGCGGCAACGTGTGCTTTATCGTCCGCGAGGATCGGACACTGATCGGGCCGCTCGCGATGGCGGATCCGGTGGAGTATGACCTGTCGCTGACTGATGCGAACCTGCTCCAGAAGGCTGAAGAGGCCGGGATGACGCGCGCGTATGTCGGGCGGTTGATGGCCGCGGCGGCGAGGCAAGGGCGGCTCGATTACAACGTGCTCGAGCTGGCACAGATGCTGGGCATTACGGTACGCAGCACTCATCGCCTGCTCTTGGATTGGACCGACGCCGGCCTCATTGAAGTAAGCGGGATGGAGAAGGTCGGCCGCGGTCGGCCAAGGCAAAGATTTCGGTTAACGTTTCTAGCGGATAAGGTGCAGGAGTAGATGAAGGAGACCGCCTGTGGGCGGTCTTCGCTTTTATGCTTGCGTAGTTTTATATTCGGCGACACGCTCGGATATACCAGTAGCTACCTCTAGTAAAGAACTAAGTACTTCTGTGGGAGCTGCACTGACATTTTGAGCAAATAGCTCAGGGCGTATCATCCATTCCACTGCTTTGGCTTGCGGCAAGCCTGCGGACATTTCTAATAATTCCTTGAAATTACGCGGATAGTTTCCTGTAAAAATATAACGTTCTATACGCATTGCGACGCATAAAGGCTTCAATACCCATCTCTTCAGGCGGCCATCAGATAGTTTCTCTACAGGCTCTTGGGCAGTGATGTAGTGACGAATACTCATGATTGCCTCTGAAACGATATTTTCAACAAGAGGGTAGAAGTCTTCACGCGATGGTTTTGTTCCAAAATCTTCGCCAAATAATACAACGGATTCAAAATATTTGATTGGTGTAACGAATGCTCTGCCAAACCCTTGGCGGGTATATTCGTCAACGGTCATACATTGAACATTCAGTTCAAATTTGTTGTGGAGTACAGGGAGATCCTTAACGATCCTTCCTACTTCAATTAAGTCGTTAGGGCACAGTTTTTCAAAAAAGCAATACATGTCCATATCCGAGTCCTCTGTTTGGTCTCCTCTCGCATAGCTGCCACAGAGGACTATGGACTTTATATTGTCACTGAAGCGTTCAACCATCTTTTTCACGAAAAATGAAATTAACAATTCTGCCTCCACGACATACCTCCATTCCCTTTCGTAAATCCTCCGGCCGACATTAGGTACAATTCATGTACTTTGTTGTCATCGTTGTGGGCGCCAACGTTCAGTAAGTACATTTCATGATCTTAGTTGAGCGAAATGGGACCGAATCTAGCAAACTCAGCCAAACTAGATACATCAAATGCACTTACTTGCATGCTTTCGGGCAAAATCTAGTGAACTAAGTACACGTTTTGTACTTAGCGAACGAGGCTGCCGGTACCTGTCTCGTTTACTCATTTTCGTGACTTGCCGCGATCAGTTCATCCATTTTAAAGAGTGAGTAGAATGTAAGTCCTGATTGTTCCAAATTATCTCTGCCTTGCTGTTCCCGCTCGATCACACACAACACATGATTCACAATAGCGCCGTAGTTTTTTAGATCTTGCGCACTTAACAAAATTTGCCCGCCTGTGGTCACAACATCCTCTATGATGCACACCTGTTTGCCTTGAATATCTGTGCCTTCAGCCAATTTACAAGTTCCGTATTCCTTAGCTTTCTTTCTAACAAATACAACGGGGATGCCTGTTTTCATAGATAATGCCGTGGCAATGGGGATTCCGCCCATTTCGAGACCAGCCAGCACTTCAGTACCAACCGGGATGAGTTTGGACAGATGAGCTGCGATTTCATTCAACAGGAACGGATTCGATTCAAACAAATACTTATCAAAGTAATCATTCGACACCTTCCCCGATCGTAACTTGAAAGTGCCTCTTAGATGAGCTGTTTTGTATATCTCACTGGCTAACGTCACGGCTTCCATATTGCACCCTCCTAAGTTTTGTTAAAGAAAAAGTTCCCAAGTAGCGTAACCGATCAACGGTGATGCTATCAATTTAAAGACATTTTAAAGACTTGTCTCTAATATAACGCCACTATATGATTAGAAGTATAAGAGCTGCAAATATGCGGCACGGGAGGGGTAAAGAAGTTCATGAGAACGATTGAAGAATTGGAAGCGAAGCTGGCCGAGCCGTCAGCGGAACTGATTGCCGATATGGCGAAGATTGAAGGCGATATTATGCTGCTGGGTGTCGGCGGCAAAATGGGTCCGAGCTTGGCGCGGCTCGCCATGAATGCGATTAAGGCGGCAGGCGTGCAGAAGCGCGTGATCGGCGTATCCCGGTTCTCGGACGCAGAGGCAAGACAAGAGCTTGAAGCGGCAGGTGTGGAAACGATTTCGTGCGACTTGCTGAACGACGAAGCGCTGCAGCAATTGCCGGACGTTCCGAATATTATTTATATGGCAGGGAATAAATTCGGCACCTTCGGGCGCGAATGGTTTACGTGGGCGATGAACGCTTACTTGCCGGGGCGCGTTGCCGAGAAATTTAAGAACTCCCGCATCGTGGTGTTCTCTTCCGGCAATATTTATCCGTTCACGCCGGTTGCGCAAGGCGGAGCGACTGAAGCAACGCCGCCTAACCCGATTGGCGAATACGGACAATCGACGTTGGGCCGCGAACGGGTGTTTACCTACTTCTCTCATACTTACAATATTCCAATGGCGATTTACCGCTTGAACTATGCGATTGATATGCGCTATGGCGTATTGCTCGAAATTGCGAAAGCCGTGAACGAGGGCCGCGAGATTGACGTGACGATGGGGCATGCGAACGTAATCTGGCAAGGGGACGCGAATGAAATCGCGATCCGCTCGCTGCTGCACTGCAATACGCCGCCGGAGATCATTAACGTGACAGGTCCGGAGACGCTGTCGCTTCGCTGGGTAGCGCAAGAGTTCGGCAAACGTCTCGAGAAAGAGCCGATCATCGTCGGCAAGGAGTCCGAAGACGCGCTGCTGAATAACGCTGCGAAGTCGTTCAAGATGTTCGGCTATCCGAAGGTTTCGGTGCTGCAGATGATCGATTGGATCACGGAATGGATTAAGAGTGACGGCAAGACATGGAATAAACCGACGCACTTCCAAGAGCGGGAGGGAAAATATTAATGGCACGCAAGGATTTGTCCCCTGAGAAAGTAAAAGCGCTTCATGAAGGCTTAGTGATCCCGGCGCATCCGCTCGCGTTGACGGCTGACCGCAAGCTTGACGAACGCCATCAGCGCGCGCTGACCCGTTATTATATCGCTGCAGGCGCAGGCGGCGTGGCTGTAGGCGTACACTCGACGCAATTTGAAATCCGCAAGCCGGAAGTAGCGCTCTATGAGCCGGTGCTTCGTCTGGCGGCAGAGGAAGTGGACCGCGCGAACTTGGACCGTCCGTTCATTAAGATCGCCGGGGTTGTCGGCCCTACGGAGCAAGCGCTCGCGGAAACGGAGATTGCCGTTCGCCTCGGCTACGACGCCGTGCTGCTCAGCATGGGCGGGCTGCAGGGCTGGACTGAAGAGCAAATCTTAGAGCGAACCCGGAAGGTTGCCGAACAAATTCCGGTATTCGGCTTTTATCTGCAGCCGTCTGTCGGAGGACGCGTGTTCAGCTACGACTTCTGGAGACAGTTCGTGGATATCGACGGAGTCGTCGCGATCAAGATGGCGCCGTTCAACCGGTACCAGACGATCGATGTCGTGCGAGCGGTCTGCAATTCGGAGCGCCGCGACGAAATTGCCCTCTACACGGGGAATGACGACACGATTATCTCCGATTTGTTAACGACGTATCGTTTTAACGTGGGCGGTAAGACTGTTGAGAAAGCGATCGTCGGCGGCTTGCTCGGACACTGGGCGGTATGGACGCAGAAGGCTGTTGAGCAGCTTGAAGAAATCAAAGCGATTCGTGCGAAGGGCGGAGCGATCGATCCGGAATGGCTGACGCTCAACGTCGAAGTGACGGATGCGAACGCTGCATTTTACGATCCTTCCCATGATTTTGCGGGCTGCATCCCCGGGATTCATGAGGTGCTTCGCCGTCAAGGCTTGATGCAGGGAATCTGGTGCCTGAATCCGGAAGAGACGCTGTCCCCGGGACAGTCGGAAGAAATCGACCGGGTGTACCGCGATTACCCGCATCTGCACGACGACGAGTTTGTAAAGCAGCATCTGGCGGAGTGGCTCGAGTAGGTTGTTATTGAGCTTTGGAACGGGAGGAGCTGGGCCATGCGTTTTAAAGATGTATTTTCGATCATCGGCCCGTCGATGGTTGGCCCTTCCAGCTCTCATACGGCCGGGGCGGCCCGAATGGGCCGCGTCGCGCGGCAGCTGCTCGGCTCGCAGCCGGTGAAAGCGGAGATTGTCTTCTACGGGTCCTTCGCGGACACGTATCGAGGACATGGAACGGATTTGGCGATCGTGGGCGGCATTCTGGATATGGCCACTGACGATCTCCGCATTCCGGATTCGCTGAAGCTGGCGGAGGAGGCGGGCATCCAAGTGACGATCCGGACCGGGACCGCTGTCACATCGCACCCGAATACGGCGAAGATGACGCTCTGGAGCGATTCGCGAACCGTTGAAGTGATCGGCGCGTCCATTGGCGGCGGCAACATTGAGGTGTTAGGCGTCGACGGTTTTGATGTCAAATTTATCGCGATGTATCCGACCGTATGCGTGTACCATACGGACCGTCCCGGGATGCTGGCGGAGCTCACAGGCGTACTGAGCCGGGCGGGGATTAACATCGGACATATGGATGTGGACCGAAAGCAGCGCAATGGCGAAGCACTCACCGTCATCGAGGCGGATTCCAGCTTTCCGGACGAAGCCGTTGCTGAAATTCTGGGTTTGAAAGACGTGACGGATGTCCGAATCGTCGACTTGGAAGGCGGTGAGAGCGCCACATGAGATTTCGCACGCTGCAAGAACTGGAAGCATTAAGCACAAGCGAAAATGTTTCGATCGGCCGCCTTATGCTGCGGGAGCAATCGCAGGAATCCGGACGAGCGCCGGAAGAGGAATTCCGCAAGATGGCCGACTACTGGCAAGTCATGAAGGAAGCGGTCCGGCGCGGGTTGACGGAGGATACGACATCGCGAAGCGGGTTGACCGGCCGGGACGCTCAACGTGTAATGAAGCGCGTAGAGTGCGGGGAGTCGTCACTTGGCGATGCGGCCGCCCGAACGATGGCATACGCGCTTGCGGTCTCCGAGGTGAACGCGTCGATGGGCCGAATCATCGCCACGCCTACAGCGGGTTCCTGCGGCATTATTCCCGGCGTATTTGTCAGCAGCCAAGAACGGTTCGGCTGGAGCGACGAAGAGATGACCTTCGGCCTGTTCGCCGCAGGGGCGATCGGGTACGTCATCGCCAATAATTCCTTCGTCTCCGGAGCGGAAGGAGGCTGTCAGGCCGAGGTCGGTTCGGCGATCGGCATGGCGGCGGGCGCGTTGACCGAGCTTCGCGGCGGCACGCCGGAGCAAGCGGTGCACGCCGTAGGCCTTGCGCTTAAGAATACGCTCGGTTTGATATGCGATCCCGTGGGCGGGCTCGTGGAAATTCCTTGCATCGTACGCAACGGTTTCGGTGCCGTAACGGCGCTTGCGGCGAGTGACATGGCGCTTGCCGGCGTACGCAGCGTCATTCCGTCCGACGAGGTCATCCAGGTCATGCTGGAGGTTGGCACGAAGATGCCCGAGAAGCACCGCGAAACCGCCAAGGGCGGCTTAGCCGCGACCCCAACGGGCCGCAAAATTATGGAGAACCTATACGGCAAGAAGCGGAAATGAGATAACCCCGCCAGGACAAGCGCATTGCGGCGCAAGGTCTGGCGGGGTTTGTGATTGATTCAATGCTCCGCCGCGGTTGAGAGGCGGACTTTGTCCACGAGCATTTTGCTTTCTTCGTTTAAACCTTCAATATACACTCGCTTGCCTAGCTGCTCGTATTTTGCAAAGACCTTGGAGATGCCGATGACCGCCGATTGATCCCATACATGAGTGCGGGAGAAGTCCAAGACAACCCCGTCCGGGTCATTCTTCGCGTCGAAGGAGTCAACGAAGCCGGACATCGTCGCAAAGAAGAGTTGGCCTTGCACCTGGTAACGCAATGTCCCGTTCGGAGTAAGCCGTCCCTCTACCTGAATTTTCGATGCAACCCTTGACCGCGAATTTCCCGGTTCTTGTCGCTCTTCGTCTCTGTCATTTCATCCAATCGTAGCCGTCATCAACGATTCGAGAATACCGACGAGCGCGAGAGGCAGGGAATATGGTAATATAATAAATAAGGTTTCGAGATTGAACGGAACGCTCGGCAACGCGAACATCGGCAGCGTCGCCGGCAATTGTCCCATATCTCCGACAGTATTGACATGGAATCCTCGGGTTACGGCTACAATGGTGATAACGATGATGGCAACGAGCGCGGACGGTACGGCTTTCGTAATTCTAGGCAAGAGATAGATGATGGCCAGTCGCCAGCGCGTTCACAAAACCGATCACGACAGACTGCGGAATAAAGCTTAAGAATCGCCCCAGCTTGAATACGCCCATTAAGACTTGTATGATACCCGTGAGAATGGTCGCAGCCAATAAATATTCGAGCCCATGCTCTTGAACGAGGCTCCCATCAGCAAGGCCATCGCGCCGGTCGCGGCGGAGATCATGCCCGGACGTCCGCCGACGAAGGCGATGATGACCGCGATACAGAACGATGCGTATAAGCCTACCATCGGATCAACGCCTGCAATAATGGAGAAGGCGATGGCTTCCGGAATCAAAGCAAGCGCTACAGTGATCCCAGCCAAGACGTCCATGCGTATTCGAAAACCATGTACACTTCAATTGTTGTAAATTCAAAGCTTGTCCTCTCTTTCTTGATGTGTGCAGAATAGCGGCCTCCCACTCTCGGGTTGGCCGGGTCCGATAGTCACAAAGCAGTATTATACATTCATTATCGGGATTCGGATAGAGGGGTCGGCCGACTGTAAGCGCTGCTAGGCTGAATGTGGATACGGCGCACTACAAAAGAGCCAGAGAAAACAGTATAATGGAAACGTTTGTAATCTCAACCTGTAAACGATAAGGATATAATCAAAAATAATTTATATAAAGGAAGCAAACTATGGAACAACAATTCGTAAGCAAGAAGCCCGAAGGGAAATTTGAGGGGAAGCCTCGAAACAAACGAACACCGTACGCGAAAATATTTGCTTTGGGCGGTTTGGACGAAATCGGGAAAAATATGTACGCGGTCCAATACGGCCGTGAAATCATCGTCATCGACGCAGGCGTCAAATTCCCGGGGCCGGATTTACCGGGTGTCGACTATATTATTCCGGATGTCTCTTATTTGGTTGAACACAAGGATATGGTGAAAGGCATCTTCTTGACACACGGCCATGAAGACCATATTGGGGCGCTGCCGTATATTCTCCAGCAAATCAACGTGCCGATCTATGGAGCGGCGCTGACCATCGGCTTCGTTCGCGCAAAGCTGGAAGAGCATCGGTTGGATAAATCGACGGAGATGCATGTCGTCGACGAACATTCCGTGATCAAATTTAAACAAGTCAGCGTCGAGTTTTTCAGAACCTACCACAGCATACCGGATTCGCTGGGCATTGTGGTGCAGACGCCGCAAGGAAATATTGTGCATACCGGCGACTTCAAATTTGACACGACGCCGGTAGATCAAGCGATCAGTTGGGCGCGAATGGCGGAGATCGGACGCAAGGGCGTACTGGCGCTCTTGGCAGACAGCACAAACAGCGAGAAACCCGGCTTCACACCTTCCGAGAAGGCAGTCGGTGACGCCATTAAAGAACAATTTTTAAACTGCCGCGGACGCATACTGTTTGCGACCTTCGCCTCGAACGTTCACCGTCTGCAGCAAGTCGTGGAAGCGGCGGACCTTACCGGGCGAAAGCTCGCCATCATCGGCCGCAGCATGGAACGCGCTTTCCGTATTGGCCAAGAGCTCGGCTATATCCGCCCGCCGAAGGATATGATTATCGATGTGAACGCGATTGACCGGTATCCGGACAACCAAATTTGTATCGTGTGCACGGGGAGCCAGGGGGAGCCGAACGCGGCGCTTACGAGAATCGCGAACGGTTCGCATCAGAAAGTAGCCATCTACCCGGACGATACGATCATGTTCTCGGCATCGCCGATTCCGGGCAACACCCAGAACGTGAACCGGAGTATCGATCGGCTGCTTCGCGCCGGCGCAGAAGTGATCTCGGGCTCCATTATGGATATCCATGCCTCCGGCCACGGCTGCCGCGAAGACCTCAAGCTCATGCATTCGTTCATGAAGCCTACGTACTTCATGCCGATCCACGGCGAGCATCGGATGCTGGTGCATCATGCGCAGTTGGCTGAGGAGCTGGGGATGGACCGCAGAAATATATTCGTCATGGATATCGGCCAGACGCTCAACGTATCCAAGCGGATGGCGCGCCTCGGCAGGCCGATTCCGGCGGGACCGATCTATGTGAAGGGCGGATCCATGAGCGAATGGGAGAGCGCGATTACTGATGAGCGGCGGCAGCTTGCCGACAGCGGCGTCATTATTGTCAATGTCGTCGTGGACGCGTCCCAGAACAAGATGCTCGCAGGTCCCGATATGGTGACCCGCGGCTTCATCTATGTGCGTGAAGCGGGCGACATCATTGCGCAAGCGACTCGCGTCTTGAAGCGTTCCATCGCCAAGCTCCAGAAGAAGGAGAAATTCCATCGGAAGGGCTGGGAGGATTCCATTACGAAGACGCTCTCCAGCTATTTTGAAACGACAATGGGGCGTTCGCCGCTCATTCTGCCTGTGTTGATGGACGTAGGCCAGAGCATAAAGGAGAGAAAAGCAAGAGAAGTTGAAGTTTGAGGTGTTCGCCGTGAAGCATACGTTAGAATCGATCGCCAAGCTTGCGGGGGTATCCCGCGGAACCGTCTCGAGAGTTGTGAACAATCAGCTGGGCGTCAAGCCGCATGTGAGGGCCCGCGTTCTGGAAATTATCCGTGAGACAGGCTACCATCCCAACGCGCAAGCGCGGAGCTTAGCCGGCGGAAAGACGGAAAATATCGGAGTCGTCGTCTTTGGAGACGACGCCCGGTTTCTGACGCACCATATATTCTACGAAGTGCTTCAAGGGATTCAGGGCAGCGTGACGGAAAGCGACTACGACTTGCTCCTCTTCGCCAACCGGTCCGAGCGCGACAGGGATTATTGGCGGCGGATCGGCGATAAGCGGAAGATCGACGGCCTGATTATTATGGGCGAGCGAATTCGCGAGGAATATCTAGTATATTACCGCGAACGGAATATCCCATTCGTGTTGGTCGGCAAGCGGGATTTCACACGGATCCCGCTCTTTTGCGTGACCTCCGACTACCGGCAGGGGGCGCACGACGCGACGGCGCATTTGGTGCAAAAAGGCAGGAAGCGCATTCTGTTCGTCAGGGGATATCCGGATACCTATCATGAACGCGAGAAGCAGGCGGGTTATGAGCAAGCGCTGCAATCGGCGGGCTTCACCGTAAACCCTGAACTCATCGCAGACGGCCACGCAAGGCAGCACATCGCTTACGAACAGACGAAGGCGCTGCTCGATCAAGGCATCCGCTTTGACGGGGTATTTGCGGGCAATGACCTGATGGCCTTCGGCGTCATTGAGGCGTTGAAGGAGAGGGGGATTTCGGTTCCGGAGGAAGTATCCGTTGTCGGCTATGACGACATTCAGGCGGCGGCCTATTTCCACCCGAGCTTAACGACGGTACGGCAGGATAAGGCGGGCCTCGGGACGAAGGCGGCGGAATTGCTCATGAAGCTGCTGCGGGAGCCGGAGTTGTTCGCGGAAGCCGAAGGAAAAGACGTATTTTTAGGGAATGAGCTTGTCGTACGGCAGAGCACATAGTGGAATGGGGGAGAGAGGATGGGCGGCATCATTTCTTTAAGGGATCATGAAACGATTCGATTTGCAGCAGGGGAGCTCTCGAAGCTGGCGGGACAATGCGGGATCTCGGAGGAAACCGGTTATGTTCTTGGAACATGGGACGATTGCAGCGAACACGGCATTTCATTGGAAGCGTTAACAGAACAAGCGGACCTGAATCACGCCCCTGAGGACGCGTACTGGATCGACGCTAGGAACGGCAAAGTACTGCTGTCGGGGAAGACGGAGCGCGCCGTTCTCTTCGCGGTCTACGCTTACGCGCGCGAGCAATGGGGCGCGCATTACCCGTCCCCGACGGCGGCGGAGAAGCCGGCGGTCGAAGCGGAACGTACACCGTTGCAGCTGCCGGTGTATTCAGAGCCGATGTTCGCGCGGCGCGGTTTTGTCATCGAGAACGTGTATGACGCAGATTTTCTGCTCCGCATGATCGATTGGCTTGCCAAGAACCGAATTTCGGAGCTCTTCTTAACGTTCATGCTGTGGGATCAGATGCGGGACATCGTAGAACCGGAACTCGCCAAGCGGGGCATGACGCTAACCTTGGGAGGGCACAGCATGAAGTTTTTCCTGAACCAGCCGGGCCCGGACCAGCATACAACGGCCGCCGCGCAAGAGAATCCGTACCACAGCAAGTGGCAATTTAATTACAGCGACGATTCGTGGCAGGACGAATTCTGCAGCCGAATTGCTTCCTACTGCGCGGATATTCCGATGCTGACCCGCGTATCGATGTGGCCGGAGGATGTGGGCGTGAACAGCGCAAGCGGGGAGAAGGGCGATTTCCTTAAGGGTTACATCAAGTTCACGGAACGGCTGCAGCGCAAGCTTGCGGAACAGGCCGTGAACGTGGCAGTTGAGCACATCGCTTATAATGCCGGATTGTCATGGGATATGCTGGAGCGCGAGGGAGTGAACACGTCGCAAACCGCCGACACGTTGTTCGCGTACTGGGGCAGGGACTATTCTCTGCCGTATTCCGCCGCGGATGAAGCGGGGCTTCGAGCGTATGAAGCGTTACAAGACTGGCGAAACGCAACCCGCGAACAAAGCCGCGAATTTACGATCTTCGAATATTACAGCGATCATTTCATGATGAGCTGGCTGTTCCCGGCTCTCGCCCGGCGGATCGCCGACGATGTAATCGACTACAAGCGGATCGGCGTCGACGGCATCGTTGACCTGATCGTGCCATACGTACCGAAGAAGGCGAAGCCGGAAGGCACGGTGCCGACGCTTGAGCAATACGATTGGAAATGGATTCACGGCTACAACAGCTTTATTTTCGCATCGCTTACCTGGGGGGACAGCCTGCAGCAAGCGGAGCGCAATGCCCTTACCGCCTACTCGCCGGAGGAACGGGAAGCCGTGAAGCGGCTGCTTGCGGAAATCGAAAGCATCACCGCGCCCATTACGGCCTGGAACGTACCGCTGTTCCCCGCCCGGGCGGCCGATCCGGAGAAGGTCGATCGCAGCGAGCAAACCGAACGCATAGCGGAACTGCTGCACCAACTCACGAAACTGGCAGACCATGTTCCGCCGGTGACCGCCGGCTCCACTTCCGCCATGCAATCGTTCCATGCCTATGTAAGCGGGCTTGCGCATTGGGCCGGGGTGCTGGAGCAAGAATGGCGCGCGAAGCTTCAATAAGGCTGCTCGATCCAATCGAACATCCGGTCAATCGCGGCCTCGTGGGCTAGATAGGGCAGATGGTGTCCGTACCCTTCATAAAGATGCATCTTCACAGGACGGCCCGCCGCCTCTAACCGGTGATACATGCGAAGCCCGTGCCCTACATCCACCTGCTTGTCCGCGGTGCAATGGATGATCAGCGTCGGGCAAGGGATCCGCTCCGCGTAAGCCAGGGGCGACCGTTCCTTGTACGCTTCTGGAACCTTGCCCGTCGATCCGCCGACGACGCGCTTCATCATACGGCGCAGGTCGATGCGCTCCTCGTATGTGCGCGCCAGGTCGGCGACGCCGCCCCACAGCACGAGCCGATGGGTCTCCGGCATCGCGACGGCGGTATGCACCGCGTTAATGGCCCCGCGGCTAAAGCCCATGATCGAGATGCGTTCGCGATCCACGAAAGGGAGCGCCGCAAGGATTCGGAACGCGGCGTTCACATCCTCGCGGTCGGCGCCGCCGAATTCGTCGCGCCCTTCGCTGCCTTCGTTGCCGCGGTAGCACGGCGCGAAGACCACGTATCCGCGGCTTGCGAAGGAATCGATCCAATGCGGTCGCACCTTGCCGACGTTGCCGATGCCGCCGCGGCAATAGATCAGCGCAGGGTAGCGCTCCAGCGGGGCGGCAGCGGACTTGATTTGCTCCGCTACAACGGACACAGGCAGCTCGGCCGCGCCGTGATGCCGCTCCTCAAGCCAGGTTTGCAGCTCGGGAGCCGTACATAACGAAGGATGCGGCAAGCCGAGGTATCCTTTCACCAAATGCGGACCCGAAATATATGTTATTCGCAGGATCACGAGACATCCCTCCTTCAACAGTACAATGCTCATTCGATGCGGAATTGATGCGTTGACGGCGTTTACATTTTACCTCTATAATATTGATAAGTTAATACCGTGACGGAGATCAGGGAGAAATCACACCGGTTACAGGCTGGATTTTAACGGATGCGGCTTGTAATTTGGCTGTGTTTTTTTTCTATCGTCCGAAGGAGGGGCGGCGGGGATGTTTCACGGGCAACGGATTTTGCCGGCGGCGCGCAAGATGAAGGATGTCGAGAAGCTCATGAAGCTCTCATATGAATATATCGTGCTGTTGGACTCTCATGTCAGCCAGTTGAAATCTGTCGTCGATATGACGCGGGCGGCCGGCAAGAAGCTGCTGCTTCACGCCGATTTAATCGAAGGCTTGAAGAACGATGAATACGCGGCGGAATTTCTGTGTCAGGTCGTAAGGCCCGCCGGCCTCATCTCCACTCGTTCGGGCGTCATCGCGAAGACGAAGCAGAACGGATTGCTTGCGATTCAGCGAATGTTCCTGCTTGATACGAATGCGCTCGAGAAGAGCTATAAGCTGTTGGAGCGGACGGAACCGGACTATATCGAAGTGATGCCGGGCGTCATGCCGCATATGATTACAGAGGTGTTGGAGCGGACCAAGATCCCGATCTTCGCCGGCGGACTGATCCGGTCGGTGGAGGATGTGGAGCGGGCGCTTGCGGCCGGCGCGGTTGCGGTGACCACGTCGAGGGCCGAGCTGTGGAAGCATTTTGAAACATAGTGGGAATGGTGAAAAAGGAGGGGAAACCGCGTGAGCAAATACATTTTATCGATTGACCAAGGGACGACGAGCAGCAGGGCGATTCTATTCAATCGCTCGGGGGATATTGTGGAGACGGCGCAGCGGGAGTTTACGCAGCACTTCCCGCAGCCCGGCTGGGTGGAGCATGATGCCGAAGAAATATGGGTGTCGGTGCTTGGCGTAATCGCGGCGGTATTATCCAAGGCGGGGGTGAACGCGGAGGACGTTGCGGCGATCGGCATTACGAATCAGCGGGAGACGACGGTCGTATGGGATAAGGCGACCGGCAGGCCGATCCACCGGGCGATCGTATGGCAGTCCAGACAGACGGCTGACATCTGCGAGGAGCTGAAGCGCGGCGGGCACGAGGAGACGTTCCGTTCCAAGACGGGGCTGTTGGTCGACCCGTATTTTTCCGGCACGAAGGTGAAGTGGCTGCTGGACCATGTGGACGGAGCAAGGGAGCGGGCGGAGAAGGGCGAACTGCTCTTCGGCACGATCGATACATGGCTGATCTGGAAGCTGTCGGGCGGCACCGCTCATGTGACGGATTACTCGAACGCATCAAGAACGTTAATGTTTAATATCTATGATCTGAAATGGGACGAAACATTATTGTCCTTACTTCATGTTCCGTCTGCGATGCTGCCGGAGGTCCGATCGTCTTCCGAAGTATACGGATATACCGTGGAACATCATTTCTTCGGGGTGAAGGTTCCGATTGCAGGCGCGGCGGGGGATCAGCAGGCTGCGTTGTTCGGGCAAGCCTGCTTCGAGAAGGGCATGGTGAAAAATACGTACGGCACCGGCTGCTTCATGCTGATGAACACGGGGGAAGAGCCGGTCGCTTCGCAGCACGGGCTGCTGACAACGATCGCGTGGGGTGTCGGCGGCAAGGTGGAATACGCGCTCGAAGGCAGCGTGTTCGTGGCAGGCTCGGCGGTGCAATGGCTGCGCGACGGGCTGCGTATGCTGAAGAGCAGCGCAGACAGCGAAGCGTATGCCGCTCGCGTGGAGTCCACCGAAGGGGTGTATGTCGTTCCCGCGTTCGTCGGATTAGGGACACCGTATTGGGAGTCCGACGTGCGTGGCGCGGTATTCGGTTTGACCCGGGGCACGACGAAGGAGCATTTCATCCGCGCGACGCTGGAATCGCTTGCGTACCAGTCGAAGGACGTGTTGGAAGTGATGAAGGAGGATTCCGGCCTTCCGCTGAAGAAGCTGCGGGTGGACGGCGGCGCGGTCGCGAACCAGCTTCTGATGCAATTCCAGAGCGACCTGCTCGGCGTGGATGTGGAGCGGCCTGTTGTGAATGAGACGACGGCGCTCGGAGCGGCGTATTTGTCGGGGCTCGCGGTCGGGTATTGGCAGAGTAAGGAAGAGATCGCCTCTAACTGGAAGCTGGGGGCGAGCTATCGGCCCGAGAAGGACGCCGGGAGTATGGAGAAGCTTTATGAAGGCTGGAAAAAAGCGGTTCATGCAGCGATGGCTTTCAAATCATAACGGAGTATGCTATACTACGAATATATAAGTTAATATTCGGTTGGAGACGAGGAGACGCCAAAGTCATCGCCGGCGCGCTGGAATAGCGCGGCGGGATGTGTTTTGGCGTCTTCTTCTATTTCCAAGGGGGAGGAAAAAGAGATGACCATGGGGAAAAGCAAGCCTTTTGCGGGAGATAAGAGGGTTCAACTGTTGGAAGAGATGGCGAGCACGACGTATGACGTGCTTGTTGTCGGTGGAGGAATTACCGGTTCCGGCGTCGCATTAGATGCGCAAACGAGAGGGTTGAAGACGGCACTGATCGAAATGCAGGATTTCGCGGCGGGCACGTCCAGCCGTTCGACGAAGCTGGTGCACGGCGGCCTGCGTTATTTGAAACAGTACGAGTTTAAGATTGTAGCGGAGACAGGCCGGGAGCGCGCCGTTGTGTACGAGAACGGGCCGCATGTGACGACGCCGGAATGGATGCTGCTGCCGTTCTATAAAGGCGGAACGTACGGACCGTTCATGACTTCCGTAGGATTGTGGATGTACGATATTCTGGCGGGCGTGAAGAAGAGCGAGCGCCGTTCGATGTTGAGTGTGGAGGAAGCGCTGCGGAGAGAGCCGCTCTTAAAGAAAGATAACATGCTCGGCGGCGGTTACTATGTAGAATACCGTACGGATGACGCGCGGCTGACGATCGAAGTGCTGAAGAAGGCCGTTCAGGTTGGCGCGACGGCTGTCAACTACACGAAGGCGACAGAGCTGATCTATGACGGCGACGGCAAGCTGACGGGCGTACGCGTGAAGGATTTGCTCGGCGGCGGCGAATACACGGTGAAAGCCCGCGCCGTTGTGAACGCGACCGGACCTTGGGTGGATACACTGCGGGAGCAAGACAAGTCGAAGAAGGGCAAAACCGTCCGCTTGACGAAAGGGGTTCACCTCGTATTTGACGGCAAGCGGTTCCCGCTTCGCCAAGCGATCTACTTCGATACGCCGGATGGCCGGATGGTGTTCGCGATTCCGCGGGACGGCAAGACCTACGTCGGCACGACGGATACCGACTACACCGGCGATACGGCAAGACCGACGATGAGCGAAGCGGATCGCACTTATATCCTGAATGCCGCCAACTTCATGTTCCCGACGCTGAAGCTGACGGAAGCGGATGTGGAATCGAGCTGGGCGGGCTTGCGTCCTCTCGTGTATCAGGAGGGCAAATCGCCGTCCGAGGTTTCCCGGAAGGACGAAATTTTCGTGTCGCCATCGGGCTTGATCACGATTGCAGGCGGCAAGCTGACAGGTTACCGTCATATGGCCGAGACGATCGTCGACGTTGTGGCGAAGCGACTTGGAAGTTCGGCATCCGGCTTGATCGGGCCGTGCATTACGAAGACGCTGCCGATCTCGGGCGGCGATGTAGGCGGATCCGAAGGCTATCCGAAATATGTCAAGGAGCATACTCCAGAAGGCGTAGCGGCCGGCCTTTCGCAGGAAGCGGCTGAGCGGATTGTACGCCGGTACGGCTCCAACGCGGGCCAGCTGTTCGAAATCGCGGCATCCTCGAAGGAAGCGGCGGAGAAGGCGGGCTTGCCGCTGGATGTGTACTCGATGCTGATGTATTCCATCGAGCATGAGATGGTTGCAACGCCTGCAGACTTCTGGGTACGCCGTTCGGGTGATATGTTCTTCAACATCGACCGGGTGCGGCAGTGGAAAGATGCCTCCATTGAGGTCATGGCGGAAAGACTCCGCTATTCGGAAGAAGAGAAGCGCCGCTATGCGCAGCAGCTGGATCAGCTGATCTACGAGGCCGTTACTCCGACGGCTGCGGTGTAAGAAAAAATGAGAGAGGCTGTCCCCAGAGTCGATGCATTGACTCAGAGGGACAGCCTCTCGTTTCTTTTTATTTACACCGCAACCGGCACTACGACTTCGAAGCGAATCGTCATCGGTTCCGGAATCGATACTGTAATGCGGCCGCGATAACGGGTGACCTTGTCGCGGACGATGGAAAGGCCCAAACCAAGATGGTTCCCATCGGTCTTCGTTGTAAAGGCCGGCTCAAAGAAACGCTGCGCTCTTTCTTCAGGCATCGCTTCGCGAAGCGAGTTGGAGACGGAGAAGACGATGGAGGCCTGCTCAAATCGCCCCTCTACACGAACCTTCCTCTCTTCCGGAGGGAGGTTCATCACTTCTTCGAAAGCATTATCGATCAGGTTAGCCAATATCTTCACAATATCGACCGATTTGACCCCTTGAATGCCAACCATATGTTTCATGCCATGCAGCTGATATGTAAACTCGATTTTTTGGCGGAGGGCGACAGCGATCTTTGCTTGAATAATCGCGGCAATCGCCGGATGCCCGATATTCACGATATCGCTGATGGCGCGCGTATCGTCAACGAGTTCATCGATATAGCGATGCAATTGATCAAATTTCCCCGTATCCGCCATTACCTTCAGTGTGTTCAAGTGATTGACGAGATCATGCCGCTCTCCCCGAACGGCAACGAATAAGGATTGAACCTCTTCGTTATATTTATTTTGCACGTCCTGCGCGATTTGGTCTTTGGTTCTGTTCAGCAATCGATAAAAAATATAAGCGGCGGCAAAGCTGGTGATCATGATCGCGGCTGTGATGAAGAAAAGGTTTAGCAAGTGGTCCTGCAGCTTCGCTCGAACCATGGAGTAATCCGAAGTGATGCTAATAACATAAGGATGATCATGTGATGGATGAGCCACAGGATAATAAGTACGAATCAATTCCCTTTCGCCGATTTGCTCTATGTCATAGGTGACGCGGTTTTCGCGGTAAGCGGTTGCGATATTGTGATGATCCCGCTGCATCGGCAGATCATATGTCCCGAAAAACAGCTTTCGCTCGTTATACGGAATAATATCCGCATAATCCCGAAGCTCTTCATCCGGGGTGGAGAACGTCAACGGGTTGATCACCGCAATCTCCAGAATATCTTGATTGTGCGCAAGGGTATCTTCCAACACGGTGGTAACGCCGATCCGATCTTCAAATTCTGAGATAAATTCCGTATTCAAAATGGTGTTAATGATGTAATTTGTCGAACCGTCGTAGAAATACCCGAAGATGTTCTTCGTATTTTCAGGAATGGCAATAGAATAAGCGATCTCACTGGCCCAGTAATTGTCTAAGCTAATGCCGTATCCAAGTTCGCTCACCTCGTGCCAGGCGAACAATTGATTGAACGCATCATGGAAATACTCCCACTGTTTAGAGCTCAATCCCAACTCCCGGGGATTGGAGGACCGGACGGTGACAACATCGTCATCGGTTTGCGCGAACAGCGTAATGTCGCTGATTCGGAGTTCCTTGCTTAATTCGGAGAGCCGGGCGTTATCGATCTGGTTGTAATCCGCGGGCAATGCGTATTTCGCAGCGATCGCCGCGTCGCGAAGATGCTCCGCTAAGTGATCCTGCATATAGATGTACGAGTTCTGCGTCCGTTCGATGCTGATTTTGATTTGTGTGGACAGCTGGTTCATCTGGGAAATGAGTGAGTTATGCATTTCTTGCTTCGTTGCGTAGTAGTTCGCAATATTGTTTACAAGCACGATGATGAAGATCGAGGCGAGAATTGCAGCAAATCGTTTCAAACTGGACAAATTGGCTTGCCACCCCTCAAAGTAATGCGCTTACATAAAATAATATAACAAAATAATATAACAAAATAATATAACAAATGTGCAAAAATTGACAGCGTTTTTCGACAAGGCATAACTTTCAACGGAGACAAGTATGATATACAAACGAAGCGAGCGGAGTGTGAAGGAAAGTGAAGGACACGGGAGCGGCAGTCGAACAAGCAACCCTCAATATTACAGGAATGACTTGCGCGGCTTGCGCAAACCGGATCGAGAAGGGGTTGGGCCGTATGTCCGGTGTCCTTTCGGCATCCGTCAATGTCACGATGGAAACGGCGAGCGTCACGTTCGTGCCGCAGGAGATTTCCATCAATGAGATTACAGCGAGGGTTGCGAAGCTGGGTTATGCGGCTGAACTGCAGTCTGACCGGAACAGCCGGGAGGAACGGAGAACCGAGGAGCTGAAGAGGCTGCAGTGGAGGATGGTCTTGTCAGCGGTGTTATCCGTTCCCTTATTATGGGCGATGGCGCATCACTACGAGTTTACTTCGCGATGGTTCGTTCCCGACATGTTGCTTCATCCGTTGGTTCAGCTGGCGCTTGTCCTGCCGGTTCAGTGTATCGTAGGGAAGCCGTTTTACACCGGGGCATATCGGGCGCTTCGCAACGGGGGGGCGAATATGGATGTGCTGGTGGCCCTCGGAACGTCGGCGGCCTTCCTATACAGTTTGATTATGACCATTCTGTGGTTCGGACAAGGGGCGCCTTCCGTTTATCCATCGCTGTATTACGAGACTTGCGCGGTGTTGATTACATTGGTGGTGTTGGGCAAATGGCTTGAAGCGAGGGCGAAAGGCAGAGCTTCCGCCGCCATCTCCGCTCTTGCGGGGCTGCAAGCGAGGAAGGCGCTCGTACTCCGTGGAGGTACGGAGACGCTGATTCCGATTGAGGAGCTCGTTGCCGGCGATATCGTCATTGTGCGGCAAGGCGAGAAGGTGCCTGCGGACGGGAGTGTGGTGGCCGGCTCCGCCGCGGTAGATGAATCGATGATTACCGGGGAGAGCATTCCGGTGGAGAAGAAGGTTGGCGACACCGTGATCGGAGCCACGGTGAACAAGAACGGCATGCTGCACGTACGCGTGCGGAAGGTCGGGAACGACACAGTGCTTGCGGGCATTATCCGTTCTGTAGAGGAGGCGCAGGGATCGAAGGCACCGATTCAGCGGATCGCCGACCGGATTTCAAGCGTCTTCGTTCCGGTCGTCGTGACGCTGGCCGCCGTCACGTTCGCGGTCTGGTACATGCTTCTTCAGCCGGGGAACTTGGCAGGCGCGTTGGAGAAGGGGATCGCTGTGCTTGTCATCGCATGCCCTTGCGCCCTCGGGCTTGCGACCCCGACATCTATCATGGCCGGGTCGGGCCGGGCGGCGGAGCTCGGCATCGTGTTCAAGGGGGGCGAGCAGCTGGAAACATCCCATCGGCTGGATACGATTGTGCTGGATAAAACCGGGACGATAACTTACGGAAAGCCGGTCATGACCGATGTGCGCAGCGAATTGGACCGAAATGTGCTGCTTCGCCTGATCGCCGCGGCGGAAAGCCGATCCGAGCATCCGATCGCGGGAGCCATCGTTGTCGGGGCAAGGGAGGCGGGCATCGGCAAGCTGCCGCCCGTCCAATCTTACGTGGCCGTCCCCGGAGCGGGCGTGTCCGCGATCGTGGAAGGAAGAACCGTGCTGATCGGGTCGCGAAGGTTGATGGAAGCGCATGGCATCGATGTGCGAAGGGCGGCGGTTGCGTTGAACCGGTTCGAGCATGAGGGGAAAACAGCCATCCTTATGGCTGTAGACGGCCGGTATGCCGGCGTCATTGCGGTTGCCGACATGGTCAGGCCGTCGTCGAAGGCTGCGGTCGCCAGGCTGAAGGAACTGGGCATAGACGTCATCATGATCACCGGCGACAATGAACGGACCGCCCGGGCGGTAGCGGCGCAGGTCGGCATCACGCGGGTCATGCCGGAAGCATTGCCGGAGGACAAGGCGGCGGAGGTCAAGCGGCTGCAGGCGGCCGGCAGAATGGTGGGCATGGTCGGCGACGGGGTGAATGACGCGCCGGCGCTTGCGGCAGCGGATGTCGGCATGGCCGTCGGAACCGGAACATCCGTAGCATTGGACGCCGCGGACATTACGTTCATGAACGGAGATTTGCACAAAATCGCTGAGACGATCGAAATCAGCCGGCGCACGATGGAGAATGTAAAGATGAATTTATTCTGGGCGCTGATTTATAATGCGCTCGGCATTCCGGTCGCGGCCGCCGGACTGCTCGCCCCGAGCGTTGCCGGAGCGGCAATGGCGTTAAGCTCCGTGTCCGTCGTGCTGAACGCTTTGCGCCTGCAGAAGGTGAAGCTGGGGGGCAAGGGTTTCCATCCAGTTCGGCAAGGTTTAGACTAGGATAGGGACAAACAAACATAAGGAGACTTACGAACGATGGAACAGCCACTGATTGCGGCGGAGAAACGGCATCATCTCGCGTTCGCCGCAGTAACCCTATTATATTGGACATCCTTTTATACGTATGTGCCTATCTTATCGCCTTATCTGCTTGACGGACTGAAGGTGAGCGCCGCCATGGCGGGAATCATTCTAGGAAGCTACGGCTTCATGCAGATTGTGTTCCGGCTGCCGCTCGGCATCTATTCCGATCGATTGCAGCGGAGGCGGCCGTTTATCGCCTTCGGCATGCTGACCGGCGGATTATCGAGCTTGCTCTTCACAATGGGCGACCATCCGGGCTGGGCGCTTGCCGGCCGGGCCGTCAGCGGCTTAAGCGCCTCGGCGTGGGTCGCCTTCACCGTGCTTTACGCCGCTTATTATCCGTCCCGGGAAGTCACCCGCGCGATGAGCACCATCAGCTTCTTGATCGTCGCCGGACAACTGACCGGGATGGCGCTCAGCGGCTGGCTCGCCGATGATTTCGGGACCGAGGCGACCTTCTACGCCGGCGCAGCCGCGGGTGTCATCGGGCTTGCGCTGACCGTCTTCATTAAGGAGCCCGCCGGGGGTGTCGCCAGAACGCCGATGCGTATCGCAGATATCGGCGCGGTCGTGCGCAATGCGACATTGCTGCGCGTATCCTTATTGTCGATTCTGGCCCACAGCATTCTTTTCATCACGATGTTCGGCTTCACACCTTCGTACGCGACAAGCATGCTTGGCGCCTCCAATTTGGAGCTTAGCCTGTTGAGCGTCACCTTCATGGTGCCGCACGCGCTGGCCCAGCTGTTCAGCGGCCGTGTGATCGCCCCGCGCCTCGGCAGCTGGGCAACGATCATGCTCGGTTTCGCATTGAGCGGGTTATGTACGCTGGCGATACCGTTCACAAGCTCATTGTCCGCGCTGTATGTCACTCAAGCCGTGAACGGGCTGGCGCAAGGCTTGCATCTGCCGCTCTTCCTCAGTTTGTCCATTAGCGGCGTTGCGCCGGAAAAGCAAGCGACCGCTATGGGTTTTTATCAAGCCATTTATGCTTTCGGCATGTTTGGCGGACCGTTCGCTGCCGGTTGGATCAATGAATGGGGCGGGCTCAACGCGGGGTTTTGGCTCGGCGGCTTCGCAGGCGTCGCGTCTGTTGCCGTCACGCTTCTATTTGCGGCTGCCGTCCGCAAACATCAAGTGTTGACGCTGCAGAATTTTTCCAAATAGGAAGCAAGTGCAACTTTTTCCTTCCCTAGTTCGTTTAAGTTGCTAGAAATAGGGGAGGGAATTGATATGTTGCAAAGAATGAAATGGATGATGTTGGCCGCAGCGCTTGCGGCTGTTGTTAGCGGCTGTTCTTCGACGGTTACGAATGAAAACCCGGGTGCGGAGCCGCCTGCGGGGACGGGAACGGAAACACCGGCGGAAACGCCGACACCGTCTGAGCAGCCGGGAGATGCGCCTGCGGAAGAGCCGGCGGAGCCGGTTGAAGAGCCGACCGCCGGGGACGTAAGCGTGGAAACCGGCGCTGCCGTGGAAATCGAAACGATGATCGAAGGAATGACGGAGAAAGTCGAAGTGACCGAATACACGTTGATGCCTCACGATATTCATTACCAGCTGCGCACCGCTATGGGCGAGCCGACGGTGGAAGACGGCAAGGTCGTATATCGATCGCAGATGGGCGATGATGTCGCCACGATCGCGATCGAAGTGCAAGAAGGCGTGTCTCTTGGCAACGCTGTCGCTGAAGTGATGAAGCAGTATAAAGGCGGATTTGAAGCGCAAGAGCCAATGGATATCTCGACGGAAATCAACACGTATCCCGGGAAACTGCAAAGCTTCCAGAAGGACAATTACTTCCACGGTTATAAAGTGTTTGACATCGACGGCGATGCCTTCGTGATTACTTACAGCTACCCGGTCGAAGCCGGTGACGGCATGGCGGCTGTATTCGCGGAGATGCTGAAGTCGATTAAGAAAGCGAAATAACGCCAAAGAAACCTGTCGGGCTTGTTATTATGAAGCCCGACAGGTTTCTTTATTGTTACTGCATCATTCCCGCATGGTTGTACGGGAATTGGGACGAATAGTTGTTGAATTGCTGATACGTCTGATCCAGCTTATTCTGTTCTTCGGCCTCAAGCTTATAATGGCCGTTGCGGAACATTAGCTCATATATCTCATATTGGCACTGGTGCGTTTCGTTCAGGATCGTCATAATATCCTGGTGCAAATCCGGATGGCTCGCTTCTCGCGCGGAGACGTTAAAGCTGTCAGTCAAATATTTCTCCAACGCGAGCACATCGTTCACCCGGTCGCGGTCGTTCATCTCCGGCCCCTTCACCTGCGGCTCGTTCGCCGGCTTCGGGTTTTTGATCGTATTTTGCGATTGATTCATAGGTGGACTCCAGCCTCCTTATTGCTGCATTTGCTGCATCTGTTGTTGGACTTGCTGCATGGCGGTTACGTTATCCGTTTGAAGATGCTTCAACAGCATCGTGTAATGGCGCTGGTGCATCTGGCCCGCCCGGTCAATCGCTTGCGCAATTTGCGGATCGGTACATTCTTGCGCGAAATGGCGGCATTTCTTCATCGCGAGAAGCAGCCAAGACAGTTGGTCCTTCAAATAGGAATGGTCTTTCACCGTGATCACTTTCGGCGGCACCTGCATGACCGGCTGCTGCCCTTGGCCTTGCATCGTTTGCTGCATAAGGAACGGCTCCCTTCGTATTAAAATTACTTGGCTTAGTATGGCGGATGGGGGGAGGGATTATGCGTTCGTGAAGGACAGAGGGTATAATGATTGTGCAGATTCAATATAACAACATGGAAAGGCAGTGGCTTGAAGTGAAAGTGGTTGTACTGGTTGGCAGCATTCGAAAGAATTCCTACAACAAAATGCTCGCGTTAACGATGCAAGAGCGGTACCGTGATCGGATGACCCTCGACATTGCGGACCTGCGGGACATTCCTTTTTATAACCAAGACGAGGAAATGAACCCGCCGGCAGCGGTACGCAAGCTGAAGGCTGACATCAAGGAAGCGGACGCGGTCTTGATCGTGACTCCGGAGTACAATTGGTCGATCCCGGGAGTTTTAAAGAACGCGCTCGATTGGATCTCGCGGGTGGACAAGGTGTTGGCCGGCAAACCGGTGTTGATTGCAGGCGCCGCGACGGGACCGATGGGAACCATCCGCGCACAGCTGGCGCTTCGGGTCATCATGAACGGCATGTCCGCGAACTTGTTCCCGCCGGCGGGCAATGAAATATTAATTAATTTCGCCGGACAGAAGTTCGACGAAGCGACGGGACGGCTTACGGACGAAGCGACGCTGCAATTTATCGACGGGGTCATAGAACGTTTTATTGCGTTTGTGGAGTCTTCCCGGTAAGAATCTCTGCAATCCGCTTGCGCATCGTATCCTTCGTCTGCAAGCGGGACCAGAACAGACGAGCCTCCTTCAAAACAAGGTTCATCTCTTCGGCGTTAAGCCCAATATCGGTATAGAGACGGCAATAAGGCAATAATTCACGGAATATTTGATAATGCGGCGGGCGGTACATCTCCTCTTGGCCCGCCCACTCCGCAGCGCCGGCCAATGCCGGAATACTTAGCGTAGTTTTACGAATATGCAATTGCGCATGTTCGGAGCTCAAGAAGTCCGCCAAGGCTTGCGCCGCCGGAAGAGCTTGGGATTTCCGGCTGATCCCCACTCCAATCGCCATCAACAGCGTCTCTCTTCCTCCGAAGGCAGGCAGAGGCGCGACATCGAAGGGAATCTTCGAAGCTTTCAGCGCATTCAACGCAAGATACGAAGTCATAATGATGGACACCTTCCCATCCGCGAAGAGCTCCTCCGCATCGGCGCCGTTTCCCGATAAATACGTAGGAAAGACTTGATGATTGTAAAGAATATCCCGCCAAAATGTGATCCCCTCCACCATCCGTTCGACAGAGCTCGCACCATTTTGCAAGAGGAAGATCGGCCATCGGTTATTCGATAATAGAAAACTATAAAACCCGAATCTTTCATTTTCTATGGAAAGTTGAGAAGCGCAATGCAAGAGCTCGTCCCATCCGCAGGGCTGGAACGGAAGCGGGATCTTCTTCTCGCGAAAATGGTTCGGATTATAACAAAGTACGAGCGGTGAGAAGAGCAGCGGCCGGACATAGATTCGTTCTTGCTCTGCGAATGCTTGCTCCAGTACAGGGTATATGTCTGGATTCGGCCGTTGGGGCTGCAGCAGTTCGTGATTCCTTCCGATTTTCAGCTGATCAAAGTTTTGGATGTTTACCGTGACCGCGTCAAGCATGCCCGAATCCAAGTATTCGCGGACCATGTCGGTGTAATTCTGGAAGTCAATCGGGATGGGATGGACATAGATCGATGGATGCGCCTTCATGAATTGCTCCAGCAATCCGATCAGATCCGCTTCCTGCTCCAAAGATCGATGATATCCGAAGCGGATGGTGACTTTCCCGTTCCTCGCCGTTTCCGATACTTGATTGCCGACTCGGGGAATCTTCACAATGAGGCCTTCGGTGACGAGCTGCTCCAACCCGGAACGAACCAGCTTATTGCTTAGATGAAACAGCGTAGAGAGCTCTCGTTCCGAAGGGAGGAAGTCGCCGGGCTGGCGTTTCCCTGTCATGATCTCGCCCCGGAGTACGGTGATCATATGATCGAGCCGGGCGCGAAAGGTTTTGCGGCTTTGGGGTGAGGCCATAGCGATTATTCACCTGCTTTATTGTTGATATTGTAAATTATTGACAGTTCTGGAGCTATACCTATACAATACAAGTGAGTCAGATGTAAGTCAATGAGGAGAGGGAGGATGCTGATGATTCGCGCATTATTTCGAAGGTGGACGATGGCTGTTTTAACTGGTTTCCTTGTAAGCGCTTCAGTTGTGCCCGTTGCGGGTGCGTCAACGGCGCCGCAGCAGCCGCTGCAAATTCGTAATGCCGGGTTCGAGGAGCCGGCATCGAATGGAGTGGTTCCCGGCTGGGAACAAACCTGGGGCAATGGGTATGACAGCATGGCCTATTTCGTTTCTGCCGCAATGAGCTTCGAAGGCGGGCAAAGCCTGGTGCTCGACGATTGGAATACGGTGCGGGCGCTCGGATTGGAATCGGAGCCGATTCCGGTTGAACCGGGAAAGAGTTACTCCGCTTCCGCGATGTTTAATGTTTACCGCGGTGTTATGGCATTATACTTATTGTATTACAACGCAAGCGGCACTAGGGTTGGAGAAGCCTCGACTTGGATGGAAGTGACGAACGGCGAATGGAAGAAGCTTGGCGCTTCTGCGGTCGCTCCATCTACCGCTTCGTATGCGAGAATCTTGGTTTATTCCTCCGGAGCGGGAATCGGAAGAGGGTATATCGATGACGTACGGCTGGAAGAAATCGAATCAGGCACCTTCGAATCTCTTGGCGGCGTCGTGAACGGCATTATTAACGCGGATTCCGATGTTGGCTTTGAAGACGGGAAGCATGTGATTTACTCCGTATTTAAGGGCCGAGATGACGTGCCGACCGTCTTCGCCGTCGTCGACGCGTTAACAAGGGATGTATTGCGGACGTATCCGCTGCCCGGCGTCGAGTCGGCGTGGGGAGTGAAGGTCGCCACGGACGGACGCGTGTACATCGGCACGCATTACGACGGTAAGCTGTATCGATATACACCCGGAACGCTGGAATTTGAAGATTTGGGCCGCTTCGGTACGGAGACCCATGTGTTTTCCATGACGGCAGGACCGGATGGGAAGATGTACGCCGGAACGTATCCAAGCGGAAAGCTATATGTGTTTGATCCGGCCGTGGAAGAAATCATTGACCTGGGCGTCGTACATGAAGGGCAGCGGTACGTCCGGTCGCTTGCCTATGACGCGGAGCGGGATGTTGTGTACGCGGGCGCGGGCGGCACCATCAGCCGAATCTATAAGTATAGTCCGGACGGAACGCGGAAGGAGATCTTAGGCGGATTAATTCCAGGGGGCGGCGATACATACGCGTTCCCGTATGCCATGGATTTCGCCGAGGACCGGTTATTCGTGAAGTTTTCGAACGGTGACTTGCTCGTTGTGAAGCCGGATGACACCATCGACTATTACGATCCGGACGGCATGGATATTCATTCAGGGCAGGTTGCTGCTATTCCGGGCCAGCCGGGACGGGTATTGTTTACGCTAGGAGGGCAGCTGTACGTATATGATTCAGCAACGCAGTCTTCTACGTTAGTGAAGGAGTTCGAGTCTACGACAAACTTCCAAGACGGCAAATTCGTCGAGCTGGGCACGCCGGAATGGCCGGGACTTACCTTCGTTGGTATGGGCTCCTACGGTTTCGTTATCTACTATAATCTCGAAACCGGCTATGCCGAGGCCGTTCCCGCAAACTACGGCGGCGCTCCCATTCTCATTCAGAGCATCCATGCCGGACCGAACAACAAGATGTACATAGCCGGCTATATGTCGGGCTTTGCTTCGTATGATCCCGTTACAGGGGCGGTGTCCGAATCGAGCACATTGGGGCAGATCGAATCTTCGGCGGTGCGCGGCGATAAGATGATTCTCGGCGCTTACGCGGGCGCGCGCATTCTTGAGTACGATCCGAGCCAGCCGTTCTCCAAGACGAATCCGCGGGAGCTGTTCAATCTTCGCGAGTACGGGCAGGACCGTCCGTTCGCCATGGATTATGACCCGGTAACCGATACGCTTGCGGTGGGCACAGTGCCGAATACGACCTCGCTGCAGGGCGCGCTTGCGGTTTACCATTTTCAGACGGGCGAGTTGGAAGTATATAAGAATATCGTTCCGAATCAGAGCATTATCTCATTGGTGTTCCATGAAGGGCTAATCTATGCGGGTACAACCGTATACGGCGGGCTTGGCACGAGCGGACCGTCGGAGACGAACGCGAAGCTGTTCATCTTTGATCCCGTTGAGAAGAAGAAGGTGTTCGAGACGACGCCGGCAACGGGACGGCAAGGAGTGACAGGCTTAACCGTCGGACCGGACGGTAACATCTGGGGTGTAGCGGAGGATTATTTGTTTAAGCTGAATCCGAATACCCGCGTATTTGATTACCGGGCTGCGAAGCTGCGCCGTTACGGCTCCGGCACAACATGGGCGTGGGCGTTCATGCATCCGGGCGAGGACGGGAATATTTATGGCACATCGCGCGGACAGTTTTTCATGGTGAAGCCGGAGACGAATGAGTATGTCGTGCTGGACGCAAGCAAGGGCAATTATTTGAATCGGGACGCATTCGGCAACTTCTACTTCTCTGACAGCTCGGAGCTGTGGAAATATACGCCGCCTGGTTCGGATGTTGAGGCGCCGGTTACGGCGGCGTCCGTTGATCCCGGGGCGCCGAACGGTTTGAACGGCTGGTACACGAGTCCGGTAACGGTGACGCTGGAGGCGTCGGATACGGCTTCTCGTGTGACGGAGACGGTCTATAGTATGGATGAGGGTTTGACATGGAGCGCTTATACGGGGCCGGTTACGGTTGCGCGAGATGGCGTGTATTCGGTTCTCTACCGGTCCATGGATGACCGCGGCAACCGGGAAGAAGCGAAGCGCTTGGGCTTCATGATCGACGGTTCCGCGCCGATTGTCACGGTCAACGTTACGCCGGAGGAAGAATTCTCAGCTTCCGATGAAATAACGGTTGCATTGTCCGTGGAGGATCCGCTGTCCGGCGTGGACCCTGCAGCTGTCACGCTGAGCTTGGACGGAGCATCGATTCAGCCTGGTGAGGCCATTCCGCTTTATTCGCTTTCGCTCGGGGAGCATACGCTGACGGTGTCCGCCTACGACCTCGCGGGCAACGGATCCAGCGTGACGGTGCCATTCCGCATCTCAGCAAGCCCCGAATCGCTGTCCGCGCTGATCGCCATGTTCGCGGAAAGCGGCCAAATCAGCAACGCCGGCATCGCTAACAGCCTGTTGGCGAAGGTGCAAGCGGGCAGCTGGCAGGCGCTTCTCAACCAATTGGAGGCGCAGGCAGGCAAGCATATAAGCGCGGAAGCGGCGGATGTGCTGCGCAGGAACGCCGAAGCGCTAAAGTAACATATACCGCCGGGCAGGATGTCTGCTCGGCGGTTTTTCATTGCGTGTAATGTTGATTAAACGCATTCGTTGCATATATTCCAGGCATCTCCAATGGTATCCTTATCACAGATCAGAACAGAGGAGATGAATCGAATGGGTAAGGACCAAATGATGAAATCGATGCTTCAAGGGAAAGTGAACATGACGCCCCGCGGATTTGTTGCCGATCTGCTGACCCCGCAGCAATTTGCCGACTGTTACGAATTGTTTTTCGATAAGATATTCGAAATCAGTTCAACGGATATTTCCGGAATAGAAGGCTACGGTGAGTTTCGTGATGATTGTCAAACAGAGTATAAGACCTGTGAGGAATTTCTGATTCATACGTTTGATGATGATAGAGAAGGATATTGGTATCATTGGAGAGAAATGTTTGATACAACCGTGTTAGAACGCGAATTTTTTGAGAAATATTTCGGGGAAATGAAGGCCAGGATTGATTATTGTGAAGGGCATCGTTACTTGGTGAACAATTGATTCGGAACAAGTACGCGAACGGGATGACGATTTCGGAGCTCGCGGATGAATACTTTTTATCCTTGGATTCTATTAAGAAAATTATCTACTCCAAGAAAAATGGCAGGCATATCGCGTACTCCCCGACCTTAGGATCGGCTGTCGCATTTGCGAATGACGGAATGCTCGAAGAATGGATTCAATGCTATCTGCAGCTTACTCGTAAAGGCGATCCCGCTTTACAAGAGTTTACGAAGAAAGAATACTTGTATTTTGGCGTCGTGAAGTTTCCCTTGCGCCTTGTTCAGGATGATGATGGTATTGAGATAGACAAGGAGCAAGTCGGAGAGGATCCTCCGCCGCTGCTGATACAGTATATAGAAGGGAAATTTTCTTGCATCGTTCAGAAAGAGCTGTTGGCTGTATTAAAACAACGGAAAGTCAATGCTTTCCCTTCCATTATTGTGATGAAAGGAACGGCCGATTATAAGAGATTTATGAACTGCTATGGAACCGTATTATTTTTTGTTGGAAAGTTAGGGAATATTGAGATAAGCTCTACGTAGGGCAAGAATATGGAGTTGATCACGGGAGGTTCACATGATTCGCGTAACAGTCTGGAATGAATTTCGGCATGAAAAGGTGCATGAAGCGGTGAAGGCCGTATATCCAGAAGGGATCCATACGGCGATTGCGAAGGGGATTGCGGCTGAAGAATTTGAAATCCGCACGGCGACGCTGGATGAACCGGAGCACGGTTTGACGGAGGATGTGCTGAAGGCCACCGATGTGTTGATTTGGTGGGGGCATATGGCGCACAACGAGGTGTCGGATGAAATTGTCGACCGGGTACACCAACGGGTGCTCGACGGAATGGGGCTCATCGTGCTGCATTCCGGCCATTGCTCGAAAATTTTCAACAAGCTGATGGGAACCCAAACCTGCAGACTGAAGTGGCGGGAAGCCGGCGAGAAAGAACGGATCTGGGTCGTCCAGCCCGCGCATCCGATTGCGGAAGGCATTGGGGAATATATTGAGATCGAACATGAGGAAATGTATGGCGAGCATTTTGATGTACCCGCGCCGGATGAGCTCATCCTCATCAGCTGGTTCGAAGGCGGAGAGGTCTTCCGCAGCGGGATGACGTACACTCGGGGGAAAGGGAAGATCTTTTATTTCCGTCCGGGCCACGAGACCTATCCAACCTACTACCATAAGGATGTACTTCGGGTGATCAGCAATGCCGTGAAGTGGGCGAAACCGAGCGCAACGGCCAATCCGACGTACGGAAATTACAAGCCGCTGGAGAAGATCCAGCCGAAATAGCCAAGAACACCGGGGCTTTAAGCCTCGGTGTTTTTTTGTATAGCGGTTAGACCGGCAGCGTTGCGCTAACGGACACAGGCGACGCTTAGCGGGCAAAACACGAGAGTTTGGATTTCTAACGGACATCAACGCGGCTTAGCGGCTGTTCAGGTGAAATCTCCGCCATGTTTGCGACTCTAAGCGTCCGTGGTGTCCGTTAGAAATTGGAATGTGCCGTTTCGGGCCTCTAAGCGTCCGCTATGTCCGTTAGACCGGAAGCGTTGCACGAACGGACACAGCGACGCTGAAAACTGAGAATTTGGCAATCTAGCCGCTAGAGATTGAAAAAAAGATGCGATTCCGCTGTTGTTTCGGTATGATAGAACCATCTATTCTATCAGGGCGGAATTGGAATGTATAGAAAAAAATTGATGATCGTTATTTTTATCGTATTGGTCGGCATGTTTATGCTTACCGTTCCTGCTTCCTTTGCCGCTAATGCCGTTCCGCAAGCGAAACAAGGGATCCTTGATGTCAGCGGCGGAGAACTTGCGGAACGGCAATGGACAACCCTTGACGGGGAGTGGGCGCTGTATTGGGGGCAGCTGCTGGAGCCGGGGGAGTGGGGCCGGGCGGCGCCCGTGTTCGTTACCGTGCCCGATGTGTGGAAAAACTACGGCGTGCTTGGGGAAGAGACGGCACCAACGAACCGCGGATACGCGACATACCGGCTGGACGTTGTGCTTCCGCCGGAAGAAGCCGGTCGCACGTATGCCATATATGTCCCAAGTGTGGCTACAGCTTATAAGCTTTGGATTGACGGAGAATACATAGGCGGCAACGGGCTGGTCGGCACGTCACGGGAGGATATGGTTCCGAAGAATGTGCCGAAGGTCTACTATTTTACGTTGAAGGATTCAACGGTTGAAGTCGTGCTTCAAGTATCAAACTTTATTCAGCGGAAGGGCGGGTTGTGGGAATCCATCCGATTCGGCACCTCCGAAGCGATTACGTGGGAAAGAAACAAAACGGTCATCGTCGAGATGGCGGTCCTGGGAACCATCGGATTTATGGGCATATACCATCTGGGGCTGTATGCTTACCGCCGGAACGACCGGTCGCCGTTGTACTTCGGAGGATTATGTCTTGCGGTAAGCATCCGGGTGCTCTTCTTGGGCGAGACGCTCGCGGTTTACCTGTTTCCGGGGATTCCATGGGAGGCCGCGGCGAAGGTGGAATATATCTCCGGCGCCATCGGATTTACGTGTTTGTTGCACTTTGCCTGTGCTCAATATCCACAGGAATCGCATCGCTTCGCGAAGCGGATTTCTGTTGCGGTTACCAGTGTCGATTCCCTCATCGTGTTGGCTGCACCGGCGTCATTTTATACGGAATACTTTATTGTCCATATCCTGTGGATTGCACTTCCTACTGTTATCTACGTCTCTTACGTCTATATCCGAGCGGCTGTACGGCGCAGACCGGGTTCATTACATAATATCATCGGCTTTGCCGCGTTGGGGATCGCGATCGGGCATGATGCCTTGTTCTATCTGCAACAGCTGAGTTATGGAAATGTTGTTCCGTTCGGCTTGGTTGCCGCATTGTTTACGCAATCGTTTAACTTGGCTAACCGTTTCTTAGAAGCGTACCGCGAAACCGAACACCTCGCCGGCAGGCTGAAGCTATTGAATGAAACGCTTGAGGAGCGGGTTGAGCGAAGGACACTCGCTCTTCAGGACGCGAATGCGAGGCTTGCCGAGCGTAATGAAGCGCTGAAGGCGATGGAGCAGTCCCGCCGCCAGCTGCTGTCCACGATCTCGCACGAGCTTGGTACGCCGCTGACTTCAATACAAGGCTACGTGAAGCTGATGCTGGACGGTGTGATCAGCGAGAAGGACGACCGGGTGTTAAAGCTGATTTACGATAAAACGCTATACCTAGACCGGATCATACACGATTTATTCGAACTGTCTAAGCTGGAAGCGAAGGCGATGCAATTCGATATGCGGCAAGTCAGTGCCGCGGAATTTCTGCGTCAATTGAGTGAGAGTTATCGGTGGAGCGGGGAAGAGGCGGGAATTCAGATTACGGTGGAGCATTGGCGTCCTTCGGGTCCGGAGCGCGAATGGCTGCTCACGGTCGATCCGGTCCGAATTGAGCAAGTGTTTGCCAACTTCATATCGAATGCGAAGAAGTTTACGCCCTCCGGCGGGAACATTCGGATTCATTTCGATACGGTGTCGCTTGGCGGATCCCCTGCCGTGAAGGTGATGGTTGCGGATACGGGCATCGGCATTCCGCAGGAGGAGCTGCCTCGGGTATTTGATCGGTTTTATAAGGGCAAGGAAAGTGCCGCCGGCCGTTCGGACGGAGCGGGACTCGGGCTTGCCATTGCAAAGGAGATTATTGAGCAGCATCACGGCATCATTGGCATAGACAGTGTTCCGGCTAGGGGCAGTGAATTTTATTTTACATTGCCATTGAAAGCGGATTCATCAGGAGGTGCATAAGGTTGGCGGAGGCTAAAATCTTGGTTGTGGAAGATGATCGGGATATTCTGGATTTGATCCGGCTGCTGCTGGAGAGCCGGCGGTACGAGGTGGTATCGGCCGAGGATGGAATCGTCGGACTGAGGCAATTCAAGGCTTGTCAGCCCGATCTGGTGCTGCTTGATATTAAGCTGCCCGGCATGAGCGGCACACAGCTGTGCAAGGAAATCCGGAGCATCTCCGAAGTGCCGATCATCTTCATGAGCAGCAACAGGGACGCGGAAGATATTATTGCAGGATTGGATAGCGGGGCGGATGACTATGTGACGAAGCCGTTCGATCCCACGGTGCTGGCGGCTCGGGTTAAGGCGAATTTACGCCGGGTATTGGCAACGAAGCAGGCGGTCATGAAGCTTGGTCCTTTCGAGGTAGATTTGCAGGGGCGTGAGGTGTATCGTGACGGCAAGGCGGTGCCGCTTTTTACAAAGGAAAAACAACTGTTGTTCTTCTTGCTGGAGCATCCGAATCAAGTGTTCAGCTCGGAGCAGCTGTATGAACAGATCTGGGAAGCGGACCTCGGCGCCGGCGATCCGACGGTGAAGGTGCACATTAGCAACTTGAGGAAGAAGCTCGAGGACGATGCGGAGAACCAGAAGTTTATCCGCACGGTAAGAGGGTTTGGATATAAGCTGCATATGGAGTAGGGATGAGCCGCCTGGGGGCGGCTTTGTTTGTTGTTGCCGATGCGGGCCCGTTCGTTGTTGATGGGACGGCCTCGTTGTTGTGTTAGGAAACTATACTTGTTTGTTAGGCGAAACTAACAAAAATACCCGCGATTCGACAGAGCCCCTTGGGGTTTGTTAGGAAATTGATCTTATTTGTTAGGCTCACCTTACAAATAAGTAAAAACCCCTAACAAATCCCCCCAGGGCACCAGAATACCCGCGAAATTTGTCAACCTAGGCTAACAAATAAGCAAAGTTACTTAACAAACCTCCGCAGCCTATCGCTCATCATGGTACTGAC